>JAEAMG010001379.1_pt1 | contig 19081 bp, 13 predicted proteins | sample 8958741 | NCBI WGS metagenome assembly JAEAMG01 (sample SAMN16933256, study PRJNA681125) | bioreactor sludge metagenome | isolation source: anaerobic bioreactor treating anionic surfactant - SDBS | place: India: Bengaluru | collected 2019-02-28 | reverse complement strand
TTGTCCGCCAAAGCACCGCCGGTGCGCCGGCGGAGAAGCGGCCTACAAGGTCTGCCTGGCCGCCGCTTCGCAGAAGCGGCCTACAAGGTCTGCTGGCCGCCGCTTCGCACTTGTCCGCCAAAGCACCGCCGGTGCGCCGGCGGAGAAGCGGCCTACAAGGTCTGCTTGGCCGCCGCTTCACAGAAGCGGCCGATAAACCCGCCGGGGGCGTTTCCGCGGGAGGGTTATTCCTCCTTCAGGGCGGCGATGAACTTGTCGGCCTCGGCGACCGCGGCCTCCATGTCCCGGACCAGGGTGTCCACGTTGGTCTGGACGCTGGCGAGCTCGCTCGAGAGGCCGGCGATGGCCTTGGCGTTGAGGTTGTGCTTCATGAAGAGAACCTGGTCGCGCAGGGGGGAGAGCGCCGGCTCCAGCTTCGACTCGGCGAGCTTCATCGCCTCGATCAAGTCCTCGTACTTGTCCTTGGTGTAGTCGTATTTCTTCTGGCTCGCCTGGCGGAGCGTGTCGCTCGAGTACTGCTTGATCTCCTTCTTCCACTCGTCGAAGAGGGCCTCGGAGACGTCCTCCACCGCCGCGATCCGGTCGCGCACCTCATCCGCCCGGGCCTCGCTCTTCTTCAGGGTGGCGTTGAGCTTGTCGTACTCCTTCTCCAGGTCGCCGCCCGAGAAGTTGACCACGCTCTTGAACTGCTCCATGGCCGAGACGAACTGCTGCTTCGCCTCGTTCTGGCTGTCGCGGGCGTCCTTCACCCGGTCCACCATGATGTCCCGCTTGTGCACTCCCATCTTTTCCATCGCCCCGTAGTAGGCCGAGCTGCACCCGGCCAGGGCGAGCACGAGCGTTGATAAGGCAAGCAGACGGATTCTCATAAGGCTCTCCTTGGTTGAGTTCGATATCTCAACGGCTCGAATGGCTCACTTTGCATAGTAGCTGGTTCTTGCTGAACCGGTCATGCCCCGCGGACCTGAAGGTCCGCGGCCACGAGTGCTTCTACTAGTCACCAGTCACTATTCACTATTCACCATTCACTACCTCGTCGCTGGCAAGTCCCCGCTCGCCCCGAAGTAGAGGCGGGTCAGGTCGCGGATCGACCACATCCCGTTCGTGGTCCGGAAGGTGCAGACGTCGTCCTTCAGGCTTCCGTCGTAGTCGGCCGGAACGGGGAGGTCGTCGGACCCGCCGAAGTAGATCCGGGTGGCGTCCCGGAATGACCAGAGGCCGTTCGAGGGGCGGAAGATGACGACCTCGGGCGAGGCGTCCCCGCCGTAGTCGCCCGCCGCGGGGTAGTCCCCGCTGGCGCCGAAGTAGATGCGGGTGATCCCGCGGACCGCCCAGAGGTTCTCCGAGGGGCGGAAGGTGGCCATGACCTTCTGGCCTTCGACGTATCCCCAGGCGGGCTTGTCGAAGGAGTTGCCGAAGTAGGCCCGGGTGCAGTTGAGAACGGACCAGAGGCCGGTGTAGGAGCGGAAGACGCCGGGGCGGCAGGTCCCGTCGCCCAGGTAGTCCCCCGGTACGGGCTTGTCCCCGGGCGCGCCGAAGTAGATTCGGGTGAGGTTGCGGACCGACCAGAGGCTTTCCATGCCGCGGAAGACGGCGACCTCGCTTGTCCCGTCGCCGTTGAAGTCCCCCGAGACCGGCAAGTCCTGCGAGTTCCCGAAATAAAGCCGGGTCAGGCCGCGGACGGACCATTTCCCCTCGTTCGGGTTGAAGACGGCGATGTCGTCCGAGCCGTTCCCGTCGTAATCTCCCGAATCGACGCCGGTCGGGTACTCGAAGAGGAGCGCGGCGGCCGCGCCCGCGGGCGCGGCGGCCAGGGCGGCCAGAGCCAACAACGCGAAGGTCTTTTTCATAGTCCCTCCCGGAGGACATTCTACGCTTTTTCTCTCCCGCTTCAAGGCGTCCATGCGGGGGGAGTGCGAAGCGATAGTTTCGCTCCCGGCGGTCAAGCTCTCGCTTGACACTCCAGCCCGCCGCCTCCCTGGCGCGGTGAATATAGTTCTTGCATTCCGGCCCGGCCGGTCTATCATTCCCCGCCCTCCCCGACCCGGCTGATCCGGTCGGGGAGAAGGCCGAAACGGACATGAACGGATTTGCCATCGACAAGCTGAGAAACATCGGGGTGGTCGCCCACATCGACGCGGGCAAGACCACGGTCACCGAGCGGATCCTCTTCTTCACCGGCAAGAGCCATAAGATCGGCGACGTGGACGAGGGGTCGGCGACCATGGACTGGATGGTCCAGGAGCAGGAGCGGGGGATCACCATCACCTCCGCCGCCACCACCACCTTCTGGAAGGGGCACCGGATCAACATCATCGACACCCCCGGTCACGTGGACTTCACCGCCGAGGTGGAGCGCTCCTTGCGGGTGCTGGATGGGACGGTCGCCCTTTTTTGCGCGGTGGGCGGGGTCCAGATCCAGTCCGAGGCGGTCTGGAGGCAGGCCGACAAGTACCAGGTCCCCCGGATCGCCTTCGTCAACAAGATGGACCGGATCGGGGCCGACTTTCCCGGGGTGGTGGCCGAGATCGAGAAGATCCTCATGGCCAACCCCGTCCCCCTGGTCATCCCGATCGGTTCCGGGCCGGAGTTCAAGGGGATCGTCGACCTGATGGAGATGAAGGCGGTCTTCTACGAGGAGGTCGCGGGGGGGGGAACGGACCAGCGGATCGAGGAGATCCCGGAGGCGATGCGCTCCGCCGCCGCCGCCGCCCGCGCCCACCTGATCGAGAAGGCGAGCGAGCAGGACGACGCCCTCCTGGAGAAGTATGTCCAGGGGAAGACGCCGGAGACCTCCGAGCTGATCGCCGCCCTGCGCAAGGCCTGCATCCGGGGGACCGCCATCCCGGTCCTCTGCGGGGCCGCCGCCAAGAACAAGGGGATCCGCCGCCTGCTCGACGCGGTGGTCGCCTACCTCCCCTCGCCGGTCGACCTCCCCCCGGTGATCGGGACCCTCAAGGAGGAGGAGAAGGAGATCATCCGCCACCCCTCCGAGCAGGCCCCCCTGGCCGCGCTCGCCTTCAAGATCACGGCCGACCGCCACCTGGGCAAGCTCACCTACGTCCGGGTCTACTCCGGGGCGCTCAATAGCGGGACCTTCGTCCACAACTCCAACTTGGAGATCGCCCAGCGGATCGGCCGCCTCTTCCTGATGCACGCCAACAAGCAGCAGGCGGTGGAGGCGCTCAAGGCGGGGGAGGTGGGGGCGGTGGTCGGGCTCACCGAGACCCGCACCGGCGACACCCTCTGCGACGAGAACCATCCCATCGTCCTCGAGGACATCGAGTTCCCCGCCCCGGTGATCGGGGTCTCCATCACGCCGAAAAGCCGGGCCGACCGCGACCGCCTCTCCCAGGCTCTCGCCCGGCTCACCGACGAGGACCCCACCTTCACCGTCCGGGTGGACGAGGAGACGTCCGAGGTGATCATCTCCGGGATGGGGGAGCTCCACCTGGAGATCATCGTCGACCGCCTCCAGCGCGAGTTCAACGTCGACGTCGAGGTCGGGCGCCCCCAGGTCGCCTACCGGGAGACCATCCTCTCCCCGGTCAAGCACCGCTACCGCCACATCAAGCAGACCGGCGGACACGGGCAGTACGCGGACATCATCTTCCAGATCGAGCCCGGCGGCCCCGGCTCCGGATTCCAGTTCTTCAACGAGGTCAAGGGGGGGAACATCCCCCAGGAGTACATCGCCCCGATCGAGCGCGGGGTGATCGACGCCATGGCCAAGGGGCCCTATGCCGGCTTCCCGATGGTCGACGTCACCTACACCGTCCTCGACGGCTCCGCCCACGAGGTCGACTCCTCGGACATGGCCTTTAGGACCTGCGCCCTCCACGGCTTCAAGGAGGCCTGCCGGAAGGCGGGGCTCCAGCTCCTGGAGCCGCTGATGTCCGTGGAGATCACCGCCCCCGACGAGTATATCGGCGTCCTCACCGGCTCGATCTGCTCGAAGCGGGGGAAGGTGCTGAACATGACCCACAAGGGGAACCTCTGCATCCTCGAGGGGGAGGTCCCCCTGGCCAACATGTTTGGCTACTCCTCGGAGCTCCGCACCATCACCAGCGGGCGGGGGACCTTCTCGATGCACTTCGAGCACTACGCCGCCGTTCCCTTCGCCCTGGCCGAGGAGATCGTCGAGAAGCGGGCGAAGGAAGACAAAACCGCCCGTTCATAAACGGACGGTTTTGCTCGATCCCGGGGAAATCCGCACGGGGGAAGCGCCGCTTCGCACTTGTCCGCCAAAGCACCGCCGGTGCGCCGGCGGAGAAGCGGCCTACAAGGTCTGCCTGGCCGCCGCTTCGCAGAAGCGGCCTGCAATCTCGCCGAAGGAGCTGCTTATAGGCCCGATCTGCGATTGGGCGTCCTGGCCGCCGCTTCGCAGAAGCGGCCTACAGCGCGGCGAAGAGCGGTTGCAGAAGTTTGTCGGCCCGTTCCCCCGACCCCGCTCTTCCAAGGGGGAAGCGGATGTCGGGGCAGGTGCGAGCGGGCGAGTCGGTGGGAGGGGCATTCCTGCCCCGATCCGGGCGGGGGCGCGCGGACCTCAGATGTCCGCGCCTACGGACTAGCGCGCACCCCTGGCCGATGCCGGCGCGGACATATATGTCCGCGCGCCCGTCAGCCCGCCAGGCCCGGGAACAATCCCCGCATCCCCGTCGCGAAGACGCCGATCGCGATCGAGGCGAGGATGATCCCGGAGAGACGGGTGACGATCTCCAGCCCCGTCGGCCCGAGATGGCGGCTGAGCTTCTGGGCGAAGGCGTAGAGAACCCCCGAGATCAAGGCCACCAGGAGGCAGACCCCCGAGATCTTGAGCAGGTCGATCAGTCCGCCGGCCGCGCTCGAGGTGGCGATGATCAGGGCCACCGTCGCCCCCCCCACGGTCAGGGGGATCCCCAGGGGGACCACCGCCATCGCCCGCCAGTCTTCGCGCCATCCCCCGGTCCCTGCGTCGGAGCGGGCGAGGGTCCCGGTGACCATCTTGAGGGCGTTGATCAGGAGGATAAGCCCGCCCGCGGTCTGGAGCATGGGGACGGAGATGCCGAGGAGCTTCAAGACCTTGAGCCCCGCCCAGGCCGCCCCCACCATCACGATCGTGACCGCGAGCGTGGTCCGGAGGGCGATCTGTTTCTGGATCAGGCGGGGGTAGTGGCCGGTGACCGCCGCGAAGGCGCCGATGTTGGCGAGGGGGTTGACGATGGAGAGGAGCCCCACCCCGAAGACCAGCAGTTCTTCCAGAGTCATCGCCATTCCCCCTGCCCGGCATGATACACCACGGGGGGAGGGGGGACCAGGGAATGATGGCGCGGCTGAAGGGGGTTGCTTTCCCCGGATCGCTCTTATACACTTTCGTCGGCAGAAAAGGGGGCTCCATGCAGAAGAATAAAATCCTGATCATCGACGACGACATCGAGCTCTCCCGCACCCTGCGGGCGGTGCTGGAGGGGCAGGGCTTCGCCGTCCACCTGGCCGAGGACAGCGAGGAGGGGATCGCCCTGGCCCGGGCCGTCCGCCCGGACCTCATCATCCTCGACGTGATGATGCGGACGGCCGGCGAGGGCTTCTCCGCCGCCCAGGCCCTGAAGGCGGACGCCGGACTCGCCGCCATCCCGATCATCATGGTCACGGCGGTCAAGGAGGAGACCGGGTTCGCCTTCAACCCCCGGGAGGACCAGGAGTTTCTCCCGGTCGACCGCTTCCTGGACAAGCCGGTCGATCCCAAGAAGCTGATCGAAGAAATCCGTTCCCTGATCGGATAGCGGCATGACCGAGAAGGAAAAGAGCGGCCGCGAGGACCTCCGGCGGCAACAGCTCGATCTCCTCAAGATCGCCGCCCACCAGCTCAAGTCCCCGCTGGCCACCATCCAGACCTCCCTGCGCACGCTCCTCGAGGGGTTCGCCGATCCGCTCTCGGCCGGACAGCAGGCGATCCTGGAGGGGGCGGAGCGCAAGACCCGGGAGTCGCTCAAGCTCGTCAACTACGTCTTCGAGCTGGTCCGCATGCGGCGGCTCTCGGAGGACGACTTCCTCCCGGTCGACCTGAAGCGCCTGGTCGAGGACGTCCTCTCCTCCTTCGACGAGGTCTCCCGCTCCCGCGGCCTCGCCTTCGAGGTCCGCATCCCCCAGAAGCTCCCCCTGGTCCGCGGCTACGGCCCGGGGATCCGGCTGGCCCTGGTCAACCTCCTCGACAACGCCTTCAAGTACACCCCCCGCGACGGGAAGGTCCACTTCTCCCTCTCCTACGACGCCGGCCGGGAGACCCTGGCCGGGAAGGTGAGCGACAGCGGGATCGGGATCCCGGAGAAGGACCGGGAGCGGATCTTCGATGAGTTCTACCGCTCCCCCAACGCGGTCAAGTTCTCCCGCTCCGGCTCCGGGATGGGGATGTCGATCGTGATGAGCGCGATCACCCTCCACCGGGGGACGCTTTCCATCAAAAGCGGGGGAGGGCAGGGGACGACGGCGGACTTCGAGATGAAGCTCGCCCGGGCCGCCCCGGAAGCGCCCGAACGGCAGGAAGAGCCCCGGCTCAAGGTGGTGGTGATCGGCGGGGTGGCCGCCGGCCCCAAGGCGGCGGCCAAGGCCCGGCGGAGCGACCAGCGCGCCTCCATCACCATCGTGGAGCGGGGCGAGTTTCTCTCCTACAGCGGCTGCGGGCTCCCCTACTACATCTCCGGCAAGGTCGACGACCAGAAGGACCTGATGTCCACCTCGGTCGGCGTCTACCGCGATCCCGACTATTTCCGGAAGCTCAAGAACATCACCGTTCTGAACAAGACCGAGGCCCTCTCCATCGACCGGAAGGGGAAGACGGTCCTCGTCCGCGACCTCGCCTCCGCCCGGGAGTTCACCCTCCCCTACGACAAGCTCGTCCTCACCACCGGGGCGACCGCCCGCATCCCTTCCGTCCCCGGCGTCAACCTGGAGAACATCTTCACCCTCCACCGCATCCGCGACGCCGAGGGGCTGCGCGCCGTCCTGAAGCAGGATCGGGCCAAGGACGCGGTCGTCATCGGCGGCGGCCTGATCGGGGTCGAGACCGCGGAGGCCTTGACCGAGGGCGGGGCGCGGGTGACCCTGGTCGAGGCGCGCAGCCAGATCCTGACCATGTTCGACCCCGAGATCGCGGCCCTGGTGGTCCGGCATATGCACGTCCGGGGGGTCAAGGTTTTCCCCGGGGAGCAGCTGGTTCGCTTCCAGGGGGAGGGGAAGGTGTCGGCGGTGGTCACCGCCGCCCGCGAACTTCCGGCCGACTTCGTCCTCCTCGCCACCGGCGTGATCCCCAACGTCGACCTGGCCCGGGCGGCCGGCCTCTCCCTCGGCGCCACCGGGGCGATCCGGGTGGACAAGTATCTGCGCACCTCCGACCCCGACATCTACGCCGGGGGCGACTGCGTCGAGAACGTGGGCCTGGTCACCGGGCAAAAGGTCTACGTGCCGCTCGGCTCCACCGCCAACAAGCACGGGCGGGTGATCGGGATCAACGTCACCGGGGGGGCCGAGACCTTCCCGGGGATCGCCGCCACGACCATCCTCAAGGTCTTCGACTGCAACGTGGCCAAGGCGGGCCTCTCCGAGCGGGAGGCGACGGAACTCGGCTACCAGGTGGAGACCTGCCTCTGCCCCGCCCTGGACAAGGCCCACTACTATCCCGGCGCCGCCATGATCCTGGTCAAGCTGACCGTGGACCGGGCGACCGAGCGCCTCCTCGGGGCCCAGATCGCCGGACCGGGCGACGTCTCCAAGCGGGCCGACATCGCCGCGGCGCTCATCGCCAAGGGGGGGACGGTGGACGACCTCGCCAAGCTCGATCTCGCCTACGCCCCGCCCTACTCCGAGGCGATCGACGCCATCGCCCACGCCGCCAACGTGATCAAGAACAAGCTGGCCGGGACCTACCGGGGCATCTCCCCGGTCGAGCTGAAACGGAAGCTCGACGCGGGCGAGGAGGTCCTTCTGATCGACGTCCGCACCCCCGAGGAGGTCGCGGCCGAGAAGCTCGCCGGCAGCCTCCATATCCCGCTCGGGACCCTGCGCGGGCGGATGGAGGAGCTCCCCGCCGGGAAGGAGATCGTCGTCATCTGCTCCTCCGGCATCCGCGCCTACGAGGCCGCGCTCATCCTCCAGGCCGAGGGCTTCGGGAGGGTCTGGGCCCTGGACGGCGGCCTCCTCGCCTGGCCGTATGCGAAAAGATAGTGACTGGTGACTTGTGACTGGTGACTGGAAACTGCCCCCGGCGAAATATCCCCCGGTTTCTCTCGTCGATTTTCCTCTCTGATTTCTGCTTTGCTTTTTCCCATCTTCCCCGGTATCCTCTCACTTTTCTCCCGGCCGGGCCGGGTGCTGTAGGCCGGTTCTGTGAACCGGCGGGAAAGACAATGCGAAACACATGGAACCGCGTATGAAACAGACTGACGACGCCATCCGGAAGACCTGCGACGCGAAGAACCTCTCCAAGATCGCCGGGATCAAGAACCGCGCTTTCCACCTCTTTCTCGCCGACGCCGTGCGCCTCTGCGCGCCGGACCGGGTTTTCATCTGCGACGATTCGGAGGCCGACGCCGCCTTCATCCGCTCGGAGGCCGTGGCGAGCGGGGAGGAGACGCCGCTGGCCGTCTCGGGCCACACCGTCCACTTCGACGGACCTTTGGACCAGGGGCGCGACCGCGAGGTCACCCGCTACCTCGTCCCTCGGGGCGAGACCTTAAGCGCTTCGCTCAACCAGGTCGAGCGGGAGCAGGGGCTCGAGGAGGTGCGCGGTCTGCTCAAGGATTCGATGCGGGGGAGGACGCTGATCGTCCGCTTCCTCTCGCTCGGCCCCGCCGGCTCGCCCTTCGCCATCAACTGCGTGCAGTGCACCGACTCCTGGTACGTCGCCCACAGCGAGGGGCTTCTCTACCGCCCCGCCTACCCGCAGTTCCTCGCCCTCCGGGAGAAGGACCCGCTCTTCTGTTTCCTCCACTCCGCGGGGAAGCTGAGCGCGGAGATGGTGAGCCAGGAGGCGGACAAGAAGCGGATCTACATCGACCACACCCGCGACGTGGTCTACAGCGTCAACACCCAGTACGCCGGGAACACCGTAGGCTTGAAGAAGCTCGCCCTGCGGCTCGCCATCCGCAAGGCGGACCGGGAGGGCTGGCTCGCCGAGCACATGTTCCTGATGGGAGTGAAGGGGCCTCAGGGGAGGAAGACCTACCTGGCCGGGGCCTTTCCCAGCGCCTGCGGGAAGACCTCGACCGCCATGCTCCCGGGGGAGACGATCCTCGGCGACGACATCGCCTACTTCCGCGCCCTCGGCGGGAAGCTCCGCGCGGTAAACGCCGAGTCCGGGATCTTCGGGATCATCCAGGACGTGAACCCCGTCGGCGACCCGGCGATCTACAAGTCCCTCTCCACCCCGGGCGAGGTGATCTTCTCCAACATCCTGGTCAAGGACGGGAAACCCTACTGGCTGGGGATGGGGAGAGACCTCCCCAAGGAGGGGATCAACTTCACCGGGAAATGGTTCTCGGGGAAGAAGGACGCCAAGGGGAACCCCGTCCCCCCCGCCCACAAGAACGCCCGCTACACCATCTCCCTCTCCGCGCTCGAGAACATGGACCCCGAGCTCAACAACCCTGAAGGGATCGAGCTCGGCGGGATCGTCTACGGCGGCCGCGACGCCAAAGCCTCCGTCCCCGTCCAGCAGGGGTTCGACTGGGCCCACGGGATCGTCTCCTATGGGGCCTCGCTCGAGACCGAGACCACCTTCGCCATCATCGGGAAGGAGGGGGTCATCGAGATCAACCTGATGTCCATCCAGGATTTCGTGGCCATCCCGCTCGGGAAATACGTCCGGAACAACCTGGTTTTCGCCCGGCAGCTCAAGAGCCCGCCCCTGGTCTTCGGCGTGAATTATTTCCTGCGCGACCTCCAGGACGGGAAGTTCCTGAACGCTGTCCGGGACAAGCACGTCTGGGTGAAGTGGATGGAGCTTAGGATCCACGGGGACGCCGATGCGCTCCGGTCCCCCACCGGCTGGATCCCGAAGCACGAGGATCTCGCCCGCCTCTTCCGGGAGGTTCTGAAGAAGGACTACCCGCGGGACGACTACGTCCGCCAGTTCACCGTCCGGGTGCCGGAGAACCTCGCCAAGCTCGAGCGGGTGGAGAAGTTCCACCGCGAGCAGGTGGAGGGGGCGCCGGAGGAACTCTTCCGGGTCCTGGCCGGGCAGAAGGAGCGCCTTCTCGCCGCGCGCTCGCGCTTCGGCGACTACATCTCGCCCCTCTCCCTGGACTGAAAGGCGCGCGGACCTCAAAGGTCCGCGTTTCTCTCGCCCGCCCCAGCACCCAGAGCGCCTCGACGCTGACGAAGGGGTTGGACCGCCGCTTCCCCGAGGGGCCCCAGTCGGCGAAGCTGCCGCGGGATGTGATCGCATCGGCGGTCACGGCGTTTTTCGCCTCCAGGGGGAAACCCCCGTCCGGCAGCTGCTTGGACCGGAGCAGCTCGAGCGCCTCCCGGCAGCGGGGATCCCCGATCTTCCCGATCTCGGCCATCACCTGCAAGGCGAAGAGGACATCGTAGAACTGGAGGGGGTAGTGGATCTTCGCGATGTCCCCGCCCCAGGCGATCCGGACCATCGCGCCGTCGCGGAGGCGGAAGAGGAGACGGCGCTGGAGCAGAAATTCGGCCGCCCTCTCCGCCGCCGCGCGCGCCCTGCCGTGGCCGCGCTCGCGGCCGTAGCGGAAGAGCGCCCTCAAGGGGATGAGCGTCTCGACGAAGGACGAGGTCCGCGCCTCGGGCCGGCGGTCGCAGTTCCAACCCCCGTCCGGCCACTGGAACTCGATCAGGCGGTCCACCAGCTTCTCCGTTCGCCCGTCCTCCAGCCCAAGCTCCATCAAATAGAGGACGGCGTTCCCTTCCTGGGATCCGCACCGCCGGGGACGATCCTCCTGCCCCGGTATGATCAACGAACTGGGGAACTTCAGGTGCCGGGGAGCGAAGAGCCAGTCGTAGACCTGTTCGCGCAGGGGGAGGAGCGACTCGTCTCCGGGAGGGTAGGAGATCAGCGTCAGGCTGTGCAGGGTCCAGTGGGGGCCCTGCCATTTCCTATAGGGGCCGCCCCGGATCGTCCCGTCCTTCTCGCGGTGGGAGAGCAATCTGCGGGCGTCGGGGGAGGAGGCGATCCTCCGGCGCAGCGAGAGCAGCGCGGGGGACCGGGGGTTCTCCCCGGCGAGCAGGATCCGCGCCCGGTAGGCGAGCGAGGGGTTCGCCGACCGCAGGAGTGCGCGCTCGAATGGCGTCATCGGGTCAACGGTCGGTTATTGTTTCGGGCTCCGGCCGTCGCCGCACCCGCTTGATCTTCCGGTTCATCGCCCGGTAGCGCAGCGCGCCGATCAAGGCGGCGAGGACCCCGATCGGGAGGCAGGCGAGGCCGATCGCCCAGAACCACCCCCGGCTGGCGAAGTGCATGATGGTCACCCCCGCGATCATCAAGGCAACCCCCGAGCGCAGGTAGGCCATCAGCGTCCGCTCGTTGGCCAGGAGCGTCCGGTCGAGGGCGAGCTCGTCGCGCAGGGTGAGGCGGTCGGAGTCCAGGCGGAGATAGGGAGTCCGTCTCATCTTTTCCGGGGCGGGTTTCACTTCCCCTCCCATCGCCGAGGATAGATAATATCGATTCCGGAATCAACCCTCAGAGAAGAAGCGCAAAGGAAGGAGCCATGAAAATCGCCGTCCACCGTTCCGCCTTGGATCTGATCAGAGGGGATATCACGCTCCAGGCGACCGACGCCATCGTCAACGCCGCCAACTCCGGGCTGAGAGGGGGAGGGGGGGTGGATGGGGCGATCCACCGGGCGGGGGGTCCGTCGATCATGGCATCCTGCCGGAAGATCGGGTCCTGCCCGACCGGGATAGCGGTGATCACGCCGGGCGGGAAGCTCAAGGCCCGCTACGTCATCCACGCCGTCGGACCGGTCTGGCGGGGCGGGTGCGGCGGAGAGGACAGGCTTCTGGCGAGCGCCTACCGGGAGAGCCTCCGCCTCGCCTCCGAGCACGGCCTGAAGACCGTCGCCTTCCCCTCGATCAGCACGGGCGCCTACGGTTATCCGATCGAAAATGCGAGCCGGATCGCCCTCTCCACGGCCATCGACTACCTGAAAGATCACCCGGAGATCGAACTCGTCCGTTTCGTACTTTTCTCCGATGCCGATCTCCAGGTCTACGAGTCGGCGCTTCGGGGACTCGTCGCCCCCTAACGAATTACGCGGTGTCGCCGGGGATTCGCTCTGCTATTGATGTGGGAGGGCCGTCCTCGGCCCGATCCAAGTTGGCTCGGATCGCGTCGCCTTGGGAGAGGCGACCCTGCCTGGAACTAAAAAAGGCAACGCGATGGATTTCCGGAAGATCGCCGAGTTCCCTTCCCGCCTGGAGGCGGAGACGGTCGGCCACGCCCTCGACCAGTACGGCATCCCCTTCCTGGTCAAGAGCGAGGACATCGGCTTTTTCGGTCCGACCGCCGCCGGATCAAGCGTCTGGGGCGCCTCGCTCTGGGTGCCGGGGGAGAGGGTGGAGCAAGTTAAGAAGCTCCTGAGCTGCGTGGCGGGGGAAGGAGAATAGGGGGCGCGCGGCTCAAAACTCCAGGATGCAATCCAGCGCCCGGCTCGAGTAGCGAACGGACAGCCGGGCGCCGGCGAGGCCGAGCCGGCGGCGGTGGGGCTTGAAATGCTGGTCGCCCAGCCGGTAGATCGGCCGGGCGAACTCGAGCCGGAGGGAAAGGGCCGGCCGGCCTTCGCCGGCCAGGACGGAAAAGGCGACCGAGTTCGCCCCCTCCTCCGCCAGCTCTTCCAAAAGCAGCTTCAGTCCGCTCCGCAGCCTTTCCCGCCTCGCCCGGACCGCCGCAGCGGAGGTCGCGGCTTCGACCTTGACCTTCAACCCCCGGGCGGCCGATCCCCGGGCCAGCGTGCGGATGAGGTATTCCCGAAAACCGTCGGGATCGTCGGGAATTTCCGCCAGGGACCGGGCGGCTCCAGGGGGGAGCCCTATCTCCCCGGCCAGGGTAGCCGCCAGTTCGTTCAGATCCACCTCCTGCTCCCCTTCCGCCGTCCGGAGCCCCCGGCAGGCGGTGAGGAAATCGTTGAGCAGAGTCTTCGCCAGGTGCAGGAGGGCGGGGTCGATGATCTCGCCCAATCTCGCGTAGTCGAGCAGTCCGGCGATCTTGCGGACGAGCTGCGCCGCCTTCATGGCCACCTGGACCTCGACCACCTTTCCGGACTGGAAGCTCTCCTGGAAATTCCTGAAGTCGGTCAGAAGGCAGCAGACCTGCTCCGAGGCCAGGATGCCGGCGATATCTGCGGCGGCGGACCACTCCTCGAGGTTGTGCAGGCGCTCGGAGAGCCGGTCGATCTTCCCGTGGATGCGCATGAAAACCGCCCCCAGCTCCTCGAAGAGGTCCTGGGCGTAGCCGGAGATATACTTAATTCGGCCGGCGTCGGCGGTCTCGATCCCGGCCAGGGAGACGGCTTCTTGAAGCGAGCGCTGGAGGGCGGCTTTGATCTGCTCCCGGTAGAGCGGGGGGCCGTGGCCGGGGAAGGCGACGAGGATAGTCTCCGCTTCGAGGAACTGGAGGAGGCCCTGCATCGACGCGATCAGGCTCTCCCGGTTCCAGCCGGGAACACCGGCGATCAGGGGAGAGACCGCAGCCAGCAGGTCGCCGACGAAGATGGCGCCGCCCAACCGGTAGCAGACGGCGTCCGGGCTGTGACCGGGGACCGGGTACGCTTCCAGCGCGTCCCGAGTGGACAAGGGGATCGTCTCCCGGCGGCAGGACGCTCCCGCCCCGTTGGGGGCCGGCGGCGGGGAGAAAAGGGCGATATCGGGGGTGAACGGAGGCAGCGCGCAGCCCAGGATCTCCGCCTGCGTGATCTCGCGGTCCGCTTCCCGGAGCGCATCCGCTCCCCTCGCGTGGATGATCGTCCTGAGATCGGGGAGCTCCCGCCAGGGACCGCCCCGGGCTATTTCCAGGGAATGGTCGGCGTGACAGTGCGTGAGCAGAACGTGGATTGGCCGCGGCTTGGCCTGGAGCTCATCCCGGATGAGTCCGATCAGCGCTTCCGTCTGCTCCGGCAACCCTCCGGGATCGATGACCGCCAGGCTCTGCGGCGTACGGATCAGGAACGAGTTGCAGGAGAACACGCTCGGTTTGAGGAGATAGGGATAGACCTCCGCGGAGTGAGACCCGGGGATCGGATGCCACTGCGGGGATTCCATGCCCTCGGCCGCAGAGCTTTGTTCGATGGCAAGCAAAACGCGGACGCCCTCTCCGGCGTGGTTGATCCCGATCCCGCCGGGAAGGCGGGATCGGGGAGTCCTAACCGCGCTACGCCCCCGATCCCGATCGGAGATCGGGAAACCCGTGCTGTCCCGACACCGCTTGAAAAGCGGTGTCGGGGAGTCCTAACCGCGATACTCTACGACCCCGACGGGAGTCGAACCCGTGCTGCAGGCTTGAAAGGCCTGAGTCCTAACCGCTAGACGACGGGGTCTTGACTGCGTTTCCGCACCAAGCGCTCAATGAATAATGCGCTTTTCTCCGCCTTGATCTCCTTCTCCCTCCGATAGGCAAGGGCCAATGTCGGATATCGTTCCGAGTAAACCAGCGCCAAGGGTAGCCTGGCTCTAGTCGCGGGGACCCTGCCGGCGCTGTGTCGGGCTAGCCGTCTCTCCAGATCTTTCGTTGATCCGATATAGAATCTTCCGTCTTTGCCGCTCCTGAGAATATATACCCAGCACATGACTTGTCGAACCCGTGCTGTCCCGACGCCGCTTGAAAAGCGGTGTCGGGGAGTCCTAACCGCTAGACGACGGGGTCAAAACTAAAATTCCGCGGAGCGGAATTTTAAATGAGGGCGGCAGGACTCGAACCTGCGGCCAACGGGTTAAAAGCCCGTTGCTCTACCAGCTGAGCTACGCCCCCGGGATGAGATTCACAGACTTGCGGAACGAAGTGAACGCAAGTCTGATGAAGATCACCCGTCCCGATGTCGCCGCCAGGCGGCATCGGGGCGAACATCTTGTATCATCTCAGTAATTTGCGGGACTCAAAAATTCGATGTCTACCCGCAAAGCCGCCGCAAGATCGATGCCATCGAAGCTGCGGCCATCCCGACACGGTTGAAAACCGCGTCGGGATGCTCTACCAGCTGAGCTACGCCCCCGCTTGAATCTCACGGACTTGCGGAGCTTTTGCGAACGCAAGTCCGATGAGATTCAAGCGTCCCGATAGCGCCGGAGGCGATATCGGGGCGATCTCCTCCCGTTCTCACGGACTTGCGGAGCTTTTGCGAACGCAAGTCCGTGAGATTCAAGCGTCCCGATGTCGCCGCCAGGCGGCATCTGCGCCATCGTCCTATCTTCGTAGACACATGATAGCATAGAGCAAGCCCGACCCCAACAGGAGAGGCGGCTCGAAAGAGGGACGAGGATAGTCTAAGGTAGCCCCTCTGGCGCAACCCTGGGCTAGAAGACTCAGCGCCGTTGGGGTTGACCCATAGCCCGGTTTATTCATGAAAACCGGCGGTTTTCATGAATAAGCCGGGCTACTTTAGATGGCGCCGCGCCCCTGGCTAAGTTATCATCCCGATCGAGGGAACCAGCCATGCCCTACACCATCCTGCTGGTGGACGACGATTCCGACTTCCGCCGCGAGTTCCGCGAGTATTTCAGCGGCTATCGGATCATCGAGGCGGGCGACGGCGCGGAGGCGCTCGCGCGCCTCGGCCGTCCGCACGAGATCGACCTGGTCATCCTTGACGTCCGGCTTCCCGGCCAGCGGGGGACCGATGTCCTCAAAAAGATCAAGGAGACCGCCCCAGACCTGCCCGTAGTCATGCTCACCGGCCACGGGAGCAAGGACGTGGTGATCGAGGCCTTGAAGGGCGCCGCCGACGATTACCTGGAGAAGCCGCTCGATCCCGCGAAGGCCGAGAAGATCATCGTCCGGATCGTCTCCGCCTCGCCCTGGCGGTCGCCGCCCGCTTCGGACGGCCCGAACGGAAAGATCGCGCGGGTAAAGCATTTTCTGGAGCGCAACGTCCACAAACTGGTCCCCCTGGAGGAGGCCGCGGCCCTGATCTGCGTCAGCCCGAAGTATCTGAGCCGCCTTTTCCGGCGGGTCACCGGTCAGGGGTTCAGCGACTTTAAGCTCGCGCTCAAGGTCGCCCAGGCCAAGAAATGGCTGGTCGAGACCGAGGGCAACGTCAACCGGATCGCCTACTCGCTCGGCTACCAGAACGCCGAGTCCTTCATCCGCCTCTTTCAGGCCGCCACCGGCCGCACGCCTACCCAGTATCGCAAGGGAGATCTCCCCCCGCCGGCGAAACGCCCGGACAAGGCGGCTCCCCGCTCTCGGCGGCGCCCCCGCCGCTGAAGCCCCGACCGGTCTTCGCCTCCCGGAGTCGCCGAGCGCCCCTGCCCCCGCTCGAGCCTCCGGCGCAGCTCTCTTTCCCCTTCCCCCGCGCCGCTCTCGCCCCGCGGCGGGTCGGATCACCCCCGCTCCTGGGGTGGATTAAAGTCAATGTTTGGAGGAATCCGCTCATTTCCCAATCGGTGCCGGCGTGGAATGATGGCAGCGCTCGAAAAACGGCTAACCAGTCGAGCGGTCGCTATCCAGGGAGGATGAAGATGAAAGGATACCTCAGAGGAATCAGCGTTTACGTCGCGCTGCTGATGGGATTGGCGCTCGTGTCCGCGGCGCCCGCCCAAAACAGCAACTTCTACCTCGTCGCCGACGATGGCGGCGGGCCTCCCGGCGACGACCTGCTCACCTTGGAGAATGTCGCTACGCTAGTCGAGACCCCGATCGGGACGGGGACGAGCACCGTCAGCATGGAGGGCGCCGCCCGCTATCCCGAAGCCAGCTTCATCACCCAGACGCTTTTCGGCGCCACCGCCTCCCGGCTCTACCGCCTCAACAAGATCACCGGGGTGGCGGCCGCCCTCGCCTCCACCTACGGTTCCGGTCCCGGGCCGTTGGGGACGCGCACTTTCGACGACGTTGACGGGATCGCCTTCGACGCCACCACCTCGCCCGCGGTCATGTACGGCACAGTGCGGCGGGAGGGGGGCGGCAGCCCCTCCGATCTCCTCATCCGCATCAACTACGGCACCGGGGCCCACGTCGCCGCCGCCTGGGGGACCGGCACGGACTACCTGGTGATCCAAAACCAGGGGGCCGGCCTCCACGACATCGACGATATCGCCATCCGCTCCTCGGACGGAGCGATGTACGCGATCAACAACAACAGCGGGTCGGAGGACCGGCTGGTGATCGTCGACAAGAACACCGCTTCCACCACCGATGTCGGCCGCCTGCGCCGGAGCGATGATTCCGAAGACGTGGACGACATGGAGGGGCTGGACTTCGACTGCAACGGCACCCTCTGGGGAGTAACCGGCCAGAACTCCAGCGATACCGGCCAGCGGAACCGGATCTGGGTCTTCCAGACCGACGTCTTCGGCGATTCGACCCGGTTCGTCAGCGAGATCGACCACATGCTGGAGGGTTCCGACTACGAATCGATCGTCGGTTGCGTGGTCATCGGCGCCACGCCCACTCCCTCCCCCAGCCCGGTGGTTCCCACTCCCAGCCGGACTCCGTCGCCGTCCCCCACCTCGACGCCCTACCTGAGTGAGGTCTGCCTGCGCGTAGGGCACGCCACCCTCTCCAGCGGCGCGACCAGCGCCACCTCCTTCGTGAACAGCGGGCTGGAGCTCACGCTCTGGGCCCCGGCCACCACGTCGGTGGTGGTCTTGTCTTCCCATGATTGCAGCACCGGCATTTCCACCGAGGCCCAAACCGGCTTCTGGGACCTCCGAATGGACAACACCTGGTCCAGCCAGACGATCGGACGCTATCTGAGCGGGAACGAAGACTTGGGTCTGAGCGGGGCGATCCACCTTTTCGAGAACGTGAGCCCGGGCAACCACGTGGTCCGCCTCCGGCACAAGAGCAACGGGACAACCGACCCCCAGATCGTGACTCGGAACGCCGACATGGTGGCCTTCGACCTGACGGTCGAGGACGGGAGCGCCCGTTTCAACTACGGCACCTCCGTCCTGGACGCGACCGGAGACACCACCAGCAACTTGTCGTTCGAGGACGTCGACGGGCTTAGCTGCACCGTGACCCTGGATATCCCGGGGAGGATTTTCGTCTCCTGCGCCCTGAACGGAGAATCATCCGGCGGCGCCTCCGCGCGGATGGGCTTCTGGCGTCTCCAGGTCGATGGCACGACCGTCGGGGTGGCCCAGGAGCACCGGAAATTGAGCGGTTCGGCCGACCTGGGAGCGGTCCTCCTCCACGGGCTCACCGACAACCTGTGCGCGGGGACCTACACCGTCACCGTGCAGCATCGGACCAACGATATCGCCCTCCCCGTCCGGACGCTGAACGCGACACTCCTCGCCGTCGCTCTCTCCACCGCCGACGCCGGCGGCCTCGAGCTCCCGGCCGCCCAGGCCGCCTCCGAGACTTTCAACGACACGACCTCGACCACGATGGTCGACGCCGCAACCAGCCAGGTGGAGCTGAGCCTCCAGACCGACAGCGACATCGTCATCGCCTCCAACATCGCCTCCCACGGCATCTATGACGGAGCGCCGGGCGACCGTTACGGGTTTTTCGACCTCACCCTGGACGGTAGCCCAGTCTCCGAGACGGTGAGCCGCTTCTACGAAGAGACGGGCGACCACGCCGCCGGCGGGATCTACGGGATGGGGCCGGATTTCTCTGCCGCCACCCACACTGGCTACATCCGCTTCGCCACCAACAACCCGAACCGGGGGATCTCTCTCCACGACCTGGCGATCGTGCTCCTCGGCTCCTGCGCCAATATCGGCCAGCCTCCCTGCGCCACGCCCACTCCTTCCCCGACCCCCACGCCAGAGCCTTCGCCGACACCGTCGCCTTCGCCGGAGCCGACGAAGACGCCCTCGCCGACAGCTACGCCGACGGCCGAACCGACGAAGACGCCGTCGCCGACAGCGACGCCGACGGCCGAACCGACCAAGACTCCCTCGCCCACGGCGACGCCGACGGCCG
>JAEAMG010001378.1_pt1 | contig 19084 bp, 10 predicted proteins | sample 8958741 | NCBI WGS metagenome assembly JAEAMG01 (sample SAMN16933256, study PRJNA681125) | bioreactor sludge metagenome | isolation source: anaerobic bioreactor treating anionic surfactant - SDBS | place: India: Bengaluru | collected 2019-02-28 | reverse complement strand
GCATGACCACCGCGGCATACACCTGCCCCGCCACCCCGTCCACTTTGACCGCAACGCGCCACGTGGAGGGGTGGCGCGGGCCCGCGGGCGTTACGGAAATTTTCTGCCGGGCAAGGCCGACTTCGGCCACATATACATCGTTATCGTCAAACCCCGGAACCGGCATTGAAAAATGGACATTAAAAAGGGCCGTATCCGCGGCATCGTCGTGAATACACTCGATGGCAGCTTCCGGCGGATTCCAGCGAAAGAAAGGGTAGGTCTTGTTTTCAATGATGCTGAAAGCGTCCTCCGCCTCGAAATCCCAATCGGTATACGTATGCGAACACATCATTTCAGCCGTGGTTTTCCCGACCGCGCCGGCGAGATCGATACCCGGCGGCCCCGCGGAAGCCTGCCCGGTGCTTTCCCTGTCCCAATAGGCGTTTCTGACGTCCGGGGCCGTTTCCCCGGGGCAATTCAGCAATCCCGCCGTACGGGAACCCTCGACAGGACCTGCCGCATAACAGGATTCCACGTTCCCCCCACTATGCATACCCGTCAACGCCGCAGCATATCCGTTATCGGCCCTTACGCGTGACAAGGCGAAACAGTGGCGCACCTGCGTTATCCAGGCGCTTCCGAAGAGTCCTCCCGTCGGCCCCGAAGCAGAGACGACTTCCCCGGAAGCGAAACATTGGACTATCTCCGCATTGGTGCTCATGCCCGCCAGTCCCCCCGCGTTTTCCGACAAGGCGGCCACCCTTCCAAACACGCGTGAACGGTAAAGAGACCCTTTTTCCTGGCAGCCGGTAATGCCGCCGACCGCCCGCTCGCCCAGCACGCTCCCCTTGAAAAGACTGTCGCGTATAACGCCTTCGTTCCTGCCGGCCAGCCCCCCGATGGATTCACCCTGCCCCCGGATTTCGGCTATGGCGGAAGAACGCAGTATGACACCGGACGCGCCATTCTCCCCCACCAACCCGCCGCGCAGGTTGGTGTAATAGTCATACACGATACGGCCGGTTACATGGCAGTTGTCTATCAGTCCCTGATTACATCCGGCCAGCGCGCCTGTAACAGGCCCGTTATGCATGATGTTGACATTGCGAAGGGACAAATCACGCACCTCCCCGCCTTCGCCAAGTACACTGAACAACCCGTTATGCGCCTCCCGGGCACCGGACAAACCGAGCCCGGAAATACAGTGATTGTTCCCGAAGAACCAACCTGTAAACGGTGTTTCCGGTTTTCCAATGGGGAGGAGCGTATTATCCCCGAAAGCATCCAAGTCGTTGTAGAGAGAATACCGACCGTCTAACGGAAAATCCGGGTCATTTCCAATGCGCTTCAACTCATCGAGCGTGCGAATCTCCCGTGCAAACATCGCCGTCAACGTCATGTTTTTTCTTACATCCGTTACACAGAGTGGATTCTCAAAGGAAGTGTGGGAACCCTCCAGCATCCACCGCGCAAAGCGATACCCGTCGGGAGGCGCCGCTGTAACAGGTAATGCGCTTCCCCCGGCAGGTGTCTTCTGTGTCCTTTCCCCCTGTACCATGGCGCCCGGTGTTCCATCCGTTTCACAGACAACCATAAAATCAGGAACGGTCAGACCGATTTCATACAGGCGGGCGGAATATACGGAAGACAGGGAATGAAACACCGCCTTCCATACCAGCCTATTACCGGAAGTCGGAAAGAAAACGGTCTGCCCGTCATACACGCCCATCCATCGTTCCCCGCCGTTATTGGTCAAATAAAACGCGATGCCCGTATTGGGCGGGACATTCTTTTTCATGGAAATGGTGACTGCTGCGATAGTCTCCTGCGGGGTAGTTACGCCCAGGGAAACGGCCGTACAATCGTTGAAAGAAAAATGAGGCGTTCGGCATCCGGCTTTTTTCTCCACCGGATATTCTCCCACGGCGGCGTTAATGACATCCGTATTGGAAGTATCCAAGGCGACCCTATCCGTGAAGGATGGAGCCGTATTCTCTGAACACAAAAGACCATAGCTCCGTTGCGGCCATCCCGGATGCCGATATACACATCCGGGAGCCTCTTTGTGACCGGAAATAATATCCGGGGCCCGGTCATTGTCCACATCACACACAAGAACACAAAGCGTTTCGTGAGAAACATCGGACAATGGAATTCCGGTGACTTCTCCAAAAGGAATGTCGGTGCCGTTGTTCAGGTAAAGCCGGTCAGGAGTGCCCGCATTTCCAGCGACAAGATCAAGGTCGCCATCCCCGTCCAGATCGCCGGACGCCACCGAAAAGGTTTTATCCCGGTCGTCGGTTATGTTCATGCCTTCCACGCCGTCAAACGGCGTTTCCGTGCCATTATTCAGGTACAGACGGTTTGCACCGTCGAAGTTGCCCGCGACAACATCCAGGCGGCCGTCTCCATTTATATCCGCCAATTCCAGGGAAAGGGTGTTGCCCGTTTCGTCGGAAACGGATTGACCCGCAACACCGTAAAACGGAAATGCCTTGCCGGTATTCAGATAAAGACGGTTCTCATTTACATAATTGCCCGTAACAACATCCAGGCGGCCATCACCGTTTACGTCACCCAGGGCAACGCAAAACGTGTCGAATACATCGTCCGTGATGTCCATGCCCGCCTGAAAGGCGCCCTTTTGGTCATTCAGGAACAGTTGGTTTTCCCGGCCCATGTTTCCAACCACCACGTCGGGAAAACCGTCCCCATTGATGTCCCCAATTTTGACGGAAGTCGTTTTGCAGGTGTCGGGACTGATGTCAACTCCCGACATGGCGCCATCCCCGTTATTGACGTAACACCTGTTTTTCTGTTTCATGTTGCCAACAATAACATCCAGGAACCCGTCTTTATTTATATCCCCCACCGCAAGCGACGTGGTCGCGCGTTCTTCCGTTATCAGCGGAATGCCTTCCGAAAAAATACCCGGTCCACGGTTCAGATACAGGTATATTTTCCCATTCATTTTCCCGGCGATAATATCGGGCAGAGTATCACCGTTCATGTCTCCCGTCGCCAGACAGGTTGTTTTAAGACTGGTATCTTCCAGAACGGCCGCCTGAACCCCGTTGAACGGATGGGCACATCCCCGGTTGAGATAGACGCAATTGGACATGCGGGCGTTTCCGGCGACGATATCCAACAATCCGTTCCCGTCCAAATCAGCCAAGGCAACACACGTCGGCGCCTGCACCCCCTCAAACAGCGTCATGCCGCTTGAAAAGACGCCGTGCCCTGAATTGAGGTAAACTCGATGCGCCAGGGAATCCTCCGCAGTTACCACGTCAATCCATCCATTTCCATCCAAATCACCCAATGCCATATCAACCGTTGATGCGGTATTTCCGACAAAATCGGAGGCTGTCCATTGAAGGTCAGGCTCGATAGAATAGACGCGGTTAACGGAAGCAAAATTGCCGGCAATGATTTCCGGTTGCCCGTCATGATTGATATCGCCCACAGCCAGGTCCCCGGTTTTCCGGGCATCATCCTGTACATTAAAACCTTCCAGGAAAAAACCGTTGCCATCATTCAGGAATATCCGTACGGGATACGCCCAATTTCCCAGGATGAGGTCCGGCCAACCATCTCCGGTTATATCTTCAGCCAGCAGGGAGGTCGCATGCAGGCCCTCTTTCCCGATGGCGACGCCCTCCTTAAATACGCCGCCCCCCTCGTTATAATAGCACCAGGGAGGGGCTTCATTATGGGCGAAAATTACATCCAACCACCCATCTTTATTGACATCTTCCAAGGTGACCGCCTGAGTATCGTGGGGGTCTCCCGGAAAGCTTGCCGGCTCCTGAAAACTGCCATCCCCCTTGTTAATATAAAAACAGTTGCCCTGATTGGAATTGCTCTCGATAATGTCAGGATGGGCGTCCCCATTCAGATCCCCCAGTTCGATATCCTGAGTATTGTGCCTATGGGGGCTCAAGGGGATACCAGCGCCGAAGGCGCCGTCCCCCCGGCCGAAATACAGCAGGTTAACCTCGCCGTAATTGGCGGTGACAACGTCCCGATAACCGTCCTCATTGAGGTCTCCCACCGCGATGGAACGCGTATCATAAGCGGTCTCATCCAGAATACAGCGATTCCAGGGGAGATTGGTGGATTGCCATTGGCTTTTCTGGAACCCCTGCATCAGGGTATGTTCGCTGATCCGCCATTCCGCTGTCGTAGCGTCCGTATCCCGAAGTTTTGTATCCCGAAAATTTTCCAGGAACGGCATGCCGGGGGATGCGGCGCCTCCGCCTCTCCCCGAAAAAAACGCAATGATAATCAACCAAGCAATACGACTGTGTAGTACGCTCTTAATCACCAATGTACCCCAGGGATTTCAGTATTTCGAGTTTCACCGGGTCAATCGGGATTTCCGTGTCGGATTCCGGCAAGACTTGCATCGTATCCGCCAGCTGGGCGTGTTGCCGGATATGATTTTTTAAGAGCTGATCCAATTCGGCGGCTATTTCCGGATGCGCATCAGCTTTATCCTCGGTTTCAGACGCGTTACCCGCTATGAAATACAGATGTTTCCTGCCATCAGGATACCTGAACAGCTTCCAGTCGCCAAGCGCTACGCTGCCGCACATGTTCCACCCATTAAAGGAGTAAACAGGCCTGTTCGTAAAATTCTGAGTCTCCCCCTGCAACAGCGGCAAGAGACTTGCGCCCTGACAAATCTCGGGGATGGGCAATCCGACGAGATGGAGCAGGGTAGGTCCAATATCCGCAAGTTGTACCCGCTCGTCAATTACGGCCGGCCCGATGCCGCCTTCCGGCCAGATCAGGATCAGGGGGACATGGACCTGGTCCAAATACGGGTCCTTCCCGTGGGCCCATTCCCCTCTTTCCCCCAAGGCGTACCCGTGGTCGGAGGTGAAAACAATCAAGGTATTTTTCAACAGACCGAGTTCGTCCAATTTGTCTCGAACTCGCTTAAAATTGTAGTCCGCGTAAGCGATGCTGCCGTCATACCGGTCAGGCGGATACGCATTTTCACCGTCTTTCCAAACCTGATCCAAGGGAGGTGGCGGTGTATAAGGGCAGGACTCTGGACGAGGCGTCCATAGCTCATGGCATTCCATCGTATGAATATAAAGGTAAAACGGACGGTCCCGGTGTTGTTCCAGGTAGGAGGCCGCGGCGGTATAGGTGTCCTCCGAAACGGATTTGTTGATATCAAACAATTCCGACAGCCGGCAAAAGGATTTTTGGGCGGCGGATGCCGGCGGCGCATAGGAATTTTGCGATATGGCCGCCGTCGTATATCCAAGATTTCGCAGCGTTGTGGTGAAAAATGCCGGCTCTTGGGCGTACTGGGGGCCATTGTTGCACGTACATCCATGGGCTTGCGAATCCACCCCGGTATACAAGGTCATGACGGAGGGCTTGGTACAGGTTTCCTGGGAAAAGCATTGCCTGAACAGAACGCCGGTTTGAGCCAGTTCTGTAACAGCGGGAGCGGTTACCCGGTTATACCCGTAAACATCGAGGCGATCAGCCCGAAGCGCGTCCACGAGATACACTAAAATGTTGGGCCCGGCCTGCGTCTGATCTGCCTCATTGGCACGGTACAAACACGGATTACTCCATAAGGCCACCTGACCTGGTTTTGCCGAGACCGCTGCCAGCTCCATATCCACTTCGCGGCCGGCAAAGGCGGCGAGGTCTACACGGCGGTCCGACCATGTATCCGGACCAATACCTTCTTCCCGTAACAGAACCTCCCGCTTCTCCCCCTCCACCACGCAAAGGGTAAACACAATCGGATTATCGTCCTGAACAGCGGCCAGCCCGGCAGAAAATACCGCCCGCTCCGGTAGGCGGAGCCGATACACTGCACGCGCAGGCGTACGCATGAACCATACCTGCCGTATCTCACTGTTAATGGCATATTCATGCGTTCCCATACCTTCGCCGGAAAAGCGTTCCATGCGACTGCGCACCTCGACCCGCGCTACGTCAATGGTTGCGGCCTCGTTAGAGGTCAGTTTAAGGCCATCCACGATACGGCCTTTCTTCCAGGCATCCATATTATCGAGACGGACATCATAGGTATGCATGGCCCCATCGGCTGTCACCGGGAAATCAAAAAACGAGTGGTCCAGTTTCTGAATTTCCTCTTCCCATGGAAAGGACCGGAAGCGCCAGTAAAGCCGCAGACTGGAGGCGCCTGTAACACGTAATTCCAGCACAATAGAAGCGCTGTCGGGCGTATAAATACCCAATTCCTCCGCCAAAACAACATGCCCGCCCTTGTCAGAGATGAACCGCAACAGGCCGTCTTCCACAGTTACCTGAGCGTCGGGATTATATTGCTGTGTCAGGGCCGAATCTGAAAGAGGCCATACCTGTATCGTGGATTGGATCAGAGTTCCGACAGAGCCTGATTCGCTGGAAAGGATATCATCCTGATGTTCCTCAAGTCTATAAAGTTCCATCGGAACATGCGATATGGAATCCTTAAGACCACCTTCGGAGGCTACTGACAGCACTCCCTCTTTTGAAGGCGAATTTACTCCCTCGTCAACAGCAAACAGAACAGGGGAAACACTCATCAGGCAAATAAACAGAAGCACTATTGTTAAGGGCCATTTAGCAGCGATGGAATAAACGGCGTGACAGAGGTAACAAGGGGAAGAAAGGCGGCTTTTTTCCATGGGAATTTCAGGCCATTTCGCTGACGAATCGTCATGAATTCGGATTTTCAGATCCATCTGATCCGACGGAACGGTCCGATCAGAATGATCCACACATTTTACAGGATCCATTCCTGGTACTTTATGATGGGTTCCGCTTCGCTTCACCCACGCTACAGTGACGTATTTCGGCCGCGTAGCAACACCACTTTTTTTGGGCGAAGTCCGGGACGAAACGTAGATTTTTATCTTTATCGAGAGTATCATATTTCTGTCGGACATTGCCAGTTGGAGCATCTTTCTTCACGTATCCGCTTCAATGGTAATGGATGCGCCAAAACCAACTATCCAGAGGGTAATCCATAAATCACAGCGTCTGGGAGCGGTTGAATTAATTCGGGTTTGTGTGCTAGACTGTTTAACGCTATCTGGTTTTATCGAAGTGGTTTTTGCCCGCGCTAGACGGGAAGTTAGCGGTGTCCTGTAACTCGCAATCCGCTTTAGCGAGGTTGAATTCCCATCAGAGGGCGAGATGTCCTTTAGTCAGGTTTGGGGCACGTGGTGTTGACGGTTGGGTCCTGCTCAACAGGATGCCGGCAAACCCGGTCAGGTCCGAGAGGAAGCAGCCGTAGTTGGTTTATCCTGTGTGCTGCAGGGTTGCCTGGCTCGAGCCAACGACCGCCGAGGCCGTTCTGGGCAATTGTTCGATGATGGGTGCGCGGGCTTTTTTTTATATCCACCATAACGTCGTTAATCACGGGTCGTATTCCCCGCAAGGATATTAAATGGCCGCTCCCAAATATATGGCGATCGCGCGAAAATGGCGCCCCCAAACCTTTGATGAGGTGGTCGGTCAGGAGCACATTACCCGGACCCTTACCAATGCAATCAAAAGCCGTCGCATCCATCACGCCTTCCTGTTTATTGGTTCCCGGGGAATAGGAAAAACGACTACCGCGCGTATTCTCGCCAAGGCGCTGAACTGCACCAGCGCCGACGGTCCCACAGTAAACCCCTGCAACAAGTGCGATAACTGTCTTTCCATCAGCGCCGGCAATAATATTGACGTCATCGAGATTGACGGCGCCTCGAACAACGGCGTTGAAGATGTGCGCAACATCCGCGACAACATCCGCATGGTACCCACCAGCGGCCGGTATAAAATTTATATTATAGACGAGGTGCACCAACTCAGCCTGGCCGCATTCAATGCCTTGCTCAAAACGCTGGAAGAACCGCCCCCACACGCCATTTTTATCCTGGCCACCACGGAAGCCCACAAAATTCCCGCCACCATCATTTCACGCTGCCAGCGGTATGACTTCCGCCGGGTGGTTGTAAGTGACATCGTGGCCTTGTTAAAGAAAATCATCGCCAAGGAAAAGATAAAGGCAACAGAAGATGCCCTATATGCCATAGCACGAGTCGCCGAGGGCGGCGTGCGTGACGCGCAAAGTGTTTTGGATGAGCTAATCTCTTATTGCGACGACGAAATTACCTTCAAAGACGTCTTTGAGGTGCTCGGACTGGTTGATTGGCAATACTTTCACGCGCTGTGCGACGCCATGCTGGCGGGCGACGTGGCACGCCAGCTTGAAATTATCGAGGAAGTCATTGCGGCCGGCAAGGATCTTTCCCAGTTTGTAGAAGACATTCTCCGTTATTACCGCAATTTGCTCGTATGCCTCACAGTGGGCTCCAGCGAACTGTTGCTGCGTCTGCCCGAGGTGGAAATGGAGGAGATGAAAAAGCGGTCCAAACGGTTCTCGCTCATCAAACTCATTAAATTGGTGGAGCAATTTGCAGACCTCGTAAACGGATTCGATTCTCAAGTCGCGCAGCGCACGGCGCTTGAAACGCTGCTTATCCGGCTGACCCGCGTGGACGTGGAAGTTTCCCTGGACACCGTCATGGAGAAACTGCTTTTGCTGGGCAAAGGCGGCATCGTATCGAACGTTTCAACTACTGGCGGGAGCCTCTCGCCTCCAAACCCTCCTGATGCCGGACCGCGCACGACCGCGACTGCGGCTCCGGCAGAAAAAACGCGAGCCCTCCTGGTGGGCAAAATGGACGACTCCTGGCATGAGTTGGTGAATCGGGCGGGCGCGATCAATGCAAACCTGGGTATCTGGCTGGGCAGGACTCATCCGCTTGGAGTGGACGAGGACGGCGTGCTCACCCTTGAATTTGAAGCGGGCGCAGAAAAGGCCTGGCAATATTTTCAAAACAAAAATAACAAGGATGACCTGGATAATTTTTTACAGGCGCAAACATCCAACACGCGTTCGGCCTATTTGTTGCAAACGCTTCCTCCCGAGGAAGAAAGCCCCCCCTCGAAAACGAACAAGTCCAAGACCAAGTCCGTGACCAGGAATGCCCCGGACTCACCCAAAGAATATGAACAGGCCTCCCGGGACCCTCTGATTGCGACCATTCTGGATGAATTCAAAGGGGTTATTGTCGAAATACATGGTCCATCCGAAAATACGGTATAATGACGTAACACCCTGTTCCCAGTCCGCTGCTGTATGCCGGCGGCGCTATGTTTTCACGCGGGTGCCCAATTAAGAGGAAGAGGAAAGCATCATGAAATGCCTCAATGGATATTTTGGTTTTCTCGGCTATGGCAACATGGGCGAGGCCATCCTGGGTGGTGTGCTTGACAAAAAACTTCTCGCTGCTGACGCTATTTACGTTTACGACCCTGTCCCCGCACGCATGGATGCAGCCAAAGCCCGGGGCGTTTCCTGCGCCGCCTCAGCAGTCGAACTTGCCTCGGTTTGCGATACGCTGCTCCTGGCAGTAAAACCGCAGAGCGTCGAAGAAGCCCTCCGTCCCATGCTCGGCGTGGTCTCCCCAAGTGTACGCGTCATCTCCATCATGGCAGGCATATCCATCGCCTCTCTGCGTGCGCGTTTCGGCGAGACGGCGCGCATCCTGCGTGTCATGCCGAACACACCGGCCTTGGTAGGTGCGGGCGCCGCAGCGTTGTCCTGCAGCGACACCTGCGGTCCGGAAGATATTGAAGCCGGTAAATTGGTTTTCGGATCTATCGGTATTGCTGAAGTCGTGCCGGAATCCTGCATGGATGCCGTCACGGCATTGAGTGGAAGTGGCCCCGCTTACTTTTTCTATCTTACCGAATGCCTGGTAAAAGCAGCGGTGGCAGAAGGATTGCCCGAATCTCTGGCCGAACGCCTTGCCGGACAGACACTGATGGGAGCGGGAAAACTGCTGGTCAGTTCTAATAAGCCGCCCGCGATGTTACGTGAGCAGGTGACTTCCAAAGGCGGCACCACCTTCGCCGCACTCGAGACCATGCGCGCCCATGAATTTGAAACCACGATTCAGACGGCCGTTCATGCCGCGGCGGCACGTTCCCGGGAATTGGGAAAGTAACGGGTAAAACAACTTGTCCCACACTGATACACAGTGATTCAAACGACCAATGAGGAAAAGGACATGCCAAACGATCCGCTTCGAGAGGAAGGACACGTCCTGACACCCGACGCGCTGGTTAACAGCGTAATTGAAACAACTATTTTCGGCGGCTATTCCAAAATTCAGGTGGATGTTCTGCTTGAACGAGCGGCGGAGTCCCTGGCTGCCCTGCTCCAGGAAAATCGGGAACTTAAACAAAAACAGGCGGAACTCGAACACAGCGTGGAAAAGTACCGTAACCTCGAAGCCGCCCTGCAGAGTACCCTGCTCAGTTCCCAGAAAATGGGCGAAAATATGGTGGCGGCGGCGAGACAGCAAGCCGAGGCGATACTTGAAGAAGCACGGCTTGCCCGGGCAAAGGCCGTTTTCAAAATGGAAGCGCTCCCGGCTTCCCTGCGGGCGGAGATACAACGTCTGGCGGATGCGCGCGAAAGAATGCGGGATGAACTGGCCGCTGTGGTGGAGTCCCATCGAAAAATGATAGAGAACATCCCCAAAGCGGAAGTATTGGCTGGAGATTTTATAAACAAAGCCGTTGAAAGTCCTGTCCTACACACGGAAAGTGAAGCCCTGCAACGCAACGATACTGTAACGCCAGAGCGGCCTGTCTGCACCGATAACGATGCGGAGGATGGGTATGACCAAAACGAGGAACTCGGTTATGTCAATCTATAAACAACCTTTTGTCCGCATTCCAGCCTCTGTCAGCGGGAAAAAGCGTCGCTTTACCCTTTCCATAGTGTGTGCCTTGATGTGGTGCCTTCCTGTCATAAGCGCTTGGCCGGAGGACAATTTCGATACTTTTTTTAAAGCATTCAAGGAAAAACGGGACGGTATCGGCTCGTTGCAGGCTGAATTCGTACAAAAGACCATATTGCCCCAGGAAGAAATCATCACAGAGGGCACACTCCACTACTCAAAGCCCCGGAGAATTCTGTTCTCAACAAAAGATCCAGAACGTGCAACCCTGGTGGATAACCGTCGCGGTTATGAGTACGATTCCGAAATCAAACAGATGACCGTATTCGACATTGAGGACAACCCCCGCGCGAATATTTTCTTCCTCGGATTTGATGATGATGCGGAAGCCTTAAAGACCGCCTACGAATTGGCCTTATTTGAAACAGGCGATCCAAAGGGACATCGGGGCATCAAGATAAAACCACGTCCAGGCAGCGATGAAGAGGTCTATTTTCTTGAGGCCAGCCTCTATCTGCGGGACGAAGACTACCTCCCCTATCGAATACATATTGTCAATGACCAGGAATCCCAGTTGTATATTGACGTCAGTGAAATTTCACCTCAGCCCTACCAAGACCTTAACAGTGCCCGTTTCTTCGTGCCGGAGGGTGTTAAAGTTGTGGAGAACGATCGGGTTGTTGCGACGATTGAAGCAGGTGGGCGTCATATCCCTGCTGAAACACAGGGCACGCTCATTGAAGAGAAAGAACTGCCTGCAGAACACTCTACCATTGAAAATTTACCCGATACAGATAAGGGTGCCGGCGAATAAGCTAAATGCGTTCTTTTTCGCACAGCAACTGCGTGCCGAGTCCTTGTTCTATTGCGGGGTTACGGTATAAATGATGCATGTCAAGGCGAAGGGGTTGGGTTATGTCCATCCGCAGGAGAAATGCTTGGAAGCCATTCGCATGGGGGATTGTCCTTTCCTTTGCCGGACTGCTTCAAGGTATCCTGTTTTATCAGCGTTTCTTTTATGAGTGGAAGGGGCCTGTCGGCACAATTTCCAATGAAACATTTGTGCCGGCAGTCATGATTGCCGCCGGACGCGGTTTTTATGTAACGGATATTGATGCCGTGCCCGGGCTGCGCGCGTTTGTGGACTATCAAAGCACGCGATTTGATGTGGCCGCCATCCCCGAAGAAGTGGTTCTTGAGACTCCCGGCAGAGGGTATCAATGGCTGCGGTACATGCTGTATTCCGTTGGCTATATATGGAAGATTTTCGGAGTCTCCTGGAAAGTCCTGGCAATACTTATCCTTGTAATGCTGTGCGTTTCAAGCATTGCCGTTTACGGCATCAGCCGCCTGGCCATGCCGGCGCCGTGGAGCCTCTTTGTGGCCTTGGCATTTACATGGAATTCGGCCGTATACACGCAAATGCATCTTTTTCGGGACTTCTCAAAAGCGCCCTTCATCCTTGTTGTCGTTTTCCTTTTGACTCGTGCGGTCAGCAGACGTCTTGCCTGGAAAGAATATTTATGCACAGCGGCGCTTATTGGATTCATAGCCGGTATAGGCATGGGATTCAGGTCGGACATGCTGATCCTGGTTCCCCTGTCCATAATTGTCCTGCTCACCTGCAGACTTAAACCTGCCCAGTACGTACACGTATTTCGGCCTGCGGCGGCCATGCTGCTTATCCTGGTCTTCATAGTCTCCGGTTTTCCCGTATTGCGTTCTCATGCCTCAGCGTCATTTGAAACCGGCCATGATTTTCTCCTCGGTTTTTCCTCACGATGCAAACAGGAAATGGGCACCCTTGTTCCCGGATCTTATGAGAAACAATACCTTTCCCATGACACTTACACGGCCTGGTCCACCATGGCATCAGCTTATGATGGCATTACCATGGACCCTGCTGAACTTCAACAGGCGCTTAAAGGCGAACACGGCGGACTGAATGAAGTGGTTGAATCCTATATCCATACTTTGATTTCTATTTTCCCGGCTGATTTACTTACACGCGCCTATGCCGCAGTGTTGCGGTGTACCGTTGGCCTGGGGAGTTCAGAAATCCCCCCCGCCTTTATATTTGAATCTTCTGGTCTCCTTTTTACTCTGTGCGGGCTGTTGTTTGTAGCGGCAACAGACTTCTGGCTGGCCTGGCAGATAGTATTGATGCTGTGTTTGTTTTGCGGTTATACAAGCCTCCAGTTCGGACTGCGCCATGCCTTTCATACCTCCTTTGTGCCGTATTGGTTCGGATGTTTTACCGTGTATCACGCCTTCACGTTCATCAGAAACCATAAGAAGAGCGCGGGCGCTCCATTGAAATTTTCCGGTGCGCTTCCATACGTCAGGCGCGCCCTGGTTTGGCTGGCAGTCAGTTTCCTTGCCTTTTATGTGCCGTTGATGGCGACGCGATGGGTCCAGCATCACCAGGTCACCCAATTACGGGACTCCTATCTTTCCGCGCCGCGGGTTCCGATCAAACATAAAATGATACGCCACTGGACGGGCAAAACACTGGTCGTGCCGGAGAGAAGATATCCATGCCAGCCGTGTGAACCATTTCCGCCCTTTCCCCGGTTCAGGCAGCGCGTCCTGGTCGCCCGATTCAAGGAACCGCCTGAACCGCTCGACCTGGACCTTGATTATGAGTGGAGCAAGCCAGGCGTGGCCCTGGGGGGGCCGATCTGGTCCCCTACCCGGCCGGGCATTCCCACCAATGGCGTGGAGGTGTTCTTCCCGGTATATCAGACCGTAGCATGCGACGAATGGAACCGGTTCACGGGATTGATTTTGCCCGACGGGCAAGCGGACTTGTTCCTTGGTTATGAAGAAATCGAGGATATAAGCGCCCTCAAATTCCTGCTTATTCTCACCGTTCCCCAAAACAAAGAGGCCTTTGTCTGTTGTACTAAATTGCGTTTTCCCCTGCCCTTCCACCCACCTGTCCAGTATCCTTGGCCCATGGACGCTTATCTATACCAAAATGACGATGACATACGGTATCACTTAAAAGCCGGCAACGTAAAAGCAGCCGAGGAACTGGTCCAGGAATCGCTTCAACGATTTCCGGGAAGCGTCCATTATCGGGCGCTGTTAGCCCAGGTGTTTTTCCAGGGACTACGTGAGGACGAGGCGTGGGCGATAATTGACAGGTTGCTGCAGGAGTCTCCGGAGGAATACTCCCTTTATCAACGGATTGATATGGTATTCAGCGCTGTCAAGGGGGCCGAAGGACAATATGAAGGATGGAAGCGTATTGCCGAAACGCATATCGGAGACACATGTGCGGAAGCATATCTTTCCCGCGCGGTAACCGCAAAAGGAACGTCTCAATAGTAAGGATAGGTGTTGCCCATTGTCCGTATGTCTTTCGGTGGGGTTCCATGCCGAAAAGTGTTTCCCCTTTTTGGTAGACTATTCGCCAGTTACCTTCCATGAACCGGGTAAACAGTCCTCATTTGTCAGGCTTACGCTTTATGAAACGGAAGATCACCATCCTTGTTTTCTTGTGTTCTCTGCCCCTGTGGCTGTTTGCCGCCGGACTGCTACTGGAAATCATGCTCAGGGTGTATGCCGATCACCGGGCCGAAAACAGTGTATGGCGGATAAATGAAATCGCGAACACGTATAGAGCCGCCGATGATGTCGTCTTCCAGACCCTAAAAACCTCCGTCACGCCGCCGGATACGGTTCCATGGCGAGCGCCGGGAAGGGAGATGATCCTGAGTGCGGGGGAAACGGAACGCTTCGCATTGGCACGGGAGCGGCAAGAGCTCATCCTGACCTGTAATGTCGAGGGCGTTATTGAGCATATTTATTCTTGTAACATGAACGGGGAACTGGATGCGATCAGCAAACGCCTTTCCCCGGGAGACTCGCTGTCCGTTATATTACCACCGGCGGAACTGGCCGATGCTCTGGATTCCATTCGACAGGCGGGAAAAGAAGAAAAACCGATGCGGGACTACAGCATTCCCCTTGGCAACGAAAGAACCCATCTGACGGAATTCAATGCCCTGCGTCTTTCCGAAGAACCTTTCACTTTCGCGCTGTTTCTGGCCGATTCCCGTTTTGAAGTATTCCTGCGCAAATACAGGCCCCATAGTTACCGACGCAACTGGTACACGGCGCAGTTTAAGGAATCCGAATTCTGGACGAACAGCCTCGGCTTCCGTAATGAGGAAATCATACTTCCCAAGCCTGACGGGGTCATTCGTATCGTGTGCATAGGGGGCTCGACGACGGTTGAAGGCCCCCATAACAAGTTAACCTATCCCAAGGTACTTGAAGACCTGTTGCGCTCGCATTTTAATACCTCCCGCATAGAAGTGGTGAACTGCGGTGTTGACGGCATGGCCTTTCCGGGGGAACAGGAGCGCATGGAGGACTGGCTCGCTCTTCAGCCTGATTTAATCATTCATTACAATATCATCAACAACACCTCCTGGCTGATACAGTTGGCAACAGAAAAAGCGCTGGAAAAAGACGGTCTTGCCGGACATCTGCGCCAGGCAGCCTCGGAATCAACACTGTTTTCCGCGATAGGGCTTTCCTGTATGTATCCCGATACAAAATTTTTTACGGCGGAACTGGACCGTTCCGTTTTCGGTTGTTTCCGGGATATGGAAAAGAAGGCGCGGGAGGCCGGGGTCCTGATGGCCATTGCCAGTTTTGCGGTTCCGAACGGCACATCACTCACTCGCGACGAGCGGAATTTCTTTGAAAGCACGTTCCACATGACGCCCACTAAAGGCGGCAGACTGGATCAACTCAAGCGGATGATTGATGAATATAACCGGCGCGTCCGTGAATTCTGTTCCGGGAATGGCATTGTTTATATCCCCGTCGCGGAAAATTTGACGGGAGGCATCGAGACCTTTACGGATGTCTGTCATCTCCGTGTGGGTGGGATACGCAAAAAGGCGGCAATATGTTTTGAGCACATTCGTGATGTTATCGTAAAACAGTTTTAATCCGCCCTGTGCGTGTATGATCACCGGAAACGTTTTCGTAAGAATAGGTGTACTGAATGAGACGCTGCACTAAACCGACCGGCATTTTTTGCGCAGAGTGTTGCCTTGCGGCGCTTCTAATACTCGCAGCCGTTTCGGTGGGTGTATATCACCTCTATATCGTGCCCGAAGTCCTGCACAAGCCATCGTGGTACAGCCTCCAGCCGGGAATGTCATCCCCCAACCTTGCCGGCGCTGTCATGGTGGCGACAGGCCGGGGCTTCGTGGTGCCCTCGGAAGGGGACAGCGCTGCCGCGCAATATCCCGGGGCGCCTGAATTGTCGCAATTCCTGAGACAGGAGCGCACGCAACTTTCTCCTGACCAGATTCCGGAAGACCTTCCCACGTGCAATCCTTTTATTGATTGGGAGTACAGGCACCGCTATCTTTTATATACGGTCGGCCTACTTTGGCGTATTTTCGGCATCTCCTGGCACGTCGTCACCGCCCTCCGTATTGCCTTGTTCGCCATGCTGATTGGCGCCGCCTACGGCTTGCTGCGGTTGGGCATGGGTCGGTTCTGGAGCACAGCCATGGCCTTGGCCATGACCTTTAACCTGAATATTCTCATGAAAAGCCAGAATCTGCGAGACTTCAGCAAGGGCCCGTTTATTCTCGCCGCCATTCTCATTTTGGGATACTTGATTACACATCCGGCAAAACGTCGCACTTTCTTCGCGTTGTCGGTTTTGCTGGGACTGATCATAGGGTTTGGCGTCGGATTCAGGGCGGACATTTTGGTCTGCCTGGCCCCGGCCATGTTCGTGCTGTTATTGTGCCGCCGGCCCGCCGGGCGGGGCGTTTTTTTTGAAAGGGCCGTTGGCATCGTACTGCTTCTTGCCGCTTTTTTCGCTCCAGCATCACGGGTCATGGGCGTGTATAGCGGTGGCAGTTTATTAGCGCATGATATCCTGATGGGCTTTGCAACGAAGAATGAAGACATGCTGGGTATAAACCGTGCCTCTTATGAGAAACTATATGTTAACAGTGACCTCTTCGTGACCAGTAGAGCCGTTGGGTTTAATGAGCGCTCACTGCCTTCCGATGTTCCATCATCCGCCCTTTATGATGAACGGGCGTTACTATTAAAAATTGCCGGCGCCTTTCCCGGCGACCTGATAACCCGCGGCTATGCTGCAGTCTGGTATGTTGTGAGGGGCGGCTCCCCTTCTATCTTGCTGGGCGTTTTCATGGCCATTTGTGCTGCGGCAGCGCTCCTGATGATCGCGTACCGTGACCTTCGCCTGGGCTGGATGACCCTGATTCTGTTTTTTTACTTTGGCGGTTATTTGAGCCTTCAGGCGGAAACCCGGCATGCGTTTCATCTTCTGTTTATCCCCTATTGGATTCTGGGATTTCTCGCCAACGCACTATTTTTAAGATGGAGAAGGAAACGGGACATCTCCATCGAACGTGAACGTACTATAATAAAGGCCTTTAACCCAAGCCGGTGGAATCATTCATGTAAAAACATGATCCTGAAATTCGCTCTTCCGGTGGTCATCCTGCTCCTGGCGCCGCTGTATGCGGCGCGGGCTGTTCAGAGCCGCCAACTCGGGGAAATGGCTGAGGCCTATGCCGCAGCGGAACTTGTTCCGGTTCCAGTCAAGGCGCGTCCAGTAGAGGACTGGACCCTGTTTGAAAGGACGGCCTATACGCCGGTACATGCCGGGCCTGCGCGCCCATTCGATGGAGAGGTTGAATACTGGGTTGCGGAGTTTGCGCCCCGCGTGCAATGGCGGCGTATCTGGCTGCAATATATCGGCGACTACGGAATAGCCGAGAATTTCACCCACGGCCTTTGGATCGCCCCCGCCAGTGATGAAAGGTCGGGAAACATGAAATACTTTTTCCCGGTGGTGGAATTCAGAGACCTGTCAAAAACCGCATGGGCACTGTTCGCGGGAGTCGCCGTTCCCAATGACTGTGCCACCGATTTCCGGGGACTATATAAAGTCCATGACAGTAAGGACTTCCCCCTTTTCCTGAATCTTTCTCTACCGGCGGACCACACAGCAATCCGTTCCTGCCAGACACTCCTGGGGGGTACCTCTTCCGTATTGAACGCCGAGGAGGCCCGGTTCTGGCTGTTGGATTTGCCGCAGTACCTGTTGCCCCAGATAACGGGAAATCCTGGAATCGTGACGTTGGGAGCAGAAACTTACCAGGAGTGTTTAGCAAAAGACCCGGACAACAGGCTGCTTCGTTTGAGTTATGCCGCTTCATTAGAACCCCAGGGGGACAAGGAAGCATCGCTTAACGCGTATCGCGAGGCAATTGATGCGAATCCGTCATTTTATGTCACCTATAATTACGTGGATGCCTTTCTCAAAAGAAACGCCACGATAGCGGAAAGAACAGCCTTCTGGAAAGAAATGGCCGGGAAATATCCGGAGCATTATCTTCCCCTTTTCCATCTGGGTTTGGCACTCGAGGAAAGTCAGGATGACAACGGCGTCCAGGCTGTATACAGAAAGCTTCTCGAACTGGGTCATCCCTGAGACGAATGCCTCCCTCTATGCTACCAACCTTATGTTGCCACTTTTAGCCCCAGCAGCTTTTCCATAGGGTCGAAATCATGGTCATTGTGAATCAGTTCAAAGCCATTTTCTATACAGAAGGTCGCAATGATTACATCTATCGTCTTTCGAACGGTGATACCGTTCTTTCGAAGGGTTCTGAAATTTTGCGCTGCCTGCAAGGCTATTTCCTTCCCCACAAAGTCGCGGTACTCAAGGTATTCCATGAGTTGTTTGGCCTCCTGAAAGTCCTTTTCTTCACGAAATCCCTGAAGAAATTCGGCTATGATAATGTCCCCGGTCACGACCCGGTCATGTAGCAACGCCTCGTCAAGGAGGTCCGTGTGCGGCGCCCGGACGCCCCGAACATAATCAATCCAGACAGAGGTATCAGCGACTATCATGGGTTCTTTCTCATCGCATCGAGGTCGCCTTCCCACTTGAGTTTTCCGCGCAAATTACGCATCTTGGCCTGATTTCCAAAGGCAATAAGCAATTTAAGACCCTGCTCGACAGTTTCTTTCTTGGTCTTACATCCGGAAATCGCAAGCGCTTCACGCATCAAATTATTGTCTATAACGATATTGGTTCTCATGATACGCTCCTGATGTGTATTACCTTTCTAAATTATACACATCCATGAAAACAAACGCAAGGGCCACACTTTTTTCGGTCTTGTTCCATGGGCCCGCAAAAAATTTGGTACAGCCTCCAGCGCAGTTTAAGACCGGATACAACATTCATAGTCTTCGCGTGCGCCGGAGGCAGTCCCATTTTTTGCTCCGTA
>JAEAMG010001375.1_pt1 | contig 19142 bp, 16 predicted proteins | sample 8958741 | NCBI WGS metagenome assembly JAEAMG01 (sample SAMN16933256, study PRJNA681125) | bioreactor sludge metagenome | isolation source: anaerobic bioreactor treating anionic surfactant - SDBS | place: India: Bengaluru | collected 2019-02-28 | reverse complement strand
CTTGCGTTCGTGGCGGCGCTGGCTTTCAAAGCCTGAACGGAGGAAAAACGCCTTGCGCTGCGCGCTTTGGGCGGTTTTTCTACCTGCATTGTTGCGCTGGTGGCTTGCATATGTGGTGGGTATAAAAAAAGCTCCCTTGCGGGAGCTTCTTCTATGTATTCTGGCGGAGAGGGTGGGATTCGAACCCACGGTACGATTTAACGTACGCTTGATTTCGAGTCAAGTACATTCGACCACTCTGCCACCTCTCCGTTTACTGCGGTCTATTCATTCAAACTGGCGTGCCGGTTTGAACGAGGCGCTATTTTAGCATGGGTGTTGTTGGGTTGGGTAGGGGTTTTATTGGCGATTTGCAACTGAGGGCTGGCAATTAAAACCAAAACCTATATGGGCGATTCGGAGAGCCCCGCGCAAATATGCGCGGGGCTTCGAATCCCACGGGCAAGGCGCGCAGGCGCCTTGCTCCTCTTCGCCGGCACAAATAAAAAAAGCTCCCTTACGGGAGCTTTCTCTATTTGTTCTGGCGGAGAGGGTGGGATTCGAACCCACGGTACGATTTAACGTACGCTTGATTTCGAGTCAAGTACATTCGACCACTCTGCCACCTCTCCATTTACTGCGGTCTTTCCTCGCATTGCTGCGAGAAGGCAAGATTATAGCAGCCCGCAACAAAAAGAAAAGGACTATTTTTAAGCCTTCAGATGCGTCAGGCCACCCATATACGGACGCAGCACGGCCGGGATCTCGACGCTGCCGTCTGCTTGCTGGTAGTTTTCCAGCACGGCGACCAAGGTGCGACCCACTGCGAGGCCGGAGCCGTTCAGGGTGTGCACCAGTTCCGGCTTGCCGGCGGCGTTGCGGAAACGCGCCTGCATGCGGCGGGCCTGGAAGGCTTCGCAGTTCGATAGCGAGGAAATCTCGCGATAGGTGTTTTGCGCCGGCAACCACACTTCCAGGTCGAAGGTCTTGGTGGCGCCAAAACCCATGTCGCCCGTGCACAGCGACATCACGCGGTATGGCAGGCCCAGGCGTTGCAAGATGGCTTCCGCATGGCCCACCATGTCATCGAGCACCTGGTACGAGGTATCCGGGTGCACCACTTGCACCATTTCCACCTTGTCGAACTGATGCTGGCGGATCATGCCGCGCGTGTCGCGGCCGTAGCTGCCCGCTTCCGAGCGGAAGCATGGCGTGTGGGCCGTCATTTTCAGTGGCAATTGATCGAGCGCGAGGATTTCATCGCGCGCGATATTGGTCAGCGACACTTCCGAGGTAGGGATCAGGTAGAAGGTCTCGCCCTCGCCTTCCGCGCCGCCTTTTTTCACCGAGAACAGATCGGCTTCGAATTTCGGCAACTGGCCCGTGCCGCGCAGCGAGTCGGCGTTGACCATGTATGGCGTATAGCATTCCGTGTAGCCATGCTCGTCCACGTGCGTGTTCAGCATGAACTGCGCCAGCGCGCGGTGCAGACGGGCGATGCCGCCCTTCATGACGGAGAAGCGCGAACCGGTCAGCTTGGTGGCCACTTCGAAGTCCAGGCCCAGCGGGGCACCCACGTCGACGTGATCCTTGACTTCGAAATCGAAGCTGCGCGGCGTGCCGACCTTGCGCACTTCCACGTTGCCCGCTTCGTTTTCGCCCGCTGGCGTCGATTCGTGCGGCAAATTCGGTACGGCCATGATGAAGTCGCTCAGCTTGGCTTGCACCAGGGTCAGCGCTGCTTCATCGGCTTTCAGCTCATCGCCCAGGCCGGCCACTTGCGCCATCACGGCCGAGGTGTCTTCCCCCTTGCCTTTCAACATGCCGATTTGCTTGGACAGCGCGTTGCGCTTGCCCTGCAGTTCCTCGGTGCGCGTCTGGATCGCCTTGCGTTCGGCTTCGAGGGCGGTAAAACCGGCCACGTCGAGCGGGAAATTGCGCGTCGCCAGGCGTTCTGCGACGGTGGCGATGTCTTTACGGAGAAGTTGGATATCTATCATGGGTGGATGGCGGTGCCGATGTATCGAAAGCACTCATTGTACCAAGACCCTGTTCACTTCGATGAGTTTTGCGCACGGTCCACCATCGTCATGGCGGCATGGCCAGGCACTCGCGCCCGCTTTACAACCGGTGTTTAGATAAACGCGGCTTTTTCGGCAGCGGTCAGGCGGCGGGCGCTGACGGTGACGACAGGCATGGTGCTGTCGACAGCCTGAGCGATCACGGTGCTGCTGGCGCTCACTTCCACGGTGTTCGCGCCGGCGGTGGCGAAGCTGGCGCCGATGGCGATGATGGCGGCGGCGACAAAGGTGATTTCCATGTTTTTCAGTGCGTGCATGATGTGACTCCTGGTTAGTTTGCGTCGTTGACTGCTGCTGGTATGGTGGTACTTTAGCCAACGGCGACAAACAACGCCACCGGCTTACGACCAGCGGCGAAAAACAGGGAGCGAACGGTGAAAAACAGGGACTGAAACGCAGACAATAGTTACAAGGCCTCATGCACCAGGCGGCCCAGGCGGCCAATCGCCTGCTCGATGCGCGGCGTCCACGCATTGCCGCAATTGAGGCGCAGATAATTGCTGAACTTGCCCGAGGCCGAGAACAGCTGGCCCGGCATATACGCCACGCCGTCGGCGATGGCCTGGCCATGCAGGGCCAGCGCATCGACTTGCGGCGGCATCTGCACCCACAGCACGAAACCGCCCTGCGGCTCGGACAGCATGCACTCGGCCGGAAAACTGGCCGCCACGGCGTCGGACATGCGGGCGATGCGCTGTACCAGGGTGCGCCGCATCTTGCGCAGCTGCTGGTCGTAGCTGCTGCCTTCCAAAAAATCGGCCAGCACGGCCTGGAAGAAATGGCTGGTGGCACCGCTCGACACGGTTTTGAGCAAGGCCACTTCCTGCGCGAAGCGCCCGGCCAGCACGTAGCCGACGCGCGAGGCGGGCGTGATCGCCTTGGAAAACGAGGAGCACAGCAAGACGTTGCCGCTCGTGTCGTAAGCCTTCACGGGCCAGGGACGCTGCGGCGCAAAGCACAGGTCACCATATACATCGTCTTCCACCAGCGGAATATTGAATTCCGACAGCAGGCCCGCCAGCCGCTTCTTGTTTGCTTCCGGCATGACGCAACCGAGCGGGTTGTTCGCATTCGGCACGAACAGACACGCTTGCACGAGGCCGGCGCGCAGGGCCAGCTCCAGCGCATCGAGCGAAGGTCCCGTCTTCGGGTCGGTGGGAATTTCCAGCGCCTTCATGCCCAGACTTTCTATCATCTGCAGCAGCACGAAATACGTGGCCGACTCGATGGCGATGGTGTCGCCCGGCCTGGCCACGGCGCGCAGGCACAGGCTGATCGCTTCCGTGCAGGAATTCGTCACGACGATCTCGTGCGGGTCCAGCTTGCCCCAGTCCAGCGCGCGGCGCGTCACCTGGCGCAGGAAATTGCCTTCGCTGACGTCGTAGCAGCTGACCTTGCTCAATAACGCGGGTTCGCGCCGCGCCACCGCGCTGATGGTGCGCTGCATACGCTTGACGGGCAGTATCTCGTCCGGCGGCCAGGCCGTGCCCAGCTGCACGATATTCGCCGTTTCATTGTCTTTCAGTACGCGCATCAACAGATTGTTGATGCCGACAAAGGCCGGCTCCTTCAAATGCTGGGCGTCGGCACTGCACGGGCGGCGCGGCGCCCGGTGGCGCACGAAATAGCCGGACTGGGGCCGCGCATCGACCTGCCCCCGGTCTTCCATCAGGCGCAAGGCTTGCATCACCGTGCTGACGGAAATGCGCTTTTGCTGCGCCAGGTGGCGGATCGACGGCAGGCGGTCGCCGGGCGCGAACACGCGCGAGTCGATCAGGGCGCCCAGCTCGTTGGCCAGGTGCTCGTACAGATTCAAATGCGCGCTCATGTTCATCCCTTCAGTATGCGGCTGCCGCGCGCGGCCCGCACAGATACAGTTGCCCGATTTTTTGACAAGCACAGTCTACGACGAAATGTACTGTATGCATCACAATTTCGTTTTCCTGCATCTGTCATGGTTCACCGCAAGCGCCTAAGCTGTTCCTGTCAGCACAACAGGAGCGATGCCATGCATACCGACCACGAATTACGCAGCGAACGGCCCTTGCGCCTGGAAAAAGCGCACGCCAGGGTCATCGAATGCCTGTCCGGCACGGCGTGGATTACGGCCTACGCCCAGTTCGACGATTGCGTGCTGCGCAGCGGCGAACGCTACACGATACCGAATGACGGCCTGGTGCTGGTCGAAGCCGTGGGCAGCGGACGCATCCGCGTGCACGGGACCACCGCACCGCGCCCCGCCCTGCTGCGCTGGCTGAACCTGGCACTGCCTCACACACTGAACACAAGGAATACATGATTCAAGCAGCCACACCACTGCGCGTCCTCGTCACGGGCGCCGCCGGCGTTATCGGCACCGTTTTCTGGAAGCGCCGGCACGGGGAATTCTCCCTGCGCCTGGCCGACCTGCACACGAAAGGGCTGGCCGAAGCGCCCTGCCCGTCCATGCAGCTCGACGTGAGCGACTACGCCGCCTGCCTGGCCGCCTGCATGGATACCGATGTCGTGCTGCACCTGGCCGGCGTGCCGCACGCCAGTGCCGATTTCGATGCGCAATTGCTGCAGCCGAACATCATCGGCACGCACAACATCTTCCGCGCGGCACAGGTAAAGAAAGTGAAAAGAGTGGTGTTTGCCAGCAGCGCGCAAGCAATCGAGGGATATCCACTCGATATGCAAGTGCATGAGCACATGCCGGCCCGGCCCGCCAACATGTATGGCGCCAGCAAGGCCTTCGGCGAAGGCGTGGCCTGCGCATTCGCGCACCAGCATGGCATGACGGCGATTGCCGTGCGCATCGCCAACGTGGCCCACTTTGCGCCAGGTCAACAGCACAGCGCGCGCGACATCGCCGCCTTCATCAGCGAACGCGACGCGGTGCAGCTGCTGGCCTGCTGCGTGAGTGCGCAGGTGCCGCCCGGCTACCACGTCGTGCATGGCGTGTCGGACAACCGCTACAAGCGGCTATCCATCGAAGCGACGCGCCAGCTGGTCGGCTACGCGCCTCAGGATGACGGTTTTAGCTTGCTGGGCCTGTAGCCTCAGCCCTTGCCTGCTTTTCTGTCCAGCTCGCGCAACCACGCCAACTTGTCGGCAATTTTACTTTCCAGGCCACGCGGCACAGGCTGGTACCAGCCCGGCTCGGCCATGCCGTCCGGAAAGTAGGTTTCGCCAGCCGCATACGCATCGGGTTCGTCGTGCGCGTAGCGGTAGGCGTGGCCGTAACCGAGTTCCTTCATCAATTTGGTCGGCGCATTGCGCAAGTGCACGGGCACTTCCTTCGATTTATCTTTCTTGACGAAGGCCATGGCCGTGTTGAACGCGTTGTAGCCGGCATTGCTTTTCGCGGCGATGGCCAGGTAGATCACGGCCTGGCCCAGCGCCAGCTCGCCTTCAGGCGAACCCAAACGCTCATAGGTTGCCGCTGCGTCGTTGGCCATGGTCAAGGCGCGCGGGTCGGCCAGGCCGATGTCTTCCCAGGCCATGCGCACGATGCGCCGCGACAAGTAGCGCGGGTCGGCGCCGCCATCGATCATGCGGCAAAACCAGTACAGGGCCGCATCCGGGTTCGAGCCGCGCACGGACTTGTGAAGGGCGGAAATCTGGTCATAGAAATTGTCGCCACCCTTGTCGAAGCGGCGCGAATTGAGGGTCAGCGCATTGTCGACGAAGGCCGCGTCGATCTTCGTCGTGCCCGTCGAACTGGCGGCCGTCTCGGCCTGTTCCAGCAAATTCAAAAAGCGGCGCGCATCGCCATCCGCGTAACCGATCAGGGTGTCAGCGGCTGCCTCGTCAAACGTCAGGTGCGTCAGCGCCGTCGCTTGCGCCTTGGCCAGCAGCAGCTTCATCTCGTCTTCGTTGAGCGATTTCAACACATACACTTGCGCGCGCGACAACAGCGCCGAATTGACTTCGAAGCTGGGGTTTTCCGTCGTCGCGCCAATGAATGTCACCAGGCCCGATTCGACGAAGGGCAGCAAGGCATCCTGCTGCGACTTGTTGAACCTGTGGATCTCGTCGACGAACAATAAAGTGTGCTTGCCGAACTGGTCCAGGCTGTGGCGCGCCTGGTCCATGGCTGCGCGGATATCTTTCACGCCGGCAAACACGGCCGACAGGGCGATGAATTCGCTGTCGAAGGCGTTCGCCATCAGGCGCGCCAGGGTCGTCTTGCCCACGCCGGGCGGCCCCCACAAGATCATCGAATGGGCCTTGCCCGCCTCGAATGCGAGGCGCAGCGGCTTGCCCACGCCCAGCAAATGCGTCTGGCCGATGACTTCGTTGAGGGTAGCAGGCCGCAAGGCTTCGGCCAGCGGCTGGCGCGGTGCGGTGGAAAAGAGATCCGCCATAATATTTACCGGGTAAGAATGCAAAGGCCCCGCATCGCTGCGAGGCCGGTCAACAACAAGAGGTCAACAATCAGTTATTAATGACGTCTGCGCCTTTTGGCATCACGAATTTGAAATGGTTCGCGGACAAGGCTGGATTTTTCTGGAAATTCTTGAACGCCAGCACCGACGTCTGCCCGAACGAGTCGCGCAATTCCATCGCTTCCGGCACGCCATTGCGCAGGCCGATGGTGATTTCGTCGAACGTCGTGTCCTTGGCTTTCGGCGTGGCTTTCAGCCATTCCAGGCCATCGCGCGTGCCCGCTTCGGCCAACGTAAAATTCTTTTCCAGGTCGTTGCTGCCGAACAAGATGGCGGCTGGCGAGGAACCGAGCGCGTCGCCCAGTTTCTTGACCGTCACCTGGCTCAAATCCTTGTCGTAGATATACAGCTTGTCGCCGTCGGCTTGCAGCAATTGCTCGTACGGTTTCAGATAGGTCCAGATGAACTTGCCTGGACGGGCAAATTCAAACGTGCCGCTGGCGGGGGTCGACACTTTCGCCTTGCCGCTGGCGTCCGCCTTCTTGACTTGCCGCTGCACGAACTCGCCCTTGGCCGACTTGGTGCCGGCGGCAAAGCTCTTGAATTGCTCCAGCGCGCTGGCCGAGGCGCTGGCGGCGAACAGCAGGCTGCAGGCGACGCTGGCCGCGCCGATGATCATTTTTGCTGCGAAAGTCGTGTTCTTCATTCTGTTTACCCTTGTTCACTACTCGCCGCCGGCACCAGGATTTCCCGGTTGCCATTGGATTGCATGGTTGATACCACCCCGCTCTGCTCCATCTGCTCGAGCAGACGGGCGGCGCGGTTGTAGCCGATGCGCAAATGACGCTGCACCAGCGAAATCGAGGCGCGGCGGTTTTTCAGCACCACCGCCACCGCCTGGTCGTACAGGGCATCGGCCTCGCCGCCACCCTCGCCCGGCGCGCCGCCTTCGGCGCCATCGCCTTCCAGGGTGCCGCCTTCGAGGATGCCCTCGATGTAATTCGGTTCGCCCTGCAGCTTCAGATAGCTGACAACGCGGTGGACTTCCTCATCCGACACAAACGCGCCGTGCACGCGCATCGGCAAGCCCGTGCCGGGCGGCATGTACAGCATGTCGCCCATCCCCAGCAACGCTTCCGCACCCATCTGGTCGAGAATCGTGCGCGAGTCGATCTTCGACGAGACCTGGAAGGCGATACGCGTGGGGATATTCGCCTTGATGAGGCCCGTAATCACGTCTACAGATGGGCGCTGCGTGGCCAGAATCAAGTGCAAACCGGCGGCGCGCGCCTTTTGCGCGATACGCGCGATCAATTCCTCGACTTTTTTGCCCACCACCATCATCAAGTCGGCCAACTCGTCGATGATAATGACGATGGTCGGCAGTTTCTCCAGCGGCTCGGGCGAGTCCGGCGTCAGGCTGAACGGATTCGGGATGTGTTCTTCGCGCTTTTTCGCGTCGGCAATCTTCGCGTTATAGCCAGCCAGGTTACGCACGCCCATCTTGCTCATCAGCTTGTAGCGGCGTTCCATCTCGTTTACGGCCCAGTTCAGCGCGTGGCCCGCCTGGCGCATGTCGGTCACGACGGGCGCCAGCAAGTGCGGGATGCCTTCATAGACGGACATTTCCAGCATCTTCGGATCGATCAGGATCAGGCGCACGTCGAGCGGATCGGATTTGTACAGCAACGACAAAATCGTCGCATTGATGCCCACGGATTTACCGGAACCGGTGGTACCGGCCACCAGCAAGTGGGGCATCTTGGCCAGATCGGCCACGACGGGCTTGCCGGCGATATCCTTGCCCAGCGCAATCGTCAGGCTGGACACGCCATCGTTGTAGACCTTGGAGCCGAGGATTTCCGTCAGGCGCACGATCTGGCGCTTGCTGTTCGGCAGTTCCAGCGCCATGTAATTCTTGCCGGGAATGGTTTCCACCACACGAATCGACGTCAGCGACAGTGAACGGGCCAGGTCGCGCGCCAGGCCTACGATCTGGCTGCCTTTGACGCCCGTGGCCGGCTCGATTTCATAGCGCGTCACCACGGGGCCGGGGTAAGCGACCACTACCTTGGCATCCACGCCAAAGTCCGACAATTTCTTTTCGATCAGGCGGCTCGTAAATTCCAGCGTTTCCACGGACACCGTTTCCACCACGGGCGGCGCCTCGTCGAGCAGGGACAGCGGCGGCAGCTTGCCGTCGCCGGGGGTTTCAAACAGATGCGCCTGACGCTCCTTTTCCACGCGCTCCGATTTCACGACAGTCACCACTTGCGGCTCGATTTTGACGGGCGGCGCGGCCACATGCTTTTCCACGTGCTTGGCCCGTTCGATGACCACCACTTCGTCGCGGCGCACGGCGGCCACTTCACCCTGGCGGCGGTCTTCACGATCCTGGTAGCGCAGCACGAACCAGTTGAAGGCGTCTTCGATGGTGCCGCCGATGCGCTCGGCCACTTGCAACCAGGAAACGTGGAAGAACAGGCTGAAACCCAGGCCGAACAGCAGCAGCAACAGCAAGGTGGCGCCGGTGAAGCCGAAGGCCACGTGGGCCGAGTGCCCCACCAGCTGGCCCAGCACACCGCCCGGCTCGCGCGGCAGCTGCACGTGCAGGCTTTTCGCCATGCGCAGATATTCCAGGCCCATGCTGCCGATCAGCATGATGGAGAAGCCGACGATGCGGATCAGCATCTCGACATGGTGCTCGCGCTCCACCTCTTCCTCTTCCAGCAGGAAGCGCTTACTCAGGCGGCGATAGCCATTCCATACCGTGCGCAGCAGCCAGACGCACCACCACCAGGCGGAAAAGCCGAAGATATACAGCAACAAATCGGAGAAGGTCGCACCCAGCTTGCCGCCCAGGTTAGCCACCTTGTCGACGGAGGTCGCGTGCGACCAGCCCGGATCGAGCTTGTTGAAGCTGGCCAGTATCAGCACGAAATACAGGGCAAACGCGGCCAGCGCGAACCAGCGCGCCTCGGACAGCAGCCGCACCAGCCGGTTGGGCAGAGGCCGGCGTTCGACCGGTTTACGGGTGTAGCTATTTTGATTGGCCTGGGCTGGTTTAGTCATTCTGGGAAGCGCTGCAAGGTGATAAATATTTCTGAAAGGGAATTTCCCATAATAAGGAAGTATTCTAAGCCATATATGCCCCGGACGGCCCCACGATTCGTCGCTGCAGGCGGCTTGGTCTATAATCGTGGATTGCTTGCGCAAGCGCAATACGCCCTTGTTCTTCGCGCGTATGCCCCCAATTCGGACAGACCCCACTCATAGAGAAGCCTCCCATGACCACTACCAAACACGCCCGCGTTTTGATCCTCGGCTCCGGCCCAGCCGGCTACAGCGCCGCCGTCTACGCCGCCCGCGCCAACCTGAACCCGATGCTGGTCACCGGCGTGGAACAGGGCGGTCAATTGATGACCACCACGGACGTGGAAAACTGGCCCGGCGACCCGATGGGCGTGCAAGGCCCGGACCTGATGCAACGCTTGCTGCAGCATGCCGAGCGTTTCAATACGGAAATCGTGTTTGACCATATCCACACCACCTTCCTCAACGAAAAGCCGATCCGCCTGAAGGGCGACAGCCACGAATACACGTGCGACACGCTGATCATCGCCACGGGCGCATCCGCGCAATACCTGGGCCTGCCATCGGAAGCGGCATTCATGGGCAAGGGCGTGTCCGCCTGCGCCACCTGCGATGGTTTCTTCTACCGCAACCAGGAAGTGGCCGTCGTCGGCGGCGGCAACACGGCCGTCGAAGAAGCGCTGTACCTGTCGAACATCGCCAATAAAGTCACGCTGATCCACCGCCGCGACAAGTTCCGCGCCGAAGCCATTTTGATCGACCGCCTGAACGCCAAGGTTGCCGAAGGCAAGATCGTGTTGAAATATAACCACACACTGGATGAAGTGACGGGCAACGACAGCGGCGTGACGGGCTTGAACATCAAGTCGACCATCGACGGCAAGGTCGAAGCATTGAACGTGCACGGCGTGTTCATCGCCATCGGCCACAAACCGAACACGGGCATCTTCGAAGGCCAGCTGGACATGCACAACGGCTACATCAAGACAAAAACCGGCCTGGAAGGCATGGCCACCGCCACCAGCGCGCCAGGCGTGTTTGCCGCCGGCGACGTGCAAGACCATATCTACCGTCAGGCCATCACCAGCGCCGGCACGGGTTGCATGGCAGCACTGGACGCCCAGCGCTACCTGGAAGGCCAGGAGTAAGCGTCGCATGGCGTCGATGAAAGACTTTGCCGACCTGAAAGCGGTCAGCAAGCAGCTCAAGGAGCAGGCCGATGCGCGCGCGCAAGCCGCGGCTGAACGCGCCCAACAGGTCAAGGTGCAGGCCGTGGAAAGCAATTTGTTCAAGGCCAGCATCGGCGGCGTCAAGCGCCTGCCCGAGTCGGACCGCTACGTGCCCAGCCTGCCCAAGGCGGGTGCCATGGCGGCCCAGCAGCCGGCGCGCAAGCTGACGCCCGAAGAGGACCATGCGGCCGTGCTGCGCGAGTCGCTGTCGGACTTGTTCGAGGTCGACCATTACCTGGAAAACGATCCGGCCCTGAACTACGCCCGCCCCGGCGTGGGACCGGACGTGGTCAAAAAGATGCGCAAGGGCCACTGGCCCATCCAGGATGAGCTGGACTTGCACGGCTTGCGCCGCGACGAGGCGCGCGACGGCATCGGCGCCTTCCTGAACCAGGCGACGCGGCGCAAGCTGCGCTGCGTGCGCGTGATCCACGGCAAAGGTTTTGGCTCGAAAGGCCAGGAACCGGTCTTGAAATCGATGGTGCACAGCTGGCTCGTGCAAAAGGATGAAGTCGTCGCCTTTTGCCAGGCGCGCCGTTCCGAAGGGGGCGATGGCGCCCTCGTCGTGCTGCTCTCGGCAGCGCTGCAGCCCATTCGCTAGCCTTGACAGCAAGATCACAATTCAATAACAAGTTCCGCACTGCACACGGCCCCGTTTGTCACCATTCGGGGCCGTGTCATGTTAACCTGTGACAATTATTTCCTGCTCAAGCGCTCCACCCATGATGCCACCCCAATTGCCACCTGGCTCGCTGATCAAGATCATCGAGGTCATCGCCATCCTGGTGGGCGCATTTTCCGGTTTCATCGAAGCGCGCCGCAAGCGCATGGACCTGGTCGGCGTGTTCGTCGTGGCCTTCATCACGGCGTTCGGCGGCGGCACCCTGCGCGACATCCTGCTCGACAAGCGGCCCCTGTTCTGGGTCTCGCATCAGGAATACGCGATTCTGATTTTCGTGCTGGCCCTGACGGCCGCGCCCTTGATCCAGCATTTGCGCCAGATCGTCTCGGAGCGCCTGATCGTCATCGCCGACGCCATCGGCCTGGGCATGTTTGCCATCGCCGGCGTGGCCGAAGCGATGCGCGCCGGCATGCCGATCTTTATCGCCTCGATGATGGGGGTGATTACGGGGATTTTTGGCGGCGTGATGCGCGACATCGTCTGCAACGAAGTGCCGATGGTGTTTCGCGACGGCAAACCGTACGCCATCTGCGCGTTTTTCGGCTGCTGGGCTTATTTATTGCAAATGCACTTCGGCGCCCAGCACGACTTCGCGCTGTGGACCAGCGCCAGCGGCATCACGATTCTGCGCCTGATATGCTGGAAATTCGACATGCGGCTGGGGCGGTGAAGCGCGCTGCTGCGCAATTCGGCAGCTTTGGTGGCTCAGCAGCGTCGGCTTACGCGCTGGCGCGCTCAGCCCACCTACGGCATGACACACATTGCTACACGTAGGTCGGATTAGGCTCGAAGAGCCGTAATCCGACAACATTGTTGACCCAGACTTACACCGCGTCCGGACCCGTTTCACCCGTGCGGATGCGGATGACTTGCTCCACGTCGCGCACGAAGATCTTGCCATCGCCGATCTTGCCCGTGCGGGCCGCCTTGATGATGGCGTCGACCACCAGTTCCGACACGCTGTCGTCCACCACCACTTCGACTTTGACTTTCGGCAAGAAGTCGACCACGTACTCGGCGCCACGGTACAGCTCGGTATGGCCCTTCTGGCGGCCAAAGCCCTTCACTTCCGTCACGGTCAAGCCCGTCACGTTCACATCGGCCAGGGCCTCGCGTACTTCGTCGAGCTTGAATGGTTTGATGATGGCGGTAATCTGTTTCATGGCTACTCCTTAAAATTGTTGGATTGTGGACAGATGGCTGCTTATTCGTAGAATTTCGAGGTAATCGGGTAGCGCCAGTCGCGGCCGAAGCCACGGTGCGTGACGCGGATGCCCACCGGCGACTGGCGCCGCTTGTATTCATTGATCTTGATCAGGCGCGTGACCCGGGCCACATCGGCCGGCGGGTAGCCAGCCTCGATAATCTCGGCGATCGGCCGGTTTTCTTCCATGTACAGCTGCATGATGCCGTCGAGTACGTCATACGGCGGCAAGGAATCCTGGTCCAGCTGGTCGGCGCGCAACTCGGCCGACGGTCCGCGCGTCAGGATGCGCTCGGGAATCACGCTTGAGATGCTGTTGCGCCAGGCGCACAAGCGGTACACCAGGGTCTTGGCGATATCCTTGATGACGGCAAAGCCGCCCGCCATGTCGCCGTACAGGGTGCAATAGCCGACAGCCATCTCGCTCTTGTTGCCCGTCGTCAGCACGATGCTGCCATGCTTGTTCGACAGGGCCATCAGCAAGGTGCCACGGATGCGCGCCTGGATGTTTTCTTCCGTCGCGTCTTCCGCCAGTCCCGCGAACTCGCCGGCCAGGGTAGCGCGGAAGGCGTCGAAGGTTTGCTTGATCGGAATTTCATCGTAGCGCACATTGAGGCGTTTTACCATGTCGCGCGAATCGATCCACGAGATATCGGCCGTAAATTGCGACGGCATCATCACGGCGCGCACCTTGTCGGCGCCCAGCGCATCGACGGCGATGGCCAGGGTCAGCGCGGAATCGACGCCGCCCGACATGCCGATCAGCACACCAGGGAAACCGTTCTTGACTATGTAGTCGCGCACGCCCAGCACCAGCGCCTGATACACCTGCGCCTCCGTCGTCAACGGGGCGGCCAGGGCCTGCGGCACGGGCGTGGCGCCGTCGAACTCGACCAGCTGCAAGTCTTCCTCGAAGTGGCGCAGCTGGGCGCAAATGGTGCCGGCCGCGTCCATGACAAACGAGTCGCCGTCAAAAATCAGCTCATCCTGGCCACCGACCAGGTTGGCGTACACGAGTGCCATGCCTTGCGCGCTGACGTTCCTGCGCATGGTTTCATAGCGCAGATGCTGCTTGTTCATGTGGTAGGGCGAGCCGTTCGGCACCAGCAGCACTTGCGCGCCGGCCGCGCGGGCGCGCATGGGCGAGTGCTCGAACCACGTGTCTTCGCAGATATTGATGCCGAAACGCACACCCTTCACGCCAAACACGAAAGCCTGGTCCGCCGAGGTGAAATAGCGTTTTTCATCGAAAACGGTGGTATTCGGCAAATCGTGCTTGCGGTAGGTGCCTAGCACTTCACCGTTCAGCAGCACGGAGGCGGCATTGTGGCGCACGCCCTTCTCGTCCTGCAGGGGCAAGCCCACCACCACGTGCAAATCGGTGAACTGCGCCAGGTCCGCGGCCAGCCCCGCAAACGCTTCCTGCGTTTTTGCGTAGAATGCATTGCGCAGCAATAAGTCCTCGGGTGGATAGCCGACCAGCGACAGTTCCGGCGTGAGCACGATATCGGCGCCCGCTTCAAAGGCGCGGCGGGAAAGGTCGAAGATCTTGGCACGGTTGCCGGCCAGATCGCCGACCGTACTATTCATTTGAGCAATTGCGACTTTGACTGTCATGATGATGATGGATATTTTCGTTCTATTAAACAAGACAGGGGCGCGCAGGCCGACGGCGGCGCCCCGAGAGTGATGAATGCACACTACAACAATGAATTATCGCACGGCTATCGTCTCTACCCTGGCTGAAATTGGCGAAGCGGCCTGGTCTGAACTGCTGGCCAGCCAGGCGGACGCCACTCCCTTCCTTTCCTACGCCTTCCTGCACGCGCTGCACGAGTCCGGCTGCGCCAGCGCGGACACGGGCTGGCAGCCAAATTACCTGGTGCTATGGCAAGGCGAGACCCTGGCCGCCGCCCTGCCCCTGTACCTGAAGATGCATTCGTATGGCGAATACGTGTTCGACTGGGCCTGGGCCGACGCGTATCAGCAGCATGGCCTGGAATATTACCCGAAACTGTTGTCCGCTATTCCCTTTACGCCCGTCAGCGGCACGCGCTTGCTGGCCCGCGATGACCAGGCACGCGCCGCCCTGCTGGCCTTCCTGCAGACGCAGCAGCAAGCGGCCGAAGTGTCGTCCTGCCACATCCTGTTCCCGCCGGAAAGCGAAGCGCGCCAGCTGGAGCAAGCTGGCTACCTGATGCGTAGTGGCGTGCAGTTTCACTGGCTCAATCCCGGCTACACGGATTTCGAGCAATTCCTCGCCACCCTGGAACACAAGAAACGCAAGAATATCCGCGCCGAGCGGCGCAAGGTACAGGAAGCGGGCGTGACCCTGCGCCAGGTACGCGGCGTGGACGCGACGGATGCCGACTGGCAGCTGTTCCACCGCTGCTACAGCAATACCTATGCGGAACACCGCTCGTCGCCGTACTTAAGCCTGGATTTCTTCCAGCGCATCGGTGCCAGCATGCCGCAGAACATTTTATTGGTGATCGCCGAACGCGAAGGCCGGGCCATTGCCGCCTCGCTGGTGATCCATACAAAGGATACCCTGTATGGCCGCTACTGGGGCGCGCTCGAACACGTGCCCTGCTTGCATTTCGAGACGGCCTACTACCAGCCGCTGGAATTTTGCATCGCCAACGGCATCGCCACCTTCGAAGGCGGCGCCCAGGGCGAGCACAAGATGGCGCGCGGCTTCCTGCCGCAAAAGACCTGGTCGGCCCACTGGCTGGCGCACCCGGCCTTTGCCGACGCCGTGCAGCGCTTCCTCGAACGCGAACGGGGCGGCATCGATGCCTACCTCGATGAATTGAACGAGCACAGCCCGTTTCGTGCATAAAAAACGCTCCCGGCCATGGCTGGCGGGGAGCGTTTTGAACGGTGAGCGGCAGTGAAGCGCCCCGTTATTTATGCTTTTGCAGCATCTGCCTTGTAGGCGGCGACGCCGTTCAGGATTTCTTCCTTGGCCACGTCAGGGCCATACCAGCCGTCGATCTTGACCCATTTGCCTTTTTCCAGATCTTTGTAGTGCTCAAAGAAATGCTGGATCTGGCGCAAACGCAGTTCATTCAGATCTTCCGGCTTTTGCCAGTGGCTGTAGATCGACAGGACCTTGTCGACTGGCACGGCCAGCACTTTCGCATCTTCGCCCGACTCGTCGGTCATTTTCAGCACGCCGATAGGACGGCAGCGCACGACCACGCCCGGGATCAGCGGGAACGGGGTGATGACCAGCACGTCAACCGGGTCGCCGTCCGGCGACAGGGTGTTCGGCACGTAGCCGTAGTTGCATGGGTAATGCATGGCGGTACCCATGAAGCGATCGACGAAGATCGCGCCGCTTTCCTTGTCGACTTCGTACTTGATCGGATCGGCATTCATCGGGATTTCGATGACGACGTTGAAATCGTTCGGCAGGTCGCGGCCGGAAGAGACGTTATTCAAACTCATGGGGTTCCTCATTAGCGGATTGTGTTTTAACCGCGCAATTATAGCGAAGTACAGGCGGCTTGTGCGATGCAGCAGCGGCACGCCGGCGTTTTGCGCAACAAGCCAACAACAGTGGCAGGCACGCTCCGCCGGTCCTCGCAACCTGCCAGCGAAAGAATAAACAGGCCGCCGGAAACAATAAGTAGAAACACTTAAGTAATACTACGACTACCCAACAGATAATACCTTGAATACCTGTTTATTTTCATTTCAATATCACCCTGCAGAAGGCATGGTTATTATATGCTGAATTGTATTTATTGCAGCAATTTATAACAACAATTTCATCACCATTAATCCAGCGATGTCTTCGCATAATTATGCAGGCGCTTCACCATGCTACGCCGAACGGCTGCGCAGCCCGGCAATCCACTCTTCCAGCATAATATTTGCGCTTATTTGAAGCATGTATTTGATTCAAATAGTGTCCCATCCAAAAAAGGGCGCGACCAGAAGAGAATCACCAATTCTGATAAACTGCAACATTCCGGTGATTCCAAACTTTGTATATTCTGCAATCGACGCTTTCCCTGAATTCAATATGGCGCATCAACGCGCCACCGATAAATCCTTGCAAAAAGGAATATGATGATTCCCTCTTTCCGGCCCGGTCCTTTATTAAAGGTCACCGGCGTTATTTTCGTTCTGTTCGGCCTCGCCCTGCTGGGCGGCGGCATCTGGCTGGCCACGCTCGGCGGCTCCTGGTACTACTTGCTGGCCGGCATAGGCATGCTGATCGCAGGCGTGCTCGTCTTCAAAGGCAAGCGCAGCGCGCAAGCCTTCATGGCGCTGCTGCTGATCGCCACCCTCATCTGGTCCGTGATTGAAGTGAAATTCGACTGGTGGCAATTGCTGCCGCGCCTGGACATCTGGTTTGCCGCCGCCGTCTGGCTGCTGCTGCCCTTCGTCAGCCGCCGCCTGGCCCCGCCTGCCGCCCAGAAACAGCCGCAAGCGGGCAAGACGGCGCTCTGCGCCGCCGTGGCCCTGACCGTCATCGCCGGCGTCATCGCCCTGTTCCAGGACTACCATGACCTGCATGGCGAGGTGCCGGCCGAAAACATGGCCGCCACCGCCAGCGGAGATTTCGCTCCCGGCGTCGAGCACAACGACTGGTCCGCGTACGGCCGCTCCGGCTATGGCGACCGCTATGCGCCGGCTGCGCAAATCACGCCGGCCAATATTTCCGGCCTGAAAGAAGCCTGGACTTACCACACGGGCGACTTCAAGGGTCCGAACGACCCGGGCGAGATCGCCAATGAAGTCACGCCGCTGAAGGTCAATGACATGCTGTACCTGTGCACGCCGCACAATATCGTCATCGCCCTGAACCCGGACACGGGCAAGGAAATCTGGCGCCACGATCCGAAGATCAACCGCGATGCGGCCAGTTACCAGCACATGATCTGCCGCGGCGTGGCGTACTGGGACGTGAACGCGGGCCGCGCGAAAAACAACCCTGCCCCCGAAGCTGCCAGCATGGAATGCCCGCGCCGCATCCTGGCGCCAACCATGGACGGCACCATGATCGCCGTCAACGCCGATACGGGCGAGTCGTGCAAGAGCTTTGGCAACAACGGCGTCGTCAACCTGTATAAAAACATGGCCATGATCAAGCGCGGTTTCCTGATGCCCACGTCCCCACCGGCCGTGGCACAACACGTGGCCGTGATCGCCGCCAGCGTGACGGACAACCATTCGACGGAAGAGCCATCGGGCGTGATCCGCGGTTACGATCCCGTCACCGGCAAGCTGCTGTGGAACTGGGACCCGGCCACGCCGGAAGATACCAAGCCCTTCCCTGAAGGCAAGAACTACACCAACAATTCGCCCAATTCGTGGGGCGTGGCCAGCATCGATGAAAAGCTGGGCATGGTGTACATTCCGATGGGCAATGAAACCCCCGATACCTGGGGCGGCAACCGCAACAAGAATGGCGAGAAATTCAACAGCGCCATCGTCGCGCTGGACCTGGCGACGGGTAAAGTGCGCTGGGTCTACCAGACCGTGCACCACGATATCTGGGACATGGATATCGGCGGACAACCTTCGCTGGTCGACATCGACACGCCGAAAGGCAAAGTTCCCTCGGTTGTTGCCACGACGAAACGCGGCGACATCTATGTGATCGACCGCCGCGATGGCAGCCTGGTCGTGCCGGCGCCGGAAAAACCTGTGCCGACGAGCAATCCTGCCGCTGGCGACACCTTGTCGCCCACGCAGCCGTTCTCGGCCCTGACCTTCTTGCCTGAGCGCAATATCAGCGAAGCGGACATGTGGGGCACCACGCCGTTCGACCAGCTCGCCTGCCGCATCATCTTCAAGGAACGCCGCTATGAAGGCCCGTTCACGCCGCAAACGGCTGGCAAGGGCGCCGTCATCTCGCCGGGCCCGCTGGGCATCTTCGAATGGGGCGGCGCGGCCATCGACCCCGTGCGCCAATTGTTGATCGTCAACCCTGACTACATGGGCTTCCTGGAAAAACTCGTGCCACGCGCCGAAACGACGGCCAAGGGCGGCACGGGCGGCGAAATGGGCTTGCAACCACAGACGGGCGTCCCGTTCGCCGTGGAAATCAAGGCCTTCCTTTCGCCGCTGGGCTTCCCATGCCAGGCACCGCCGTGGGGCTATGTGGCCGCCGTCGACCTGCGCACCATGAAAAAAGTGTGGATGCACAAGAACGGCACCACACGCGACAGCGGTCCCGTGCCGATCCCCTTGCCACTGGGCGTGCCCAGCCTGGGCGGCATGGTCACCACCGGTGGCGGCGTGACCTTCCTCAGCAGCACGCTCGACTACTACATCCGCGGCTACGATGTCAGCAACGGCAAAGTACTCTGGAAAGCGCGCCTGCCGGCCGGCGGCCAGGCTACGCCGATGAGCTATGTGTCGAACAAGTCGGGGCGCCAGTTCGTCGTCGTCATGGCTGGCGGCCACGGTTCGCTGGGCACGAAGATGAGCGACACCCTGATCGCGTATGCCTTGCCCGAAGGCACTGCCGTACCGAAGAAGTAA
>JAEAMG010001374.1_pt1 | contig 19144 bp, 17 predicted proteins | sample 8958741 | NCBI WGS metagenome assembly JAEAMG01 (sample SAMN16933256, study PRJNA681125) | bioreactor sludge metagenome | isolation source: anaerobic bioreactor treating anionic surfactant - SDBS | place: India: Bengaluru | collected 2019-02-28 | reverse complement strand
CATTTTCTCATTCACAATATATGGGCATGAGGGGAGAAAAAAAGGCAGGAGATTACGATCCTTTTACTGCCGGATGGGGTATGGCCACCATTACACCCAAAGCATACAATTGGTTTGAGGAAGGAGATACACGACGGTTTGCTTCTATAGTGAATCTGGCGGAAGAAGGAATTCCCTGTGATGGTACTGATCAACGTGAATATACGGGATTTGTTCATAAAAAATACCAGAACCTGACTTCACCACTCGATCCTACAAAAGGGTACCCGCAATACCTGGGAGCAAGCAACAAAAACGCCAATCCTCAGGATCAGATCATAATGAGGTACTCGGACGTCCTTTTAATGGCTGCCGAACTATTAGTTGACAGCAATCCTTCTCAGGCACTAAATTATGTTAATCAGGTGCGTAACAGGGCCTTTGAAGACAGTGATCATGCGCTTTCTTCTGTAACAAAACAGGATATACTGGACGAAAGAGCCAGGGAGTTCGTGTTTGAAGCACTACGGTATCATGATATACTCCGTCAGGGACTGACAAAAGCAAAACAGATCCTGGATGTTCATGCTGAACCTGTTTTGAATGGTAAAAATCCGGCCACAAAAACCATTGACTGGCCTATCGAGAAAGAAGGCTTGTTTATGATCCCTTACAGTGATGTATCGCTGTCAAACGGGAAGCTTTTACAGAATCCCGGTTGGTAATAACATAAAAGGAAAGAAATGAATATTAAAAATTTTATAATCATGATGGCGTGCCTGTTAACGGCAATTTCCACACAGGCACAGCCGCCTTCCTTGAAAAAGCAGGGTACAGCTACCCAACTGCACGTAGATGGAAAACCCATGCTTGTTCTTGGAGGAGAATTGCATAATTCATCAACATCCTCAATAGACTATATGTCCCCCATATGGCCGGTAATGAAAGCCATGAATTACAATACAGTTTTAGCCCCTGTGAGTTGGGAAACCATAGAACCTCAGGAAGGAGTATTCGATTTTACCCTGGTGGATGCTATGCTGGAAGGTGCACGTAAGGAAGATCTGAAGTTAGTTATTTTGTGGTTTGCAAGTTGGAAGAACGGCGGATCCATTTATATGCCTTCCTGGGTAAAAAGGGATTTTAATAGGTTCCCCAGGGCTAAAGATTCTACGGGAACATCCATTGAAATACTTTCGGCTTTCTCGGAAGAAAACATGAAGGCCGATGCCAGGGCGTTTCGTGCCCTGATGAAACACCTCAGGGAGGTTGACCAGCAATATCATACTGTTGTGATGATGCAGATCGAGAACGAAGTGGGGATTCTGAATACACCTATGGATTTCTCCCAAAACGCATTAGAGCTCTTTAACGGACCTATTCCCGATCAACTTGGTCAATATTTGAAAAAAAATAAAAAAAACATTACATGGGACCTTGAAAGAGTATGGAAAGCCCGGGGTTCCAAAACAATAGGCACCTGGGAAGAAGTTTTTGGAATTAGTAAAAAAGGAGATCCTTCCCGTAGGAGAGACTACGATTGGCATGAGCCTTATTATTATACAGAAGAATTATTCATGGGTTATTATTATGCCCAATATATGGGTTATGTGGCTGCTGAAGGTAAAAAAGAATACGACATCCCCATGTATGTAAATGCTTGGTTAAAGGGGCCTGATTATCCCTGGACCGGCTTACATCCCGGAGGAGGACCCCTGCCTTCTGTTATGGATATGTACAGGTGTGCAGCTCCTTCCATTGATTTTCTCTCCCCTGATATATATGTTCCTCATTTCACAGAAGTCGTTGAATGGTATGACCAGCTTGGCAATCCGCTTTTCATACCGGAAACCCGTGGAGGATCACTTGGTGCAGATCGTTTGTTATGGTGCATTGGCGAACATAATCTGATAGGTTTCTCTCCATTCGGGACCGACGGAAGACGGTCTCCTGAAAGACCTATGCCAGTGTCTAATCCACTGGATCAGCTATCTCTTACTTATAGGCTTTTACAGGACATGGCTCCTATCATCCTTTCTGTACAGGGTACCGGGCAAATGAGAGGGATTTTCGTGGATCAGGATAATGCAGAAACCAAATTTACACTGGGAAATTATGAAATTACTGCCGATCTGTATACAAGAAGCACTCCGGTACCTGCCGGAGGTCCTTTAACATCTGGTAATTCGCGAACTGTGAACCGAACGGTTTCTGGAGGTGGATTTATCATCTGGTTGGATCAGGATCAATACCTTGTTTTTGGAAGAAATCTGAACGTTAGGTTTAAACCGGCTAATCCAAACAAATTACCACTTGCAGCTGTAGATAATGTATATGAAGGAGAATACAGGGATGGAGAATGGATACCCGGGAGATTGCTGAACGGAGATGAGACTCATTGCAGTACTTTTTCCGGAACAGGTTTGAAAATGCCGGGAATGAGTATTCAAAAAATTTCTTTGTACCGCTATAAATGACAATATGAAACGAATTGTACTAATACTTTTTCTTATCCCCATGCTTGGGATCCATTTGAAAGCACAATCCCCTGTGTTGAAAAAACAGGGAGATGCTACTCAGTTATATGTTGACGGCAAACCCATGTTATTGCTTGCCGGTGAACTTGGAAACTCGTCAAGTTCAAGTGAAGCATATCTTAAAGATGTTTGGCCTGGTTTGAAAGCACTGAATTACAATACTATATTAGCTGCTATAACATGGGAAATGATTGAGCCAAACGAAGGGGTGTTTGATTTTAGCTCCGTAGACAATCTTATTAAGAGCGCCCGTGAGAATAAGCTTAAGCTAGTTTTACTCTGGTTTGCCAGTTGGAAAAATGCAGGGTCAATATACATCCCTTTATGGGTGAAAAAAGATTTTCAACGTTTTCCCAGGGCAGAAGATCCAAGTGGAAAACCGGTAGAAATCCTGTCTGCCGTTTCCGAAGAGAATATGAAAGCCGATGCAAAAGCATTCAGAGCTCTAATGAAACACATAAGAGAAGTGGATGGAAAGGAACATACCGTTTTGATGATGCAAATTGAAAACGAACCTGGGATTTTGAATACTCCAAGAGATTATTCTCCAGAGTCAAATACACTTTTTAATAGCTCTATACCCGATGAACTGAGTCTTTATTTGAAAATGAATAAAGACAATTTAAGCAGGGATCTGGAAAAAGTATGGAAAGCAAACGGATCCAAAACCAAGGGAACCTGGGAGGAAGTGTTTGGAAAAAGTAAGATCGGCGGATGGAACCATACCGGAGAGTATGATTGGCATGACATGTATTACTATACGGAAGAACTTTTTATGGGATATTATTATGCCCGCTATATGGGATATGTAGCAGCGGAAGGGAAAAAGGAATATAATATACCAATGTACGCTAATGCATGGTTAAAAGGTCCGGATTACCCATGGTCTGGAATGCACCCAGGCGGAGGACCTTTACCTAGTGTACTGGATATGTACCGTTGCGCTGGTCCTGCCATTGATATTTTGTCTCCTGATATCTATGTACCTCATTTTACCGAGATAGTAGAATGGTATGATCAATTGGGCAATCCTTTGTTTATCCCCGAGACAAGGGGCGGAGAGCTGGGCGTATCTCGTTTGTTGTGGTGTTTGGGTGAACATAATCTGATAGGGTTCTCTCCTTTCGGCATTGACCGTAATGCCAGGGAAGCAATGTCCAACGAACAGATAGACCCACTGGCACAAGCTTACAAACTCATTGATGGCATGCAGGATCTGATATTGAAGTACCAGGGAACCGATAATATCAGGGGCTTTTTTGTAGATAATGAGCATCCTTCACAATCATTCATCCTTGGGGATTATGTAGTTACAGCGGATCTGATCCGTCCCAGAACGTATGCTTCTATGGGAGGTCCTGCGCCAACAAATATTCGAAATTTACCTGAAACGGCTTCAGGTGGTGGATTAATTATACTCTTACCTGACGGTGAGTACATTGTTATGGCCAGAAGTGTTAATGTACGTTTTGCACCGGCTCAGGCGGGAGAAATGCCATATGTAGGCGTTGGAACAGTTTACGAAGGTGTATTTGAAAATGGAGAATGGATTCCGGGACGTTTATTGAACGGAGATCAGACACATGCCAGTATATTTACTGGAACAGGATTGAAGATGAACACTTTAGGAATTCAAAGAATTACCCTGTACAGATATGGCAGAAGAGATGTCAGATAAAATAAAGTAGTTTGGTTGTTTAGTTTTTTAGGTTAGATGATAATCTTTCACCTCATCGTTTTGTGTGAGGTGAAAGATTTGGAATTAATAAACAATGGTAACAATGTGGCAAAAATTTTTTTTAGCGCTGGTATTATGTGGATTTCTCTCTTCTTGTATCAATAAAAAAGAAAGAGTAACCGTCCTTGTAACTTCAATAGATACTGTTGTGTATTGTCTGGGACTTGATATGGGAAATTATCTAAAAAACACGCAAATCTCCATGGATGAAGACACTTTGGATATAGATTTGATATTTAGAGGTATAGAAGATATGATGAAAGAAGATCCCCTTTTTAATGAAGATTACAAATTTGAATTGCTCAGGCATTATTTCAGTGATATTCTACCTGAAAAAGCTTTGGTATCATCAGAAAAATTTCTGTGTAATGTAATAACTGAAAATCCCGATATTATAAAATCGAAAGATGGCCTTTTATATCGAATAGATAAAGCGGGAGATGCTGCTAGACCAGTTTCTGATTCTGATTTTGTAACTTTGATGTATGAAATAAAACGGAAGGACGGTTCTGTCGCAGAATCTACATACGAATACGGCGGAATCCCTGTAAGTAGTGTTCCGTTGGAATCTCTTTTGCCGGGATGGAGGGAAGGTATTAAACTCATTGGTGAAGGAGGATCAATTACATTGTGGCTTCACCCGGATTTAGCATATGGTAGGGAAGGAAACAAAATTGTAGGAGCAAATCAGGCATTGATTATTAAAACAGAATTAATTGAAGTAAAATCACAAGTAAAAAAATAATTTATAAAAAACTATATGAAAAAAATTCTGATACTGACGGGAGCTATGTTCCTGTTCCTGCAAAGTAATGCCCAGCCTTACCTGCAAAGCCGGGCCGTTGATGTAAGCAAGGATTTTGAGGATTTCAGCAACACCTACTTCTTTGCCGATTCGCTGGCATCTTTTGATCCATTGACGGCAAGCGGGACAATCAGCTGGAAACGTCACAGCCTCTATGCCAGGCAGGCGTTCAACACAACTACGGTATTGCCTCAGCCGCTTGACATGCTGGATTTTCCGGAAACACAATACGATAATGATCCCCGGCTGCAATTTCAAATAGATTTCATTTCTCCCGTTACGGTTCGTTTAAGGGTATATACCTCTCCGGTAATATTCCCGGAAGAAGAATCCCTGATGCTTTACGCCATTCCGCCTTCTGACGAGACCTGGAAATATAGTTATAAAGAAGGATCTCACATTTACAAAGGGCAATCCGGCAGTCTTGTAATAAAGGAATATCCCTTCACTATTATGTTGTGTGATGAGAACGGTAAGGAACTTACACGTACCCGGCATTGGGACGACAACGATTCCACCCAGATTAAAGTGTTGCCTTTTCAGTTTATAAAAAGAGCCTCTGACAATATCAGGAGCATCAATCCCGTTTTTTCCCTGCATCCGGGTGAAAAGATAGTCGGTTGCGGAGAATCTCCCACTGCTCTGAACAAAGTGGGACAGAAAGTACATTTGTTTGTAACCGATCCGCAAAGTCCTGAGAGTGATCAGATGTACAAACCCATTCCGTTCTTTTTCAGCAGCCGCGGGTACGGCATGTTTATGCATACATCGGCGCCCGTTACCTGTGACTTCGGGGCTTCCCATGCAGGTACTTCCAAGCTGTTTATGGCCGATGAAACACTGGACCTTTTCCTGTTCTTGGGTAAGCCTGCCCAGATCATTGACCAGTATACCGATCTGACGGGAAAAGCAATCATGCCTCCTGTATGGTCTTTCGGGACCTGGATGAGCCGTATCACCTACTTTTCACAGGAAGAAGGGTACGAGATCGCACAACGGCTAAGGGACAACAAAATTCCGGCAGACGTAATCCACTTTGATACGGGCTGGTTCCAGACCGACTGGCAGTGTGATTACGTATTTGCTCCGGACCGTTTCCCGGATGCTAAGAAGATGATCAATGACCTTCTGGCAGACGGGTTCCACATATCTTTATGGCAGTTGCCGTATTTCACTCCAAAAAACAAATATTTTCCGGAATTGATAGAAAAGGGCCTTTACGTTAAAAACGAAAAAGGAGGTCTTCCTTACGAAGACGTGGTTCTTGATTTTTCCAATCCCCAAACCGTAATCTGGTACCAGGAAAAACTGGAAGCTCTTTTGAAAATGGGTGTGGGAGCCATCAAAGTCGATTTTGGGGAAGGTGCTCCGTTGAACGGATATTATGCCAGCGGGAAAGGCGGCTTGTACGAACACAACCTGTATCCCCTGAGGTATAATGAAGCCGTTGCCGAGATAACCGCCAAAACGAAAAATGAAACTATTATGTGGGCCAGAAGTGCATGGGCCGGATCCCAGCGGTATCCCCTTCACTGGGGCGGAGATGCTTCAAATACAGATATCGGGATGCTGACGACCCTCAGAAGCGGATTGTCTTTGGGGCTTAGCGGCTTTTCGTTCTGGAGTCACGATATTGGCGGATTTGTGCAGAGTTGTCCGGAAGAACTGTATCGTCGCTGGCTGCCTTTCGGATTTCTGACATCACACACCCGTGTGCACGGAGCTCCTCCCACCGAACCGTGGTATTACGGTGAAGATTTCACAGATGCTTTTCGCAAATCTGCCGAGTTGAAATACTCCCTGATGCCTTATATCCTGCAACAAGCGGAAAAGTGTACGCAAACAGGATTGCCAATGTTGCGGGCCCTGCTGGTAGAATACCCCGATGATCCTGCCGTTTGGCAGGTAGAGGACCAGTATTTGTTCGGTGAAGACATTCTGGTGGCACCTCTTTTTGAAAGTGCCGGATCCCGTTTTGTTTATTTGCCGGGTGATCGGTGGGTGGATTACCAGAGCGGAAAAACATACACTGCCGGTTGGCACCGGATTGACGCCGGAGAGATACCTGCAGTGATCCTGGTAAGAAAAGGAGCGGTAATTCCGCATGTACCTGTTGCACAGAGTACAGATAAAATTGATTGGGAAAAAGTGAAAAACATCAAATATTAAATCTTATGAAATACAATACACTCTTTGTCTTTTTATTGATTGCACTTACGGTTGGAGGTTGCTCCGGCTCAAGGAAGGGGAATAATGCCCCTGACCAACAACAGCTCTTTATAGGAGAAGACATTGCCGTTGCTTCCACCGCTTACGGACAAGTTAAGGGGTATGTACTCCGGGACATTTATCATTTTATGGGCATTCCTTACGGGGCCAACACCTCGGGGAAAAACAGGTTCATGCCTCCATCTCCCCCGGAACCCTGGGAAGGTGTGCTTCCCTGCGTCTATTTCCCCACCTCGGCGCCCCAGATCATCAGGTATCCGCGCGACTCTGAATCCTACCCGGCATTTGTAGACAGGTGGAATTACGATGAAATAGGGGAAGACTGCTTACGGCTGAATGTATGGACACCCGCCCTGGATGCCCGAAAAAGGCCGGTTATTGTATGGTTGCACGGGGGCGGCTTTTCCAGCGGGAATTCCATTGAACAAAACGGCTACAGCGGTGAAAACCTGTCCCGCTACGGAGATGTGGTATTCTGTTCGGTCAATCACCGCCTGAATGCTTTTGGTTTTTCTGATTTCTCAAAAGCAGGAGGTGAAGCTTTCAAGTATTCCGGAAATGTGGGACTGCTGGATATTATTGCCGCCTTGCGTTGGGTTCATGATAATATTGAGAATTTTGGAGGTGATCCGGGCAACGTTACCATCATTGGCCAATCAGGAGGCGGATCTAAAGTCAGTGCAATAGCGACGATGCCTCTGGCCAAAGGATTGGTCCATAAAGCCGTGGCATTGAGCGGCAATTCTGTAAAGGCCGGGGATCCTGAATATTCTGCTGCATTGGGGGCTTTCATACTGCAGGAAGCCGGTTTGGAAGCCTCGGAAATGGGAGTGTTGCAGGAGATGCCCTGGGAAGATTACCTGGAACTGGCCAACCGGGCAGCTTCTAAATTTAACCAACAAATTGAAGGAGAGGGTATTCGTGGTGGTTTTGGACCGGTTGCCGACGGTGCGGTATTACCGGAAGGCACCTATTTCAGCGCGAATGACCCTGCCGTCCCAGATATACCAATGATCTATTGCACTACCTTTCATGAATGGAATCCCAACCGGGACCGTCCGGAACTGGAGGACATTTCGCTGGATCAGGTAGTTGAACAGTTGAAGGACCGTTACGGGGAGGATGCTTATGAAATAGTAGCTGCCTACGCAGGACAGTTTGCGGACAAAAAGCCCGTTGAAATATTAGCCTTGATAAACTCAAGCAGGGTAAATGTCGTTAATGCAGCCAACACCAAATTGCAGCAAAGCGCCCCGGTATATATGGCCTGGTTTGGATGGGAACCGCCATTGTTTGACGGAAGGATGAGGGCTTTCCATTGCGTTGATATCTGTTTCTGGTTTCGAAACACAGATCTTATGGTGACACACACAGGTGGGGGTAAAATACCAAGAACATTGTCCCGGAAAATGGCAGATGCGTTGCTGCAGTTTATGAAAACCGGGGATCCCAACGGCGGATCTTTACCCAAATGGCCCGAATACACCCGGGAAAACGGGGAAACTATGGTGCTGAATGTACATTCCAAAGTAATGAATGATCCGGACAGGGAAGCCCGTTTAGTACTGGAACAGGCAACGGGGGTGTAGGTTAGCTCTGTGTTAAAATTTCGTAAATTTTATGAATTGAAGCTGATATTTCCGAATCGGGAGCCCATTCCTGAATGCTCTTGCATGCCACCATTGCATGTACCATCCGGGGATCAAACGGTAAATTCCCGATTACGGGGATACCTTCTTTTGCACACCAACTGCAGATATTGTCTCTAATTTCTGTATTTAGGTCTGACTTATTGATTATTACATATCTCTTAATCTGAAAACGGCCTGCAAGATCCAGGATCCGTTTCATGTCATGAAGCCCGGTGCCCGTAGGCTCCGTGACAACCACCACTTTGTTGGCACCGGTGAGGGAAGCTATGGCCGCGCATCCGGTTCCGGGAGGTCCGTCAATAATGATGTTTTTTGCCCCGCATGCATATGCTGTTTTACGGGCCTGTTCCCTGACCACACTTACTAATTTGCCCGAATTTTCCTCTCCCGGGGCTAGACGTGCATGAACCATTTTTCCGTATCTGTAGTTACCCAGAAACCAATTGCTCTTATCGCTGGGGACCATGTCAATTGCATTGACGGGACAAATTCTGGAACACAACCAGCAGCCGTCACACGATGTTTCCACAATACTGATCTTTCCTTCCGCATAATCAGGATCAGGCTTACGTTCAATGGCATTGAACCTGCAGTGATCCTTGCACAACCCGCATTGAGTGCATAGGTTGTAGTTGATTACTGCCTTGTGTCCGGAAATATATTTTTCGGTCCTGTAATCATTCGGATGCAGAATCAGGTACAAATTGGCTGCATCTACATCACAATCTGCTGCTAACGTGTTTTTTTCCAGGGTTGCCAGGGCCGCTGCCAAAGACGTTTTTCCGGTTCCTCCTTTGCCGCTCAGAATGGATATTTCGTTTATGGTTTGCATGATCCTTCTATTGTTTTAAGCAGCTCCAGAAAACGGGCTTTGTAAGCAGGATCCTCCAGGGCCAGCAGTAGACTTTGGGAATAGATTTTTGCAATCTTTTTGTCGAAAGGGATTTTCATCAGAAGCGGAATGTGTTTTTCTTCAAGCCAGTCGTAAACGCGGTCATCGCCCAGTCCGGCACGGTTTACTATTACGCCAAAAGGTTTTTCCAGCTGTTGAAGGGTTTCTACGGAAAGCTTCAGATCATTGAGCCCAAAAGGAGTAGGTTCAGTGATCAGAACAACATAATCGGCCGGAACAACGGCGGCAATAAAAGGACAAGAAATTCCGGGTGGGGAGTCCATCAGTATCAATTCGGCATTGTCTGTCTTGTTAAGCGCCGCCTTTATCACCTGGACCGGAGAATAAACACCGATATCTGCACGTGCTTCTATAATCCGGGCAGTATCTGAATACTGTTTTACGGTCACAGTACCCAGTCTTTTTTCAATTTCAGTGATAGCGTTGTATTGGCAGGCAGCCAGGCATGCGCCGCAATCATGACAAAGGTCTTCTATCAGGTATATCTGTTTGTTTTCCGGCAGACAGATGATAGCATTGTAATTACACCAGTCCCGGCATTTGCCGCAATAGACGCAAGCTTCTTTGTCTATTACCGGAAGATGTTGGTTAATGATATCCGTACTTATGGGATTCCCGTCAATGAATACGGTCACATTAGGTTCTTCGGCATCACAGTCAACCAGCGTTACATTCCGGTACTCTTTTTCTGCGACAGCAAATAGATTTGTAGATACGAATGTCTTTCCCGTACCGCCTTTTCCACTGGCAATGGCAATCTTCATTTTTACAGGGAAAATTAATGGTCACAGGCGTTGACTCCTGTAGACAAGGATCCTTTTATCCAATCGTTGACAAGTTCAACAGGATCTTCAGATCCCGCGCCAACACATACCTGAATGTTTTGGTTTTTAAATAAAGCAAGGGCTCTTTGCCCCATTCCGCCGGCTATGATATGACTGACCCCTTTTTCGGCCAGCCAGGCAGGTAATAATCCCGGTTCATGAGGGGGAGGAGTGACGCGTGTTTCAGATACGATGACGTCGTTATCCACATCCATGATTGCAAATTGCTGGCAATGGCCAAAATGAGCACACAAGCGACCGTTTTCCAATGGAATAGCTATTTTTTTCATAGTAGAAATTTTAATGTTTTGAAACCATTTCAATAATTCGGTTAATGGTCATGGAACAATCTTTTACAATGACAAGCTGAATTTTAAGACTGTCAAATATTGCCTTGACCTTGGCTCCGAATTCACCGGAAACCACTTTTTCAACGCCTTTGGATGCTACCAGCTGTATGGATGCGGGGCCGGCTCCTTCCATGGCTTCTTTGTTTGGGTTGGGAATAAATTCGGTAGATCCGGATTTTGTGTCGTAAATGACAAAATAGGAACAACGTCCAAAACGGCTGTCAAGAGTCGCCTGGGGAGTATTTCCGGTTGAAGTAATTGCAATTTTCATAGTATGTTGAATTTATTATTGTTTTGTTTCGTTACCAGCATCCGATTGTTCTGTGTTGGAAGACCGGCAAAGAGGACAAATGATCACCGGATCTACTTTATTCAGATGATTGAACCAACATCTGCAATCTTTACAGAAATACCAATCGCTGTTGAAATAAACGGGTCCGCCCTGGAATATAATCGGCAGCCCCTCCGTGAATGATTTGGCCACTTTACGACGTGCACTTTCATAAATACGGGCAAACGTCGGTCTGGATACTCCCATTTCTACGGCAGACTCCGATTGGCTTTTCAGTTCATAATCGCTCAAACGCAGTGCTTCATACTCGTCGTAATCCAAAAGGACCGGGGATACTTCTTTTCCGGCTAAAGGCCGGATGGGCGTAAATCCTTTTATTTTAGGAGGATTGGTTATTTTTCTCAATTTTTTCGGACGTGCCATATTATGAGCATTTGTTCAATACAAAGTTAATGGACATTTTCTTATCTGCAAATTTTTTCTTATATTTAGCAAAACCAATAAATTATTTTATGGAAACAAATCAAAATGAAAGAACGTTTGCTATGCCACGCATAGGGGATCCGGCCCCGGAATTCAAAGCGGTAACTACTCAGGGACCTCTTAGTTTTCCCGGAGATTTTAAAGGAAATTGGGTTATACTGTTTAGTCACCCGGCTGATTTTACTCCGGTATGTACATCTGAATTTATGACTTTTGCCGTTATGGAGGAGCAATTTGCGGCCGTTAATTGCAAACTGGTAGGTCTTTCAATAGACGGTATTTACAGCCACATTGCCTGGCTTCGCACAATTAAAGAAAAAATCCAGTACAAAGGGATGAAAGATGTGGAAGTGAAATTTCCTTTGATAGAGGACATTACCATGGAAATTGCCAATAAATACGGCATGGTACAACCCGGAGAAAGCGAAACAAAAGCTGTCAGGGCCGTGTTTTTTATTGATCCTAAAGGAATTATCCGCACGATTATTTATTACCCGTTGAGCCTGGGCCGTAATTTTGACGAATTGTACCGGGTAGTTGTAGCACTTCAGGCGGCTGATGAATTTGGAGTGGCCATGCCGGCAGACTGGCGTCCCGGAGATGACGTAATCGTTCCGACAGCCGGTTCATGCGGTGTCGCAAAGGAAAGAATGGAGAGCAAGGACGATATTAAATGCTACGACTGGTTCTTCTGTACCAAACCGCTTCCGGAGGAAAAAGTCTGGTCAAAACTCAAAAAGAAATAAAAATTCTTTTTTACCGGGCAGTTTCGGCTTCCCGTTGTGCTTCCTCAATCATCTTCTCATTAGGCAGGATAAAGATCTCCACACGGCGGTTTTGTAACCTGCCTTCTATTGTATTATTATCGGCTATAGGTTCGTGAATTCCTTTTCCGACGGTGCTCATACGATTTCCGTCAACACCCTGAAGCAACAGGTAATCACGTACACTGCGGGCCCTTCTTTCAGATAATCCCTGGTTGTATTCAACAGTACCCGTAATATCTGTATGCCCCTCTATCTCAATATTGGTGTCGGGATTTTGGTTGAGGTTTACAGAGAAATTTTTCAGGGATGTCTTGGCATTCTCTCCTATGGCCGTTGAATTTGTTGCAAAGAGAATACCCGATTCCAGGGTTACTTTTATTGCTTGTCCTTCATTGACCATTTCAATGGAAGCATCTTCGGGCAGTATCTCTTCCAGTTCGGCTTTTTGTTTATCCATATGACGGCCAATCAAGATTCCGGCAACACCACCCACAACGGCACCAATGGCAGTTCCTACGGCAGTATTTCCGGCAGCTGCCCCGATCCCGGCTCCTGCAGCGGCACCGGCTGCCACGCCGATCCCTGCGCCTACGCCTGTTCTCCCTATAGTGCCGCAGCTGGTCAGCGTCAGGGAAGCGATAAGCATTCCCGTAATAATTGTTCTAAAAGTTTTCATGTTATTTAATAATAAATGGTTGCATTGCTTTCTGTAAAGATAACGAAAAATCCTATATTTGTAAATACGTCGTTCTGGTTTACGGGGGATCTCCTGTATTAACGGTTCGGTTTTTTTAAGAACAAAATCAGATTTCATTTATGACGGTTGTAGATTACGTGATTTTTCTTGTTTATTTCCTGACCATGTTGGGAGTCGGCTTTTATTTTTACAAAAAAAACAAGAATCTGGAGGATTATTATGTAGGTGGCCGGTCGCTTAAAAGTTGGCATATAGGGTTGTCGGTAGTGGCCACAGATGTGGGGGGCGGTTTTTCCATAGGTCTTGGCGGACTGGGATTTATTATGGGTGTTTCGGGTTCATGGATGCTCTTCACCGGCCTGATAGGCGCCTGGCTGAGTGCAGTGGTTCTGATACCGGTGATCGTAAAATTATCTGCAAAACATAAGTTCTTCACATTTCCCCAGTTGTTCCATCATTTTTATAACGGAAAAGTAGCCATGATAGCCGGTGTGATATCCGCAATCGGGTACATCGGATTTACCAGTTCCCAGTTGCTGGCAGGTGCCAAACTTGCCTCCGCGACTTTTGCAGAGATTGACATGACGACCGCCCTGATCATTATGGGTGTGGTTGCCGTAGTCTATACCGGCATCGGCGGCCTGAAGGCGGTGATTTACACCGATACCATCCAGTGGCTTATCCTGATGTGCGGCCTGGTGCTAATTGGCATTCCAATCGCTTATTCCGCCATTGGCGGTATGGATGTCATAAAGGCAACCATAGGGAAAGAATTCCTGACCTTTACCAACGTGACCTGGCAACAACTTGTCAATTGGGGTGTTACCATTATTCCAATTTGGTTTGTCGGTATGACCTTATACCAAAGGATTTACGCCTCCAAAAATAAAAAGCAGGCGCAAAGAGCCTGGTTTATTGCCGGTTTGTTCGAGTGGCCGCTGATGGCCCTTATGGGAACTGTCCTGGGTATGTTTGCACGTGTGGCTTTTGAAAACGGCATGTTTACCGCTGCCGGTTATCCTCCCGGGGCCGGCATTGATTCAGAGACAGCCCTTCCCGTATTGTTAAACACTGTCCTGCCGGTCGGTTTAATGGGGCTGATGCTGGCAGCTTATTTTTCCGCTATTTTATCTACTGCCGACAGTTGCCTGATGGCTGCCTCGGGAAATGTTCAGACAGACATCCTGGACAAGATCTTTAAACCGGCAAAAGGAATGAAAGCGCAATTAAGGGTTTCTCAGATAATAACACTGGCTATAGGAGCTCTGGCGTTGGTTCTGGCTCATTCTATGACCAACGTACTGGAACTGATGCTTTATTCGTATGCTTTTATGGTATCCGGTCTTTTTGTACCGATACTGGCCGCGTTGTACACAAGAAAGCCGAAAGCTGCAGCTGCTCTCCCGGCTATGATAGCCGGAGGGAGCACAACCATTTTATTGATACTTTTCAAAGTACCTCTTCCGTTCGGTTTGAATGAAAATATTTTTGGAATAACTGTATCGGCTGTAGTTTATATTCTTATCTATATCTTTACCGGAAAATCAAAACCAATACTATCTAATCCATGAAAAACATACTCTTTGCACTTCTCATTCTGACGGCCTGCAACGCTAAGCCTCAGGTATTGATCAACCAGTTGGGCCATTATCCCGACCGTGAAAAAATTGCCGTTACAGAGGGTGCCTTTACCGGAATGTTCCGGGTAGTAGACGAACAAACCGGTGAGACGGTTTATGAAAACACGGCGGGGGAAACCGTCGTATCCCCTTTTTCGGGCAAAATGCTTACACAACTGGATTTTTCACCATTTAATAAGCCGGGGGCATACAGCATAATTACAGAAAACGGAGACTCATCCCCTGTTTTCCGTATTGATGAAAATGTATTGGCACCACTGGCAGCAAGTGCACTGGAAGCATTTACGCTGCAGCGTTCCGAACCGGGCCATCCCGATACCTCGGTGATGATTCATGCTTCTGCCGCTTCTCCGGAAAGACCGGAAGGAACCATTATTTCTTCGCCAAAAGGATGGTACGATGCCGGAGATTACAATAAATACATTGTGAATGCCTCTTATACCACCGGGCTTGTTCTTGCGGGTTATGAAAAGTATCCCGGGTATTCGCTGAATGACGGTATTCTGGAAGAAATGATGTACAACCTGCAATGGGCTCTGACCATGCAGGATCCGGGCGACGGTGGGGTGTACCACAAATTGACCACTCCTTCTTTTGAAGGATTTGTCAAACCTGAAGAGTGTAAACAACAGAGGTATGTAGTTCAAAAATCCGTTACGGCCACATTGGATTTTGCTGCATCCATGGCACAAGCAGCAAGGATTTGTAAACAAATTCCGGAATACTCACAGACGGCCGCCACGATGGAAAACGCTGCAGAATATGCTTTCCAATGGGCTTTGGCTAATCCCAATGCACTGTACAATCAATTTGAAATGAACAAACAATTTGATCCCGACGTTCAGACAGGAGCTTATGGAGACCGTTCAGCCCGTGACGAATTTTTCTGGGCATCCTGCGAATTGTTCCTCACAACGGGGAAAGATCTTTATTATGAAAAAATGACTGAATATGCACCCGGTTCATTTACAGCCCCTACCTGGGGAAATGTGGACGGATTGGGGTATTTTGCGTTATTGACACACGAAAAGGCAACAGAAACCATGAAGCAGCATTTGATAAGTTTCTGTGACAGTATTGTTCTGAAAGCGCAAGGAGCCGCCTATGCTTCTTCTTACGGTAACTCGGAACGGGATTTCTTCTGGGGGTGCTTGTCGGAAAGTTGCCTGAGCAATGCTATTTCTCTTCTTTACGGCTACGAACTGAACGGGAACAAAGACTACAAAGAACAGGCATTTCATAATATGGACTACCTGTTGGGCAGGAATCCGCTGGGATATTGTTATGTAACAGGTATGGGAACAAGAAGTCCGGTGAACCCTCATCATCGTCTGGCAGCTACCGATGATCTTCCCGGACCGCTTCCGGGATTCCTGGTGGGAGGTCCCAATCCTGCCAAACAAGACGGATGTGTTTATCCTTCAGATTTTCCGGATGAAAGTTATGTAGATGTTGTGGAGTCTTATGCGTCCAACGAAATTGCCATTAACTGGAATGCTACGTTGTTGCATTTGGCGGTTGCTCTTGATGCACTTTCCCTCCGGCTCTGACACGCCACAACTGCCAGCTGTTCCATATATTCTGCCACAACACGTAGGTAGCGGGAACGATTGATGCCATTGGATAAAGGTATATTTGTGTCATCCAAACGGCAAGCAATGTGTTTTTTTGTCCCATAGCCTGGCCCCCGCCTATTCTGTCGCCGTACTTTTTACCTATCCACCTTCCAACTGAAAAAAGCAGTACACATTCCAGCAGGGAGATCAGTGTCATGACCAGGATTACGGGGATCCCGGAACGGTCCTGGTGAATTATGAACTCAATGGTCTGACCGAAAACAAGTGTCAGGGCGAAAGCCCACAGGTAAAAAGGAACATTCCGGAAGCGTACGATCCCTTTTCGGATTTTTGGAAAAAAACGCTGACAGAGCAAAGCTGCGATAAGAGGAAATATGATGATGGGAACAACCCGTTTTATGATCAGCCAGGCGGATACCAGGAATGTTATATCTGAAGTACCCCCGGCAAATGTAAAGATCAATGGAGCGGTAAGGGCAAGAACGATGTTGTTCAGGATGGTGTATGTGATCATATTGGACATCTTCGCCCCCAGTATAACGGCAATAACAGTGGAAGATACAGCTACCGGAGCCAGTATTCCCATCATGGTACCCTGTGCAATTACCTGGTTCACGGGCCGTAATAAAAAATAGAAACCCAAGGCGGTTCCTGTCTGAAAAAGGATCAGCCATATATGCATGGGTTTAACGCGAACTTCCCTGATATCCATATCGCACAAAGTCATAAACAGGATCAGAAATATGAGGTAGGGAGTAAGGAATTGCAACCGGGCGCAAAACCCGTGAAACAGGGATCCCAGCAACAGGGCTACCGGAAGAGCGTATGGTCTGAATTGATCCAGACGCAGGGCCTTAATGTTCATTATTGCTTTTTTTATCTCTTTGGCGGAACTGGATGGTAAGTTTTCTTACGATCTTGAAATTGAAGAGAAATTCCCCTGCAAAAACACGCAAAACCGTATATACGGGTATCGCGATCAACATTCCCCTCAAACCTCCTATGCCGGCTGCTGCCAGAATAACAATAAACAGTTCCAGGGGGTGCGCCTTAACGCTTTTTGCATAGATCAGGGGATGGAATACAAGCAAATCAATAATGTAGGTAACCAGGAATACAAGAAAGGTAAGCAACAGGAACGAACCTAGAAGTAAGGTTGCGGTCCCCGCATAATAATAATGCAAAAAACCCGTAAAAAGAACCCCCAAAATACCTGTCAACGGCCCGATATAGGGGATAACAAAGAGTATTCCCGATAATAATGCCATTACAAGGGAAAACCGGAACGGGATCCCGCACAGGAAAGTCCAACCAAGGGTGTTTAGAAATGTAACGGCAGTGATCTCGGCAAAGATCCCGATGAAATACCTGTTCAGCAAACTGTATGAATTGGTAAGCGCTCTGCGTGCTTTTGGTTCGTTTTTGTCATTGAACAGGCTGGCCACCATATTGGTGAACATGTTCTGTTCTTTCAGGAAAAAGAAAGTGATGAAAAAAACCACAAAAAATCCAATAAAAAAACGGATCGTACGGCCGGCAAAGGAAGTGAAAAACACTTCCACGCCGTCTAGGTCTATTACAGGGGATAAAACCGCCTGCAGCAGCCCGCGGACTGTCATGGGCTCCAGGGTGTTGTGGAACAATTCCTCCAGGAAAACGTTCAGTTTTTCCAGGGGGACCTGCAACCTGGCCTCAAGAAGCGTTACGTCCAGCTTGCCTATAATGCCGGCAAATTCTCCAAGAACCGGTAAAAAGATGAACAAAAAGAGAAAAAACACACCCGCCAGGCATGTAAGCGCCAGTAAGGCACTTACCCAGCCGGGTAATTTATGTTTTCCCAGATGCAGCCGCCTTAATGCCTGAACGACAGGTTTACCTATCAGGGACAATACCGCTGCTATAAGTATGTAAGTCAGGATCTCGCTGAAATACCAAAAGAGAAAACCTGCCACAGCTAAGGCTGCACCAATAATTACATACCGGGAAATATTTTTCATTTATTTTCTGAAACGACTTTCGATCACAGACCAGTCCAGTATATCCCAGAAAGCCTTGATGTAATCCGGCCTTTTGTTCTGATAATCCAAATAGTAGGCATGTTCCCATACATCACATGTCAAAAGAGGGATCTGTTTTTTTGCCAGCGGGCATCCTGCATTGGATTCCTGAGTAATAGCCACCCCGCCGTCCTGGTCACGGATAACCCAGGCCCATCCCGATCCGAACAAAGTAGCAGCTGCCTTTGAAAAAGCTTCCACGAATTTGTCGAATGTGCCGAAACTTTTCTCAATGGCCCTAAGCAATTCGTTCTCCGGACGTTTTTTGACTTCATTCATGGGCTTGAATTGTTCAAAATAAAAGGTGTGATTAAAAACCTGTGCCGCATTGTTGAAAATGGGTCCGGCAGGAGCTTTTTGAATAATCGTCTGGAGCGGGGCGTCTTCGTATGGTGTACCCCCAATGAGATTATTCAGATTGTTCACGTAAGCCTGATGATGTTTTCCGTAATGGAATCCTATGGTAACATCGCTTATGACCGGTTTCAGGTCATCAGCGGCAAATGGTAGTGGAGGTAATTGATGTGTCATAATAAATCATGTTTAGTATCAGACAAATATACTTAAAAATTATTACTTTTGCTAAATGGAATTGATAAGATTG
>JAEAMG010001373.1_pt1 | contig 19162 bp, 13 predicted proteins | sample 8958741 | NCBI WGS metagenome assembly JAEAMG01 (sample SAMN16933256, study PRJNA681125) | bioreactor sludge metagenome | isolation source: anaerobic bioreactor treating anionic surfactant - SDBS | place: India: Bengaluru | collected 2019-02-28 | reverse complement strand
GAAGGGGGCTATACGCCCGCGCGTACCCACTTCGTGCCCTTGTTTGAACAGTTTCACGTAAACGCTGTTTTCAGCGGACATGACCACACATACGAACTCTCACTCAAGAATAACATTCTCTATGTGGTAACCGGGGGCGGAGGCGGCACCTTGGGGTCGCTTCAACTGCATGTACGCCACAATCCATACTCGCGCTATTTCAAGGCCGACTGGCACCACTGCCGCGTTCAGGTTAGTCCGGAATCTTTTGAGATACATGCCATTGACCTCAAAGGACGGGTCTTTCATGCCGCCAAAGTGGACAACACCGGCGGTATCCACATCTCTTGTCCGGGGTTCCCCTGTCCAGCGCAGGCGTTGTCCGCATCCCAGAGTTCTTCAAAATGACGGAGCAATAAATGGGGACTATAACCGGCGCGTTCGCGTGTTTTTGTCTTGCATGCGTTTCTTTGTCTACCATAGTTCACAGAGAGCCGGAAAGGAATATGCAAATACTTGTCAGTTAATCAACAGGAGACTGGAAAAACATCATGAAAAATACACATCCTAACTTTAGGGTTCTTATGTTCATGCTGGCTGCTGCCGGCAATGTGTATGCCTGGCAACCTACCGGAAGCCTGCGGGAACTCTATGATGACACCCTATTACCCCGACTGCGTCCCGGGGTCAAGGCGGCTTCATTTTCCAGTTATGACCGCACCGGAGGCAACAATGACGGTTTTTCGGGTATGTATTCAAAACTGCGCGAGGAGGATGGCGACAGCGTTATCGCGGAAATGGAAGGACCGGGATGCATCTATCGTTTCTGGACCACCCATGCTGTTGGTGAGGAACCTGGCCTGCTGGAGCGCAAAGGGGAACACATCCGCATTTATTTGGACGGAGAATCCGCGCCCGCGCTGGATGTGCCTCTGGAAAGTCTTTTTAATAATTCCCTGGAGCGGTTTCCGAATCCCCTTGCTGGACAGGGCATAGGCGGCTTCTACTCCTATATTCCCATCCCCTATCAAAAATCCTGCAAGGTGGTTCTGGATGGGTTGGGCGTACGTTTTTACCAGTTGAATTATATGAGCTTTCCCAGTGCCGAAGGGGTGCGCACGTTCCAAATGGAAATGTCCGATGAAGAAAAGGCCATGCTCGGCAAGGCTGTAACCCGCTGGAACGACCCGGTCGGCACGCTTCAGCAAACAGGGGATGCGGTGGAAATCCCACTGATTCACCATCCCACCGGCAAGGATTATGTCCTCTTTTCCCATACACTCAAGGCCGAATCCCCAATGATAGTACATGGATTGGTTTTTGAAGGGCTTACAGAAGCGGTTGTACGGCGCAACCAGATAGAAATAACCCTTAGCGCTATGCAATCGGCGCCGATCCGTTTGCCCCTGTCCTTCTTTTTGGGCCATGCTTTTAAAGCAAAACCGTTTGTCTCGCTCCTGTTTGGCAGGACAGGCAAGAATTATTTCAACCGGATACCTTTTATATATTCCGAGGAGTGCACGATTCGCCTGCATGGCATCTTGCCTGTAGACGGTACGATGAAAGTGTATCAATCCCGGTTGGATGAACCGGTCGAAAACTTTGGCCTTCTTGCTGCCCGGTATCATGAAAGTCTGCCCACCGTTCCCGAAGTATATCATCCCCTGCTGCAGGTGTCAGGTAAGGGCCATCTCGTCGGTACCTATCTGGTAACGGAAGGGCCTCAAGGGCTGCCGTACTGGCTTGAAGGAGATGACCGCTGGATAATAGATGGGGAACTGCGTATTCACGGCACCGGCTCGGAAGATTATTTCAACTGCGGCTGGTATGCGTTGAAAGGAAGGCTAAACGGACCGGAGACGCTCCCCTCCCATGGTTTCCCGATTTATGGCGCCGCGCCCAACACCATGCGCGCGGCCGCATTCCGCTGGCATTTCAGCGACAGTGTTCCCTTCGATACCGCCCTTGATTTTGGAATAGAACATGGCGAAGTTAACCGCCATATCGCCGAGTACCGAAGCGTTACCTACTGGTATGCCGGCCGCTGATAGCCGCCTCGGCAACGGCACGCAGACCTTTCATATATTCAATAGCCAGAGCGGTCTGTTTGTGGACGTATTCGATACCTGCGAAGTGGCCGTTCTCAATGGCGGGATGGCAGAATTCCCAGTCTATGTAACCTTGATAACCGGCCTCAACCAGTACCGTGACATAGGCGGGATAGGCCACGCGGCGCTGCCAGAAACGGTCGTCAAAATACCCGCCTGCGACAAGTTCCACGGAACCGTCCGCCGCACGCGTAAATTCGGCGTTGAAATGGGAATGTATCTGATGCGTGCCGCTTTCTCGCGCCATTTGCCGGGCATGTTCGGCCGACTCGGCTTCAGTTTCGATATTGATATCCATACAGCCCTTGAGTGCGGGTGATTCGACATCGGCAATCAGCTTAAGCACATCTTTGTAACTATTGACCACGTCAGGGCCATGGTTCTGCATGGCGAGCACAACACCATAGTCCGTGGCAACCTTTGTGAGTTCGCGCAACGAATCCACAACAAATTCCCAACGGTCACCTTTCCAGAATCCATATTGATCATAACCGTAGGTCTCATCATAGGTTGCCACGCCGTCATGGATGGTGATGCCGCGCCAGGCCGCGAAGATCTTACAAATAGGCGCCCCCAGGTCGTGGGCCAGTTTGATGCACTCCCGGGTATAACAGATCATCGCTTCGCGCTGTACCGGCACCGGACTTGACAGGTCGCAGTTCGGCGAGACAGCACAGATGGGCATTTCAAGTTCGCCGGCGAGACCGCGCAGGCGCTTGCGGTCATCCGCCGAAAGGTCCATCGGCGCCGCATGGGGACGTTCCGCGTCCAACTCGAGTCCCTCAAAACCGTACTCCTTTGCCACCTTCAACAAGCTGAAAACGTCAATCGCGTCGCCTTTGTACCAAACGCCCCGATAGGTGATGCTGTACATGCCGATTTTCATGATGGAATTTCCTCCTTACGGTATTTATTTTCCTGTATGCATTATGAGATATGGCTACGTCCTGGATCAAAAACCCTATACCTTGTTGGATAAATAATTCTCGTGAATACCAATCGAAGAACAGGCAAAGCCTTTTACTGGCGTATTGAACCATGCCTCCGACAGGGATTTGCATCTTTGAAAATTCTGATTCATGCCGCTTTTCTTTTTAAGTAGCACATCGCAGGGGCATGAGCGACCGAGTAGAGACCCAATGTAACATACATGCGTAAAATCATTACTGTACTGGCATACAGGAAAAACCGTTTAAGAATATCTGCATGATACTTATTTGATTCCTTGACGGTTCCCTTAACTATAATGCGTTTCATTATGATTGCATCTTTTATTGCAGGCGTGGTATTTGGCCTTTCTTCGGGCTTTTCACCCGGTCCTTTTATGACACTTGTCATTGCCCAATCGCTGGAACACGGTCCCCGGGAAGGCGTCAAGGTTGCCCTGGCGCCTTTGATTACGGACGCACTGATTATTCTCCTTACGGTACTTCTGTTGACACGTCTAGCCCAATTTCAATTTATGCTTGGCATACTCGCGCTGGGGGGCAGTTTGTTTCTGTGTCATCTGGCCTATGAAAATTTCCGGACTCGGGCATTTGATCTCGTAACGGAAACTTCCAGCCCCCGATCCCTGCGTAAAGGGGTGCTGGTCAATTTTCTGAATCCGAACCCCTATCTTTTCTGGCTTACGGTGGGTTCGCCACGCATGTTGGAGTACGGGAAGGAAAGTCTCTGCATTGCGGCGGGGTTTCTGGCGGGATTCTATGGATGTCTGGTGGGCTCAAAAGTTCTTATAGCCATAACGACAGGAAAATCGCGAAACGTTTTGTCCGGCAAGCCTTATGTGTATATCATGCGCATTCTCGGCGCGGTACTGTTGGTATTCGCCGTGATGCTGTTTCGGAATGCCTTGGAATTCCTGGGGATATTGGAGGCATGATACTTTGCAGGGAGGTAGATTTTCCCTGGTAGTGCAGAGCCGATACTGTATCCGCATTTCCACATCACTCTGTAAAGCGTTCATGCCCTTTACGGGAACCATACTCTCATCCAGGCCAGACACTTCTTCCCGGGCCGGTATCTATTCGCGATTTAAGCCATGTTTGCCGGGGATGAAGCGCCCCCAAAGATAACATTCCGGATTTTTCCCCTCCTACTGCAGGCAACCATTAAGAAATGCCACGCAGGGATGCCGGAATATCGCGGGGCCATTCGGCGGCGCATGCAAGCCGGCGAGCGGCGCCTTTCCATCCGGCGGCGGCGCAAGCCGCCGCGAACGCATTCGGACTGTCCATAAGGCCAGAAAACCATTCGGGAGGATTTCCATCGGCACAGCCTGCTGCCTGGTCCAGCAGTGTAAAAAACGCGGGAGCAGCACAGATACAGGATGCCACACCCGCCGTATGAATACCCCAATATCCCGCACGGCGATAGGTCAGTATCCTTGCCAGACTTTGTTCCAGGATGGGATGCCAGGAACGTGCCCCGAATCCCGAGAGATTAACCAGCGCCAACGCTTCCGCTTCATGATGCGTGTGAAGCGCATGAAACAGGCGCAGCCAAAACACCTCCTGGCGCGCGTGGAGTGCCACATGCTCATGGATTGCCGATTCAAAACCCACGGGATCCCAGAAATGTTCCCAAGAGAGGTCGCGCATAAACACGATTAGATCATGCAAAGCCCCGGGAGGCGGCGATACGGTTAAAGTATCCGCAGGAACCGAGATGGCGACCCGGGACCAAAATAGATACTTGGTCCAGATAATGTCCAGGGAGGGCGGCGGCAGCGCATCATGCCAAAGTTTCAGGGCCGCCTCATAGCGCCCTTGCCGCCGGTAGAACTCCGCCATGCCGTCACGGATAAAAAGATTTTCGGGAGCCGCCTGGAAAGCCGTCTTCCAGGCAGCATGGGCGGCCTCCCGTCGGCCTTGTGATTCATGCCACAGGGCCTGGCGCTGAAGCACGTCCGGATATCGCGGCGCAAGATCGAGCGCCCGTTGTATCAAAGAGGAGGCGTTGGCATGGTCCGGCTGCAACAAGGCCATCTGGGAAAGGCGAAGTGCTTCGGAAGTCCCCTCGAAGACCTTTTCTTCGAGCAGGGCTTGGGCATTACGAAGCTTGTCCTGGCGTGCGAGTACCTCGGCCTCCATAACGAGCCATTCCGCAGGATGGGACTCATGGCCGCGCCAGGAGGCGCGCAATGGATCGAAGGCGTCAAAGCGATCCGCTTCTATCTGGGCGCGGCCCACCCAAAGCGAACCGGTCTCCCTGTCCGCAAAGGCCTCACCCACCTCGTCGTATAAGGCAGTCATCTCCGCAACATCGTGGGCGGCTTCCAATGCTGCGGCTTCAAGGCGCGATAACGCAATATAGGTTTTGTCATCGGCATGATCTTTGATCTGACGGACAATAGCCACGGCCTCACGGGGACGCGCTTCCTTCAGCGCCTGGGACGCGGCTGCATAGGCCTGATTGAGTCGCTTGCGTCGTATGTACCTGCGTACCAGAGCTGTGACCGTTGGTCCTCCGAACACCACAGCGGCAATCACAGACCATTTAATCGCCTGCTTAATACGACGCCACGGGTCCAGTTTCCCAATCAGGGCGGCCACATTGTCCATAGACATTTCCACGGCGAAAACGCAGTCCTCATAGTCCGCGTCACCGCCGCCGAACATGTCCTCGAAACTGACCAGCAGATATGAGGTGCCTTCCACCGCCATCGCAACCATATGTTCGATGCGGTCCGGATTTCTCTCTTTTATAACGGAATAGGTGTTGTGGCCTTGCCCATCATGGGCAATAAGGAAGAAATTGAGCTGCGTGCCTGCGGGCAGTTTTCCCAGATCCACGAAATCGCCCGGCTGCAGGGGCGCTTCAGCTTTACGGCGGCCAAAAGCTGAACGAAAGATACGCCCCCATCGTTTCGACATCATTGCCGCGGCGCGATCCAACTGCAGGGGAGTATTGGCGTTTGGGAAAAGAATGCGCGGGTCGCCTTCATCAATTCCCAATCCACTGAGGTTCACACCGAGGGCGTTCACATAGCCGGAGCCTTCCCCGATAAAATATACGCGAACCCGACTTTCCTCAGTCAATTTAAGTCGAGCCGGATCCAGTGCCAGTTTGTCGAAGTGTGCCACAACCGCACTATGGGAGTATTCCGCATTGGCGAGAGTAATAAGCGACGGCAGTATGAAACGGGAAAACAACAAGGCATTAAAATCAGAGCCGGCACGCTGCACCGGCTGGTATAGTGGCAAATCATACAGGCGGTGCCCGGTTTGCATAGATGCATCATTGGAACCGTTGAACAAAAACCACACACCAAACACGAAGAAAAGGAATATTGGCGGCGCAATCCATTTCCACGGGATAGGCGTTTTGTTTCTTCGAAAACGTCGTTTTGCCTTTTGGGGCACTGCCTTGGTTCTCCTCCCGTTTCTTCATCTGCCAAATTTTGAATGATGCATTTTCATGAAACCGTCAGGGGCTACCCCAACCCTAAATCACGCCACGTTCAACATAGGCCGACAACTCTGGTTGATTAGAATGCCATGCCGGAATGGAATCACTATTGTAACCATTTACCACCAAGTGTCGCCTTCCAAGGTGTCGGCGCGACATGCCATCTGCCGGATATCAACTTATGTAGCGTCCCACTTTTCAGGCAATGGGCCATTTCGGGGCCCTGTCCACTCGCGGTCGAAAAAACGGATCAGCCGCTCTGTGGCGCCTCGGGGTCTCGGATCGACATGCTGAGGGAGATGATCATAAATGGCGTAGACCTTCTGCCAGTATTTCTGTAGGAGTGCATCGAAATCGGGCATGTTCCCACTCAGGTCACGGAACAATTCAAAGAAGAAAAGCAGGTCTTTCCGGTAAACCGACGGGGAAGGATTGAAGGGCATATCTTCATTCTCCTTGCCTTCAAGCGCCTTCAGGAGGTCCGCGCCTTCGATCATTTTGGTGTGGAAATCCGCGCGGGATATGTCAATCCGGTTGTAGTTGCCCCAATCGGGGATAATCTCGAACAGGGGCAGCAAATCCACCAGTTTCTCCGCCTCCGCGCCGAACAGCCTACGGTAGAAAGCGCGGGTGAGCGCTCCGGGGTCCGCCTCTGGATTCAGGAAGGACTGGGCGGATTGATACAGGCTTAACTGATTCAACAGCGGGGTCATGGTAAAACAGATGCCGCCCTGGTAGGGGGCCGCCTCCAATTCCCGCTTACGCTGCGCATAAAGGCGTTCAAACCGATAGTGCGGAAGTACCGCATTCTCACCTTCCGTCAGACTGAAATCCCAGGTTACAATCCGTTTTTTTCGGGCAATCTCACGGGCCCATGGTCTGGCATCCATGAGGCCTCCGTCCTGCTCGGGATTGCCGTCCGAATTAAATCCCAGATTGATGGCGACCGAGGTATCTTCAGGAAAGTCCGGCAAGCGTTGTAGAAAATAGGTCATGGCCTCATCCGCGCGTTTTTTGTCAAACTTCCACGCGGTTCCCTGGATGGACTGGATAAATTCACCCTTCCAGTCCGGAGGGCCCTGAATGGTTCCCCATCCCCAAAAGGGGGTGCCCCAGGTACCCACTTCAATTTCAGCCTGCGGTTGGTTTTTCTTGACTACTTCGGTGATCCGAAGCGTACTATCAATAAAGGTCTGTGCCGTACATCTGTTGCGGGAACAGCCACCCGGGTCACCTGGGAAAATACCCACCACGCTCAATCCCGGCAATCGTTTTGTCCACTCGTCCCATAACATCACCGCCTCGTCCCATTCCTCTGGCTCGTTTGGACAATGGGTATGCCAATCCTCCCCCACAGTGGTGAGAGCCGCAAGAAGTTTCACGCCCACCCCTCGCTGCTTTCCATGTTCTATAATGGCGTTCATCTGGCGCGCGAAGGCTTTTCCGAAGGGCTGTTCAAGTCCGGCACGGCTGAAGAGCCGCGGCACGAGCCAAAACTCGAAATGGGTAAATCCAAAATCGCCTATCATGTCAACAAACCGGAACCACGCCTCATCCGTCCAACGATAGGGCAGGTCCGGATAAATCATATTCGGGTTGAAGGCATTCGGCAGGTGCTCCGCAAAATTGTTATAACAACTGCGCCTCTGGTTATTGAAGGGAACAGGCATATCTGCGGCCGATACATTCTCTCCAACCATACAGGACCCGGCCAAAACAGCCGTTCCTGCCAGGAACACGCGGCGTGTGAGTTTTTCGGTACTTGTGTCGGTCCCGTTTACCCCCGTGAAGCAATGTAATTTGTTATTGTCGAATATGGATTTCATTGACATAGTATAACTGTGAATGGGAAAAGTTTCCAGTTCGCGAAAGGCGATACGCTATTTGGCGCATTGAAATATGGAATTCCACGTGTTTTGATAAACCGGTGCTTCAGCGCGCACAAGGGCTTGGACGCCGCCTATTGTCCGTAGAACCAATCCACACCAATACGCAACACGTGCAATCCGTCGCGCTGGTGATAGCTGATGAGCGCCAGGTCGTCCACAAACAACAGGCTGGGATACCCATAGTCGTTCTCCGGATCTCCCCGCATCACGCGCTCGTTCTCCCATGTAACGCCATCATCTTTGGATACCACGGACACAAAGGGGGTTCTGCGCCGGGGCTGTTCTGCAGGACCATCGCTGCACCGCAGCAACAACAGGTCCCCTGTTTTCGGGATACGTTTGATATTCAGGGCGGATGAGTTTGACGGTAACTTAAGTTCCGGAACCGGCTGACCTTCGGACCAGGTTTCTCCTCGATCCAAGGAATAGGCACGCGCCACATACCCGCTGTATGTGCGCATCAGCATCATCAGGCGCCCGTCACGTAATTCCACAACATGGGGTTCCTGCGCCTCAACAGGCAGCATGTTCACCATGTTCACGCTTTCGCGCCAACTGTAACCGTTGTCGTCGGAATAGACCGTGTAACTGACGTAACCCGCATGATCGTCACCGGTCGTTACCAGTTCAAACTCGATAGGGGCGATAATGCGGCCTGAGGACAATTGGATGAACTTGTCATTGTGTATGATGTTGTAACCCGGATGGGGCGTCACGATGAGCTGGTCCCCCCAGGTTTTACCGTCATCTATAGAACGCCGGTAATAGTTATGGCCAAACAAAGGCGTTGCCCCGGACCCATAGATATATGATAACAGGATATGTCCATTGGCAAGCCGAAGAAAGCTCGGATGACAATAATAGTCCTGACCCTCGGGTTTCGGGGCCGGTACCAAGGTGAATTCATCCCCCCAAGTCTTTCCGCCATCCTCTGAATATCGCGCGCCGATGGAACCGTCCCGGTTCCCCTCCGCCGACATGCGCGTATAACACAATAACAACCGTTCAGCCTCCACGGTCACCATACTCCCCGGCATGCCGCGATAGCCATAGGTTTGCTGCGGCAGAGAAACCACATGTATGTCCTCGAAAACGGGAGATTCCCCCCATGTCGCCTGAGAAATACCCAGAACGACCGCAATACAGGTTCCTATCCAAAATCTGCCCCATAAGCAATCCTTATGACCCAAAAAGCGGTACGAAAACATAGGAATAACCTCCTCATAAATAACAGGGCACCAAAATTTCAAACAGTATCGCATTATAGATAAGTGTTATGCCGTTTTCAATGGTAGTAATACGTCCAAAATCCGCACGTAAGAAATGACGAGGATAGTGTAAAGGGCATCCTGCCGCTTCCATCGTGACTGCGGTCCGCATGGCCTTCTTGATGAAAAGCGGCAAGATGCCGCTTCCACTATCCTCGTCCGTTTTGGCTCTAGTCCAAACAATTCGGTTTCTTACGTGCGGATTTGGGTACGTGATGCTTTTCATAGGCTCCCCACCGCCAGTTGGGCCAGCGCGATAGCGCCCAACACACCTGCGCGATTGCCAAGACCAGGAGGCAGGATGTACTGATCAATATCATCCAGTATGGCCGCCGCCTGAATATATCCATTTAAAATATCACGGACATGGCGGCGCACTTTTGGGAAGAGATGTTGTTGTTCCATGACCCCGCCGCCCAAGAGAATACGCTGGGGAGAAAGAATGTAAATCTGAGGCACTATGCCGCGGGCGAGATACTTCGCCTCCAATTCCCATGCCGGATGTTCGGGAGCGAGATGTTCCGCTTTGTCCTTCCAGCGCAGTTCGATGGCCGGTCCTGAGGCCAGTCCTTCCAGACAGTCGCCATGGTAGGGGCATATCCCGTCGAAAGGATCCTCGACGCGATCATGAGACACCAGTACATGGCCCATTTCCGGATGGAGCAAACCGTGTACCAGACTACCGTTCACCATTGCCCCGCCGCCGATGCCGGTCCCGATTGTAATATAAACGAAGGTATCCAGTCCTCGTGCCGCACCCCAGCGGTATTCCCCCATCGCAGCCCCGTTAACGTCCGTATCGAACCCCACCGGGACACCGAGCGCGTTGCGAATCGGCCCCACCAGGTCTGTGTGTGCCCAACCCTTCTTGGGTGTCGTCGTGATATAACCGAACATCGGTGAGGCGGGATTCGGGTCCAGAGGACCGAAAGAGGCGATGCCCACGCCCGCAAGCGGGCCGCACTCCTTTTGGGCGGACTGCAAAAATTCTATGGAACTCCTGATACATGCATCAGGCGATGTGGTAGGAAACCTTACTTCACGTTGGATCTCCCCCAATTCTGAACCCACCGCACATACAAATTTTGTGCCGCCCGCTTCAATGCCACCGTAAATGGTCATGGACATGTTCCTTTTTCTGGATATTTATTTGCGTCTGATACAGCGGCACTGATTATCCACAGTATTGGACCGGCACGTCAAACTGTGAAAAACAGAAGCTGATGCGGGAATGCCGGTGAGGCTATCAAAAGGAGAGGGAACTCTGGAATGCGGCTTTTGAGTGTTGTCCCGTTTGATGGCTTGCCCCGACCAAAGGGGCCCACAGGGAAAATCATCCGGCTGTTAATCGTTTCCAGGCAATCCAAAATTTATTTTCAATGGAATCAGGTTACACAGGCATCATTTTCCCGCAGTAGAGCGGACTCTATAGTGGTTACGATTGATTCCGGCGGCAAGGCACACTATAATACAACAAGACGTAGCATTTTGTCGGTGAAAATCACAACTGATTCGGATAATACCAAAGCGTCCGGGCATGTCTGTGGGAAGAGTTGCAGAGCGCATATTTTTTTCAGGCAAAAGGGTATTCGCATCATTTATTGGTGGTGCCGTATACCCCTGATGCCTATATATGAGGCTTTAGAAAACGTTTGTATTCTGAAGGGATGTAGTGCCATGCCTTTATTGAAGGAAGTTCAGTTCGCCAGTTTTTTGGACTCCAAGAATATTCTTTCTCACATGCAGGCCACCGACTGGAAAGATGTTATTAGACAATTGGCCGGATTACTGTATCGCAACGAAGGGGGGTTTGAACTTGATGAGGTTATTGCCGCCTGTATCCGCCGGGAAGAGGCTACTTCGACGGTAATCGCGCCCCGTCTTGCATTGCCCCATGCGCGCGTGCCTGGTTTGAATCGCGTATTGGTGGCTGTCGGTACAATGTCCGTGGGTATTCCATTTACCCTACCCGATCAGGGACTGATTCAGGTGGTCATCCTGATTCTGACGCCTCATGAGGATCCCGGGGTCTACTTGCGCGTATTGGCCGCGTTAACCCACGATTTGCGTCAACCTGGGGCGCTGGACCGTCTTTCGGAAAATATTTCCAGCGATGAAATTTATGGTGTTTTTTCCGCCAACGGAACCCAATTGCCCTCCTTTCTTAAGGCAATTAACCTGATGGAATTACATCCGATAACGTTGTTGGAAACGGAATCGCTCAAGGCCGCCATAGACACCTTTTGTTCGCAGCAGGTAATGGATATTCCAATCATTGATGATGTGCGGGATGTCAGGGGGGTGTTGTCTTTTGAAGATATTCTCCGGCACAGTCTTCCCGAGCATTTACTTTGGATGCACGACCTCTCCCCCATCCTGCAGTTTGAACCTTTGGCGGAACTGCTTAAACGCGATTTTGACTGCAAGGTAGCTGATTGCATGCGCGAGGAGTATATCTCAGTCGCCCCCGAGATGCCTGCGGTACAACTGGCAAAAATATTCTTGACCCAGCGTGTGCGTCAGATTTTGGTGACAGACGGCCGACAACTTTTAGGTACCGTTGATCTGCAATCATTCATGGCAAAATTGTTTTGGGCCTGAGTATTTTTGTGATAATGGCGGCGTTAGCTTTATTGGGTGATGATGCCAAAAATGAGTTTCGCCTCCTTTTGTATCCCATGATGACGCCTTTGTCGCATGGCGCGAATATTGTGTCATTGTACTACGGATCGTCAGCAGGAATAAAATCAGATGCATGCTGAAGAGCAAAATCAAACACTGACAAACAGTGCCCTGATACGCCGTATGGCATTGTTGCTTGTTGTAAGCGTTGCGATAGCGTTGTTGAGCGGTAAGGTCGGTCTTGAATTCCATCAGCAGGTGGCTGGCGGCGTCTTTCTGGCCATTATTCTGGGAACTCTGCTTTTCTGGCAGTTCCGGCTTGCCATTGCTTTTCTGGGCGTCGCAGTTTTAATCTTCAGTAAATCACTGAACATTCCCCATTTCGTGGAATCGGCGGCCCTGCCGGTAATCCTATTCCTTGTAGGCATGATGATTGTTGTGGGGGCCTTGCGGGATTTGGGCTTCTTCACCTGGATCGTTCAGCGTATTGTATCCATGCCGAATATGACGGCCCATAAATTCATTATATCGCTGAGCGTTACCTCAGCATTACTGGCCTGCGCGGTAGACGAGGTGACCTCCATCATTTTTGTTTCGACCCTAGTATTTCAGGTATCCGAACGCCTGAAATTGAATCCGGCACCTTATTTAATCATTTGCGTCCTTTGTACCAATGTCGGTAGCGCGGGCACCATGCTTGGCAATCCGGTCGGAATTTATATCGGCACCCAGGCCGGGTTCGCCTTCCAAGATTTTATTATTTGGGCCTTTCCGCTTATGCTGGTGGCATTGTTCGCAACCGTAATTGTAACCACGTTGTTCTATCGCAAAGAATTGCGGGAATTTGATGAGAAGCTTGCAGACCGCCTTAGTCGTAATCTCAGCCTGGCGCCGCGCGTGGAAGTGCCTTACAAGCAGGGATTGATTATCCTGGTGCTGACCATTCTTTTCATTGCCGCCCATCATAGTCTTGAAGGAGCGCTTGGGCTGGATAAGAACAGTATCTTGCTGGTAGCACCTCTGGCCTGTGCCGGCATTATCATGATCCTGCGGCACGACCGCGCTCGCCATTATGTGGAGGCCGAGGTGGACTGGTGGACTTTGTTGTTTTTTATGTTGTTGTTCGCTGTTGCGGGTACGCTCGAGTATACCGGGTTGACGGTATTTTTTGCCACGCGCTTTCAGCACAGTTTCGGTCAAAACATCATCTTGCTTATCCCTATAATTCTTGTAATAACCGCAATCGGGTCCGCTTTTGTTGATAATGTGGTATTCGTGGCCGCTTTCTCCCCGGTAATCAAGGAATTGGCAAACTACGCACCCGCCATGCCACTATGGTGGGCGCTGTTGTTCGGCGCCTGTATCGGAGGCAATATTACCATGATCGGGAGTACGGCAAACATCGTAGCGCTGGGCATGCTCGAAAAGCATTGCAAGATACAGGTAACCTTCTTTACCTGGTTAAAAATTGGCCTGCTTTCGGCCGGACTAGCCTGCCTTATCGTGTGGATATTACTCACTCTACTGAGTCCTTTCATGAAAACCATGTAATGCCGTTTCTGCGATTATTTCAATGATTTCCATGCCACGAGTATTGCGGATGAAATATGTATTTACGAAGGAATAGTTTGATTATCCGCAAATCCGATGTGTACCATCAATGACACGCGGTTCTGTCAACACGACCATCAGAATGCATTTGGAAGGATCAACGCATGAAAACTGTTTTCTTGCCCCTCTTTTTAGCCCTGGCACTGTGCGGCGCTGCTTTAGCGGAAAATGCCCCCACACAGCAACAACTCTTTGAAAGAGTCTTTGGAGAATTAGCGCAACTCGATCCTGCACGACACGCAGCCGTGCTTCAAGCGCAACCCGGTATGCGACATTATGTGGATGATGACAATGATGGCAGACCGGAGGAGGTCTGGTTCCTGGATTTGGACTCCCGGCATTTGGAAAGCATGCGGCCAGTACTGGTACGTGTGCTCGACGAAGACGGGGACTTGCGCACGGGAGAAGAACCGGACCTTGACAGTGATATTTACCTGGCGGACTGGAAGGCTGATGGTTCGGTGGATTCCGTTACGGACTATACAGACAATGACGGTGACCATGATGTGGATGAGATGGGCATCTATTTTATCGGCTGGAAGAAGGACTACATTACCTGTTGGTGGGGGGAAGATACAGGCGATGACAACCTGCTCTGGTACGATGTCGGGTACACCTATCGCCAGGATGATTGTCAATATCGAAGTCACTTTGGAGGCAATGAAACCTTTTCCGCCTACATCATCGGCCTGGAAGACAAGGAATGGCATCCCGGCTGGGAAAATCCCTTCGCTTTTTATGACTTGGACGGCGACGGCGTCACCGAAGAAGTTGTCCGGATTGAAGGCCAAGGCGATATCATACAGAATCTCCGGTATAGTTTCGACGCCGATAACGACGCGACTCCAGATTCGCCTCGTGATTTTGATGTATCACTCAGTGCCCACGCCCCGGACAACACCCCGCTCGATCCCAAATTAAGTGACAAGCGAGTTTTACGTGGGATTCCCGCCGGCGGTTTCCTGGCCTATAAAGACGCGCGGCAATACGCGATGACTTTCCCCTGGGCCACCTACCAACTAACCTGGGATGAAAATGATCTCAACATAGATGGAGAGGCCTTTGAGGACTTGTCCTTTGATGATCCGCAAGAACGCTGGGAAGGCATCATTACGCAGAAAAACGAATATTTCAAACAAATCGGCGGCCCGAGTTGCGGCCCGGTAAACAAACGTTATGAAGTGGACCTGGAATCTTCCTCCCCGATCCGCATGTATTTCTCGGATACAGATCAGCGCATCCATCTCTTCGGCGCGGACCACGCATGGCTGTTGGTGGACTATGACTATAACCGTGAGCCTGATATGCGCTACGATTATTACGACACCGATACGGATGGCTATCTTGATACCTGGAAATTAGACCTGGACATGGACGGCACTCCGGATGCGGAATGGAAGGCCGGTCCGGAAACAACCCGGGATATTCCATATACTTTTGCCGCTTTGAACGGGGTTATGAAACCGCTTTTGGAGACAGTGCCTACGGAGCTGTTTCAGCTCAACGCCCGCCTGCAACAGGCCCTTGCCGCATCCGGAATGACGAACCAAACTCCCCTCGCAGCGCTGCTGGAATCCGGCTATGACCTGCCGCAATTACCTGTGGACCTGCGCTTGCGCCTGCTTCACAGCAATGAAAGCTGGCGCTATTGCATGGATCTTCTTAAGGACATCGAGACGGTGCGGCTCCAGAAAAAGCATTCCAATCCGGAGTTCTGGAACCTGTACGATGCTGCGCGATCTAAAGGCAATATAACCGGTATGCGCGAAGCCCTTGAGAGAGAATTTAATATTAACGATCCGCTGCCTGACTTTTCCATGATACGCCAAATCATGATTTCCAGGTACGAGCGGCCCCGCACGGCCTGGGCGCAGGACTGGGCTCCTCCCAATATCGCCTGGGAATCAGAACAGGCCGTTTACCGCTGTTACTGGGGCCAATTCGATTTCTTTGGCAAGAAACAAGATCTATTGATTTGTCCGCTGTTGAAGCCGGGCGAAGATTATCACAAGGAACAGGAGTGGGGTATGGACGCCCTGAACGTGGATGAAAGCTGTGGCTTGGGCGGTGTCACCTTATATGTTAACGGCGAACCCTATCCGGTCTACAGCCCGGAAGGTAAAGGCAAAATCGTCTGGTCCAAAGGCCTGCTCAACCAGTCGGATGACGAGGTCTCTGTGGAAATCACCGCGGAAAACGTTGGACCGGAAACCACGCCCTATACTGTGCGTTTTCAGTGCAGCGCCTTGGCGAACCGGAAGGATTCTCCCATCCAAGTGACCCTGGATGGCGGCAGCCCGAATGATACATTGGAGCTGGGCATAGGCATCCGCAAACTGTCCCAGGAAGGCTTTGTTGATGACCGCGATGCCGGCATCCTCGCGAGTTGGGGCATTCAGGATCCCGCCATAGGCTGGATAGGGCTGGGGATTGTATACCCCAAAGCAGCGGCGCTTCGAACGGAGGATCTGCCTGAAGAACACCGGGTGGTTCTAAAAGCGGCACATAGGACGCGACGCCCCTGGTTTACCATATTCAAGGCGCCTGGTTGAAAGGATATCGTTTCAGCCGTTGTCCCACGCTAAACAACTGGATGAACGAACTGAAACTATCCGCCTCTCTGACCGGCTTATGACACGCCGCCGCATCCTTTTCGGAGATGAGTCTTGGCAGAACTCCGTGTGTCAATTTTCCACGCCAACCGGCCTGTGTCTTGGAATCTCTGACTTGAAATCTCCCAGGCTCGACCAGTAGAGCCTGTGATTAAGGTCTACCTCGACCACTGCGATCGTCCCCCATTCCTTTGCCTGGGCAATTACACGCCCTTCCTGATCGAAGATGCCGCTAATCATCCAATGGAGCGCTACATCGGTATAGGTACTGCTGGCGATATACACATGGTTTTCACAGGCGCGCGCCGCGGCAAGCAGCGGATTGCAGCCCGCCACCGGGAACGCAATGATCTCCGCGCCGTTAATCGCCAATTGCCGGGCTGGTTCCGGGAAGAAACCATCATAACAAATCATGATTCCGATGCGACCAAAGCTGGTCGTAAATACCGGATACTCCGATCCAGGAGTAACGCCGGCCTCTATTTCCGTGCGGGGCAGCGAGACCTTGCGATATCTGCCTATAAGCGTACCATCCGGACCAAGCAGTACGGCTGTGTTATAAATCAAATGCCGGTCACGTTCCACAAGGCCAACCACGAGATGCATTCCGTATTTTCGGGCCTGTCCGGCAAAGTAGTCACTGGCCGGGCCCGGGATGGGTTCCGCCGCAGCCTCGTAGGACAATCCATTGCCGGTAGCCGTAATCGTTTCCGGCAACACCACTAGGTCCGCCTTCTGCCGCCCGGCATCTTCCAGCATCGCTTCAAATTGCCGGCAACTGTCCATGCCGGAAGAACCTCCATGGGGCGTATAATGTATCGCAGCAATGCGGACCTTGCGAGGCGGTAGCGGCTCCGTTGGGCTAAGTTCAATATCGCGCCATTCCACCGAGGCGTTGGCCGCCCAGCGCAGGTGCAATTCCACAACAGCTTGGGATGCGTTTTGCGGAGTTTGATAAACACCCCGCAATTCCACCCAGCCGGAGGGGTCCTCCGGTTGGTCATTCGGATAGTCAGGCTCCGCAACGGGGGCAACACCGGGCGCGAAGGTAAACGCGCCGGGTTCATCGCGCCGTACCGGCCTTCCCTGGGCATCACGCCATTGAATACGCGCGAGAACACAACGACGGGCATAAGGTACTCCTTCCGCGCGACGCCAGGCCCGAAAGCAATACCAGTTCCCGCCGGTTACAGGAAACACCCGCTCCCAGTGACCATTCAGTCCCTCGCGATGATCCGCGACAATTCGCAAATGGCCATCCGACAGTGACTCAAACTGAGGCCGGATTTCATCCCGCGCCGCAAAACCCCGCCATTGCGGACCGGGCCGGGTATCAGTGTCCGCCTCGGCCGACACGACGCAACTACAAAGAAGAAGCAGGAGACAAAGGTTTATTTTCATAGGATTCCCGTCTGACAGGTTGATTTAATAGGATACGCCCAATCATAATGATACGGGTTCGGATAATCAAACCCGGCTTTTGGCTTGACCCAGCCAATGCAGCCAAAATGAAGTGGTAGACAAACTACAGTCCCATACCACTTTCCGGTATTAAAACAACGGGAAAACGTAAAAACGTTTTTATAAACCATTCTAACGAAATCATTGTTTCAAGGACGATAGGACACAGAAACTGTTCAGGAATACCGTCGCTTCAGAATGTTATAATATAATCCAAGAGACCACGTTTCCTGCGTTGGATGACTGGAAGAAGTGTTACTCAAAAGGAGACAACAAGGAGAAGCCAAAATGGGTGACAAAGGAAAGAAGGACAAAGGTAAACGAGAAGTGCAGAAGAAACCCCAACATACGCTGATGGAAAAAAGGAAACAGAAACAAGAGAAGAAGAAAGAGAAATAGAGTTCATCCGGAAGGTGATGATCCCAGCCCCGCTGCTTGCCCCCGCGGCGGGGCTTCTATCTTTGTGAAAGCCGCGGGGTTTTGTTCATCGCCCCCTGAACCCGCCCAATATGCTGCCCAGTATGCCCCGTAATATCTGCCTTCCCAACTGGCCGCCAACGGTGCGGGCGGCCTGTTTGGCCAGCGTTTCTATCATGCCCTGCCTTCGCTTCGTCCCCCATAGCAAATCACCCAGTACCCCACCCTGTTTTTCAGCGGGCTTTCCCGCTGTATCACCAGATTCCTGACTGTCTTTCCTCTCTTCTGCCACCGTGCGCCGGGCCAGGATTTCATAGGCGGACTCACGATTTACCCGTGTATCATACTTGCCCCCAATGGGACTGCAAGCGCGAACTTCTGCCCGTTCTTCCTCGCTAATCGCCCCCATTTTGCAGCGCGGCGGGCAAATTATTGTGCGTTCCACCGGCATGGGAACCCCTTTTTCCTGTAGCGTGGAAACCAGTGCCTCACCAACGCTGAGTTGAGATATGACCGTCGCCACATCAAGATTCGGGTTAGCCACAAAGGTCTCCGCCGCCGTACGCACCGCCTTCTGGTCACGCGGCGTATACGCTCGCAATGCATGTTGTATGCGGTTTCCGAGTTGCCCGAGGATTTCGTTGGGCACATCATCCGGAAACTGGGAACAGAAATATACGCCCACACCTTTTGAGCGGATTATGCGGACGACCTGCTCCACCCGCTGGCGCAGAATCGCGGGTGCGTCATCAAAGAGCAGGTGGGCTTCATCGAAAAAGAATACC
>JAEAMG010001365.1_pt1 | contig 19250 bp, 14 predicted proteins | sample 8958741 | NCBI WGS metagenome assembly JAEAMG01 (sample SAMN16933256, study PRJNA681125) | bioreactor sludge metagenome | isolation source: anaerobic bioreactor treating anionic surfactant - SDBS | place: India: Bengaluru | collected 2019-02-28 | reverse complement strand
TCGCCTGCACGATGGACGCCTGCGACCCGGCGACGGGGCTGTGCTCTCATACGCCGGCCGACACGTTTTGCGACGACGGCGATTTGTGCACTGACGATAGTTGTGATCCGTCAACAGGTTGTGTATTTACACCAGTTGACTGTGATGATGGCGATCCGAATACGGAAGATTCCTGCGATCCGGAAACGGGTGAATGTATCCATGCGCTTTACCATCCCGCAGACCTTAATCAGGATTGGCGTATTGTGATCGGGGAGGCCATAGGCTACCTTGCCGGTTGGCAACAAGGCGACAACCCCATTGGATACGCCATACGCGGAGCCTATATCTGGCAGAACGGTGAACGATATGTCTACAACGACAGTGTTGCTCCGCCTCTTTGCTGGGAACTAGTCCAAAAAGGCAACTTGAAATCATTGGTTAATAGCGCGGACTGTAGCGCTGTCTGTGCTATTGAAGTTGAAGATGTCATCCTGACGATAGATCCCGCGCCAGGCACCACGGTGTGGGGCGTAGAACAGTACCTCCCTGTGGGTATGACAGCGGTCAATGTGGGCGGTAATAACAATGCATGGGATGAAACCAATCGTAAATTGTCATGGTGGGGCATTGGCGATATCCCTGCTTCCCTTTCGTTCAAGGTCGAAGGCGTGCCTGGTGTTTATACATTAACGGGTGAAGCCAGTTTTGACGGTACCCCAGTTACCCTTGATGGTCATACTCTGGTTCAGATACGAGAACCGGAAGAAACTCAGCTAGCATATAAATGCGTGGAAACAAATAGCATTTCCGTGGACACATTGCGGTTCTCCGAAGATAAAATATTCAACTCAGTCGAAATCGGTACGAAGGGTTCCGGAGAAGGCGGTGGCGTTCTTGTTCCCGACCATCAGGGGAATAGTAGATTGGAAAATCAAGCAGGGACGGATGCAGATGATATCCCGACAGCAGCCGAATCCACAAAGGATGAATATCCCGGATGTGGCTCTTTCTGTGAAGGAGAAAAGAATGGCTGCCCTCTAAAAACTATCCGTGACAGCCTAAGCGATTGGTTGTTGATTGGACTTGGGTTGATTATTGTCTTCAGATTGAATGCCACAAGCGGAAAATTCTAATTCCCCTGTATTATTTACTCCGCGAGCCGGTTGCATTTCAAAAGGCTCGCGGAGTTCTTATTCCTACAGATATATCGTCACACCCCGGTTCTTTAAAAAAAGAAATAACTGATCGTTACGGGAGACAGACAGTTGGACTAAACGGCTGTCGCCGTGGAGAAAACCGCTCCTCTGGCGGGGTCCCTTGTTTGCCTTGTTTGCGTTCTTGGCGCCAGTGACCGCGAAAGCGGGCACAGGTACCAGCACGCGATACAAAACCTCGTTGCAATATCGTGTCTTTGCCGCGCGCTGGAGCCAGTCCCCGTTTTAGCTATTTTGGAAAACATAGGCTTTGTAGCCCCAAAAATTTTTCTTGGTCAGACAACAGAAAAAACTTTTCCCTTACTTGTTTTCCACTATAAATCCATGATAACGGGCCATCCAATAGGGCAGGAGATAAGCGGCGCCGTCATCCTCGACCCGCCCGTCTCCCCCTTCGTCCGGTTCATACGGGTCGGCATTCCATTTCTTGAAGCAACGTTCATCTGTGGGAAGTACCCGCGTCAGTACCGGCTGACCAAATCTGTTCTGCAGGGGCGAGAACTCCACATCCGACCGATGACTGTTTCGGGTCGCATAGATGCGCCGGTCCGTCGGAATTTCCTGTAAGTTTTCAACGGCACCGGCAATGTCTGCGCCGGCGGGATCTATCGTGGCGTATACAAAGGTGTAGAAACTGGGCTTCTCCGGTTTGACTACGGCATAGTGGCGGCTTACACCGGCGCCCAGCGCCCTGCGAATACGTGGGGCTTTTTCCAGTTGCAGGATGGGATACCACGCGACGAAACCGAGCTGGTCGTCGCTGTGGTTGTTCTCATCGGGAAAACACTTTTTTGTAAGCAGAATGTTGCTTAAATAATGGTGCTCCACAATAAGTTTGCGATAATGCTCCTCGTATTTCGCTTCGCCTGTAATATGGTAGGCAACCTTGAGAAAGGATAGCATCTGGAGGGCGTTCAAGCCGGATTCCACATAGTTCAGGGGATTGTTATTCAGGGCTTCCGGGTTCCAGAACCCCCACCGGGTACGTTTGCCGTCCCAATCAATGAGTTGATAGTTGTTATTCACCAGGTAATCCGTAAGCGCGCGCACCTGCTTTTCGATCAAGGCACGCTCAGTCGCATCCTCTTTCGCAATGTGTTCATAATAGGTGTAGAACGCCAGGTAGTGCCCGTCTATCTCGTCCGATGAGGTGTCGCTTTTCCAATACAGTGTGCCGTCTGGCGTCGGTCGCCATTGTTCACTCTTGGTTTTGCCGATCTCCGCTGGAACAACGCTTCGCGCGACCAGTCCCGGTATCCCGGAGGCGTTCTGGAGCATATATAAAGCGTGCATGCTTTCCCGTGCCGAGTCCCTGGCGGCTGGATTTCTTGTGGCACCATAACAAAGCGACAAGGCCGCCACATGATAGGCGGTCCAAAGACCGTCGTTATCATTGTCTCCAATCACATGGGAAGTGGGATTCTCCGCGTTATCCAGCACACACTCGGCAACAAGGCCTAAACGCCGGTGGCGTTCGTTGACCCGCTTTTCGATGGTTGTGGCCTTTTCAAGCAGCGTGGTGGAAACGAGATCCAGCCTGCCGGGGCCCGCGTCCGTAAGGAAATACACGGGAGAGCCTTCCGGCATGACGGCGATTGATTTTATGTTATCTCCGGGCAGATACCGTTTCCCGGCGCGATAAAACCATTGCCGTCCTTCCGCGTAGGGTTGGTACAGGATGGCACCCCGCGAGGTTCCTATCCAAATGTGGTCGGCCCCGTCAATTGCAAGATCGGTTATATCCTCGACAGGAAGGCCTTGTGACCCTTGGATATGAGACCAAGTACCGTCAGCCGCCCTGCGGCTCAGCCCGAGAGGGGTGCCCACCCATAAAGTCCCCTTTGAATCCGTTGCCAACCCGGTGATCCGTGTCGCCAGGGGACCGCCTGTTCCGCAGGCGTCATGGCGGGAGATGCCCGCTTCGGTCCGGCAATACAACCCTTCCGTAGTGCCGAGCCAGGTCGCGTTTCCCTGGACAGCCGAGGCGGTAACCTGCTTTCCATCCACCAATTCCTCGACGCGCCCTTCGAAAAACAACTTGCCGTTATCAACGCGAATGACTTCCGCATCGGCCCATTCCGCATCGGTTTCTATCTCGCCCCGGATATGTTCAAAGAAGGAACCGGTTTGAACAGGCGTGACTTTGCCGGGCGCGGGGAAGAACGGAGCCGTCACGTTGAACAAAGCAAAATCCTCGGGCAGCCAGGAACCTTCCGCGAAAATAGACGCCTGAATAACGTACAGACAAGAAAAAATGATGTATCGAAATTTTCCCATGATTGGATTCCTCCACGGTAAATAGACTGATACTTGTGTTAAATGGATTCAATTTTACCGCCTTTCGGCAGTTTGACACTCGAAACCATCTGATTCGTTGCAACAAGGGTAAGGACACTATTCGGACGACGGAAAGTCCTTTTCCGCGATCTCCGCTTGGACCAGGAGAAAGAAGGGGTCTATTCTCTTTCTCGCAGGGAAGTGTGGTGAAAGAATCCGGCAAGGATTTGCCCTGTGTTTTTCACAAGCGATTTGGGCGCCCCCGTTTTGCGGACCCAAGAATGCGTATCCACAAGGAATCTCTTTAGGACAAGCGCTTCGGGCCATGGAAAAGACAAAGATATATATTGGCCTGATGAAGGCAACAATAAAACATAGGCCGGAACGTTTGCCGTTCCGGCCTTTTCGAGAAATCAATTAAAGAGGGCTGTTAATAGCGCCGGCGTCCGCCGCCGTAACCGCCACCGCCGTAGCCACCACCGCGGCTGTCGGAACGGGGTTTGCTCTCACGGGGACGCGCCTCGTTGACCGTGATCGTACGGCCCTGGAGTTCGCTGCCGTTCAACGCTTCGATGGCTTTCTTCGACGCGTCGTCCGTGGTCATTTCCACGAAGCCGAAGCCCTTGGAACGTCCGGAATCACGGTCCGAAATCACATCCGCGGAGGTGACTTCGCCATACCTTTCACAGAGTTCACGGAGGTCTTCACTCGTCGTGCTGTACGCAAGGTTTCCTACATAGATCTTCATACTCAATCATCCTTATTGCCATGACATGGTTGTAATCGAGAGTCTGTCCATGGCAACAGAATACTTCGATACGCGTCTCCTGTGAGACGACAAAAAACGTGGTAAAAATTTTTAGAGATGGCTTTATAACGGAGTTTCAGGAGAGGGAAAACCATTTTGACCTAAAGAACGGACCCGCAAAAATGCATTCCGGGGGCGTATTAAATTTTGCTGTTTTTATAAGGTGGGTAAAAATAGTGCTATGAATATATCCTACTCACCTCGTGGAATCTCTCCCGCCGCCTGCATACCAGTCTTTCCACCATCTGATTGGTGTACATTATGACATTAATCTCCATCCGATATCAAAATTTTTTCAAGGTACTTGGGAATTGTCTCCGGCAGTAGTTGTTGATGGAAGCAATAACCCCCTGGAAACTATCCCGCTATGACAGCGTTAGCGTATCTATAATCTATGACTCTGCTTTCTGAACTGGTATTGGGTAACCCAGCACATGGACTAAAAAGAAATGAAATTTCAAGAGAGAATGGGTTCCCAAATAGGAATTCGGGAACCAGTCGGCAATCGCCGTTTCCCAAAGCGGCGAATGAGGTCCTCCTCCTACTACTTCCCCTATAGGATTTAGGAGGAGGAGGAGGAGATCTCTCTACTGGTAAGAAACCTTGCGGAGACGGTAAGACGGCTTAAACAGAGCCGCCGTCTTACCCATCTCTCCCGCTGCGGGTTTCTAACGGCTTGCCTGCCCCAACAGTGCGCAAGCAAGAAAGAACGCATCCTGCAATAGAATCCGCGCGAACCGCTTGATTAAATGCTCATTTCTTAAGGGTTCTGCCTGGAATCCCATTATTTTACGGTTAACGGATAAAAAGCGGGGAGGTACAGCATAAACCCCTTAAACAGCGCGATAATACTCCCGACCGTTAATAACGAATAAGCTTTTTCAGTTGCCCTGCCAACTGAAAAACTTTATTGGACTAAACGTTAATCCGACTGGCTCCCACAACTCTGCAATATTGGGTAACATCAGAACCCAAGGAGACTTCAGTAGGCGTACCTTCCTTGGTGCGCCAGAAATACTAGCTACGGCGCTTGTGGCAAGAGGGCGCACCAAGGAAGGTACGCCTACTGGAGCGATCACCCACGGCGATAGCCGTTTAGTCCAACATGGTTCAGGCTGGCCTGCTGTAATTGACCCATTCCAAGCCGCCTAGTTTTTTCAACGCATAACCTACCTCTCGCAGGTAATCACCGTAGACCACCTGGGCATGAAATCCTTCGATTTCTTCGGTAATCCGTTGGATGTCGCCCTCTACGGAAATATCCATTTGAGACCGGCACATAGGCAGGGAAGGCGTATCGGCCACAGTTCCGCGGAATCCATGCCACCGGGTACAGTGCAGGTCCGGCTGGACCAGCGTCACGACCTGGCCTTTTGTATAGGCGACCTTGCTGGCCGCCCCGTAGTCGGATTCATAGTGGGTCATGAGCGTAACGGGTTCGTAATTATGACCGTCCATTTTCATGGGCGCGGCACAATGGGCCACCGTGTAGATACCGTCATGCGGGAAGTGGGTGTTGCAAACGAACGTTGGCTTGCCCGTAATCCACCGCAGCAACACGCCCGGCATCGTATGGCTCAGGTCGGTGTGACAATAGGCGGTATAACCGGCATCATTGGCCAAGGCCAATACCAGACAAGGGGGTGTATCAAGCATGGCAATGATGTCATGGCCCATGCAATGATCAAATCCAAAGTTAAAGGCCTGTTTCTCCTCCAGGAGCATTTTGCACAGATGCCAGGCGGCAAAGGAATTAACGACAAACTTGCGTTCCGTTTGCAGCGTGATTTGCGGGTTGGACAGGAGACGGTCCGTTTCCGCTTCTGCGTCTTTCATGAACCCTGCATCGGCCCTGGCCGTTTCCAGGCGTTGTGCGAACTCTTCGCGGGGGAGCACTTCAATCGTGTATCCCCACAGGTCTTGGGCAACACGGGGTCCATGCTCCTGGGCGGGCGCGCTGTAAGCCGCCAGGCTGCCTATGGCAAGGACCTTTGTTCCCTTGGCGTTTTTGAGTCCGTAAAGGGCGCGCAGCCGCCACAGCACCTCCTCATAGTCGTCCACCACGATATCCCCGGTGTCCAGTGCGGGTTCCGCCATGGCATCCTCGTGATGCCGCAGCACGCGCCAGTGGGCTATCTCATGATAGAGGTAGTACGGGCCTGATTTATGGCGCAGGAACATAACATTCGGTTTGCCGCAGTTGGCCAGTTTCCAGAACCATTCCACCGCACCACCCGCTGCGTAGGGCATCAATACATCCGCATCCGATTCGGCGGATATCTTTGTGATGACAGCCTCTTCTTTCGCTAAAACGACAGGCCTTAACTCCACCGGGAATCCGGCCGACGCCGCCAGACGCTGTAATTCATCCTGGATGCGTTGCGCTTCCGCGGTCGCGGCATCGTCCGTGTGGATGCCGCCATAACCGCGCCAACTGGTCCTGTCTTGACGTTGCGGCGTGTCATACGTGAGGACGGGCTGGACAATAAGCGGCTTGCCCTGCGGCCATTCCACCGGGACCGTCTCTGAAGTTTTTTGTGAAACACTATTGGATGCCAGCAACAATCCCCCAAGCGCAGCAGAGCTGCCCATGAATCCCCGGCGGGTCATGGCCCCACCCATTGACAAATCACATTTATGGTTCTTCATTAGAGGCCCTTTCCGCAGTCATATACCCCATGCCTGCCTTACACTTCCGAAAGTCCTTCGGCATTTGAATACTTCCAGATTATTATCATCTCCTGCATCGTTAAAATCAACTATTACGAATCGGACAAAAAATTGACTTTATCGCCATGACCGGTTTACATTTTATGACAGGAAAGCCCGGCGTTGCTGATCCGTTTGAAGCCCCAAGACGGAACGATACAAAAGGCGACTTCGGGAAAGCATACACCGTAATGGGCCAAAAGAGAAAGGAGCCTGATCATGGGCGACACCAAAGGGAAGAAGGAAAAGGACAAAGCGCAAAAGCAAAAAGCGGCCAAGAACCAGAACGCCGCAAAAAAGAAACAGGAAAAGAAAAAATAAAGGCATCCTGTTCCTAAACGGAGAAACGTGTGCTGACCGGTAGGGTGCGTAACGCACGCTCCCTACCGGGAGTATTTTTTTTCGTGCAAGACGACACGTCCAACCGCTTGTCCGTTCAGAAACACTGTATTCCAAAATTGGCTGTAACCCTGTAGAACCTGTACCTTCCCTGGCCGACAGGTCAACGTATTTTTGCTTCGTTGCAAATAGTACGCTTCGGTAAAAAGAAAACAAGGCGCTTAAGGCCATTTTGCTGACAATTAATTATGAGTTTGAAAATACTGGGAGCGCCGCCATCTCTGGCGGCGGGCGCGGGCAAGATAGACTATGATGTTAGCCCAGCCGGCAAGGATGCCAGCGTTCCCAGTGGTGTAATAACCTGATAGTTGCGCCAAAGGCGCCTCTTCTTCCGGGCGAAGTCCCGGACGAAGCATAGTCCCTTAAGACGCATGGAGAAGGACAACAATGACAAGTGTTACTAAATGGCTCATATGCCTTCTTTTTATTTTCCTATCATGTTCCCATTTCAGTACAGCAGAAAAGATTCAGAATGACCCGACTCGGGAGGCGAGAGAAGCGCTAGGCAGAGAAGGCTTAACGCCCCTTGCCATAGGCCTTGCGGATTTTCACGAGGGTGTTGCGCCCGCGGATTTTCGTAAGCGGACAGGAGCCGATTACAAGCCTTCGTTTAATGAGGAACCGTCCATTCCGGCCCAATGCTGGATAGAAACCGGCTATGGAACGCAAAACGCATGCCTCTATTGCCACACCAATTATCTGGCTTCCATAGAACATGGTAACGCGTATCCGCTGGCGGAAGACCAGGTACTTTATAGTTTTCCTTCCGCCGACCTTAATAAAGTGTTATGGCGCAATACTATTTTTCCGAAGGAAATAGTGGAGCGCCTGAATAAGGAAGGAATTGCGCTGCCGGATAGTAAGGATGTTGATTATGTGCGTCAGGACAACTGGAAACCTGTCTATGACAGCATAAGGGCTGAAGGCAGCAACCATTGGGTCAATCCCTCCTCAGAAGCGTATGTCCTCTTCCCCGCTTTGAATCCCATGCATCTTTTTCCTGAGACCACTCCTGACCCTACTTCAGGTGGTATTCACGGGTATATAGACAAAGAGGGCTTCGTTAGAGATGGACATTCCCGATACACGGGATGGCGCGCGGTAAACTTCTTCCCCTACGGCCTATTCACACCGTTGAGCGGCAGTGTAAGCGGCATCTATCTAAGGCTCCCGGGGCCCTTCATGCAGGAGGGTGGGGAATTCAACCTTGAAACCTATAAGAAGAATCTGGACCTTCTCGAACGTAACATCAAAAATAGCCTTTTCGACGAAACGCACTATTACGGCGCCGCTTCGCTCATACCCGTGGAGAAAGGTTTTTTCCCGGTGGGTACGGAGTTTGCCCATCCCCTGCATTATGTCGATCTCGCTGCGGACGGTCAAACCGGCGAGAACTTGGATGCTGTTTCGGACAAGGGCAAATTCGCCTATGAGTTTCCCGGAACCCGTTCCAAGCGGCTCAAAGAAATGCGTTACATGTACAAGTGGAAATCCGTCGGCATAGACGACATCAATGAAGATGCCCATTACGAGGGGGTTGTCATCGGCCATGAAGGGCAAGGATGGATAGACAACAATGTGGGATGGATCCTCGCCGGATATATTGAGAAGCGTCAAGGACAACTGCGGCCGCAGACAACGGAAGAAATGATGCAGTGCATGGGATGCCATGGTATGGTTGGCAATACCATAGACTCGGTCTGGTCCTTTCCAAGAAAACTGCCCGGCGACCTGGGCTGGGCTGAGATGAACTACGGCAACTATGATTCCAGCAATCCCGATCAGACCAGGCTGATGGATTTCCGTCATAAAGGTTCCGATGTCGGTGAACTGGGCTTTTTTTTCAAGGTAGTGGTAGGGGCCAATCTGTATGGCGTCATGCCTGATGAAATCGCCCGGGAACTAAAGCGCTATGCGTCGGCAAAAGGTGCCGCCCTCGACTTAAACCATACCGTGGATGATATTTTCAACCAAACGCTGCTCTCAAATATGCCCAAAGAGGAAAGAAAAGCCCATTTGCTCGAACGCCGACGCACAATGAACGCTTTTGTGGAGGAACGGGCCTATCTACGTGAGCACGGGGAGTCAGGCAAGCTTTACGTCAAGGGAAGTCTGTTTTATCCCTCCCAGGACACCATGAAGCGTAATATTCAGCTGTACCGCCAGATTGTTCTCGATCAGAGTTTCAATCTGGGAAAAGACGTTTTCGGATCCGAAAATGACAACGTGCCCTTTACCTTCCGATCCGATGGAACGGTCAAGAATGCGCAGGGTGACATCATTCCCGTTGGAGAAATTATTGCCAGTCGTTCCCATGATGCTTACGGGCAGGGAATTACCCCCACGGGTATTGTCGCAGTAAATGAAGCCGGCGAACCTGTAGATGCCTCCGGCTCCCCCGTAGATTTGGAGCTAAACCCTGAAAAGGTTGCAGGCCATATTTCCACGGGAGGCACCTTTGAAGCCATGTACAATCCAATATTAAGTGAGGCGCCGGTAAATCCGAGGTAAAAACTGTAGGCGATTCTGAAATACATTCCTGAAAAACTTAAATTGCACCCTGTGGATATAAAATCACTTAAGCGAATCCGGTATTTTTGAGAATCATCTCCATTACGAGAGCGTGGATGGGTCCTGAAGATTTTTGTTGGCCTTTTCATTACATCCCTATCCTTGCAGGGACTTGCCATCCGTGCGACCAATCCTCCCCCACTCCACAAAAAACATGGCGAGGCAAACCATTGCGGAAGCAGCATCGGACAGCGGAGCGGCCAGCCACACGCCGTTCAGTCCCAGCAGTGGAGGCAAGAGCAACAACAGAGGAATAAGCACAAGAACCTGACGCAGCATCGTTAAAAAAATCGCCACATGCGCCTTCCCTATGGACTGAAAATAATTACCCAGCACTATCTGAAAGCCCACTGCGGGCAGCATGAGCAGGAACAGGCGCATTCCCTGAACCCCAAGCGTGATAAGTTCTTCATTCGTCGCCACGAAAGCCCTGACAATAAGTGACGGTATACATTGCAGCACAATCCATGATATCGCGGAAATAAGGGTAGCGGTTACTATCGCCAGTTTAAGCGTCTCTTTGACCCGCGGAAAATTATGCGCCCCGTAGTTGTATCCGATGATTGGCTGGGAGGCCATATTCAGAGCGATGATGCTGGTAATGATGAGAAAGGCCACGCTATTCACAATCCCCATGGCCCCCACCGCCAAGTCGCCGCCATATTTGATCAAGTTGAGATTTAAAAGTCCCTGCACCACACTATTGGCCGCCTGCATTAAAAAGGGGGAAATACCAACGGCGACAATGGCCAGCGCTATTTTGGGTTGTATGCCGATATATTGTTTTTTTAAGGGTACCACACACCGCTTGCCGCAAAAATGCGCCAGCACCCAAAAAGACAATACCGACATGGATATGACGGTGGCTATCGCGGCCCCTTTGACACCCATGCCCCAGCGAAGGATAAACAAAGCATCCAGAGGTACATTGATCCCGGCGCTTATTAACATGCTGTACATGGCGATACGCGCATTTCCTTCGGCACGGATAATGCCATTCATTGAAAATCCGAAATGATGCATTACCGAGCCCAATAAAATATAATTCAGATAATCGTTGGCATATCGTATAGTGTTGTCACCCGCACCAAAAAAACGCAACATGGGCTCCTTGATGAGAAAACCTAAAATAGTGAGCGCCACCGATACGATTATTACCAGGACCATGGCGTTGCCAAGAATCCTCTGGGCTGTTACCATGTCCTTTCTCCCCAGCGACAATGACACCTGCACGCTTGCGCCTATTCCAATCAGCATGCCAAACGCCGTCATGAGAATCATTATAGGGAAGACTGCCGTCACCCCACTCAACGCTTCCGCCCCCACTGCCTGACCGATAAAGATACGGTCCACTACATTATAAAACGAATTGGCCATGACCCCGATGAAAGAAGGCCAGAAATACCGCCACAACAACTTGCGTATAGGGGTACTGTTTAATTCTTTTAGGTTTTCACTCTGCATTACTATCCGCCAGGTCTGCTCCGAGTGAGTCTCCCTTGGAAGTCGAAGTCAAGTATGCCGGTGAGCCTGTTCACTGGGCATCCCATGCGTGGAAGACAGTTTCCTGAAGCCCTGCTATACGACTGCCGGCAGAATAGTATACACTTGGAGTATGAAAGCAAATGCAACCATACTCGTCCTGGGCGCATACGGCCTGGCCGGGAGGGCTATTGTAGCACGGTTGCTGCGGAAGACGCCATATACGGTACTTGCCACAGGACGCGATATCGGCCGGTTAAATGCCGTCTGCGGATCGCTGGCAAGCCAACGATTACGCACACAAGCGCTCGACGCGCTTGTTCCGGACGCCCTGAACGCTGCCTGCCGGCAAGCGGATTTCGTTATCAACGCGGTCGGGCCTTTTGCGTTAAACGGCGCAGCCATTGCCCGGACCGTCCTGGAAAGCGGTACACCCTATCTGGACTGCGCCAATGAACAACAACATTATCACCGTCTCAAAAATCTTAATGAAATGGCCCTTCAGCGCAATATTCCCCTGATTACCGCTGCGGGAGCCATTCCAGGGTTATCCACCCTGCTGGTCGCCCAGTTTCCGGAATCCACACATACGGAATGTTGCTGGGCCCAACTGCGACATGCCTATGAGGATTCCGGACTCGCCTCCATGATGGGCGGCATCCTCGAAGCGTTGACGAAACCGGTAACCTTAACGTCAGGTCAATTTTCCCCCGTTATGCTGGGAAAATCCGTTAAAACATGCGCGTTGCCTGGGCCGTTTGGCTGCCGATTGTGCCTGGAAGTGCCGACCATTGACGCTCTGACGCTGCCCGGGCGCATTCCCTTACACGATTACCACACCTGGTTTTATTTCGGTGAGTTGCCCCTGTGGCTGTTAGATGTGGTGCGTTTGCTGCAACCCCAGCGCCGCGCCTGGGCTTATCGGATGATCAACGCCATAATGCGCCGTATCAATGCACGGGATACCGCTAAAGCCATTGAAGCCGGAGTCGGTCCGGAAGCGCTGCTCATGGTTACCGCTTCGCAAGAAGGACGACAGAAAGTGCGTAGCATGATGTTCCTGGACGGCGCAGCGGCAACCGCCTGCCTTCCCGTTTATCTTGCAGGATTGTATTTGACAGGCGGAATAGAACAAACAGGATTACTGACCCCCCTGGACCTTGTTGCCCCTGATGCGCTGGATGCAATTACTTCCGATATCCGGGTGGCTCTTCCTGAACATGAGCTCCTGTAAGGAGCCGTCAATGAATTATCTTTACAGATGCAGACAGATGAATAGCCCCGTAGAGCCCGTCTCTTGGTACCTCCTTGCTCTTAATCTTGCTCCTGCTCTTTATCGAGCAAGATAAAGAGCAGGAGCAAGAATTGCGCACCTAACCAGATTCGGAGCACCTGCGGCGGGAGCGGAGTACCCGGCGGTCCCGCCAGCAGATCGGAGCCACAGGATACGCTCATCTCTTTGGTCGTGCAACAAGGAAATCTGCAAACTTTATTCATTGACGGCACCTAACCTTCGAGGACGTCGGCCAAGGCAGCGTTCTGGACTTCGACATTAGCATCAACGCAAGCAATACGCCAGGCTGGTTCCGCGTCAGCCCGTCGGTCACCCTGGAAGCGGACGTTGCTATCGGGATGCTTGTCGGGGAAACTACGAGCCGCGCGGGCGCGCACCTGGTCACCAACTTTTACGTGGAAAAGGCTGGCAAGCAGCCGCCAAACCCGGTGGACCTGCTGTATCCCACAGACTATCTCACTGTGTTTACGTTCACCTTCTTCGCGTGGAACCGGACGACGGACCCCGACAGCGCCGCGCCGGAAAGTACTACGACCCGAACCTTCACGACGGACAACGCCAATCCCGACGTGCCCGGGGCGTTACCGGGCGCCGTGACGGCGGGCGATACGGCCACCGGGGTGCCCGGGGTGACCCTGACCCTGAAGCAGAGAACCTGGCAATGCGTCAGCGGGACCGCAGGCGAATATTTCCTTGGCGGCATCGTGCAGGGAAACTACACCCTGACCATCACCAGGCCAGGCTTTGTTAAGGTGGAGCATACGGGCATCACGATAAGCAGCGACCGATACACGCAGCTGGATGTGATTCTTGAAAGATCGGGAGACGACGTCCCCCATCCCGCGGATACGGATATGAATTTCCGCCTTGTCATGAGCGAAGCTATCGCGTATCTCGCTGGCTGGCAACAGGGGACAAACTCCATGGCCTACGCCATCCGCGCGGCCTATCTCTGGCAGAACGGAGAAGCCTATACGTACGATTCAGAAACGTCCCCGCCCTTGTGCTGGGTGCTGCTCCAATAATTAATAACGTTGGTGTCGCGACTGTAGTTGCCTTGAAAGTTAATTGTTTTTGTTTTAAACTGGTTTAGTGGACCTGTTGCCAAGTCCCAAAATAGACATTACTGTGGGGGAAAGAAAGCCCTTTGTATAAACTAGTTTATTTTGGTAGACTCACTTTGTTAAATCGTATCCTCGCGGGCGAGGTCTGGAAATTTTTCAGGCCGTTTAACGACCACAGCCCGATTGTCAATACAAGAAAATGCGCAATACAAACGTTCCCCGGAACGCAGACATGGAAAACAGGCTTATGGAACCCGAAAATGCATTGCGTCGAATGCGCCGCTGGTCTGATAGCGCTGCGATGCCGCCCGGACCAGAGCGCATCAGCCTGTTCCTCACCAATAAGTGCAACCTGCATTGCCGCCATTGTTGGCGAAACTGGGCGGATTGGGATCGAAGCAGCGCTTCCGAGTTGCCGGACGCGCGCTGGATGCGCCTTGTGGATGAGGGCGCGGAAATAGATACGCGCCATTGGATTTTTCTGGGGGGCGGTGAACCTCTGGTGCGGCACAAGCTCATGATGCAAATGATCCACAAGATGGCCGCTCACAGCATGACAAGCTGGATCCATACCAATGGCACGCTTTTTACCCCTGAAATGATTGACGCCATGATGGACAAGGGCGTTCAGGAGATTATCTTCAGCATTGACGGACCAGACGCCGCCACCAATGACGCGATTCGGGGAAGTGGTTTTGAAAAGGCCGTTTCCAATATGGCGTATTTTGAGCAACGCAAAAAACAATTATCCGTGGATTGTCCCGGTCTGTTTCTCAACGCCACGCTGACCAACTTGACCTATGACCAACTTGATCGTTTTGCTGACTTGGCCGCTTCCATTGGACCGGGTGTGAAAGTATTTCTGTCGGGTCTGATTGTGGAAGATGTGGAGACCGCAAGCCTTGCGCTTAGCCCGGAACAGAAATCTGCACTTCCGGAATACTTGCAAAAGGGCATGCGCCGCGCCCGGGAACTGGGCATAAGCACCAATTTTGACCGGTTCCTGGATGGGGAACTGATTGATGACAACTTGAACATGCAACGCAACGTGCAACCCAGTCAACGGATTGGCCTCTCAGGAGCCCTGTGTTACGAACCCTGGTTGAGCGCGGCCATTTTGCCTGACGGCACCCTGGGCCCTTGTTGTGCCTTTTTCGATCCCAAGTCATTGTCCATCCGGGATCTCTCACTCAAAGAGGTTTGGACCGGAGTTTATATGCAAGGGGTACGGGAAGGCATGTTCAACGGGAAACCGCCAGGATACTGCGTTCGATGCCCGTCCAACCTTTTTGTTGACAAGGAACGCATACGCATGGCACTGACAGAGCAATTGCGCCGAGATTGCATGTCCGGGGTGGAACGATTATCTGACATGGCGCAGCGCGTCATGTCCATGCTCTATCAACAAGGCCCTGCCGCCCTGCTAAGCAATATCGCTCAATGGTTTAAATTTCACTATGGCGACAAGTAAATCACCCTGGTATCCGGGGGTATATCCCAACCAGACTGAACACGGCAAGTTTACAGGGCGCCGTCGCGATGGTGTATTTTTTCGTTATCTTGCGCCTGCCGTATCTATTATGATTAGATAGTGTATCGGATACAAACACATACAGGAACATTTATTGCGCCGTAACAACTGAGATATACAACCTAAAAAGGAACCGACCGATGAAGCAAAAGCTAATCCTTGTATCCATCATACTGCTGGCCGTTACCGGAATCGCTTATGGTCAGGACACACCCCGTCTATTTTCCGGAGAGACCCTGCCCCCGGATTTGCTCTTCAGGCTCATGGATATAAACAAGGGAAAAGCCCTTTTCGATGATACCCTGTCCAATGCCCACATGGAAGAAGGGGGCTGGGCGGTTGAAAATGGTGTTTTATCCTCCAAGGGCAAGGGCGACATCTGGACGAAAGAACGCTATGGGAATTTCATGCTGGGGCTGGAATTCAAATGCGAAGAAGATACGAACAGTGGTGTTTTTATTCGTTGCGGCGATATGAAGGAATGGCTGCACTCGTCCATTGAGGTCCAAATCCTGCAAAACAACCAGGAGGCCAAAAATGACAAGCATCATTGCGGCGGTATTTTTGACTGCGTGGCGCCCTTCACCCAAGAGGTTAAGAAACCGGGAGAATGGAACAACATGGTAATTATCGCCCAGGATAATGTCGTTTATGTATTATTGAATGGGAAACAAGTCATAGGCATGAACCTGGACAAATGGACCGAGCCCCACAAAAATCCCGATGGCACACCCAACAAATTCAACAACGCTTACAAGGATATGCCGCGTGAAGGCCATATCGGTTTACAGTACCACGGGCACCCGATCGCTTTCCGAAGTCTTTTTGTTACCCCCCTTGATAAACAGTAATTCCAGCGGGTTGACCGTACGGGAACAGACCGGTTTTAGAATAGCGAAAAACAGCAGCAGACAAGGAAGTAATGCACACACAGGCCAAGACCATCTATCTTTGCGGTCCTATAATGGATGCGTCCGGGGATGAAAGCAAAACCTGGCGCCAGAAAGCGAAGGAGCGGCTTGCGGGCAAATTCATCCTTTTGGACCCCATGCGCCGCGATTTTCGGGACCGAGAAATAGACAGCGCCAATGAGATTGTAGAATTTGATTTACAGGATATCCGGAATGCGGATATGCTGCTGGTTAATTACAACAAGGCCTCTATCGGCACGTCCATGGAGGTGTTTTATGCGTCCCAAACGCTGGGAAAATTCGTGATTGCTTTTAGCCCGTACTCCTACCAGGACATGTCGCCCTGGATGGTTAAGTACTGCACCAAGATATTGCCGGACTTAAACACGGCACTTGATTATATTGACAGACATTTTTAAGTTGGCTTAGACAATGGCCCATAGAGCCCAAGTCAAGAACAGGAATTTTCATGGTGACCCTGGCTGGAGCGATTGAAAACCTTGACGTAATTCCAAGTATTTCAGAAAGGGACAGGAATTCATTATGTTCCCCATGCGGTTCGTCCGATACTAGTGAAGGAGAACTTTAATGCCGGATGATTCAGACACCCCTCTTGTCGTGGTATTGATGGGCAGCGCATCTGACTGGGAAACGATGGAACGGACACACAAAACGCTGGAGGAGTTCGGTGCGCCTCACTGCTGCAAAGTATTGTCCGCCCACCGCACCCCTGATTTATTGACCCGATATGTGCGCGATGCGGAAAAAAGCGGCACTGAAGTGTTTATAGCCGGTGCGGGTCTGGCCGCGGCATTGCCTGGAGCCGTTGCGGCGCTCACGCTAAGACCGGTACTGGGCGTTCCCATACAGACAGGCCCGCTGAACGGTCATGACGCTTTGCTGGCCATTGCCCAGATGCCGCCTGGAGTTCCCGTGGGCGCTCTTGCCATCGGGGCGACGGGCGCCGTCAATGCCGCCTTGATGGCCATTGCCATCCTGGCCAACAAACACCCGGAATATGAGAAGAAATTGAAGCGCTACAGGGAAGAACAGGCCAAAAGGATATCCTCGACGATGCTTTCCTGCTAGCAAACAGTAAGGGTTATAAGGAAAAGAAGGGAGAAAATCGTAATGTTTAACAAGCCCAATGAAACACAGGTCAGGCAGGGATATGCCCATGCCAAGGAATTGTACGCAGCAATGGGGGTGGATGTGGACACCGCCATGAAAAAACTTGCCGCCATTCCGATTTCCCTGCATTGCTGGCAGGGCGATGATGTGGGGGGATTTGAAAACTTGTCCGCCGCAAGCGGGGGCGGCATACAGGCGACAGGAAATTACATGGGCAAGGCGACAACACCCGGGGAGTTGCGCCAGGATATTTCCAAAGCGCTGAGTCTTATTCCGGGGAACCATCGTCTCAATCTGCACGCCATGTATGCCGAAATGGGAAAAAATCGCGTAGAGCGGGATGTGCTCGAACCCGCCCACTTCCAGGGATGGATAGACTGGGCCAGGGAGGAAAAACTGGGCATGGATTTCAACCCCACCTGTTTCGGGCATCCCAAAGCGGATGATGGATTCACTTTATCGCATTATGACGCGGGCATACGCCAATTCTGGATTGACCATTGCATCGCGTGCCGTAAAATTGGCGCCGCCATCGGCAAAGCGCTTGGTTCGCCCTGTGTCACCAATCTCTGGATTCCGGATGGCTACAAGGACACACCGGTTGACCGCTTCAAGTCCCGGGAAATCCTGCGGGATTCTCTGGACGCGGTTTTCAAGGACGATATCTCCTCCGCGTACAATCTGGACGCGGTGGAATCAAAACTGTTCGGCATCGGCTCGGAAAGTTGTGTTATCGGCTCCCATGAATTCTATTTGGGATACGCCCTGACCCGCAACAAACTGTTGTGCCTGGATGCCGGACATTTCCACCCCACAGAGGTTATCTCGGATAAAATCAGCTCTGTGCTGTTGTATCTGAAGGAAATTCTACTGCATGTGAGCCGCGGGGTTCGCTGGGACAGTGATCACGTAGTAACTCTAACGGATGAACTCCGCGCCATAGCCGAAGAAATTGTGCGCAATGATTTTACCGACCGCGTTCATATTGGATTGGATTTCTTCGACGCAAGCATTAACCGCATCGCCGCCTGGGTTATCGGCACCCGGTCTATGTTGAAAGCCCTGCTGATTGCTCTGCTGGAACCCACGGGGCAACTACGGGAACTCGAGAAGGCTGCCGATTTTACAGCACGGTTGGCCCTGCTTGAAGAGGTCAAGATGCTTCCCTACGGGGCCGTCTGGGATTATTACTGCTTAACCCAGGGAGTGCCGACCGCCGGATTCTGGATGCAGGAGGTGCTCCAGTATCAGGCAAAGGTGCTCGCGAAACGAGGATGATTCGGGAATGCCCACGGTAGCGGGTCCGTCAACATCGCCTAAAGCCCTCCGTAAATGAACAGGCAAGACCTGTGAGGTTTTGTAAGCCTCACAGGTCTTTTCCAAATAGTTTCACTTCACACACCGGCAATCCCCGGTGTGAATCAACATCCCGGCGTGGCTATCTCGCGCCGTTCAGGACAGGAATACAACGTGACCACAAAATCCGTTCCGGCAGGGATATTGAAGCCCAACGAAGAACGCCGCATCCAGCGCGGTCATCTGTGGGCCTATCGCAATGAGTTCAGCGTACTGCCAGAACTGGAGGACGGAGACATATTCGATATTTTTTCGTCCACAAGGCGCTTTGTGTGTCGCGCGTTTTACCAGCAAGAAGGCGGAATCGCCGCACGGGTGCTTGCCTTCCACCAGACCGACATCACTGTGGCTTTTCTGCAAAAACGACTGCAGGATGCGTTACATCTGCGCATGCGGCTTTTTCCCGATTCCAATATATACCGGTGGGTCCATGGGGAAAGCGATTGGCTGCCGGGGCTTATCATTGACCGCTATGATTCTGTTGTCGTCCTTCAGTCTTCCTGCGCCTTCTACCAGCAGCG
>JAEAMG010001364.1_pt1 | contig 19250 bp, 14 predicted proteins | sample 8958741 | NCBI WGS metagenome assembly JAEAMG01 (sample SAMN16933256, study PRJNA681125) | bioreactor sludge metagenome | isolation source: anaerobic bioreactor treating anionic surfactant - SDBS | place: India: Bengaluru | collected 2019-02-28 | reverse complement strand
GATCGCCAGCACCGCAAACAGGAGAGGGATGATGCCGAGATACACCGTGTGCCCACGGTAATTGGGCATCATGCGGCCTTTCTGGAAAACCGCATCATGCGGCCGACCCAGCCGACCCCAGTACGGGAAGGCCCCCTGCATCGACTCGTTGCCGAATACGCCCGGCACGACAAACTCCAACATATCCTCCGGCGGCAAACTCCAGTTTGTCGCGAAGATCCAACGTTCCCGCTTTTCAGCCTCCGTCATTTTTACGGACTTTCCATCAGACTTATCCGTGTTCGCGGTCGAGCCTGAGATCTGCGCCTCGCGGTTGGTGATCTGCGTCGTCACCGCCGAACGGACACCACTGAAGCCGGCCACGACAAGTACCAGCACGGAAACCAAGAACCGTGGCCAGACGTGGAGGGCCATGCTCCAGAAGCCGGGTCTAGGCGCGGAGGAGGAGGGGACGTACGAACTCGGACTTCCGTCTCGGGCCGTTCGCCACAGCACGTACGCCGCCGCCAAAGCGCCGAGCAGCAGCAGGACATCCGGCTGATACGACACTCCCCACGCGAAAACAAGACCCAGCATGGCAAAGTAAAAGAGCTTCTTCGTCTCGAAGCCGCGGGCAATCAGTCCAAAGGCCCAGACCGCACACGAAAACATGTGGAAATATCCACGGTGTCCCGCGCAGAAGAGCGTGAAGGTGTAACCGCTCAGGCCCAAAGCCAAACCGCCACACCACGCGGCCAAAGGGTGAACGCGTTGCGAACGCAGGTAATAGACCCCCGCCAAAGCCAACACCAGAGAATCGATGATAAAAGTCAACTCGTGCGCGACCAGCGGATGCAGCAGAATCCAGTAGAGCTGATGCGGGGTAAACGTTCCGCCCGACAGCAATTCACTGAATTTCAGCGTCCGCCACGGATACGCAAAAAACGGCATCGCATCCGGCGCGACCAAAACGGAGTTCATGGCGAGCACAGAGGAGAAAACCACCCCCATGCATACCAATGCCAGCGCGCTACCCAATAAACCCACCCCGAAACTCGTCAAAAACGAACTGTTTTTTTTCATTTCATCCAGTCTCTTTAAGAAAGATGTAATTTATCAGTTTGAGGGCCCATTGCCTATCCTGAAAACATCTGCAACCGATCGCTGCCGGAGGTTTTTTCCACTTTGGGATTGTTTTCCGCAAAGTAAATCGCTATAAATTGAAATCTTTTTTGGAGAGGTGACCGAGTGGCCGAAGGTGCAGCACTGGAAATGCTGTGTGCTCTTACGGGTACCGGGGGTTCGAATCCCTCCCTCTCCGCCATTTCCCCCTGATTTCGGGCTTCCATCATTCATGCGCTCAGGTATACTCACCCTATGCCCGAGGTCTTCTACAATGCCATGGTGCTCCGTGAACCCTACTCCGGGGTCGAGGTGACGGTCCATCAGTTGGCTTGCGCATTGGCCGAATATGGCACACTGCCACTTTGCGCCTGCGTTCCCGAACTCCACCGCCCCATCCCGGAATCGTCCCATGTGCGCATCCGTCACACATCCGCGCTCACCTCCCGCTCTCGCTTGATGCGCATACTTTGGGAAAAGACCACGCTGCCTTTGCTCCTTGGGCACGCCCGCGCATCCCTTCTGCACGCGCCGGCTTATGTCGCCCCCCTGCTCGCGCCTTGTCCAGTGGTTCTCACCCTCCATGACTTGCACGTGATGACCCACCCGCAGTTCTGTCGCAAACGGAACAGGATGCATTATAACCTCTTGCTCCCTCCCTCTGCCCGTAAGGCCGCCGCCATCATCGTTTTCTCAGCCTATACGCAGCGAACCGTCATCGACCGCTTCCCGACCGTACAGGACCGCATCGTGGTCATCCCTCCCGGGCTTTCCCCGGCACTGGTCCGCTGCACCGACGACGCGCGTTTGCGGGCGGTCCGCCAACGCTATACCTTGCCCTCCTCCTTCCTGCTGTTCGTCGGCGACCTCACCTCGCGCAAGAACATCCTCGGGCTCATCAGCGCCTTCGCCCTCGTTCAAGACAAACGCCCAGACCTACATCTGGTGCTGGCCGGTTCCGCAGATGACGCCACGGCGTCTGCCATCGGCCAGGCGGTCTGTGAAAAGGGCCTGAGCCGCAGCGTTTGTCGCACCGGATATGTCCAGCCCAATGACCTGCCCGTGCTCTACTCGCTCGCCCAAGCTTTCGTCTTTCCTTCACACGACGAGGGGTTCGGCCTGCCCCCGCTCGAAGCCATGGCCTGCGGCTGCCCCGTGGTCTGCTCCGGCGGCGCGACGATCGAGAATTGCGGCAACGCGGCCGTCACCTGTAATCCACTCGACCTGAACGCGATTGCGGGGGCGGTTGGCCAATTGCTCGACCAGCCCGACTTCCGCAAGCGAAAAATCGAGGCTGGCTACTCGAAGGCATCCGAGTTCTCTTGGAAAAAAGCCGCCCACGCCACCGAAGCCGTCTATCGCGCCGTGCTCAATAAACAACCTCTGAAACCCGAAACCTAACCCCGGTCCCTCCATGATGAAAACACCCTTCCTCACCCTCCTCCTGCTTCCCGCTCTGCTCGGTGCCGCCGACTGGCCTCACCTGTCGGGGCCGACACTCGATTTCCACGCAGCGGCCACAAACATCGGCCGCGACTGGAAGGCCAAACCTCCAATCCTCCAGTGGAAAGTCGAGCTGACCGATAACGGCCATGCCTGCGCCTCGAGCGCAGACGGCCGCGTCTACATCGTTGACCACGAAGGTTCGAACGACATCGTCCGCGCGTTCGCCCTCGTCGATGGAAAGGAGATTTGGCGATACGGCTACCTTGAAACCCGCAAATATTACCATGGCTACGCCCGCGCAACGCCGACCTGCAACGACAACCGCATCTACACCGTCAGCCAGTCGGGCATTGTGCACTGCCTCGACGCCTCAACAGGCCGCCCGCTTTGGAAGCAGGAGTATCTGACCGAACTCGGCGGCCTGCGCCCAAACCACGGTTTCAGCGCGCCTGTCGGCGTCTGGGGCGAACTTGCCTACCTCCAGCCCGGCGGCTCAAACGGCTGCATCGTGGCCGTGAACAAACGCACGGGCGAACAGGTCTGGCGCGGCGGCAGCGCCGAAAAACCCGGCTACTCGCTACCCGTGATCGTTACCTTTGACAAGACCCCCACACTGCTGTGCTACAGCGCCAACACCCTGATGGGGCACAACCCATTGACGGGCGAAACGCTTTGGACCCACCCCCGCGTCCACTCATACGGCAACAACATCATACAGCCGGTCGTCATGGGGAGCCGTATTTACACCGGGGCCACAGACTATTACGGCAGCGTCCTGATCGAGGTCTCCGGTGGCAAGACCCGCGAAGTCTGGGCAAACAAGGAGATCTGCCCTGTCTTTACGACGCCCGTCTTTGCCAAGGGCGTGTTGATCGGCACCTCCAGCGGCAAGCCCGCCGCCCCCGAAGGCCTGCTTTGTTTCGACCCGGCGACAGGCAAGATCCATTGGAAGGTAAACGCGTTCGAGAACGGGCAGGTGCTCGCCATCGACGGGGTGGTGCTCGCGCTCGACGGACAAAAGGGAGACCTCGTGATGATCGAACCTGCCTCCGATGCCTACCACGAAATCACCCGTTTTACCCCGCTCGGAGGACGGAGTTGGGCCACCTTTTTCACCGTGGGCAACCTCCTGATCCTCCGCAATCAGAAGGAACTCGCCTGTTTCAAACTCGGCGCATCCTAATGATACTGAAATCACGGAACGCCCGTGTGACGTCCTTGTGAGAGCCGTCAAGCCCGGCATTCTGAGGGGTTTCAACAGAGGCTGTCGTTATCCACAGACGTTTGGTATGATTTCACGCATTGCCCTCTCCGCGTAATCCTTCTCGCTTAAAAAGACGATCATGGAACGTTTGTTGAAAAACCCCAAACTATCCAGTGAACGGTTATACCCCTTGCATGCAATGCCGCCCGCGCTATCGGAATCCCGGCAGCGCTCGATTCTTCTTTGAGGTGCCGATGCTGGAACACCTGATGGAACTCTTAAACGGGGAATTTGGACCGGACTTCCTCCGGGCCATGAAAGTGGTTTTTCTAGCGTTTCTGACTGTTGCCTCACTGGCCATCTTGTTCTCGCCATCGGTCAAACCGGGCAAAACCAGCTACAGTCTCCTTCGCGTCATTTTCACGGCGTCGCTTGCCGCCGTGCTGTGCTACCAGGCGACCTGGCAGTTGCGGGGATACACCAAACCCTCGTTCGTTAAGTTCATGCGCCGTTACAACAGGCGCCCGAACGCAGCCGAAATGCAGGTGACACGTGGCCCCATTCTCGACCGAAGCGGGATGGTGCTGGCCGCGCCGGTGCCGGGCGACTTGTGGGGACGGCGCTATCCTCTGGGCGAAGCGGCCGTACACCCGCTCGGTTACTACCATTCAAAATACGGCATCACGGCCATCGAGCGCGTTTGCGATCCGACCCTCAGCGGCTATGCGGTGGAAAAGCGCGACGAGCCCATGGGCAGAAACCTGTTCGCGCAGCGGGCGGAGGAAGGCTCGGCCATCACGCTGACACTCGACCAGCGACTGCAACAAAAGGCCTACGACCTTCTGGAAGGACGCAAGGGTGCGGTGGTGGTGATGCGGCCCAGAACCGGAGCCTTGCTGGCGCTCGTCAGCTCACCGGGTTTCAATCCGCTCAATCCGTCCGAGGCCATCACGGACGAGGAGAACATGCCAGCCTTCAACCGGGCAGTCCAGGGACGTTACCCGCCGGGGTCAACCTTCAAGCTCCTGATCGCGGGCATCGCTTTGGACAAAGGGCTCTCCCCGGTTTACGCCTGTCCCGGAATGGGATACATCGTTGGGCCCAACACGCCGCCGATCCGTGACAGCGAGTATTACGCGTATGCGCGGGAAGGAGCGGTCTGGCAGGGCTGGGGCCACATGAGCCTCAAAGATGCGATGATACACTCCTCCAACGTCTATTTCGCCCAGCTCGGGGTGACTTGCGGGCCGGAAGCCTTTAACATCATGATGGAACGGGCCAGGATCAATGCGCCGCTGGCGTACTTTAAAGGGAGCGGCGGCGACCTACAATGCTCACGCGGCAACGTGCCGGAGATCAGCAAGAAGAGATCCCTCGCTCTGCTTTCGATCGGACAGGGCGAAGTGCTGGTGACTCCGCTGCATGTGGCCTGCTTCACCGCGGCGGTGGCGGCGGACGGCATAATGATGCGTCCGCGCCTGAACAAGGATGATCCCGTCACGGAAGAAAGCCGGCTTTTCTCCGCCAAGGCGGCGGAGCAACTCCAGACCATGCTGCGTGAGGTGGTCGTCAGAGGCACAGGCAAAGGCGCGAACGTGCCCGGGCTGGAAGTTTGCGGAAAGACCGGCACGGCGCAGGCGCCGGGAGGTGACGACCATGCGTGGTTCACCTGTTTTGCGCCGCGCAAACACCCGAACATCGTGGTCACGGTGCTCATCGAGCATGGCGGGTTCGGTGCAAAGTCCGCTCTGCCGGTCGCACGTGACGTGCTGGAAGAAGCAGACCGTTTCGGGTATGTGCGGCGGGGCGAGGAGGAGGCACCATGAGCCGAAAGAAACAGCTCATGGCCCCGGTCGGTGCGGCAACAGGCCTGTACATCCTCTCGATGCTGGCGGTGCTCTGCGCCTGCTTCTCAATCCTCGGCGTAAAATTGAGCAACGCGCCTACTGTGCCCTGGGAGCAGCTGATCCCGCTCGGCGCGTATGTCGCCGGCGTGCCGCTCGCGTTGCTATGGCTCAAACTGTGTGGCTGGAAAGGGGATGCGGGGCTGTTGGGCGCAGTCTTCCTCCTGTGCGGCATGGGTCTGGTGATCCAGTTCCGTATGGGCAGCTTTTCTCAAGGGCTGGCAAAACCTTACACACTGCTGCCATTCCCGTTGGGGCTGGCGGCGTTCGCTGTCGGCGCAACGATGACCAGCAAGGGACGGGGCACCTGGCTAGCCGGTGCGGGCTGGCTGGCCTACCTTGCAGCGCTTGCCGTGCTGGCTGCGATGTTGCTTCTGGGCCAGCGTTACCGCGGGGGCATGTACCTGCCCGGAAACATGAACCCATCGGAAATCGCGAAGCCCCTTCTGGTCCTTTTCCTGGCGGCCTACCTGAGTCGGAGGCAAAAAGCGTTCTCCGAAACTCAGAACGGGATCCCCGTGCCGCCCTTCTACGCCCTGCTCGGCTTGGTCCTGCTGTGGGGCATGCCGATGCTGCTGACCATCGCACTGAAGGATCTGGGACTGATGGTCTTGCTGAACGCGATCCTGATCGTCATGCTCTTCGCGATCGCGCGGAGCACCGGCTATCTGGCGCTGGGGTTTGCTGCAGTTGCTGCGGCGGGCTTCGGCGTGCGGTTCATTTCCGCCCATGCGCAGGCACGTTTTGACGTGTGGCTCAATCCCTTCGCGGACCCCACTGGCAAGGGTTGGCAGATCTTGCAGGCGCTGTCAGCGATGTATTCCGGGGGAATGTGGGGAGCCGGACTCGGCTCCGGCGTGCCGCAGTCCGTGCCTATCGTGACCTCGGATTTCGTTTATGCGGCCGTTGCCGAGGAGATCGGGCTGGCCGGGTGCGTCCTATTATTACTGGTGTACGCGGCACTCTTCTCTCGCGGGCTCCGTGCGGCGGGAGCGGTCCGTTCACCGTTCGAGCGGCTACTGTGTGTGGGGTTGACCGGCTCGCTGGCTGTGCAGACAATCCTCAACGTCGCGGGAGTCACCAAAGCGCTTCCAATGACCGGCATCACCTTACCTTTCATCAGCCACGGAGGCAGCAGCCTGATCACGACCCTGTTTGTAGCCGGTTTGCTCGCCGGCCTTTCCGACCGCAAATGACCGCCGGTGGCGAACAGCCGGCCACCCGAGTTCCACGCGCCACTCACTGCAAATGTGAAAGCGCCGGCTTGCCGACGGCGTAGACGTTAAAGCCCAGATGGTACAAAGCCTCATGCTGCAAACAATTTCGTCCGTCGAAAAGAAATGCCGGCTGCCGCATCTCGGCGTAAACACGCGCAAAATCCAACTCCCGGAAACAGGCCCAGTCAGTCAGGATCAACACCGCGTCAGCGCCTTGGGTCGCGACATAGGGATCCGCCTCGTAGGTCACCCGGTCTCCCAAATCCACCAGATCCTGACGCGCGTTTCCGAGCGCCTGCGGATCACAGGTCACCACCTCCGCATGCTCATCGACAAGCATCCGCGCCACCCGAATGGCCGGGCTCTCTCGTGTATCCCCCGTGTCGGCTTTGAAGGCAAATCCCAAGAGCGCAATGCGTTTACCGGCCACCGTATTGAACATCGCGCTCAAGACAGAGCCGACAAAACGGTCTTGCTGCCAATCATTCAACGTGACCACCTGCCGCCAATACGAAGCGGCCTCATGCAGGTTGTAGGTTTCGCAAAGATAGACCAGATTGAGGATGTCCTTCTTAAAGCATGACCCGCCAAAACCGACGCCCGCCTTGAGGAACTTTGAGCCGATCCGCTCGTCCATCCCTACCGCATGGGCGACTTCCATGATATCGGCCTGAGTGACCTCGCACAGGGCAGAAAGCGCATTCACCGAACTCACACGCTGGGCAAGCATGGCGTTGGCCGCGAGCTTGGACAGTTCGCTGGACCAGACGTTCGCGGTAAGGATCTTGCTTCGCGGAACCCACGTTGCATAAATGTCCGAAATCGCCTCCAGTGCCCTGCGCCCGCCCGGCGTGCTATCCGCGCCGATCAGCACGCGGCTGGGATTTTCGAGATCGTCCATGGCCGTGCCTTCGGCCAAAAACTCCGGGTTGGAAAGCACCTCGAAGTGATAGGGCGATTTGCCTGAGTGGAGAATCCGTGACATAGCCGCCGCGGTTCGCACTGGCAAGGTACACTTCTCGACCACGATTTTATCACCCTTAGAGAAATCGTGAATCAGCCGTGCCGTTTTTTCCCAGTACTGCAAATCGGCCGCATACCCGGCGCCGTGACCGAAGGTCTTGGTCGGCGTATTGACCGCCACAAAAATGATATCGTTATCCTCTATTCCTTTCTCTATCTCGGTCGAAAAGAACAAGTTCCGTCCACGGCATTGCCGTACGACCTCCGCAAGCCCCGGCTCATAGATCGGCAACACCTCGGAGTTCCAAGCTGCGATACGTTGCGCATTCACGTCGACGACCGTCACGCGGTATCCGGGACATTTGAGGGCGATCATGGCCATGGTGGGGCCGCCCACGTACCCGGCGCCGATGCAAAGTATATGATGATTCATGCGTTAAAATTATCACAGCATCCGGCTCAACGGCAAGCCTGGTAAAGCTCGATTGCGCACCCGCAAATAGGAGTCCCAGACTCTGCCCGGCACGCGGAGGCTGAAGCGTTTCGATCAAACGGCCGTCACGGGCAGAAAGTAACGCCCAGCGTGTCGGACGTCTTCGGAGATCTGACGGTTCAGCGCTTCAGCCGAACTGAAAACGCACTCGTCTCGCAGCCGCGCGAGGAAAAGCACCTCAATGGTTTTTCCATAGAGATCCCCTTCAAAGTCCAACAGGTGCGTCTCCAATACCGCACGCTCCGGCTTCATATCCGCGAATGTCGGATGCACGCCGAGGTTGGACACGCCATTAAAGGTCGCGCCGTCCACGATCACACGGACAGCGTATACCCCGTTCGGAGGCAGCACTTCCGTGCGCGGTTCAACATTGGCGGTCGCGACGCAAAGCGACTGTCCCACCCCGCGTCCCCTGACAACAACATCGCGCACCGAGTAGGGCCTGCCCAGCATGGCGGTCGCGTCCTCCAGCCGGCCCTCGCGCACCGCATAGCGGATGCGGGTGCTGGATATTTCGAGCCCCTGATATTCGGCATACGGCACAATCACCACGCGGAACCCGTAGCATTTCCCATACTGCGCAAGCAGTTCCGGCGTGCCTGCGGCGCGGCGTCCGAAACGCCAGTTGTCGCCGCATCGGATTTCACTCAGCTTAGCGGATGTCGCCAGTTTAGCGCCGCACTCCTCCTCGCCGCGCGGTTTGCCGCACAGCCAGCGGATGAAGGTCTCGGGCTCTTGAACCGCAAGCTGCCTCGTAAAATCCAGGACCAAAACGCCATCCACCCCCGTTTGCTCCAGCAGATGCAACCGGTGCTCCAGCGTACACAAGAGGGGCGGGCACTTGGAGGGCGCCAGCACCGCCAGCGGATGCCGGTCGAAGGTGAGCACCCACGCCTGGCCCCCCACCTCATGCGCCCGCTCAATCGTGCTGGAAAGGACGATCTGGTGGCCTTTATGCACACCGTCGAAAAAACCTGCGGCCAAAAAAATCGGCCCAGGTATCTTGCGGAACTGTAAAGGCTGAGTAATGACTTTCATGACGGGATGGGACAATCAGTCAGAGGCCCTTGGGAGGACGCGCGACATGCGAAAAAGGCACGATGCGTGCTGCGAGTTGATCGGGCGTCAATTTCAAGACATCGTCAAAAGGCATAGCATCTTTCACGTCGAACGTTCCCGACTGCGTGCGCCGCAGGGCGTCCAAACTCGCACCGCACCCGAGCGCCTTGCCCACATCATGAGCCAGCGTACGCACATACGTTCCTTTCGTGCAGTGCACATCGAAGGAAACCAGCGGGGGAGCCCACTTCGTGATCGCGAACCGGTAGATGTGGACGAAGCGCTGCTTGCGCTCAACTTCCAGCCCCTTGCGGGCAAGCTTGTACAGCGACACGCCTTCGATCTTAATGGCTGACACCATTGGCGGCGTCTGGAAGATGTCCCCTTCGAGTTCGGCTATCTTGGCTTCAACCTGCTCGCGCGTCACATGTTCCCACGGTTTTTCCTCCAGCGTCTCGCCGTCACAGTCCTGCGAAGAGGTTGTGCGACCAAGGCGCATCACGCCGGTATAAGCCTTGTCCCCACCCATCAGCTGGTCGGACAGCTTTGTGCCTTTGCCGAGCAGCACGATAAGCAACCCCGTGGCGTTGGGATCCAGCGTGCCGCCATGGCCGACTTTCTCGATGCGGTAGGTCTTGCGAATCTTGTGGACGATGTCGTGCGACGTAGGCCCGACAGGTTTATCAACCAGCAAGACGCCGTCGAAAAGGCCCATGGGTGAAGGTGCTTGTACGAAAGGCGGCATGTGTCAATGGCTCCCGCGTTACGGTTCGTTCTCGTCGTCCACGACCGGCAAACGTTTAGCGTCGTCATCGGCAGGCACATCGAGGTGGTTAAGCACATCAAGTATGTGGTCCCCCCTCTCAACCGACCCGTCGAGCTCGAATCTTAGACGCGGCGTGTACTTCAGGGTCAAATCGCGGTTGATGATCGACTGAAAATCCTTGGCTTTGTTGGCGAGTTTGCGCAGAATCGCGCCGCGTTCGTTTTCATGTCCGAAAACCGAGACCGACACAATCGCAGTCCTCAAGTTGCGCGCGGTCTCAACCCGCGTAATTGTGATGGCGGCGAGATCGATCGGCTCGCCTGTGAAAACCTTGAAAAGCGCCTCGCCGATCTCGCGGCGTAAGAGCGCGTTCACGCGCTCAAGACGGTCAATGGACATAACAGCCTCCTTGCTCCGGAAGAGTGGGGTGCCGGAACCATGACATAAGAAAGGAACGGATTGCGCCGCCTTATCCCTCCCGTCATGATCCCAGCATGCCAGCGATTACAGGGTACGGGGCAGCTCTTCGAGCACATAGCACTCGATGGAGTCGCCTTCCTGAAACTCCTCGAACCCGTTGAACCGGATGCCGCATTCTTGCGAACCGGATATTTCGGTCGCTTCGTTCTGGAAGTGTTTGAGAGCCGCGAGCTTGCCTTCCCAGATTTTCTCCTTCTTGCGGAAAATCCGGAAGCGAGCGTCGGCGCGAATCGTGCCGTCCATCATCTGGCAGCCTGCCACGCGGCCGGTTTTGCCGATGTCGAATATCGCACGAATTTCCGCGTGGCCCTTGACAATCTCTTTGTACTCGGGCGACAGCAGGTCGAGCATGCGCTGTTTCACGAAATCGATGAGCTCGTAGATGATGCGAAAGGTGTTGATGCGCACGCCATCGTGGCGAGCCAGCTGCTGCACACCCGCGTCGCAAGCCACACTGAAACCTACGATCAACGCCTGGCCGGCGGCGGCCTTGTTGACATCCGTAGCGGACACATTGCCAATCGCTTCTTGGACAATATTGAGAGAGACCTTTTCGCTCTTGATCTCTTTCAGCGCTTCGCAGATGGCCTCGGAAGAGCCCTGCGTATCCGCTTTCACGATAATGGCCAATTCGCGACGCTGATTATCCTTCATCTGACTCATGAGCGCGTCGAGGGACGTAGCCTTGGCGCTCACCAGTTGAACCTGCTTGCGCTCTTCGGCCGTCTTCTCCGCCAATTCACGGGCCCGCTTCTCGTTGAGCATCACGCGGAAAGGCGCGCCCGCTTCCGGCACGCCGGAAAGCCCCATGCATTTCACCGCCGTGGCCGGAGTCGCGGATTTCACGCGCCGGCCACGATCATCGATCAGGCCGCGAATGCGTCCGAAGAACTCGCCACACAAAATGATGTCGCCGACATTCAGCGTGCCGCCTGAAACCAACAAGGTGGCGGTCGGGCCCAAGCCCTGCTCAAGCTGAGCCTCCACCACGTAACCGTCCGCACGGCGAGCCGTGTTGGCAGTCAGCTCCAACATGTCACACTGCAAAAGAATCATTTCGAGCAGGTGATCAACGCCCTTGCCCGTAACCGCAGAGACCTCGGCACAAATCACGTCACCACCCCACTCTTCCGGGGTTAAGCCTTCTCCCTGCAACATCTGGCGCACACGGTCTGGCTTTGCGGTAGGCAAGTCGCACTTGTTTATAGCCACCATGATCTGCACGCCAGCCTGCTGCGCATGCTTGATGGCTTCACGCGTCTGCGGCATGATGCCGTCGTCCGCCGCGATGATAATCACGGCGATATCCGTCAGGCTCGCGCCGCGGGCACGCATAGCCGAAAAAGCCGCATGGCCAGGCGTATCCAGGAAAGTGATTTTACGGCCATTGACCTCGACCGTATACGCGCCGATGTGCTGGGTAATACCACCGGCTTCACCCGAGGCCACCCGCGTGTGACGGATGCGGTCCATCAGCGACGTCTTGCCGTGGTCGACGTGACCAAGGAAGGTAACCACCGGCGGCCGAGGCACCATCTCTTCCGGCTTGTCGTCTGGAATCGCATCATCGGCGTCTTCGCTTTTAAGAACGGGTTTGCGCTCGGTGGAGCGCTTCTGGCGTTCAATTTCGATTTTAAAGCCATACTTATCGGCGATCTTCTGCGCCACGTCAATCTCCACGCGCTGGTTGATCGACGCGAGGATATTGAGCTGCATCAAGTCCGCAATCAGCCGGTTCGGGCGCAGCCCCATCTTTTCCGCCAGATCTTTGACAACCACCGCGCCGCGCAACAGGATCACGCGATCAGGCGCGATCGTCGGCTCCTGCGGCTGCGGACGCTGTGCCGGGCCTGGACGCGGCGCCTGGAAATTAGGACGCTGAGGCGGCACCTGTGCCCCGCGCACAGGCACACGGCTAACCTCTTTCTCGCGGCCGCCTTTCTGCACCTGCGTACGGGACGGCTTAGGTATCTCGCGCGGGGAGTCTTTCTCGATACGCTCGATGAAGGCTGCGGCGATCTGTTCTTCCGGCTCTAATTCATCTTCGACAACATAACGCGCAGGCTTCGGTTTCAGCGTCCCTTTCGCCGCATGGTGCGCGGCGGCAGCCGTCGCTTGAGCCGCGGCAGCGGATTTCGCAACCGGCACTTCCGTCGACTTTTCTTGAGAGGGCGTACTTTCCGCGGATTTTTCAGCCTGCACAGCAGGTGCGGTCGAGACCGCGGAAACGGGCTCCGGCTTTCCGGCAGCTTCGGCGACAACCGGCGCTCCCGATGCAACAGGGGCGACAGGCGCCGCCGGCGCTTCAGCAGCAGCGACGGGAACCGCAGAAACGGGCTGGTGCGGCAAACGGCCCTTGGCACGCGCCTCCATCTCCAGCGCGCGGGCGCGGTTAGCCTCCAATACCGCGCGGTCAGCCTTATCCTGTGCTGCGCGGCGCGACACCTCGGACGCAAGCTTCTCGGTAAGCCGCGCCGCTCGCTCGGCGTTCTCACGTTCGATGTCCGATGCCGACCGCTTGTTGAACAACTCCTGAAGGCGCGACGCATCTTGCGCGTCAAGCTGCGACAGCGGCGAGTAGGCTTCTATGTCCAACGCGCCCGCCTGCTTGAGCACCTCCATGCTGGAGGTTTGCAATTTTTTCGCAAGTTCACATACTCTCATCATACTCTCTTACTCTCCCGCTTCGACCACGCCGCTTGCCGCCTGAGCCGCAACCCAGATTTTACGCACGGTCTCTTCGTCGAGGCCCGTGACTTCCTGCAAGTAGGGAATCTCCGCCTCGATGATGCCGTCCGTCGTCAGGAATCCGTTCGCGACCAGTGTTGACGCGGTCTGTTCGCTGATATCCAGCACTTCAGCCAGCTCTTCAATCGCCGTCTCGCGCTTTTCTTCAAAGGTGACTTCTTCACCACTCTTCTGGATGTCCACTCGCCAGCCCGTGAGCTTAGACGTCAGGCGCACGTTCTGGCCACGCTTACCGATCGCCAGCGAAAGCTGATCCGGCGCGACCGTCACATGCACCGTCCGCATGTCGTTGGGATCTACCACGACGCCCTCAAGCCGCGCAGGCGACAGGGCCTGCGTCACATACTGCTTGATATCGTCACTCCACCGCACGATGTCTATTTTTTCACCGTTCAGCTCACGCACGATGTTGCGCACACGCACACCGCGCAATCCCACACAAGCGCCGACAGGATCGACCTTTTCATCGAGCGTCTTGACCGCGATTTTGGAGCGGAAGCCCGGGTCACGCGCAACGCCCATCACCTCGACGATACCGTCAGCGATCTCCGAGACCTCCAGGCGGAACAACGTCTTCACGAATTCGGGACAGGCGCGGGAAAGCACCACCGCCGGGCCGTTCGCGCCGGCCTGCACGCGGAACACATACGCGCGGATCCGATCACCCACGTTGTACTCTTCGGTCGGGATGCGCTCCTTGGCAGGCAGGATCGCCTCGGTTTTGCCTAACTCGACGATCAGATCGCGGTGCGAAATCTGGCGGATGGTGCCGCTCACAATATCGCCGATACGGTCCTTGTACTCATCATAAACGTTCTTGCGCTCAGCCTCCCGGATTTTCTGTAAGATCATCTGCCGCGCCGTCTGCGCCGCGATACGCCCCAAATTGGCCGGGGGAACCTCGATGTCCATGGTGTCGCCGGCTCTCACGTCCGGTTTCAACGCTTTGGCCTTCCGCAGTGAAAGGAACCCGAGGCCCGTATCCTCATCGGAAACAACCACGGTGTCGAACGCCTTGATCGTCAACGTCTTGCGGTCAATCTCCACGCGCAAATCATTGGAAACATCCAGACTTTTGCGGGCCGCCTGCTGAATCGCCGACTCGATCGCCTGGATGATGATCTCCCGGTTGACCCCGCGATCACGCTCCAAGTAACTGATAATCGATAGCAATTCATTGTTCATCGACGCACCGCCTTCCGCTTCGGAGTTCCACCAACAAAAAAGAGCGGGGAACCCCCCACCCTTTTTATCCCAATAAAAAAAGTTCTTGAATATTACCTTATATGGCAAAGACTGTCAATGGTCAAACAGGCAGAACCGCACTTGCGTCCATCGCCATAATTTAATATTATATCACAGTTAAAGAGTGTCTGGCAAGTGCGTCAGGACCGTGGAAAAACACCACCGGATGTCTGCCAGGAAACGGAGAAGTTTATGATGTCACCAGTGAAGCGACGCGATTTTCTCAAACGCGCGGGGGCTTTTGCCTCTTTCACCATCATCCCCGCACACGTTTTGCGGTCCGAGACCGCGCCCAGCAACCAACTCACCCGCGCCCTGCTCGGGTTCGGCGGTATTGCCCACTCGGGCAACCATCTCGGCTATAAGGCCACCCGCCTCGTCGCGCTCTGTGACCCCGATGCCAAACACGTCCAGGACGGCATCATCCAGGCGGAGAAGAACGGCTACGGCAAGATCTTTACCTGTAAAGACTTCCGAGAAATTCTTGCCCGCAAGGATGTCGATATCATCCACATCTGCACCCCGCCCCACTGGCACGGCCTTATGTCCGTCATGGCCGCCCAGGCCGGCAAGGACGTCTGGTGCGAAAAACCCATGACCCGTACCATCGGCGAAGGCCGCCGCGTTATGGAAGCCGTCAAAGCCAACGGGCGTATCTTCCGCCTCAACACCTGGTTCCGCTTCCAAAGCGGCTACTACGGCTTCGGCACCGAAGTTAAGCCCCTCAAGAAGATCATGGAGAACCGTCTTCTCGGCTGGCCCGTTAAAGCCGTTGTCGGCAGCGTCACAGGCTTCTCGCTCAAATTCGGCTGGAGCGGCATGGTCAACGTCAAACCCGAACCCGTCCCCGAAACCTTCGATTATGACCTCTGGCTCGGCCCCGCCCCCTTCAAGCCTTACCACCCCCACCGCACCCACGGCACCTTCCGAGGCTATTGGGACTACGACGGCGGCGGACTCGGCGACATGGGCCAGCACTACCTCGACCCTGTCCAATACTTGATGGAAAAGGACGACACCAGCCCGGTCAAGATTGAAATCGACGGTCCTCCCCAACACCCTGATGCGGTCGGCTCCTTCCGCCGCATCACCTACACCTATTCCGACGGCTGCCAGATCATCCTCGACGGCGACGATTCGCTCCAAGGCGTGCCCTTCCTTGAAGGCCCCAAGGGGAAGGTTTGGCCCAAGCTGAAGTCCGACATCCCGAATCTCGAAGACCTCCTTTCGGAGTTGCCCGAACCCGCACCGCAGCAGACCGACTTCGTAGAGTCCGTCAAGCTGCGCCGCCCCTTCGCGCTCAACGAGCAGAACGGCTTCCGCTCCGCCACGATCGTCAACCTCGGCATCACAGCCATGCGCCTAGGACGCGGCTTCGAATTCGATCCGGTCAAGCTCTGCGCCGTCAACGACCCTGCGGCCGACCGGTTCATCTATCAGCCCATGCGCGCCCCGTGGGTCATGTAACCATTCTTCGAAAGGATTTTTGACATGAAACACCTTTTAGACCCTGCCTTCGCCCTTATCCTGCTGCTCGCGGCAACTCCGCTCATGGCGCAGCAGCCTTTATCCGCCGCGCAGTGGGCCGTTCAGCAGAAGGACGCGCTCTCCACGATCACAGAAACTTCCCTTGCCGACACGCTCAAACAGGGCGCTCCCGCCTTGGAGAAGCTTTTGGCCGAGGTCAAGACCGGTGGCGTGTCCGATCCCGTGGCCCTTACCCGCATCGCCGCGCTCACGCAATATGTGATGCGGCCCGCAGGCACCGCAGCGCGCAAAGGCTACACCGACGCGCTCCTAACCGCCGCTCAACGTGCGACTGAAGCCGACGTCACCTGCTTCTTCCTCGACCAGCTCCGCTGGTGCGGCCTGCCGCAGCAGGCGGACGCGATCAAGGCGTTTGAAAAGTCAGCCGCCACCGGCGTAGCCGCGCTCGCGTCCATGACCGTCCAGGCGGTCACCGACGACCGCGCCTCCAAAGCCGCACCCGTGCCGCCCACGCGTTACGCGACCTTCAACAAGGAGTTGTCGGCGCTGGATGCGAAAGCCCTCACGCCACGTCTGCTTCAGGCCTTCGACGATCCGGACGTTGCCTTCGTCGGCGTCGCTCTGGCGCATGCCCGTGCAGCCGGAGGCGCCTCCGAGACCAAACTCTGGATCGGAAAACTTGCAACCGTCGCCGACCCCGTGCGTAAAATCATGCTTCTCGACATGCTGGGCGAGCGCGGCGACAAAGCCGCGGGCGACACTGCCGCAGCCAATCTGACGGATGCGGATGACGGCGTGGCCGCCGCCGCGCAGCGCGCCCTGATCCGGCTGGACGCCTCGGCCTTCGCCGCGCAGATCCCCGCGTTGCTGAAAGGCCTCCCTCCCGCACGACAGACCCTGGCCCGCGACGGTATCCGCCAACTCAAGACCGACCTTATCAAAACGGCGCTCACGAAACCCTACGACACCTTCAGTGACACCGGCAAGAAAGTCGCCCTCGAAATCATCAAGGAGCGCCGCATGGTTGAAGCCGTCCCTCTCGGCCTCGCCGCACTCGACTCAAAGGACGAGGAGGCCGTCATAGCCGGCTATCGCCTGCTGCGCGAAATCGCCGACAAAAACCAAGCTGAAGTGCTGGTCGCAAAAACTCTGGCCACCACGGGGCGCGTCACGCCTGAAGCGCAGACCACCCTCGCTGCAGCCGCCCGCCGCGACACCACCGGCGCTTATGCCACAGCCCTTTCCAAAGCGCTCGTGTCCGCCTCGGACGCGCAGAAACCGGTTGCGCTGGAAACCGCCGCTCGCCTAGGGGGAGATCCGCTGCTGAAAGCGGTCGAGGCTGCCTCAGCCTCGGCCAGCGCCGACATCTCGGTCGCCGCCGTGCGCGCACTCGCAGCCTGGTCCGACTCCGCTTCACTCCCCGCTCTCCTGCGTCTGGCAGTTACCGCTCCCGACGTAAAACGCCAGACCCTTGCCGTGCGCGGCGTATCAAAAATGTTCAACGTCATGCAGGTCGACAAGAAGGCGCTCTTGCCGGTGTGGCGGACGATCCGCAGCCAACCCGGAAACGAAGCGAACAAGAAGATCATCGACGACCTCTTCAAAGAGGAAACCAACGTCGCGCTCGGCAAAGCCGTCACCACAAACGTTCCGACCGAAGGTAACAACGTTCCCGCCAACCTCGTGGACGGCACGCTGGAAAAAGCGTGGCACGCCGGAAAATGGCCGGCCCAGGCACAGATCGACCTCGGCGGCGTGCAAACCATCAGCGCGGCGCATGTGACCTTCTATTATCAGGACAGACGCACCTACAGCTTCACGCTGGAGCTTTCGTCGGACGGTAAAACATGGAAGCAAGTCGCGGGCAACGCCGAGGCTCCCAAACCCGCCACGGCGGAAGGTCTTCGCCTTTCTTTCCCAGAGACCCCCGCCCGCTATGCACGTCTCAATGTGCTCAAAAACAGCGCCAACTTCGCGGTCCATGTCTGCGAGTTGAAGCTGTTCCAAATGCAGGCACCCTAAGCCCGAAGCTCAGCCGTTATTTTTTTCCTGCCCGGTAATGGATGACCTGAACCTTTTCCATGGTGACCAAACCGCCCGAGTTTGCCTGCCCGAACAGGTGATCCAGCGTCGGCAGAAACGCGTTGATCTTCTCTTCTTCGTCCGTGATTTCGATGATAACGGGCATGTCGGACGACACGTCCAGAATCTTGGCCGTTTTAATCCGGCTAGAGGCGCCGTAAGCCATGATCCCGCGCCAGGCTGTCGCGCCGGCCAAACCGAACGTCCTCGCTTCGCGGACAATCACCTCATAAAGCGGCTTGTGCAGAACTTTGTCGGATTCCCCGATGAAGATCCTGAGCAGCTTCGCTTCACCCGTGAGCTCCATGCTTCACCTACACTTTCGTTATGAGACCGACCCCAAACATCCCCAGATAGAATGTGACCGCGCAACCGACAATCGTCAAAAGAAAATATCCCGACGCGTACAGATATTCCGTCGCCTGCACGAACTTGAACATCTCGTAGGTGAAGGTGGACATGGTGGTGAAGCCGCCGCAGAGTCCGGTCGCCAGCAGCAGCCGCATTGTCGGCGACAGCACCTCGGTTTTTGCCGACAAGGCGGTCACGGCCCCAAGCACCAGACACCCCATCAGGTTGGCCCACAGCGTGCCATGCGGGAAGGTGATCGACACGCGCAGTCCGAGAAGACTGAGCGCGTATCGCAGGACCGAGCCGATAAACCCGCCGACCCCGACCACAAGAAAAGGCATGACCGTCTTCATTGTCGCGTTAGCGTATACGGGCACGGTTGGCCCGTCAACACGATTCCTCTCAGGCGGGCTTAAGCCCGCTACCCACGTATTCAGGAATCAGAAGTCAGAATGGAATGCGTCAACAAAGTCGTTGTCTTTTGATCAGCAGATTCTGCCTCCTGTAACCTTCGTCAGAACCTGTGGGTGGCTTGCGACCCTCTAACGGCATGGACCGGCAGGGCGGTTTGTCGGGACCGCCGCGACATCGCATCCTGACGGGCCGGATTCGCGCATGGACGCGGGATCGGCAGATGGCGCATGGACACGGGCATGGACACGCATGCGGGCGTTCACGGGCGGCAACAACAGGATGCCGGAGC
>JAEAMG010001336.1_pt1 | contig 19297 bp, 19 predicted proteins | sample 8958741 | NCBI WGS metagenome assembly JAEAMG01 (sample SAMN16933256, study PRJNA681125) | bioreactor sludge metagenome | isolation source: anaerobic bioreactor treating anionic surfactant - SDBS | place: India: Bengaluru | collected 2019-02-28 | reverse complement strand
TTCGTGCGCGCGCAATGGGCCGGCCAGCCGTTTCTCTGGCATATCTATGTGCAGGATGAAAATTTGCATCACGTGAAATTGCGCGCCTTCCTGCAGCGCTATGCGGCCGATGCCGATGGTGCCATCGGCAGCCTGGCGCAGGCGGCGCTGGCCTGGAATGGCGCCAGCGCGGACGCCTTGCCGTGGACGCTGCTGTGGCCCGCCTTGCAGGCCGACCTGCCGCGTATCCGCGCGCGCGCGCGGGCCTGGCAGCGGCAGATGCAGTCCAATGGCGATCTGGCAAGTAACTTGCTGGCATTCGCCGGCGCGACGAGATAGGCGCTTGCCAAAAATTAAGGTAAAATGCCCGGTTATTTCTAACGTATTTTTAACCGATCAAACGCAAGCTTGCGGCGCTGATGGCGCACAGGCGGCAGATGGTCTTCATGCAACCCACTTTTTACGTACATTCCTATGAAACCCGCAAAAGAAATTCGTGTTGGCAATATCATCATGGTCGACAGCAAGCCAATGATCGTGTTGCGTTCTGATGTCAACGGTTCGAGCCGCACGGGCTTCACCTACAAATGGAAGATGAAAAATCTTCTGACGAACACCCCGATGGAAAACGTGTTCCGCGGCGACGACAAGTTTGACGTTGTTGTTCTGGATAAAAAGCCAGTGACGTATTCGTACTTCGCCGACCCGCTGTTCGTCTTCATGGACACCGAGTACAACCAGTATGAAATCGAAGAGGAAAACCTGGGCGATGCACTGCATTACCTGAAGGATGGCATGGAATGCGAAGCCATTTTCTACGACGGCAAGGCTATCTCCGTTGAACTGCCTACGACCATCGCCCGTCAAGTGGTGTACTCGGAGCCTGCAGTCAAGGGCAACACTTCGGGCAACGTCCTGAAAGAAGCCAAGATCGAAAACGCCATCGAAGCGCACCGCCACATCGTGCAAGTGCCGCTGTTCGTGGCACAGGACGATGTCATCGAAATCGACACCCGTACCAACGAATACAAGCGTGTCGTACGCAACTGATAGAGCGTCACGCTGCGCTGTTCGCAGGGCCCGGCAAATGCCGGCCTGGCTTGCCCCAGTGCTTGACCATCAAGAAACGCTGCCTTCGGGCGGCGTTTTTTTTTGCTTAAAAAATAATTCCCTTTGACAACAATTGAGTTGCAAGGACTGCTATGCTATGGATGGCACATTATTGCGTTAGAAGCACTGAAGTTTCCTGGAGATAGCATGCAGCGTAGTCATATGGTGCGCAACGGCGCATATCGCGGCGCGACGCCTGCCGTGGCGGCCGTGCCGGCGCGCGTGTCGCGCCCGGTACTGACCCGTGCCACGGCGCCCGCCAGCCCCATGGCCCACCTGCTCGATGCGGGCGTCTTGCCGCAACAGCAGATGATGCAGGCAGGCAAGCTCAGTTCGCATGCGCTGACGTCGCAGTACCTGGCGCGTATCCGCTCCCTGTGCAGCATCGGCGCGCGTGCCTATGCCGGCATTGAAATCAATCCCGATGCGCTGAAAATTGCCCTGGAAATGGACCGCGAGCGGCAGGGGCACAAGGTGCGCGGCCCCTTGCATGGCATCCCCATCGTCTTGCGCGACAATATCGCCACCGGTGACCGCATGAAGACGCGCACGCAAGCGCCGCTGGCCACGCAGGCCAGCTGCGATTCCTTTGTCGCGGCACGCTTGCGCGCGGCCGGCGCCGTCATCATCGGCAAAAGCAATTTGCGCCAGTGGGCCGCCGTCAGCGTGCCGCATGCCAGTGCCAGCTGGGCCGGCCTGACCATCCTGGCCGTGGACAGCGCGGCGGACGGCTCCATTGTCGCGCCTGCTTCAAACTGCGGCCTGGTCGCCATCAAACCCACGGGCAGGGCAGCTGCCGGACAGGGCGGCGAGCCAGCCACCGCGGGACCGATGGCGCCCAGCGTGCGTGAAGCGGCCTGGCTGCTCGCTGCCCTGACGGGCGAGCGCCTGGCCGATGGCATGGTGCTCGACGCCGCCGGCTTGCATGGGCGCCGCATCGGCGTGGCGCGCCACCTGTTCGGCCAGTGTGCCGGCACCCCGGCATTACCGTCCAGCATCACGCAGGCGCTGCGTTGACCATGATGATACTTTTCGCTTTCTTTCGATAAACTATGCTCGCAACCTTGCTGCTCAGTGCGGCCGTCGCCGCCACCCCGACTCCTTTTGATGCCGCGCAACTGTCTGGCAGTTGGTCCGACAGCGCGAATACGAGCAGTGTGTGCGAAGAAGCGCGGCACTTTACGCGCATGCAGCTGTCTGATGATCATCAGCGGCTGGCGATCTTCAGCGACCGCACCTGGAAAAGCAAGCTCGGTGAAACCAACCGCTTTGCCGCAACCGTGGTGGCGGAAACGGAGCACAGCCTGACTTTGCGCTATGACAATGAAACCCGCCTCAATGCCGCTGGCAAGCTGGTGGAGTGGCAGTTGATTATCGTCGCGCCCGGCGTGTACCGCTGGCGCGAGACGGGTTGGCCGGAAGGCAAGGTCAACGGGGTCGTCGGCATCCGCTGCTCTCCCTGATGCGGGTGTGCCAGCATGGCATTCTGCTATGCTGCCCGCATTATCCGATGCCTTTAGGAGGAGTCATGTCCGCACGTATGCTGTCCCCCCTGTTCCTCGCCGCCGCCGTGGCGCTGGCCGCCATGCCGGCGCAAGCGCGAACGCCCAGGCTGTCGCTCATTGAGCAAGCGCAAAGCTGCGACGGTGGCCATACCTGTCCGTACTTCCCCGATGTCTACAAGGGGGACTACGCGTTTCGCAAGGCCTTCAATGTGGGCTTGAAAAAAGCTGGCCTGAAGCGGCAGCGCTGGGTGCCCGATGGCGTGGCCAGTCCGCTCAAGCCGGTCGAGATCGATGGCAAGGCGCGCCTGCTGAGCAGCGTCTGCGAGCCGCACAATTGCGGCCACCGCTATAGCATTTTGTACGACCCGGCCGAGCGCAGCATGACGGGCGTGTATATCGGCAGCGATGGCAAGGGCGGCTCGCGCACCGTGTACTTCGGCGAACCCAGCATCGCCGAAGCCGACCTGCTGTTCAAGAACTGATGCACGCGCCACTGCGCATCTCCAGCGAACGCGACAAACTGGACGTGCCCATGATTCACCGCTACCTGAGCGAGCAGTCGTACTGGAAGCGCGGCGTGGCGATTGAAGCGGTGCGCAAGGGGATTGCCAACGCGCTGTGTTTCGGCGGCTATGTCGATGGCCAGCAAGTGGCGTTCGCCAGGGTCATCACCGATTACACGGATTTTGCCTACCTGCGCGATGTGTTTGTGCTGCCGCAATATCAGGGGCGCGGATATGGCAAGCAGATGGTGGCCGCCGTGCTCGGCGATGCCCGCTTGTGCGATGTTGCCTGGATGCTGGGGACCGATGACGCGCATGACCTGTATGCGGGCTTTGGTTTTGCGCCGCTGGAGGCACCGCAAAAATACATGCGCCGCCCGGCGCTGTAAAATTATCAAAAAAACCTTTTGGTGGCAAGATAACTATTAGCATTATTGTACGAAATAATGTTGCATTGATAATGACGTCATGTCATTATTCGTGCTCTGCAGCGTGCGGTGTTGCTGGTGCTGTGCTTTGTCGTCGCCCCTGGGCGCCGGCAAAGATGGTGAGCGGTCCGATTGGTCGTCCCTGCACGTTTTCTCGTCTCTTTAAAGGAATACATCATGAAACAATATGGAGCCGAGTTCCTCGGCACGTTCTGGCTGGTGCTGGGCGGTTGCGGCAGCGCCGTGCTGGCGGCTGCCTTTCCCGGCCTTGGCATCGGTTTTGCCGGCGTGGCGCTGGCGTTTGGCCTGACGGTGCTGACCATGGCTTACGCCATCGGCCACATCTCGGGTTGCCATTTGAATCCTGCCGTCTCGATCGGTCTGTGGGCCGGTGGCCGCTTTCCCGCCAATAAACTGTTGCCGTACATCATCGCGCAAGTGCTGGGCGCCATCGTGGCCGGCGGTGTGCTGTACCTGATCGCCAGCGGCCAGGCCGGTTTCGATGTCAGCAAGGGCTTTGCCTCCAACGGCTATGGCGCCCATTCGCCGGGCGGCTATTCGATGCTGTCGGCGCTGGTAATTGAAATCGTGCTGACGATGTTCTTCCTGATCGTCATTCTGGGCGCCACTGACAAGCGCGCCCCGGCCGGTTTTGCCCCGCTGCCGATCGGCCTGGCGCTGACCCTGATCCACCTGATCAGCATTCCCGTGACGAACACCTCCGTCAACCCGGCCCGCAGCACGGGCGTGGCCTTGTACGTGGGCGACTGGGCCACCAGCCAGTTGTGGCTGTTCTGGCTGGCACCCATCATCGGCGCCTTGCTGGGCGCGCTGGCCTACCGCTTGATTGCTGGCGAGAAGGAGTAGGTCGGCTTAGCCCGCAGGGCGTAAGCGGACAACGCCAACAGCGTAGCTTGTCGGCTTACGCGCGGCTGCACCACGCTAAGCCGACCTACGAGGCTGGCATAGCGCCTGGTTGTCGGTGAAAAAGTAAGCCGACAACGCCGATAGCGGCGCTTGCGGCCTACGCGGCGCGCCACTCGCTCAGGTAGTGCTGCGGCGTGCGGCCCAGGATGCGGCGAAACATGGCGCTGAAGGCGCTGGGGCTGGCGTAGCCCAGCGCATAGGCGATGGCCGCCACGCCTTCGCCCCGGTCGAGGCGGCAGAATGCCTCGGCCAGGTGGACTTGCTGCAGCCATTGGCGGTAGTGCAAGCCCGTTTCCTTGGGAAACAGACGGATCAGGGTGCGCGCGCTGGCGCCCGCATCCTGCGCCCAGTCTTCGATGCTGCGCCGGCTGCCCGGCGCGCTCATGATGGCCGAGCAGACGGCCACCAGGCGGCGGTCGCGCGGCCAGGGGATGGCGAGGGGCACCGTATCGGCCGCCGCCAGTTCCGACAGGATCAGGTGCGCCAGCCAGTCGCCGCGCCCCGCCAGCGCATATTCGATCGGTTCGGCCAGCAAGGCCAGGATCAGCTCGCGCAGCAGCCGGCTCACTTCCAGCACCTTGCAATCGGCGCCATATTGGGCCGCTATCTGCGCATCGATATACACGGTGCGCATGCTCAGTTCGCTCAAGATATGAACTTCATGCACGACGCCCACGGGGATCAGCAGGGCGCGCCGGGGCGGCAATATCCACACGCCGTGCCCGGTGGAGACGCGCATCACGCCTTCCGTCGCATACAGCAGTTGTGCCCGCACATGGCTGTGCGGCGCCGTATAGTCGCCCAGCGCATATTGCCGGGACATGGCCGTCACGGGGCGCGGCACGTGCTGGTAATCGTGTGAGCTGGTGCTGCGGCTGAACGGCACGCCATCGGGGTGGGTCTGGGCGGTTGGGGGGCTGTACATATGGGGCCTGGGCTTGTCTCTTGGTTGTCACTTGGGCGACGATTATTGGAAGTTGTCAGTTCAGCGACCATACTATACTGGCTTCTTTGCCGGGCCGCCCGCCGTGCCCGATTATTGCGGATGACACATGCACACAACCACACCTGCCCCAGCATTGGCCAAGTCCCTGCCGGCGGCCCCCTCGCTTCATCGTTCCCAACAACAATCCGGTCTGGCCATGCACATCCTGGGCGCCGTCGCCTTCGTGCATTTGCTCAATGACCTGATCCAGGCATTATTGCCGTCGATTTACCCGATGCTGAAAGCCGAGTTTTCACTCAGTTTTACCCAGGTCGGCCTCATCACCCTGACGTTCCAGTGCACGGCATCGTTGCTGCAGCCCTGGATCGGCTTGTACACGGACCGCCGTCCACTGCCATTCCTGCTGCCCATCGGCATGTGTTTTACCCTGGCCGGCGTGCTGATGCTGTCCATCGTCTCGACCTTCCCGACCCTGTTGATCGCTTCGGGCCTGATCGGCGTCGGTTCCTCGACCTTCCACCCGGAAGCATCGCGCGTGGCGCGCATGGCATCGGGCGGGCGCTACGGCTTTGCGCAATCGCTGTTCCAGGTGGGTGGCAATGTCGGTTCCGCGCTGGGACCGCTGCTGGCGGCGGCCGTCATCGTGAACCGTGGCCAGGGCAATATCGCCTGGTTCAGCCTGCTGGCCGTGCTGGCCATCGGCGTGCTGTACAAGGTCAGCCACTGGTACAGCGGCCACTTGGCCAGCTTCAAGCCGAAGGCGGGCGGCCACGGGCCGAACTTGTCGCGCAACAAGGTGCTGCAAGCGTTGGGCGTGCTGGCGCTGCTGGTGTTCTCGAAGTACATCTACATGGCCAGCCTGTCGAGCTACTACACTTTTTACCTGATCGATAAATTCCATTTGTCCATCGGCGCGGCGCAGCTGTACCTGTTCCTGTTCCTCGCCGCCGTGGCGGCCGGCACCTTCATGGGCGGCCCCATCGGCGACCGCATCGGCCGCAAGCGCGTGATCTGGATTTCCATCCTCGGTGCCGCACCGTTCACCCTGCTGCTGCCGTATGTCGACCTGTTCTGGACGGCCGTCTTGACGGTGATCATCGGTTTTGTGATTTCCTCCGCCTTTTCCGCCATCGTCGTCTTTGCGCAGGAACTGGTGCCGGGCAAGGTGGGCATGATCGCGGGCATCTTCTTTGGCCTGATGTTCGGCGTCTCCGGCATCGCCGCCGCCGCCATGGGCCACCTGGCCGACGTGGCGGGCATCGCCTATGTGTATCAACTCTGTTCCTACCTGCCGCTGCTGGGCATATTGACGGTGCTGTTGCCGCATATCGAGCAGGCGAAAAAATAAGCGGGCGGCGCGGGAGGGCTTGACGGCCCGCCCGCGTACATGCGATATTTGCCCCATGAGCACTTTCATTCTCCCTCCAGTTTTTGTATCCGGCTTTGCATCCGGCGCCGCCGCTGCGCTGTGTCCGTGTACCTGGCTTCGTGAGGATGCGGCCTGGCGCCGTTAAACGTTTTACTCCTCATTCGATGGCCACAGTGTTGAAAAACCTGTGGCCATTTTCTTTTTCCGCAACGCGCATGAAAGTCCCGCATGACACTTCATTTGTACGATACGTATAGCCGCAGCCTGCGGCCGTTTGAACCCATCGCCCCTGGCCAGGCGGGCCTGTATGCCTGCGGGCCCACCGTCTACGATTACGCGCACATCGGCAACCTGCGCACCTATCTGTTCGTCGACGGCTTGCGCCGTGCGCTGGAATTCAATGGCTTGCAGGTGCGCCATGTGATGAACATCACGGACGTGGGCCATTTGACGTCGGACGCGGACTGCGGCGACGACAAGATCGAGGCGCGCAGCCGGCGCAGCGGCGAATCGGCCTGGGACATTGCCGCCGCCTTCACGCGCGCGTTTGAAGACGATTTGCGCCAGTTGAATATCCTGCCGCCCAGCGTCTGGTGCCGCGCCACGGACCATATCGCGGAACAGATCGCGTTCATCGGCGACCTGGAAGCGAAGGGTTACACCTACCGCACCGACGACGGCATCTATTTCGACACCACGCGCCAGGACGATTATGGCAAGCTGGCGCGGCTGAAGCGCGACGGCCTGCAGGCGGGCAAGCGGGTGGAGCTGGGCGAGAAGCGCGATATCTGCGACTTCGCGCTGTGGAAGTTCAGCGGCGTACCGGGCCAGCGGCAGATGGAGTGGGACAGCCCCTGGGGCCTGGGTTTCCCCGGCTGGCACATCGAATGCTCGGCCATGGCGGAAAAACACCTGGGCGCGTATTTCGACATCCATTGCGGCGGCGAAGACCACGTGGCTGTCCACCACAGCAACGAGATCGCGCAAACGCAGGCGCGCCACGGCACGCGCCTGGCGAACTTTTGGCTGCACGGTGCTTTCCTCAAGACGCAGGATGCGAAGATGTCGAAATCCTCAGGGGACTTTTTGCGCCTGCAAAGCCTGCTGGAGCAGGGCGTCGATCCGCTCGCCTACCGCTACCTGTGCCTGGGCGCCCATTACCGCAGCAGCCTCAATTTCACGGACGACGCCCTGCGCGCCGCCAGCAGCGGCCTGGCGCGCCTGCGCTCTACCGTGCATGGCCTGGGCGATGAACATGGCGAGGCCGATCCGGCGTGGCTGGACCGTTTCGCGGAACAGATCAACGATGACCTGAATTTTCCGCGCGCGCTGGCCGTGGCCTGGGATCTGCTGAAAAGCGACCTGCCCGATGCCATGAAAAAGGCCACCATGGCCCGCTTCGATGCGGCCCTGGGGCTCGGTCTGCTGGCCTGGCAGCCGGTGCAGGTGGAAGTGCCGCAGCCGGTACAGGCGTGGATGGCGGAACGGGCCATCGCCCGCGCGCAGCGCCAGTGGGCCGAGGCGGACCGTTTGCGCACACTGGCGCGCGCGGCCGGCTATGACATTGACGATACGCCGCAAGGGCAACAGGCGCGGCCTTTGTGAAGATGTCCTGCATAATGGCCGCCTGATGAAACTGGAGATGCCGTGAAGCGTCGTGTGCTGCTATTGAGTTATTGCCTGGCCTTTTCTGCCGCGCAGGCGGCCAGCGAGTGTCCGGGCTTTCCCGCACTGGCCACATCGGGCGAGGCGCTGCTGGCGCAAGTGCGCGCGTTGCCACCCGTCGGTATCGACCGCGAACGGCAGGCGTGCGCGCCGGCGACCATCATCGACTTCGCCTACAGCGGTGGCACCTTGTGCAGTTTTGGTGGTGACAAGGAGAGCGTGGAGGCGGCGACGGCCGCCGTCACGCGCCTGGCCGATGGCGGTGAGCTGGTCGAATACCTGTATCTGTTCCCGTATGCGCCGGCCACGCACGCGCGCTTGCTGGCGCTGCTGGCCGAGCGTTTTACACCAGTCGACAAGGCGGCCTGGCCGGCCTTCCTGCAGGGGATCACGCCGGGCAAGGAAACCACGGCCCTGTTCACGCATGGCGGCTTTTATATCTCGCTGGGTGTGCAAGGCAGCTGCTGCAGCAGGAGCGGGCGTGGACGGTGCCCTTCGTCGTGCACCTGTGCGGCGAATACGTGCTGGAGATTATTGAGATAATTGGCGCGGCACTGCCGGCCTGGAATGGGGAGGCGCTGGCGCGCTATCTGCGGGAAAACCCCGCGTATGTGGCTACCCTGGAGCGGCGCAGCATCAGTTACTGGAACTGCTACTACCGTTGGCGCTATCCCGTGTGGGACGATTATCCGGGACGCAGGACCATGGCGGCCCTGCGTGCCTTGCAGGCGCTTACGCCTCGATAAAGCGCATCTTGAAGCTGCGGCCCTTGATGTTGCCGAAGTCGCGGCCCAAGGTATTGCCAGCGTTGAGGCGCTTGAAGGCTGCTTCCGCCACCTTGCGGTCGAGCGCCACGTAGGTCATGAACTCGAACACGTTGATCTTGCCCACCTGCTCCTTGGTCAGGCCCGCATCGCCCGTCAGCGCGCCCAGCAAATCGCCCGGGCGCAGCTTGTCCTTCTTGCCGCCCATGATGCACAGGGTGACCATCGGCGCCGGCAGCGCCTCGATCCCGTCATCTTCCGCCAGCTCTTTCAGGTCGTGCCATTCGGCGGCACTGTTCTGGTATTGCTCGATCAGCTTGACCCATTTTTTCTCGTTCGGTGCGCACAGCGACAGGGCCAGGCCCTTCTTGCTGCCACGGCCCGTGCGGCCGATGCGGTGGATGTGTACTTCCGTGTCTTTCGAGACGTCGACGTTGATCACGGCGCCCAGGTCGGAAATGTCGAGCCCGCGCGCGGCGACGTCGGTGGCCACCAGCACGGAGCAGCTGCGGTTGGCGAACAGCACCAGGATTTCATCGCGCTCGCGCTGTTCCAGCTCGCCATACAGGGCCAGCGCGGAAAAGCCTTGCTGGCGAAGTTCGTCGGCCAGTTCGCGGCAATGCACCTTGGTGTTGCAGAAGGCCAAGGTCGATTCCGGCTTGAAGTGTTTGAGCAGCTTGCCGACGGCGCCATTGCGCTCGTCGAAGCCGATTTCATAGAAGCGCTGCTCGATCTTGTCGTTGTCGTGCTGCGCCTCGACCGTCACTTCCAGCGGATTGACGAGGAACGACGCCGTGGCGCGGCGGATGTCTTCCGGATACGTGGCCGAGAACAGCAGGGTCTGGCGGCGTGCGGGGCAGGCGCTGACGATACCGGCGATTTCCTCGTAAAAGCCCATGTCCGTCATGCGGTCCGCTTCATCGAGCACCAGGGTCTGGACGTGGTTCAGGTTGATGGTGCCGCGGCCCAGGTGGTCGCGCATGCGGCCCGGCGTACCGACGACGATGTGGGCGCCGTGTTCCAGCGAGGCGATTTGCGGGCGCATCGGCGCGCCGCCCGTCAGGGTCAGGATCTTGATGTTGCCGGCCGCGCGGGCCAGGCGGCGCAGCTCATTGGCTACCTGGTCGGCCAGTTCGCGCGTGGGACACAGCACCAGGCCCTGCACGGCAAACCAGGCCGGATTGAGCTTGTGCAGGATGCCGATGCCGAAGGCGGCGGTCTTGCCGCTGCCCGTCTTGGCCTGGGCGATCAGGTCGCGGCCATCGAGCACCGCCGGTAGGCTTTGCGCCTGGATGGTGGTCATCTCGTGGTAGCCGAGCGAGTCCAGATTAGCCAAAAAGGCGGGCGTCAGCGGCAGGCTGGAAAAAGAATTGGTGGTGGCGGTGGTAGTGGTGTTCATAGGGGCGGAGCCGGTAAAAAGCGGGTGGATGGGCACAGTCTACAGGCTTACGCCCTTGTGCGGTGGTGTGGAAGCCGGCGGCAAACGGCCGCCGGCATGGGATTAATTATCGGGCGCCCAGATGGGCAAGCCGGTCAGATCAAGGCCTGCGTCGCGCGTCCACACGGGTAAGCCCGTGGCGTCCGTCGGCTCCAGCAATTCGAGCTGCACCTGCTTCAAAGCCACCTTGCGCGCGCGCGTGCGGCGCTGCGGCTCCGGCGCCGGCTCTGGCGCCTCGTGCGCTGGCAGCGGGCCGAAGCCGGGCAAGTCGATGGTGGCGTTGTCTTTTTTATCTCTCATTTGCTAACCTCTGTCCTTGGCCTGCGAAAGCCAAGGGGCGGGCAAGGTGCTGCCTGCCTATGTCTATACGCTTTAACTTCATCCACAAAACAAAAGCCCGGCTACTGGAGTCGGGCTCATTGTGGCGGCAGCGCGCCGCGTGACGCGAACGCATCATTGCGCACTTTCAGGCCTTCGAGCAGTGGCAAGTCGTGCAGGCGCGTGATCAGGCGCAGGATCGACGTGGTGTCATAAAAACTGTGGTCGACGGCGCCTTTTTTCGCGTACGGCGAGACGACGATGGCGGGAATGCGCGTGCCCGGACCCCAGCGGTCGCCTTTTGGCGGCGCCACGTGGTCCCACCAGCCGCCGTTTTCGTCAAACGTGATCACCACGATCATGTCTTTCCACTGCGGCGATTCCTTCAGATGCTGGATGACGTTGGCCACGTGCTGGTCGCCCGACTCGATATCCGAATAGCCGGCGTGCAGGTTCAGATTGCCCTGCGGCTTGTAGAAGGTCACGGCCGGCAGTTTGCCTGCCACGGCGGCGGCGAGGAATTTGTTCGAGATCGGGCTGTCGCCCGTGCCGCCGTCGCGCAGGTGCTCGGCGCGCGCGGCCGTGCCTGGGGCGAACTGCTTGAAGTAGTTCAGCGGCTGGTGGTGGAACTGGAAGTTCGGCTTGCTGCCGCCGCCCTTCTGGTCGAGCGCCGCTTGCCAGCCGCCGCCGTACCACGCCCAGCTGACGCCCTTGCGCGACAGCAGGTCGCCGATGGTGTCATAGGTTTGCGGCGGCAGGGTATTCGCGTCAGCCGGGTCGGCATGCAGCGGATCGCCATCGAAGGCGGGGCGGACGTAACTCGGTTGATATGGCGGCGCCATGGTGTTGACGGCATAGCCGTCCGGCGTCAGGGCGCCGTCGTTCACGTACTTCGGCTTGCCATCGAGCGCGGAGGCGGGGCACTCGGGAGAGATCGCCAGGCGCACGCCTTGCGGGCCGTCCGACAGCACGGCGATCTTTTTCTTCGCCGCCGTTTCGGATGCATTGAAATATTCGTTGGCGCGCCCCGTGACGAGGAACTGGTGGTTCATGTAAGAGCCGCCGAAGGCCGCCATGAAGAAGTTGTCGCACAGCGTGTATTGCTCGGCGATCTGCCACAGGTTCAGGTTTTTCGACGTTTCGCCGTAGTGGCCCATCACCAGGCCGCCGCTGTCGGCCCACGCGGCAAAGCCGTCGTTCTTGCCGCCGTTGATCTGCATCTGGTTGTTATAGAAGCGGTGCACCAGGTCGCGCGTGATGATGCTTTCGGGCAGGGGCTTGCCGGCCGCGTCGCTCAATTTGTAGGGAGCGTTGGGCAGGCCGGAAATCTGCTCTTCCTTGATCAGGTAATCGATGCCGCCGATATTTTGCTGGTTCGGCACCAGGCCGCCCCAGATCTTTGGCAGGGTGGCCAGCGGCTTGCCGTCGCGGTCCAGCTGCCGCGCCTGTTCCGCCGTGACGGCGGACAGGGGCGCGCTGGTGCCGGGGAAGTTGGCAAACAGGTTGTTGAAGCTGCGGTTTTCCAGATAGATCACCACCACGTTCTTGACGTGGGCCTTGAGTTTCGCGTCGAGCGAACCCTTGGCGATGGTCTTCCTGGCTGGCGCGGCGTCGGCCAGCGCCGGCAGGCTGGCGGCCAGGCCGACTGCGGAAGCGGCCTGGAAAATGCGCCGGCGCGAGGGATTGGCGGGTTGGTCGGCCGGATCGGCTGGCAGGGCGGGGGCGAGGTCCTTCACACATTCTCCTTGGGTGTTTCTGTGGCACGGGCAGTGTTTGTGCCCGTGAAGCGGAAAATTGTATCACCGGCCCCTGGATGATGTGAAATATTCGGCCCGCCCCGTTCAGTGCATCAGAACTGATACCGCACGGTCAACGCCACCTTGCGCGCCGGACCATGCATGCCCGAGTACCACCAGTCCGACACGGAAGCCGTGTACTGCTTGTCGAACAGGTTGGCCACGTTGACGGTGGCAGAGAGCTTGTCGCTGACGTCGTAGCGCGCCATCAGGCTGGCCACCGAGTACGCCTTCTGTTCCCAGTGCAGGGTACTGTTGATCTGCCACGCGTCGATGTCGGAATACACGCGGCTTTGCCAGTTCACGCCGCCGCCCAGCGTCAGGCGATTTAGCTCGCCGGGCAGGCGGTAGGTGGTCCACAGTTTCACCAGGTGGCGTGGGAAGGTGGTCAGGATCGCCTTGCCGGTATTGTTTTCCGTCTGGCTGTAAGACCACGATGCCGAGATGTTCCAGTCCGGCGTGATGGCGCCCGTCGCTTCCAGGTCCACGCCCTGGGTTCTGGCGCCCTTGATGGTGCGGTTGGCGGGATTGTTCGTGCCGGGTACGGTGTAGCCGGGATCCGATTCGGCCAGGTTGCTCTGGCGGATCTGGTACAGCGCCGCAGCCGTGTTCAGGCGGCCATCGAGCCAGCCGCTCTTGATGCCCGCTTCCAGTGTCTTGCCTTCGCGCGGCGCCAGCAGCTTGCCGTAGCGGTCCTGCGATGCCTGCGGCTGGTAGATGGTGGAGTAGCTGGCGTAGGCGCTGTGCGTGCCGTCGATGTCGAACACCAGGCCGCCATACGGCGTGAAGACCCGGCTTTCCGAGGCTGGCGACGCGCTGTAAAAATTCACGGAAGGTGCGTCCGAGATGTAATTCTCGCTGTAGCGCAGCACTTTTGCCCCGGCGATCAATTTCAGGCGCTCCGATAGCGTGAAGCGGCTGGCCGCGTAGGCGCTGGCCTGGCGGCGCGTGCTGTCGTAAGTGACGACGGCATTGCCAAACGCGGATGTTGTCGTGCGGTTCCAGCGGTACAGGTTGGCGGGCGTGCTTGCGACGCCGCCGCCGAAGCGGCCATCGGTCGTGCTTTGAAATTCGTTGTAGTCCATGCCCAGCACCAGTTCGTGCTGGCGGCCGAACGCGCTGAACGGGCCGCGCACATTGACGTCCACGCTGTTGACCTGGAGCTGGTAATCGCGGTAGTCGGCGTTTAAGCGCAGGCCGTCGCCCGTGGCCTGGTCGGCGAAGCCGCCACTCACGTCGAGGTAGATGGAACGCTCTTCTTGCGACGACTGCACGCGGTTGGCCGCAATTTTCAGCTTCCAGTCGTTCGCCAGCGCATGTTCCAGGGTGGCGAAGACGTCGGTCGATTTGGTGTCGAAGCGATTCGACCTGGCCGCCGGGCTGAAGGAGCGGGGCAGGTCCGTCATGGCGCCATTGCTGTAGAACAGGGGGAAGCCCAGGTAGGACAGCGAACCATTCGAGCGCTTGCGCTGGTGCGTGACGCCGGCTGTCAGTTTCGTGCCGCTTGAGAGGTCCGCCTCGACCACGCCGTAGACCACTTTCTTGTCGCGGCTGTAGCCGTCGATGATGCCGTCGCCTTCCTCGTACACCGTCACCAGGCGGCCGCGCACGGTGCGCGCCTCGTTCAGCGGACCGGCGATATCGGCCATGGCGCGCCGTTCATCGTAGGAGCCCAGTTCGCCCTCGACGGACGCCTGGAACTGCGCCGTCGGCTTCTTGCGCACCATGTTGATGGCGCCCGAGGCGTCGCCCGCGCCCGTCATCAGGCCCGAGGCGCCGCGCAGCACTTCGATGCGGTCGTACAGCGCCATGTCGGCCAGGCTTTGCGACGGTATCGCATTGAGGCCCAGGTTTTCCGAATGCGTGCTGACGCCATCGAGCTGGTAATTGGTGATCGAATAGCCGCGCGAAGTAAAGCCCGTGCGCTCGCTGCCCAGCGAGAACAGGGTGATGCCCGGCGTTTGCGCCATGACCTGCGCGATGGTGTTCAGGCCCTGGTCCTGCATGCGCTGCCGCGTGATGACGCTGACCGACTGCGGTGTTTCCCTGATCGACAGGCCCAGCGGGGTGGCAGTGGAAACCGGCAGGGCGGAGACATACGCGCCCGAGCCTTCCGTCGCATCCTGCTGCGCCTTGACCGATACTTCCGGCATCATGGCGATGGCGTCCGCGCCGGATTCCGACTGCGCCGGACGCAGCACATAGCTGCCGTTGGCGCTGCGCTCGGCCTTCAGGCCCGTGCCGCGCAGCACGCCGTTCAGGGCGGCCAGCACCTCGTGGCGACCCGTGAGGCCTACGGAGGTCTTGCCGCGCGTCTGTTCCGGCGTAAAGCTGAGGATGACCCTGGACTGGCTGGCGACCTGGCGCAGCGCCGCCGCCAGGTCGCCGGCCGGCACCTGGAAGTCGAGAGTGGCCGCGGCAGCAGCCGCGCTTTCCTGCGCCAGGGCTGGCGCCTGGGCGTTCAGCAGCAGGGCCGAAGCGATGCAGATGAGTTGGATGGCGTACGCCATGCGCTTGATGCGCGGCGTGGAATGAATGGCAGGAGACATGGTTACCTTGTGGTGTAGTCGTCAAAAAGAACGTTGCCTACACAGGTCACGCGAGAATCGAAAACGGGTACCTTTTTTTGCGCTGGCGTCTAAATAAATGCCTAGCGCTGCCGGCGTGCCTCCACCTGCACCCAGTAGCGCGTGCGCAGGCGCACGTCGACGGGCAGGGAGTCGGGCAGCGACAGCAGCACGGCGTCCAGGTCGGCCAGCGGGAAGACGCCGGAGATGCGCAGGCCGGAGACGGCGTCGTCGCAGCCCAGCAAGCCGTGGCGGTAGCGGCTCAATTCATGCAGGAAGTCGCGCAGCGGCATGGCGTCGGCCAGCAGCAAGCCCTGGCGCCAGGCCCAGATGTCGGGCGAGACGGCGTGCTCTGGCAGGATTTGTTGCGCCGTCATGCCGCCGCCCTGGCCTGCGCGGATGAGTTGATTGCCGTCGCCGTGGCGCGGCGTCAGCCGCACGGCGCCTTCTTCGACGGCGACCAGGGTATTGCCGTCCGCCTGGCGCACCGAGTAGCGCGTGCCCAGCGCCTGGGCGTGGCCATGCGCGGTCTCGACGAGGAAGGGGCGGTAGGGCCGGCCCGTTTCGCGGGCGGTGGCGATGAACACTTCGCCCCGCACCAGTTGCAGCAGCCGTTGCGTGCCGCTGAAGCGGATGTTCACGGCGCTGCCGCTGTTCAGGTGCAAACGGCTGCCGTCGGGCAGGGCCAGCTCGCGGCGCTCGCCCACGCCCGTGGCCATGTCGGCCAGCGCGGCGCGGGCAAAGTCGGGTGCATAGGGCGAGCGCGCGCCGAACCAGCCCGTGAGGCCGATGGTCGATACCCACGCCAGCAGTTGCAGGCTGTTGCGGCGCGAGATGGGCGAGGCAGGACGCCGTGCCAGCGCCGTGCGGCACGCTTGCGCATCGAGTTCGCGCAAGCCGCCGCTGGCGCTTTCGATGTGTTTCCACGCCCGTTCATGGTCGGGGTGCGCCTGGCGCCACTCTTGCCAGGCCGTCTTTTCCGCCGGCGTGGTGACGCCGCTCATCAGGGTGGCCAGCCATTCGGCCGCCTGCATGGCGATGGCCAGGTCGATGGGCTGGCCCAGTGCATACACGGTGGCGGTGCGCATGTCAGGCGCTGGCAAAATCGGGTACGGCAAAAAAGCACAGCAAATTGGCCTTGCTCAGGTATTTTTTGACGGAATGCGTGGTGGTGCCCAGTTCGGCGGCGATCTCGGCGTAGCTCATGCCGTCCAGGTGGGCCAGCAGGAAGGCGGCCCTGGCCTTGCTGGAGAGCTGGTCCAGCGCGCGGTCGATCCCTTGCAGCGATTCGAGCAGGATGGACATCGCTTCCGGCGAGGGCACGCACGCTTGCGGCTGGTGCCGCAGGGCGTCGAGGTAGGCCCGTTCCAGTTCTTCTCGCCGGCAGTGATTGGCCAGCAGGCGCTTGGCGATGGTGGCCAGGAAGGGGCGCGGCTGCGCGATCCCGGCGCTGCTGCGTGCAAGGAAAATCTTGAGGAAAGTATCCTGCGCCAGGTCGCCCGCCAGCCCCGCGTCGTGCAGGCGACGCTTCAGCCAGTGCAGCAGCCACGAGTGGTGCTCGGCATACAGGGCCTGGAAATCGGACGGTGGGGAAGGGGCGGACAGCATGTGCACAGTACAGCTTAATCTAAATGAGAATTGTTCTCATAATAGCGCAGCGGCGCACGCCAGGCAATCAGGAAAACGCGGCGTTGCTGAAATGCGACTGCGCGCCCGGGCCGCCTGCGGTGCTGGCTTTGCGCTGCCGCACGGCAGATGTAAAAGTTTCCTTGGCGCAAGCTTTCATGTGAGAAAATGCGGCTTGTCGATGTGGTGCGGAGCGCAAAATGATGTGGATGGTTGGCGGTGCCCTGGTTCTTTTGGTCGCCAGATTTCTATGGTTGGCCTTTTTCCATCGGGTCAACGCGATGTCGCGCCAGGCTGAACTGATGAACTGGCTCGACATCGGGCGGGTGTCGAATGCCGATGGTGGCAAGGATATTTTGTTGGCGAGAAATGAGCGCGGTGCCCGGATCGACTGGCGCACGGGCGAGGTCTGGTTGATGAATCCCAAGGTGGAGGAGCCGTTTGCCGATTTTCTCGCCGTCGAGCGCTGGCTGACTTTGCGTGAGATGCCGATGGCGGACAAGCCTTTGCCTACCGCTCCTGCGCCAGCGGAGCCGGAACCGGCGCCTGAGCCAGGCCCCGTGCGTGATACCTTGCCGGCCTTCCAGCAAAAGGTCGACGCTTGCCTGGCCAAGGCGCAGGGTGGCCAGGAATTACTGGAAACCAAGCAGGCCTTCGAGGCGGGCAGCGAGCCTTACCTCGAGGCATCGACTGAACTGAGCAAGACCGCGCTGGAGCTCGATGTCTCGCCTGCGATGGTGGCCACGTTTCATATCAGCGCCTTTGCCGCCCTGGCTGAAACAGCGGGCGCCGACAAGCTGGAACGGGTGGCGGCCAGTTTGCATGCGGCGGCCAGGCAGATCCGGGCCAGCGTCACCGCGTAAAGATGGGTCAGGCCAGGCCTGGAATGAAAAAAACCGCTGAGTCCCTTGCAGGAGTCAGCGGTTTTTATGTATTGGTTGCGGGGACAGGATTTGAACCTGTGACCTTCGGGTTATGAGCCCGACGAGCTGCCAGACTGCTCCACCCCGCAGCCGAATTATAGCGGGGTTTGCTGCAATGCGCAATGGCCAGGGGCCTTGCGCAGGAAAGGGGGCAATGCGGGGGGCAAGGCAGCGGCACGGCCGCGCCATTGCGGCGCAGGCATCGCCGTGTGACTCATGCCGCCGTCGAGCGGATGGCGGCGGCCAGGCGGCGCAGCGAGTTCCGCGTCTGTGGATCGGAGGCACTGGAATACAGCAGCACGTCCAGCGTGGGCAGGGCCGGCAGTCCGAACTTTGGCCCCGCATCCATCGTTCCCGCGGGCGCCACCCGGCACCCCAGCGCCGCAATGGCGAAACCTGCAGCAATGGCGGCGCCGATGGTGGTGATGCCGCCGCCGACGAAAACCTCGGTCCACGCGATGCCGTGCTCCTTGAGCGCGGCGAGTGCAATGCTTCTTACCCGGCAAGACTCGGATTGCGCCGCGAGACGCAGGGGCTCGCCCGGGTGGTATGCGAAGCCGGGGGCGGCCATCCAGCCAAAGCGTTCTTCAAGTATCAGGTCGCCACCCTTGCGCAGATGGTCATGCCCCAGCACGATGGCGGCATCGAGCGTGCCGCGATCAAAGCAGGCGAGCACTTCGTGCGATGAGGCGATGCGTACTTCCAGCACCAGATCCGGCTCGGCGTCGTGCATCTGTTTCAGCAAGAGTGGCAGTTCCGCGCCGACGATGTGGTGGCTGATGCCGATCACCAGCCGCCGCTTGCTGACGCTGAACGCGGCAAGGGCGCCTTGATGGGCCGCTACCAGCTTGCGCGCTGCGACCATGAACTGCTGTCCGTCCGCAGACAGGCCCACCAGGCGCGGCGTACGCTCCAGCAAATGCCGGCCGAGCATCTTTTCCAGTCGCTTGATCTTCAGGCTGATGGCCGACTGGGTGGTGTCGAGTGCTTCGGCCGCGCGCGTGAAACTCTTCAGTTCCGCTGCCAGAACGAAGGCTTTCACGGCCTCGATATCGAGTGTCTTCACGGGCAATCATTTAAAAAACGAATCGTTGAAATATGGTGCCATGTGTTTTCATTATGGTCAATAGCGCCTATCGTCAGCTATCTCAATCAACCATCAGGAAGGAGTCACTCATGCCGATGACACGCGTATCCCTGCGGCGAGGCAAGCCCGCCGCCTATCGCCAGGCCATACTCGATGGCCTGTATCTGGCCATGCGCGAAACGTTTGACGTGCCGGACGATGACCGCTTCATGACGATCAGCGAGCACGACGAAGGCGATTTCAGCTACGGCAAGTCGTATCTTGGCATCGCGCGCAGCGACGATCTCGTCATGATCCAGATCACGGTCAGCAAGACCCGGACGATAGCGCAGAAAAAGGCGCTCTA
>JAEAMG010001354.1_pt1 | contig 19343 bp, 13 predicted proteins | sample 8958741 | NCBI WGS metagenome assembly JAEAMG01 (sample SAMN16933256, study PRJNA681125) | bioreactor sludge metagenome | isolation source: anaerobic bioreactor treating anionic surfactant - SDBS | place: India: Bengaluru | collected 2019-02-28 | reverse complement strand
GTCCCGTCAGGGACGAAAGAGAATAGCCCACCACTTCAGTGGTGGGAACCCCCGTATCCCTCAAACCACGAGTCCCGTAGGGACGGCAGACAACAGCGCCACCAAATCTCAAGACCCTTGTGCAGGTTCGAACGGGGACACGTTGTCGCGCCGGGGACGGCGCTTGGAACATGTCCCCGCTCGTGTCCGGGGTTTTCAAACGCTGGGATGTCTAAGCCCTCTGTGGCTGTTCTCTTCCCACAAAGAACCGGGGCACAGGAACCAGTCTTCGCTATCGAAGAGCCATTCCTCGGGTATAATAGTCAGTGGAGTAGGACAGCCCGCAGAAGTGCCGGGCAGGCATCCGTAAATGTCTTGGCAGTAATGGCATATGATGGACGGCCACAACATGGAGCGCGCAGGGGAATGCACCTCGGTGCGGACCGGCCGGCAGGATCATCTTCACTAGCAGTACAGGCACGATATTGATATACTGAAGGTGTTTTTCTGCGATGATCGGCATGCCGCGTGCGCATGCCGGATTCAGGGCAGGGCGTTGCAGCCGGATTCCGGAGAACGGCAGGCGCGTTGAGCGCGGGCACGAGGGGCACACGCCCGCGCGGAACGCTCCGGGGCACGGTCGCCTTACTGCAGGGGGTGTTTGGCGTGGCACACGAGCGAAAACCTCTCAAGACCGGCAGTCCGCAGTCGCGGCTTTCCATCGAGTCGCAATTCGAAGCTCTGGTGCTCCAGAACCCGGACGGGCTGGTGCTTCTCGACCAGGGCGGCGCGGTTCTGTTCGCGAACGAATCGGCGCACCGGCTTCTGGAACAGGGGACGAAAGGTCTCACCGCCGGCAGCCCACTCGAATTGCCCGCGGAACTACTGGAGACCGGCGAGCAGGCCATCATCGCGCGAGGCCATTCGGGGCTGGCGCTGGATTACCGCCTGAAACCCGTGCAGTGGGACGGGAAACCCGCCTACATCCTGAGCGTGCGCGATGTGACCCGCGATCTGCGGCGGGTAAAGCATCTCGAAAAGCTCGAACGGCGTGGCCGGCTCATCGTGGCCCAGGCCGCTGAAGGCATCGTGGTCGTGCAGGACGGCCTGGTCAAGTTCCACAATCCCATGGTGAGACGCGTGACGGGCTATTCCGAAAAGGAACTGCAGGAAATCCCGGCGCGAACGCTGATCCATCCCGACGACACCGCGCTTATCGAGAGTTTTCAAGAGGTGTTGATGGCGAATCCCGAGTCCCCCGCGACCTACATCACGCGCATCGTCGCCAAAGGCGGCGAAACGCTCTGGGTCGAGGTCAAAGCGACGCGCATCGAATGGCAGAACCGGCCCGCGGCGCTCTGTTTCTTCACCGACGTCAGCAACCGGGTTCAGGCGGAGCAGGATCGGATGCTCCTGGCCACCGCGGTCGAACAGGCCGTGGAAGCGATCGTCGTGACCGACCCCCAGGGCCGCGTTCAGTACGTGAACTCCGCCTTCGAACGGCTCACGGGCTTCACTCGCGGCGAAGTCCTGGGGCGCAGCCCCCAGATCCTCTATGGCGGCGAGACGCACCGCGACGCCTATGACCAGATGTGGGCCGCGCTCGAACAGGAACGGACGTGGAGCGGCCGGTTCCAGAACCAGCGCAAAGACGGCACGGTCTATGAAGAAGACCTCATGGTGTCGCCCGTGTTTGATGAGCACCGGCAATTGACCAACTATGTGATCCTGAAACGCGACGTGACGGCGCAGGTCAACCTGGAACGCGCGTTGCGCAACGCCCAGCGCATGGAATCCATGGGGACGCTCGCGAGCGGAATCGCGCACGACTTTAACAACTCCCTCGCCCTGATCCTGGGACGCTGCGAACTCGGCATCAGCACGCTGCCCAAAGAACATCCCGCCGTCCTGCAGTTCGAGAGCATTTACCGGGCGGGCCAGCGCGCGGCCGGCGTCGTCAAACAGATCCTCGTCTTCTGCCGCCAGGCCGAACAGGAAAAGAAGCCCCTCATCATCGCGCTGATCGTCAAGGAGGCCGTGGAACTGCTGCGTTCAGCGCTCCCCAAGAACATCGAAATCCAGACCGACATCGACAAGACCGGCGGCCGGGTGCTTTCCGACCCCGCGCAAATCCATCAGGTGGTCATGAACCTCTGCACCAACGCCTTTCATGCGATGGGCGAACGCGGCGGCATTCTTGCCATCAGCCTGAAAGACGTCGAGATAGATCGCCACGTCTACGGAGACGCCGGTGAACTTCATCCAGGGCCCTATATGCTGCTCACCGTCAGCGATACCGGCAGCGGCATGGACCACGCCACGGTGCAGCGCATCTTCGACCCGTTCTTCACGACCAAGCAACCGGACGAAGGGACCGGGCTCGGGCTGGCGACGGTCCACGGGATCGTCACCGGCTGCGGCGGGGCGATCCAGGTCCAGACCGCGCGGGGAGCCGGCACCACATTCAACGTGTACTTTCCGCGAAGCGCCGAGAAAGAGGTTGTCGACCGGCCGATGCCCCAGGATCTGCTGGCGGGCACCGAGCGGATCCTGGTTGTGGACGACGACGCGGACTTCGTCGAGATGTACCACTCCCTGCTCTCCCAGCACGGGTACCAGGTGACCACCTTTACCCGCGGGGCCGATGCGCTGGAGTGTTTCCGGAACAATGCCGCCATGTTTGACGTGGTCATCACCGACCACATCATGCCGGGCATGTCGGGCCTGGAACTGGCCAAAAGACTCCTCGAGATCCGCCCCGACATCCCGATTCTGTTGTCTACGGGACTCGGCCGGCAAGACTCCCGGGCCAGCGTGGCCGAAGCGGGCATCCGGGAGCGCCTGTTCAAGCCCACCCCGTTGCCGCAGTTGATCGCGGCCATCCGGCGCGCGGTAGGTAAACCCGACCAGTAGACCGGAGCCGCGCGCGGCGGCCCGCATCAGTCCGGTTTTGCCGGACTCGCGCCAGACGCCCCGTGTATTTCCTGCCTACATCCGCTCGGGGGCGGTAATGCCGAGGAGGCCGAGCGCGTTCCTGATGGTCTGGCGCGTGGCCCGGCACAGTTGCGCGCGGGCGACCTGCTGCGCGCGCGTGGGCGCGCCGATGACCGGGCACTCGTGGTAGAACGTCGTGAACGTGCGCGCGGTATCGAGGGCATACTGGGCGATCGGGGCGCAGTTGCGCTGCGCCACCGCCCCGGCCACCACCCCCGCGAACGACGCCAGTTGCATCAACAGCGCCCATTCGGCGGCGGTCTCGACGGGGAACGTCTCGCCCACGGTTTCGGGACAGTCGCCGAATTTCCGCAAAATCGACGCGATGCGCGCGCAGGAGTACTGCACGTAGGGGCCGGTATCGCCCGTGAACGAGAGGGCGGATTCCCATTCGAACACGACGTTCTTGTTGGGATTGACGCGAAGAATCGCGAACCGCACGGCCGCGATGGCCACCTGCTGGACGATCGCGCGCCGCTCGCCGGGGGTGAGATCCTGGCACTGTTCCTCGACCTTTTCCGCGGCGCGCGATTCCGCTTCGTCGAGGAAGTCGGACAGCAGCACAACCGTGCCCTTCCGCGTCGACATCTTGCCTTCCTTGAGCGTGATGTAGGCGTAGTAGATGGGTTCGGGCGTCGTGAACCCCGCGGCGCCGAGAATCAGGGCCACCTGTTCCGCATAGAGCTTGTGATCTTCGCCGAGAACGATCAGGTTGAGGTCCGCGCCGAGACTCATCTTGTGGATGGTGTACGACAGGTCGCGGCAACCGTACATGGAACTGCCGTTGGCCCGCATCAGCACGAAATACCGGCCTTCGTCGCGTTCGTGGCCCAGCTTCGCCAGGTCGACCACCACGCGCTCGTCCTCGTCCGTGAACACGGCGCCCTTTTCGCGCAACGCCGCCAGCACCTGCTCCAGCCGCGCGTCGCGCAGGTAGTCTGACTCGCGATCGAACACATCGTAACTCGTACCGATGCGTTCCAGAACCGCCAACTGGCCCCGGAGGCAGAGATCGGTGATCCGGTGGAATTTCTCAACCGTTTCGGGGTCCTTTTCCTCCATCTTAACGAGGAGTTCATACCCCCGGGCGGCGAATTCGGGTTCGGCTTCCGCCCGCTGATTGGCCTTCACATAGATGTCGAGGATCTGATCGAACGAAAGCTGTTCGGGCTCGGGACATTCAAGCACCAGCAGCCCGATCTGGCGGCCCATGTCGTTGACGTAGTAGTGCACCTCGACGTCGTACCCTTCGAAGCGCAGCATGCGCACCACCGCATCGCCGATCATGGCGTTGCGCGCCCGGCCGACGTGCGGGCTGGCGTTCGGATTGATGCTCGTATGCTCGATAAGCACCCGCTGGCCCGCGCCCGAAACGTTCGAGCCAAAGGCGTCGCCCGCTTCCAGCACCGACGCGACGATCTGCCGGGCATAGACCTCCCGGTTCAGCTTGAAGTTGACGTAGGGGCCCGCCACGCCGGTTTCGAGCACCTCGGGGCCAAATCCAACCTCTCCCGCGATGCGCGCCGCCAGTTGCGGAGGCGGGCATCCGAGTTTGCGCGCGGCCTCAAACGTGCGCAGCGCCACATCGCCCATGTCGGGCCGCGGCGGCGGGGCGAACGCAAGGTCCGCCGGCTCGATCTCCGGGATGGCGTCTGCAATGGATGCGGCAATCGACTTGAACAGGTTCACGGTACGTCTCGCTCGGTTTTTCGTTACGGTCAACGGGGATATGCGCACTGAAACGCGAGTTGTAGCACACGGCCCGCCGGCAAGTAAAGAAACCGCCCGGGATCGCCGGGCGCCAGTCCGGCAGGGGGGCGGGCTCTGGATTGCCCTGTGAAAGCGGGCTCCGTCGGCGGCCGGAGGTGACCGTGACCGGGTTCTCTCTTGACGCGAACCCCCGGGAACCCTACAATGGCCGTGCGGGGCGGTTTTTACATTCACAGTGTGCGCAGAGTACTATTGTGGGTGATGCAGGGTCGGTGGATGGCGGAGGGCATGGAGCAGTCCGGGGGCCGGAACCAGATCATGCTGCCTGCACGGGCACGTCGCCCAATGGAAAGAGAATGAGCTTTACCTCAAAAGAGCCAACCAAGAAACGCATCGGCGAACTGCTTATTGAAGCGGGCCTGGTCACTCGCGAACATGTCGAGGAAGCCCTGGCGAAACAGCGCCGCGAGGGCGGAAAGCTGGTGGAGTTGCTCATCGCGCTCGGGCGGCTGCAAGCCAATGAGTTTGTGAGCTTTCTGGCGCGGCAGGGCGGTTTGCCGAGCATTGATCTTCAGCACTATGAGATTCCCCAGCCGATCATCGCGCTGCTGGACCGCGAGTTTGTTTTGAAGCACGAGGTCATTCCCATCGACAAGCTGGGCAAGCTGCTGACGGTGGCGATGGTGTGTCCGCTGGACTCGGACACCATCGAAGAGCTGCACGTGATGACGCAGTGCAAAGTGAAGCCGCTGTTGTGCTCGCCTGACGCGATCCGCATGGCTATCCAGCGCTACTATCCCGCGGCGGGTCCGGCGCCTGCCCGGAAGGCCGAGGGGGCGGCGCTGAACGTGGACGGCCTGGAGGGCGCCCTGAGCCTGCGCAACGTGACGCGGCTGGTGCGCGAGATCGAGTCGCTGCCGGCGCTGCCCGAGACCATCCGGCGGGTGCGCGAATCGGCGTCGGATTCCACGGTCTCGGTGAAGGAAGTCGGGAAGATCATCTCGGGCGATCCGGCGGTGGCGGCAAAGGTCCTGAGCGTTGCCAACTCGGCCGCCTATGGGTTCTCGCACCGCGTGGACAGCGTCTCGCACGCGGTGTCGCTGCTGGGGCTTCGTGAAACGTATTCCCTGGTACTGGCCCTGGCCATCGCCGACATCATGAAGGGAAGCAAGGGGTTCGACTACAAACGGTACTGGGAACAGGCGGTCAACTGCGCCGCCGCGTCCCGATTGCTGGCCGAAGAGCATGGGCGGACCGACAACGGCGGCACGTTCACGGCCGGACTGTTGCACAACCTTGGCAAACTGGCCCTGGCCCACGTGGCCCCCGGCGCCTATCCGCAGATCGGGGCCGACCTGTATGGTCAGGACCTCATTGCGGCGGAACAGAAAATCTTCGGCCTTGCCCACCCCGAAGCGGGCTACGAACTTGCCCTGCACTGGGACCTGCCCGAGCACGTCGCCGAAGCCATCCGCTTCCACCACACGCCCGAACAGGCCACGAAGCACGCCGACGTCGTATCGCTGGTGGCCCTGGCGGTGCTGATGGTCTACGCTTCGATGTCCATGGATCCCAGCGACGACCGCTTCTTCGAGGAGCACAAAGACCTGGTCCGGCGCGCGGGACTCGAGCTGGAACGTTCGAAGACCGCCTATCATACCTTCCTGATGCGTCTGATGGATCTGACCGCGGAAGCGTTCACCGCCTGACCCGCGCGTGGGCGGCGGGACCGGCCGCCCGGCATGGCTGCAAGAAATGCACAGTACGCCCCCGAATGCGCTCCTTTTGCACAGCCCTGGACCGCAACTGGCCCTGGAATGAATGGCACGGGTCTTGCTCATTGCCTGGGTGGAACACGAAATGGCCCACCCCCAGAGGGAATGCGACCCGACGGGGCGCCTGAAAGGAGACCCACCATGAAGACGATGAAACGATTCGCGATTCCGGCGATGGCCGTGCTGTTTGCTCTGGCGGTAATGCCTGTCTTTGCGCAAAACGACCAGGCGCCGCGCAACCCCAACACGATGCTGGAAAACCCGGGCGTCGGCCCGAACATCCCCCCTGCCGCTGAGGCCGGCGCTCAGTCCGAACCGCCCGTGCCCGGTCGTGGCCGCGGCATGCGCGACGGGCGCGGCATGGGCCAGGGGCCCGGGCTGGGACGGGGCCGCCTTGCCGAAAACGTCCCGGGCGAAGGGTATGGCTGCGACTCCTGCGAGGGGTGTGAGGTGAAAGGCATGGGCCAGGGCCGCGGCATGCGCGGCGGACGCGGCATGGGGTGAGGTGAAAGGCATGGGCCAGGGCCGCGGCATGCGCGGCGGACGCGGCATGGGCATGGGCATGGGCCAGGGCCGCGGCATGCGCGGCGGACGCGGTATGGGTCAGGGCCAGGGCCGGGGCCTGTGCGACGGCAGCTGCGGCGATTGCGCCAAGGGCATGGGCCAGGGTCGCGGCATGCGCGGCGGACGCGGCATGGGTCAGGGCCAGGGCTACGGGCGCGGCATGGGCCAGGGCCAAGGTTACGGGCGTGGCGCCCGTGACGGCAGCGGTCCCGGCCGGGGCCTCGGCTTTGGCGGGGGATGCGACCCGGATTGCCCCAATGCCCGCTAATGGTACACTGAGAGGTCATGGAACCGAAGAGTAACACACGCAACCCAGTGATTCTGGTGGTGCTGGCAGCCGCGGTCCTGGCGGCTGCCAGCATTGTCCTGCTGCTCCGGCAATACCGCATTGAAGTGGACAATGCGCAGGTCCAGCTGCTGGCAAAGGGCCACACCACCCTCGATGCCTTGACGGCGGGCATTCGCGCCCAGAGCCGCCGGGGGATGTACCGGTCCGAACGGTTGACGGCGATTTTTGATGAGCTGGCCCAGACGCCCGGTATCCTGGCGCTCCAGCTCCGTTCGTCGAGCGGCGCCCTCGTGGCGGCGGGCGGCGAGCTCGTAAACGTGCCCGACCTGCCCCCCGGGACCGAACTCTGGCGCCCGGACACGCTGATTATGACGGCCTCGGCCGAGTTCACGCATGACGGACCCGGCATGGGGCCCCTGGGACGGGGCCGCGGCGAGGGCGGTCTCGGATTGGGACCGCGGCGCGGCGGCGGACGCGGCTTCGGGGGAGGCTACCGGGCGGACGATCCCGACGCGGGCGATACGCCGTGGGAAGAGGGACCGCACGTCCTGACCGTGGTGCTCCACACCGGCGAAGTCCGGCTGGCGATACGCAACGCGCGCTTGAGACTCGCCGGCGGGGCGATCGTCGTGCTGCTGGCGATCGGCTCGGGCGCGTGGGCCTTCGTATCCCAATTGCACCAGCGCCGGCTGATGACCGGCCTGCTGCTCGCCGAAGAGCGGGTCGCGCAAAGTGAACGGCTCGCCCGCCTGGGGGCGGGTCTGGCCCACGAAACCAAGAACCCCCTGGGCGTGGTGCGGGGACTGGCCCAGTCGATCCTCGAAGCGCCGGAAGCCAATCGCGACATCCGCAGCATGGCGCAGCAGATCGTCGATGAATCCGACCGGACGGTGGGGCAGATCAACTCGTTTCTGGGGTTCGCGCGTCCGCTGGAACCCGAATTGCGGCCCGTGGACCTGTCGCGCCTGCTCGACCAGATGAAACCCCTGTTTGAAGCCGAAGCGCGCGGCGGCGGCGTCGAGATTGTCTGCGACGGCAATCAGTCGACCGTCCGGGCCGATGAATTGATGCTTCGCCGGGCCCTCCTGAACCTTGTGATCAACGGCATCCGCGCGGTGAAACGCCAGGGCACGGTCGCCGTGCGCGCGGACCGCGCCCACGATGGCGTGCGCATCGTGGTCGAAGACAACGGCTGCGGCATTGCCCCGGAAGATCTGACGCGTCTCACGGACCCCTATTTCGGACGGTTCGAGGAAGGCTCGGGGCTGGGACTGTCGATCGTGGACCAGATCGCCCGGGCCCATGGCTGGCGGCTCAGATTCCGTTCCGAGCCGGGGTCGCCTACGCAGGTGTCGCTTGAAGGCCTGTCTGAGGTACGCTAGGGACATGATGGAACAACGCCACCGCATTGCCATTGTCGACGACGACCCGGGCCAGCGCCAGTTGCTGGCCAACGCCCTCGAACGCGCGGGATACGAGACCCTCCGGTGTGAAGACGGGCCTCAGGGGCTCGCAGCAGCCGCTGACGCATCGCTCATGCTCCTTGACGTGCGCATGCCCGGCATGAGCGGGCTCGAGGTGCTCGAACGCGTAAAACGCGACCGGCCCCAGCTCCCCGTGATCCTCCTCACCGCGTACATCGACGTGCGCGACGCGGTCAGCGCGATGAAACAGGGCGCGCTGGACTATCTCGAGAAGCCGGTCGACCTCGATGAGCTCATCGCCGCCGTAGACGACGCGCTGGGCGCCATCGGGCGGGCGGTCTCGCAGGGCGAGGCCCCCGAAATCCCCCGGGGCATCGTCGCGGAGAGCGACGCCATGCGCAGTGTGTTTCAGCAGGCGGCGCGCGTGGCGTCCTCCGAAGCGACCGTCCTCCTGCTCGGCGAGAGCGGCACGGGCAAGGAAGTGGTGGCCGAGTTCATTCATCAGCGCAGCACGCGCGCGGAACGGCCGCTGGTGCGGGTGAACTGCGGCGGGCTGCCCGCCAACCTCATCGAAAGCGAGCTGTTCGGCCATGAGAAAGGCGCATTCACCGGCGCGGACGCCCCGCACCGGGGTCGCTTCGAAGAGGCCCACGAAGGCGCCATTTTTCTCGACGAAATCGGCGAGCTCCCGCTTGCCGTGCAACCCACCCTGCTGCACGTCCTCGAAAACGGGGCCATGCGCCGCGTGGGCGGTGGCCGGGAACTGACCGTCGACGTGCGCGTCATCGCGGCGACCAACCGCAGCCTCGAAGACGACGTCCGGGAAGGGCGGTTCCGCGAGGACCTCTTCTACCGGCTCAACGTGTTCGCGCTCGAGGTGCCGCCGCTGCGTGAACGGCGCGACGACATCCTCCCCCTGGCCGCGCATTTTCTCAAAGACGAAAAGCGCCGCCTGGCCCCGGCCACCGAACGCGTCCTGATGGCCTACGACTGGCCCGGGAACGTCCGTGAACTGCGCAATGCCATGGAACGCGCGGGCATCATGGCCGACGGCAACCTGGTGCTGCCGAAAGACCTCCCCCCGCAGCTTCAGGACGCCGCACCCGCCGGGACCTCCGGCACCGTGCTGGTGGGCGACATGCGCGAGATCCAGCGGCGGGCCATTCTTGAAGCCATCGAAAAGACCGGCGGCAACAAGACCCGCGCCGCGGACCTGCTCGGCATCAGCCGCCGCAACCTCATCTACAAGTTGAGGGAGTACGGACTGTAGGCGGGGAGGATGATTGCGAGCCCGATTTCGATTGCGAGCCCGATTTCGATTGCGATCCCGATTTCGATTGCGATCCCGATTTCGATTGCGATCCCGATCCCGATTTTGATTGCGCGTTTACAGGCCGCATCTCCGCGGCACTTCGATTGACTCTCCCTGCCCCGCCCGCTACCGTACCCCCTCTCCCAATCTCATTGGGTATCGCTTTGGGTATCGGTATCGAAATCGGGATCGCACCTCCATGAGCCTCGGCCACGAGAAACTTGACGTTTACCGGCTCTCCCTCGGCTACGTGGCATGGGTCTAGCAGCAGGCGGATACGCTGAACGGCATCCATCGTTCAGCGCGGGACCAGTGGCTTCGCGCCAGCCAGTCGATTCCGTTGAGTATCGCCGAGGGGAATGGGAAGACCGCCGGCGCGGATCGCCGCCGGTATGTTGAAATCGCGCGCGGCTCGGCGATGGAATGCGCGGCGATACAGGATGTCCTGGTTGTCGGCAAGGCCCTGGACGGAGCGGAGAGCGAGCGCCATAAACATGAATTGGACCGCATCGCGGCCGTGCTCAGCCGGCTGGCTGGCACAGGCTACCAGGTTGGGGAACAACCGGCGGAGTACCGGTGTGGCGGGGAGGACGATTGCGATCCCGATCCCGATTGCGATTTCGATGGGGATGGGGGGAGTTCGCGGTAGTTTGGATCTGAACCCGGCGTCAGGCAGGTGTTATCCTGGCCTTCCTGGTCCATTTCGTCCATGGGAGGAGGTCCACCAGCTTGCCGCCGTCCCGGGGATATGCCATGGTAACCGCGATTGATCCCGGTGTAATCATCAGAAAAGGCACGGCGCTTCATGCACATGACCTATCTTTTGCCCGGCGTGGTTATCGCCGCGCTCGTTTTGGCGGTCAAAACCAGCGCATCGTGGGCGGAACACCCGGCGGGCTCGCCCGACTGGCGCATCGAGGCGGGCTGGCTGGTTCGCGACGACACCGCGCGGCCCGGTGAGGGGTTCGCGGCCAACCTCCACATCGCGGACCACGGACCGCTGCTCACCGGCGCGGAGCCGCCCCGCATCGAGATGCGCCAGCCGGCGTACGGCGGGTTCGAGACCCTCTACACGACGGGCCGGGGCATCCTGATCGACCGTTGCATCCCCTTTCCCGAACTTGGGCAGCGCGCGTGGCGCCGGTCGTTGCATTACACCAACACCTCGGGCGAAACGCAGGACATCCTGTCAGCGGAAATGCACATTGCGCCCGTGTTTTCGCAAGACGGCGGAGCCTGGAACGCGGCGCACTTCCGTATGGCCGACACGCCTTCGGGACGGAGCCTCTGCTTCTCGTACTGGAGCGATGCGGACCCTTATACCGTCAAGGACGACGGCGTCGACATCGCAAGCCAGTGGCGGCTTGCGTCGGGCGCGGAAGCGGCCATCGGCCAGATGAGCGTCTGGCTCGGACGCCCCGGCCCGGAGGGGTTTCCCGTCGAGGCCGGGCGCTGGTTCCGCGCACACGGGTTCGCCGAGCCGCTCGAGTATCCCGACTGGCTCACGCGCGGCATCCTGTACGAAGCGTCGGCCGCGGGCCACGTCGATTCGCGGTTCAGTGATGCGGGCGGATTCGACGCGTTCCGCACGCAGGTGGATTACCTGGCCGGCCTCGGCGTGAATGTCCTCTGGCTGAACGCGGTGCATGCGCACAAACGCCCGCCCAACCCCACGGACGGCGCCTGGAACCACTACGATCCGCTGGACTTTGACGTCGTGGATCCGATCCTCGGCGGACCCGCCGCGCTCGCCCGGCTCGCGGACGCGCTCGAAGACGCCGGCATCCATTTCCTGGGCGAAATCGTGCCGCACGGCGGCCACAGCACGCAGGCCGCCGCCCTCGAAGCGTGGTGGACACGCGACCGCGACGGCCGGCCCCGGCACCCCTGGGGCGGATACGGTCTGGACAACGCGTCGCCCGAATGGCAGGCCGTCATCGGTGGTCACATGGCCATGCTCGCGCGTGAATTCGGCATTGAAGGCGCCCGGATTGACGTGGCCGACGGGCAAGGCGCGAACTGGGGGTCGCCGCGCACCCCTCACGCGTCTTATTCCACCGTCGGCGGGGGACTCGAGATGATGCGGGCCATTCGCGACGGCATCGCGCAGGGACCGGCATCGCGGCCCGTGCTGATTCCCGAAAGCCCGTTCCGGCGCGAATACTTCGGCGTTACAGGCGCGCATGTCGTCGGATACGGCTTTGAGTTCGTCAATTTCATCCGCGACCACACCGATCTGGCCCTGGATGCGCCCGCGCGGATGGCGGCCCGGCTTCACGCCTTTTTCGGGGCCGAACAGGGTGCGATGCCGCCCGGCGCGCTGGTGATCCGGACGCTCAACAACCACGACACGGTGGTCGAGCGGGGCCGCGTGCAGAACCGGTTCGGCGCGGGCCTGGCGCGGGCGTTGTACGGCGTCTGCCTGGCGGCGCCCGGCCTGCCCATGATGTACCAGGAGGAGGAAACGGGCAGTTTCGAAGCGCTGCGCGCCATGAACTGGACCCGGCGCCTGCTTCCCGAACTGGGCGCGGGCGAGGCCGAATTTCTGCCCCCGGGCTATTTCGCGCCCGAGGTTTTCGCGGTGATGCGCAGGGATGCGCGGCGCAAGACCCTGATCCTTGTCAACCTCTCCGGCAAACCGGTCGCGGGCCGCGCCGTCATGCCCGGCGGCGTGCCCGACGAAACCACGGTGTACGATGCCGCCGCCGTGGTGGCCCCCGGGGACGGCACGGGCGCCCCGCGGACCGCGCACGTGCGCGACCGCGCCGTGGACTGGGTCCTGAAACCCTACGAAACGGCCTTTCTGCGCATCGGTGCGCCGCCGGAAGAACGCGCGCCGGCCCTGCGATTCACGCCCCCCGCCGCGAACGCATCCCATCCTCCCGAAACGCCCGGCTGGCAGGCCCGTCGCGAGGGGCTGACGTTGCGATGCGGCGCCGTCGAAGCCATCTTGAGCGTCCCCGGCGTGGCCTGGGAAATCCAGAATGACGGCGCGGGCGGGACGCGGCTGACGTCATCCGCGGGCGCGATCGAGTGCCGCGAGGGGCCCGGCGGCGTCGCGGTGACCTGCGAAATCGGCGCGGAGGCGGCCTGCACGCCGTTGACACTGCAGGCGACGAACGCGCGGGGATGGAAGGTGTCGGGCGAGAGCGCCGTCCTTGCCGACTGGTTTGTGCCGCGCCGCCATCCGTTCCCCGAAGACGCCGGATACGTCTGGCGGCGCTCCGACGTCTGGGGGTATCTTCCACACACCCTGTACGACGGCGTGCTCCCCGTGGGCCGTCTCTGGCAGAGCCTGCTCGAACCGCTTCACGCGGGTGCGCCTGCCGTGGCGTTCCTCCAGGAGACCGGGCGCGGCCTGGCGCTCCGGCACATCCAGACCAGCGCCATGAACGTGGTGTTGCACGATGGCAGCGGCGCGGACGACGGGACCGCGGCGCTGCCCGCGTTACAGTTTTTCGCCGTTGACACCAGCCTGCACCCGCAGGTGCAGCATCTCGGCAGCCGGCAGCCGTGGCGGCTCGCCGGCCTGCAGCCCGTCGAACCGCGACCCTTGCGCGTGACGTTCACCCTCGCCCCGCTGGGCGATGCCGCCGGAGATTTTGCCGCGGAACGCGCGCCCCTCTCGGCGCGGGGACCGGTGCTCGAACGCGAGGGCCCGGAGTTCGTCAATTCGTTCGCGGCCGTGTTCATGCCCGAGCCGGCGGCGCTCACGTGGCGCAACCTTGCGGCGGTGCCGGGCGTCTATCGGGTGCAGTTCGAGCTGCGGCACAGTGAACGCGGCCCGGACGACCGCGAACTGACCGATGCCTACGCGCTCGAGATCGACGGCACGCCGGTGGCCCTCGACTGGGTTACGCTGAACACCGCCGCTACCGGGAATGCCTGGTTTGGCTATGCGCAGACGCCCCCCCTCGACCTCGCGGGCGGCCCCCATACCATCCGCATCCGCACCAGCCGGGCCTGGTGCGCCGTCCGCAACGGATTTCGCCTGCTTGCGTCCCCGGCGGCGTAGGAAAAGGCCGGTCAGTCGCTGGCGTTATTCCAGCCCGTATTTCTTGATCTTGTACTGCAGGGTGGTGCGTTTCAGGCCGAGATGTTCCGCGGCCTTGGTCTTGTTCCAGCGGAAGCGCTCCAGGGCGGCCTGGATCATCTCGCTCTCGAGCTTGTCGGTGCGTTCGACGAGCGACCCGTGCTCCGGCGTCTCGGCCGGTTCCGGCTCGTCGTCCTCCTGGATGAAGAACAGCTCCTGGGGCAGTTCCTCGACGGTAATCACGCTGCCTTCGCACAGGACCACGGCCCGTTCGAGCATATTCTCGAGCTCGCGGATGTTGCCCGGCCACGGATAACGCATGAAAAAGCTCATGACCTCGTCTTCCACGCCGGTCACGTTCTTGCCGGTCTCGGCGCTGAACCGCGCCAGAAACACGTCGACCAGCGACGGGATGTCGTCGCGGCGGCGTTTCAACGGCTCGGTGCGCAGCGAAAACACGTTCAGGCGGTAATAGAAGTCCTCGCGGAAATCGCCCTTCTCGATGGCCTCGCGCAGGTCGCGGTTCGTGGCCGCCACGATCCGCACGTCAACCTTCATGGTCTGCTGCCCGCCCACGCGTTCGAATTCCCGTTCCTGCAATACCCGCAGCAGCTTGGTCTGGATCGAGGGATCGATCTCGGCCACCTCGTCGAGAAACAGCGTACCGGTATGGGCCTGTTCGAACCGGCCCGCACGCTGGCCCGTGGCTCCCGTGAACGCGCCGCGTTCGTGCCCGAACAATTCACTCTCGAGCACGCCCGGCGCCAGGGCCGCGCAGTTCAACGCCAGAAACGGCCGGTCACGGCGCGGGCTCGCCTCATGGATGGCCCGGGCTACCAGTTCCTTGCCCGTACCGCTCGGCCCCGTGATGAGCACGCTGCTCCGGCTCGGCCCGATCTTCTCGATCATCTTCAGCAACTGCCGCGTCGACCGGCTGTCGCCAATGATCTTGCGCGCGTCGGGCAGCTCGGCCGCCTTGTCCCGCGGCGGCCCGCTTTCCTTGCGCCGACCGAGAATCTTGTCGACCTTCAGCTCGATTTCCTGGAGTTTGAACGGTTTTGCGATGTAGTCAAACGCGCCCAGCCGCATCGCTTCGACCGCGGTTTCCAGCGTGCCGTACGCCGTGATAACGATAATGCCCGCGTCAATCGCCGCTTCTTTCGCGGCCCGCAACACCGCCATCCCGTCGCGTCCCGGCATCTTCAAGTCCGTGATCACCACATCGAACTGCTGCTCCGTAAGCAGCTCGATCGCCTTGTCGCCGTTCGACGCCGTGGTCACAGCGAGACCCCGGTCCGTAAACGCGGTTTCCAGGACTTGCCGAATACCCGGTTCGTCGTCCACGACCAGCATCCGCGCTTTTGTTTCCGTTCGGGTCACCTCAGGCTCCTAGACTCTGGACGGATAGGGTTCCCTGTCGCGCAAGGGCGTGCTTCCCCGACAGGCGTAACGACGCGCTGACCACCCTGCCGCACCACCCGAGCCCGCCGCTTTGCAGCGGCTTAACTCCCCTATTTTGTATCACTTGTCGCGGGCGGGGTCAAATAGCTGACCGTGATTTGCGGGAAAACGGCCCCAACAAATCAAGAATTCCGCGATTCGTCGTCCAGGAGTTTCCGGAACGTGTCCAAGCGGTCCGATTCCGGGGCCCTGTCTCCGGCATCTCCGAACAGGCGGTCCAGGGCGGTGCGCGCCTGTTCTCCCGCCCCGGCCCCGGACGGGCCCGGTTCACGGTCGGCGAACTCGAACTCGTCGCAGAAATTGCCGCCAGCCTTGTCGCCGACCCATTCGGTGTTGGGGATATAGCATTCGTTGTGGGCGCCCGGCTCGTAGAAGCGGCAGTTCAGGCAGCAGTGCAGGTAGGCCGAACAGGCGCCGCAGATGTCCCTCGGCCCCGGCTGTCTCTTGCCGCCGCCGTCCCACGCGGCGCCGCAGTGATGGCATGGCTTCATGAATCGGGCTCCCGTCCCGCACGCGGCGACCGCGTGCGGGTTCACGGTCAGCCTACGCGCCCCGCCGCGCCCAGTCAACCGGCCGAGGCGGGACAACCCCCCGGCAGGCCCGGTGAACCCGCGTCACGGCCGGCCGGCATCCCGTCCAGCGGGTCTGCGTTGGAGTTGAGGCGCGGATGGGCTAGAATAACGCCGACACGGCGACACAGAAAAGGAGTCCCCATTCATGGTAGACCAGGAATTGCTCGACATATTGGTGTGCCCGGAGAACAAGACCAAAGTGACGCTGGCGGACCCGGGCCTCATCGAGAAGGCCAACGGCGCCATCGAGGCGGGCACGCTCGCGAACCGTGCCGGCGAGACGATCGAGGAGAAGATCGAGGGCGGGCTGGTGCGCGAAGACCGGGCATACATGTACCCCATTCGCGATGACATTCCCATCATGCTGATCGATGAGGCGATTCCCCTGGACCAGTTGGCCTGAGCCGGCGGGAGGGTATGCTGACCGCAGGCGGGCCGGGCGCCCGCGGGCCAGCCAACGGGGGGCTGTTGTGTCATGAGAGCATTTGAACCCTTTCTGGACGGCTACTGCAACGTCCACCTCCAGTTGTACGAGCATCTTCGCGACCGCAATCTGAACGCGGTCTGGGACCACATCCGCGCCAAGGAAGCTCTCACCACGGCCGACGACGTCCGTGCCCGCGCACATCACGTTCGTCAGGCCTTTCTCGACTCGCTGGGCGGCATTCCGCAGACCGAGGAACCTCTGAACGCGCATTCGAGCGGCGTGGTGCGGCGAACCGGCTACGCCATCGAGAAAATCATCTACGAAAGCCAGCCGAAGGTTTACGTGCCCTCCCTTCTGTACGTGCCGGACCGGCTGGCCTCCCCTGCGCCGGCCGTGCTGTTCCTCTGCGGGCATGCGCGGGAAGCCAAAGCCTGGCCGGAATACCAGCGCGTCTGCCACGACCTGGCCATCAACGGGTTCGTCGTCCTGGCGATGGATCCCACCGGCCAGGGCGAACGGGTAACGCACTACGACCCGGACACGGGCGCGATGCCCATTCCCTGGGGCACCACGGAACACTCGTACCAGGGCCTGCAATGCGTCCTCACCGGCACCAACATCGCCCGCTATTTCCTGTTCGACGCCATGCGCGGCCTCGACTACCTCGCCTCGCGCGAGGAAGTCGACGCCTCGCGGATCGGTGTCACGGGCAACTCGGGCGGCGGCACGCAGACCACCCTGCTGTGCATGGCCGGCGACGCGCGGGTCAAGGCCGCCGTGCCGTGCACCTACGTCACCTCGCGCGAGCACTATTACGTGACCGGCCAGGCCCAGGATGCCGAACAACTCCAGTTCGGCATGACCAGCGCCGGCATCAATTTCGACGACATGTTCCTCCCGTTCGCGCCGCGTCCGCTCCTTATCGGCGCGGTGGAGTCGGACTTCTTCACCCCGGAGGGCACGGCGGTCACCCACGAGCGGCTGCGCGCGTTCTACCGCATCCTGGGCCACGAAGATCTCGTGGACTGTGTGTTCGCACCCGGTATCCACAGCTATTGCCGGGAACTGCGCGAGGCCGCCGTGAACTGGTTTCGCAGCCATCTGATGGGCGCCGAACCCGATTTCAAGACCGTGCCGGACGCCGAGATTCCCGTCTCGCCCGACTCGGAGCTCTGGTGCACGAGCCGGGGGCACGTGCTCACGGACTGGCCGGACGCCCTCACGCCGTTTCATCTGAACCGGGCGATTATCGGCGAACGTCCCACGCCGCCCGATGCCGGTACGCTGCGGAACGCGCTGATCGATACGCTGGCCATACGCGACCGCATCGAATCTCCCGAGCGCCTGCGCCCGCGGATGGTCAAGACCCAGACCGGCCGGGACGTGACGGCCCATTCGGTGTTCTTCGTGAGCGAGCGCAACGTGATGGTTGCGGGCTGCGTGCTGCACCGGCCGGAGGCCGTGCCGTCCGAGGCGATTATCTGCCTCGCGTCCGGCGGCACCAATGCGCTCGACGTGCACATGGAAACGGAGCGGGACCTGCTCGATGCCGGAAAGGCCCTCTTCGTGTTCGACGTCCGCGGGACGGGGGCCGTCGAACCGGTCACGATCAATCCCCACGAACAGGGGCTCCCGGGCCTGCATTACCACACCGAGAACCGGCTCGCGTACGACGCCTACTGCATTGGCGAGTCGCTGCTGGGCATGCGCGTATACGATGTGTTACGGGCCGCCCAGTATCTGCGGGATACCGCGCCGTTCGAGCGCCTGGGCATTCGCGCGCGCGGGCTCCAGCCCTCGCTGTGGGCCTATCTGGCGGCGGCGCTCGACACGTCCATCGAATCCGTGCAGGTGCACAACCTCATCCCCTCGTTCGAAGCCATCGCGCGGACAGAGTTGTATACCATGGCGTTCACGCCCGCCTGCATGCTCCACGGCGTGCTCGAGCATTTCGATCTGCCCGACCTGATGCGTCTGTTTCAGGGCAGAGACGTGCAGGTCCGCGAAGAACCGGTCGAATCGCGCCTGTAGCCCGCCGGCGTTACCCGGTATGGTGAGAACCCGTACAGCATGATCGCCGCCGGCCTCGTGCGCCGGGCCAGGGCGTCTACTCCGTCCACTCGGTAGACCCGGGCCGCGCCCATCGCGGATTTTGCATCCCGTGCGCGGTCTGTGTTATCCAACGCGGGAGAACGTCTGATCTCTATCCTCCCGGAAAGGAGCTGTCTGGGAAATGCGTATCGCCTGCCGCACCGGCCGGTTCGTTGTGCTGAGCCTGCTGTTCACAATCCTCGCGGGTCTCGTGCTGCCCGCGTTCGCCGCCGAGGACGCATCCGCGCCGGTGTCCGCCGCCGAGACGGAGCCGGGCGCGTCCGCGGAAACCCCTGCCGAAGGGGAGGCCGCGCAGGAGGACGGCGACGCGCCCCTCGAGGACGTGCAGAAAAAGTGGCGCCAGGAACTGCTTCAATTGCAGCGCTGGGATATCACCATCGAGCACCTGGGCTACGCCGGTGCGACGTTTGTGCTGCTCTGGATCGCCGCGGGCATCGCGCGGGGCGTGATTCGGCGCATCGTGGTCAGCCGGCGGCTCGAACGGCGGCAGGAGTCCGGCCGCATGATGCAGCGCCTCTTGCTGGTGGTGCTCCGTCGGACCAGCAAAGGATGCATCTTCCTGGTCACGCTGTTTATCGCGCTGCAATGGTTGTGGGCGAGCGAGACGTTTGTCGGCAAGCCCATCGTTACCCTGACGCTCATTTACCAGGTGGCGCGGTATGCGAGCGGGTTTGCGCGCCGCTACCTCAAC
>JAEAMG010001357.1_pt1 | contig 19355 bp, 14 predicted proteins | sample 8958741 | NCBI WGS metagenome assembly JAEAMG01 (sample SAMN16933256, study PRJNA681125) | bioreactor sludge metagenome | isolation source: anaerobic bioreactor treating anionic surfactant - SDBS | place: India: Bengaluru | collected 2019-02-28 | reverse complement strand
CAGGTTGCGACGCCTTGGATGCCTTGTTTCCCGGCCGCGGGATTCGTCGGGGAAGCCTAGTGGAATGGATCGAAACACAAGAGGCAAGCGGGGCAGGCACCGTTGCGCTGTTGGTTTGCCGACAATTGTGTACACCGCAGCGGCTTTCCGTATTTATAGACGGCAAATGTCCAATCTATCCGGTGGCGTTGGCTGCGTTGGGGTTTGATCTGAACGCAATGATTCTTGTTCGGCCCGATTCCAAACAGGAAGTGCTTTGGGCGTCTGAAGAGGCACTGCGATGCGAAGCCGTTGAATTCGTTTGGGCAAGAATTGAACAACTTTCGAGCATGGCGTTTCGGCGTCTGCAACTGGCGGCGGAGGTGGCCAACACGGTTGGATTTTTAGTGCGCCCGGCTACCGCTATCGCACAACCGTCCTGGGCGGACGTCCGACTATTGGTAACGCCGCGCATAACTCAGGGAGATTCTTTGGGACTTCGCATAACCGTTGCTTATAGCCGTGGGAGGACCGAGCAATCCATGGCCGACATCGAGATTGACAATACGCGGGGAATGTTTCATGAAGTCTCCCACTCAAACCAAACGCATCTTATGTCTGTCGTTTCCTAATTGGTCGATCCAGCGATTGTTAGTTGCGCGGCCTGAGGCAGCGCATACCGTTTTGGTTTTAACAGAAACGGTTCAGAGTTTGTGTATTCTTGCAACAGGGTAGCCCGCAAACGCGGAATCGCGCCCGGCATGCCGCTTTCCGAGGTATTAGCTCGGGGTCGCACGCGTGACGAGGTTACGATCGAGCATCTGCAATCAGCGGCGGATCGTGCGGCGCTCGTTGAGTTGGCGGTCTACTGTGAAAAATACAGCCCCTGTGTCGGTTTGGAGGAGAAAGAACATCCAGAATGCCTTCTTCTGGATATTACCGGCATATCCCATCTTTTCGGCGGGGAAGATGCGATGGCTGGATGTCTTTATGACGATTTTTTGTCGCAGCATTTTAAGGTGAAGATCGCCGTCGGCAGTTCCATTGGAATGGCCTGGGCCGCCGCGCATTTTTTGGCCCAGCCATCGAAACCGCTCCTAATTCCGTCAGAACAATATGATCTACTGTGGAGTTTACCGGTCACGGGTCTTCGGCTCGGTAAAATGGCCCTCAAAACACTCTCCCAATTAGGGATTAAAACGATCGGCCAGGTGTTTCGGTTGGATCGTCGCTCGCTGCCGTCCCGCTTCGGTGAGGAAATCAATATTCGATGGGATCAATTCACCGGCAAGCGATCCGAATTGATTGTCCCGTGCCGTCCGACGCCGAAATTTGTGGTTGAACGTGTATTTGAAGATGGCGTCCGCTATCGAGGAGTCCTTGAACACACGGTTCTGGTTTTGCTCCAAGAACTTGTCGCTCTTCTGCAACCGAGAAAATGGGGAGTGCGGTGGCTTCAGGGGCGTTTCGTGACGGAAGCAAAAACCAAATATGACATCACGATTCGGCTCTGCAAAGCGACTGCCGATGCTCGGCAACTTGACGAACTATTGCATCTCAAGCTGGAAAACGTGCATTTTGACGCTCCACTGGTTCGTATACGTTTCGAGGCGATGGAAATTTGCCCTCTGGAACTGTTGCAGGGCGATTTCTTCAACGATCGATCGCAAAACGATGCCAGGCAGGTCGCCTCGTTGTTGAATCGACTGAGCAATCGACTGGGATGTCAAGCTGTCGTCCGTCCACGTCTGATGCCGGAATCCATTCCCGAGCGAGCCGTTATGTTGGTTCCCGTGACGGAGGAAATTCCTGCAGCAATTTCGACGTACAGCAAAGCGTTCCGCCCCCTAGACCGCCCTACGTGCGTGTTTCCTTGGCCGAGACCGGTAGATGTCATTACCGTTGTTCCCAATGGTCCTCCCAGGGCACTCTTTTTGAATGGACTGCAATTCGAGATTATCCGTCATTGGGGGCCGGAACGGATCGAGACAGGATGGTGGCAAGGCCCATTGGTTGATCGCGATTATTATCGCCTGGAAATAGTCGATGGACGGCGATTTTGGTTGTTCCGCCGCCTATCCGATCAACGGTGGTTTATGCACGGTGCGTTTTTTTAAGCAATGCAATATGCTGAACTTCATTGTCTGACGAATTTCTCGTTTCTCTCGGCGGCGTCACACCCCGATGAATTGGTCGCTCGCGCCTCAGAACTTGGCTATGCCGCGCTTGCGATTACCGACCGTAACAGTCTCGCCGGCGTTGTTCGGGCGAATACGGCGGCAAAGGACCGAAACCTCAAACTGATTGTCGGGGCTGAAATTGTGCCAATCGATGCCCCGCCGGTCGTACTTTGGGCAAAGGAACGCAAAGGATACGGCAATCTTTGCCGGATGATTACCTTGGGTCGACGGCGTGCCCCAAAAGGCCAATGCCGCATCTATCTCAGCGATATCGTTACGCACTCCACGGGACTTCTCGCCGGCGTTTTTCCTCCGCCCTGGAATGAACGACTTGCCCTGGAAGATGTGCAACGTTACGGACGTATTTTCGGCAACGCCTGCTACTTGTTGGCCGAATTGCACCAAGGTCCGCACGACGATGACCGAATCGAATGGCTGACAGATCTGTCCCGCAAAACACGCCTGCCGCTTGCGGCGGCGGGCAATGTCCTGTTCCACATTCCTGCCCGAAAAGCGTTGCACGACGTCCTGACGGCGATCCGCTTTCGTACAACGGTCGCACAGGCTGGCGAACATCTCGAACCAAATGCCCAACGTCATCTCCAATTGCTGGATGGCATGCAAACGACGTTTGCAAAGTTGCCGCAAGCGATCCGTTGTGCTGTGGATATCGCCGAGCAATGCACATTTGCACTCGACGAGCTTCGTTATGAATATCCCGAGGAACTGGCTCCCGCTGGATGGACGCCCCCGGCGTACCTGAAGCAACTCACTTGGCAAGGCGCCGAACAACGCTATCCTCAAGGAGTGCCTGCTCACGTGCGACAGCTTTTGACGCATGAGTTGGGCTTGATCGAAGAACTGCACTACGAACCGTATTTCTTGACAGTTTGGGATCTGGTGCAATTTGCTCGTTCGCGTGGAATTCTTTGCCAGGGACGAGGATCGGCGGCCAATTCGGCCGTATGTTATTGTCTCGGGATTACGTCGGTTGATCCTGCGAAAATCGACGTGCTTTTTGAACGATTCATCAGCCGTGAGCGTAATGAAGCCCCGGATATCGACGTTGATTTTGAACACGAACGCCGTGAAGAAGTTTTGCAGTATCTTTACGAAAAATACGGCCGGGATCGGGCAGGACTCGCCGCCGTGACGATTACTTATCGTCCGCGATCTGCGATTCGCGATGTTGGAAAAGCGCTGGGCCTGTCGCTTGAGCTTGTCGACCGTTTAGCCAAGAATGCCGACTATTATCAAATCACGGAAGATTTTCCGCAACGATGCCGTGAGGCTGGGCTGGATGTTCAGTCTGATATCGGTAGACGACTGGTCGGTTTCGTCAAAGAATTAATTAGCTTTCCTCGCCATCTGTCGCAACATGTCGGCGGCATGATTATCACGCGCGGACCGCTTGACGAATTGGTGCCTATCGAAAACGCGGCGATGGAAGGCCGTACGGTCGTCCAATGGAACAAGGACGATCTTGACGATTTGGGAATTCTGAAAATCGACTGTCTTGCACTTGGCATGTTGACGGCTATTCGCAAATGTTTTGCACTTATCGAATCGCATGTAGGCGGAAAACGGACGCTTGCCGACATACCCGAGGGCGACAATCGCGTTTACGATATGATTTGCCGAGCCGACACGATGGGAGTGTTTCAGATCGAAAGCCGGGCGCAGATGTCAATGCTGCCTCGGCTCAAACCCCGTTGTTACTACGATCTTGTGATTGAAGTGGCGATTGTCCGGCCTGGTCCAATTCAAGGCCAGATGGTGCATCCCTACCTTCGACGTCGCCGTGGTGAAGAGGCAGAGAATTATCCCAACCAAGACATCCGAAAAGTCCTCCAGAAAACGCTGGGAGTACCGTTGTTTCAAGAGCAATGTATGCAATTGGCCGTCGTAGCGGCAGGCTTTACGCCCGGCGAGGCCGATCAGCTTCGTCGGGCGATGGGGGCTTGGCGCCGCCCCGGCTTGATCGATCAATTTCATCAAAAACTTCTTGCAGGCATGAAACGCCACGGTCTGGAAGGTGAATTTGCCGAGTCTGTGTTTCAACAAATTCGTGGGTTTGGCGAGTATGGCTTTCCCGAATCCCATGCAGCAAGTTTTGCCCTCTTGGTCTATGTATCCGCATGGCTGAAGTATTATCATCCCGCTGAATTCACGGCCGCGATTCTTAACAGCCAACCGATGGGCTTTTATGCTCCGGCACAACTTGTTCGCGATGCCCGATCGCATGGTGTTGAAGTTCTGCCTGTCGACGTCAAGCACAGCCGGTGGGATTGCACGCTCGAAGCCGCCGCCATACGCCTTGGGTTACGATTGATTGTCGGGCTTCACCAGTCTTCGGTCGAGGCCATTGTCGAAGCGAGAACCTCCAAACCGTTTGGATCGATGCACGATTTCCTGATACGGACTCGCCTTTCTCGTTCGCAAGCGGTACTTTTGGCCGATGCCGGCGCGCTCTGCAGCTTGAACCAGAATCGTCGCGAATCGCTCTGGAATGCGTTGACCGCCGACTCGCCGCCCAGACAGCAATCGTTGTTTGATCAAGCGGAGCCGGAAGACGAACAAACGGCCAACCTGCCGGCAATGGAGCCGGAAGAAGAAGTACATGCCGATTACCGGACGACCGGCCTGTCATTGCAGTCCCATCCCTTGGCATTTTATCGTCAAAAACTTCAGCAATGGGGTGTCCGACCGACGAGCGATCTGCTCCATCTTGCCAGTGGCCGGACAGCCAAGATTGCCGGTTTGGTTCTTTTGCGTCAACGCCCCAGTACCGCCAATGGAATCACATTTGTAACGATTGAGGACGAAACCGGCACGGCCAATCTCCTTCTCCATCGCACCATTTGGGAGCGTTTTCGCACAATCACCCGTCACAGCCAAGCATGGATTGTCCAAGGACGCGTCGAGTCCAAAGACTCCGTGATTCACCTGGTGGTTCAGCGAGTGGAGGATCTGGCGACTTGCTTGTCGGCGATTACCGTCCGATCACGGGATTTTCGATGACGCTGTTTCCACAACGTACTCAACGTAGGTAATGATCGCCGCCCAGGATCGGGAAAATGCCACCATCAAACGGTGCTTCCCCTGGTGCTCTAAATTCCAACCGGGTGAGCGCCCTGGTGTCATACTACCTGCCGCTCGGTGGCACGAATCGGCTCGATTTGCATCGAAAGGCATGCCATCAGGTGGTGTCTTGGCTGCAAAAGAAGTAGGCGCAAACCACGATGACGTTGAGAGATACGGCACTGTATCGTCGTCAATTGGCACGAATCGTCACGAATTGCCTCGAAACGCCATAAGCGAAAAAAAGTATCCCCGACAAGGTTCGAACTTGTAACCTTCGGCTTCGGAGGCACTCGCTTAACACCGAAATCCTTACGACACAGCACCTTACGATTTTCAAGAATAGCAGAAATTCGCAACAATTACAAGGATTTACGACAGATTTACTACAGCCAGCAGCACATTCACCTGTATCAGGAAAAACCTCTTTTACGTGCTGCAACAGAGCCATCATAGCGGTTACTTCTTTCTCGGCAAGTACTGCTATCCCCCCAGCTATTCCTTCCGCATTACTTCACGGTTCAGCCTCCATCTATCGCTTTGAATTGGCGACGCCGGAAGAAATGAGAAGCCGCCCCCCCAGGGCAGGCCCGCCACATCTTGTTCCTTTGTGGGTCGTTACTGGCCGTCCATTGTCTGAAACCTATCGTCCCAACGCAATTCCTGACCTCATTCCCTGAAAAGGAGCGATCATGCCCGAGAAGAAACAAACCTCCAAAAGCCTTCACATCGCCCACAGCATTACCTGCGGTGCAATCCTTGCGGAAATCCGCACCCATCAAAGCAATGCGGGCTTCGACTATTACTCGTTCAAGCTCGAAAGAATCTACGCAGCGAGTACTGGCAAGCAGGTTCGCGGTAGCGAATTCTTTGGGAAGAACGCCCAGGACATTGCTCAAGCCGCACACGAAGCGGCGGAATGGATCAGTGCTCAACAGCAGGCAAATCCCTAGGCCAATCTTTCAAACAATTTTGCGTTGCTATTCACTACAACCCTTTTTGAGGAGAAATCTCGTGGGAAAGTCCATGATTCCGCGGCGGCAGCAATCCGTTGTCGATCACCCGCAAAATCGAGAATCGTTGATGCACATTCTCGGGTACTTATTTTCTGGTGATCGCCGGAATGAACTTGCGATCAAATGCGATTGGAATGAGAGCGAAAATCCCGCACCTCGTTCGCCGTGCGGCATATTGTGCGACGCTTCCGGCTCTATGGCCGGAGAGCCGATTTTCCTCCTCAACGAAGGTCTTGGCAATTTCGGAAAATTCGTCCGAGAAGACTCTTTGGCGGCTCGCTGTACTGACATTGCCGTAATCCGCATCGGTGGATGTCCGAAACTCATCGTGCCGTTCACGCCAGCGGAATGTTTCTTTCCTCCCGAATTGGAGGCGGCAGGAGACACGCCCCTCGCCGAAGGCATTCTGTCGGCGATTGCAGTGACCGAGGATCGAATTTGTCAAATCGAAAAATTCGATCTCGACATGCACCGTCCCGTGATTGTGGTCATTTCCGACGGCCAAGCCAATCCGAGCGGGAATACCCAGAAGGCGATTGATGAAGTTCGCCGCGTTGAAAAAAACAAAAGCATTTCCATCCACGGCGTAGGAGTCAATAGCACCGCGAGCCGTGCTCTCCAGAAATTCATGGTGCGCCCGGTGGTGACCTTGGCCGAATGGAACTTCATTTCGCTCTTCCGGACGGTTTCCCAGCACATCATCAACGCCAGCCGGACCATGCCCGGCAACGATACGGATTTCGATTGGAGCGATGCGGATTGGGCTGAATGAGAGGAATTCCGCCATGACTTCATTGTTTCTTCAAGCAACCGGCGAAAGAATTTCACTCGGGCCAATTCTGGCTTCGGGCGGCGAGGCATCGGTTTATACGGTGACAAGCCGCCCCGAAATCCTTGCCAAGATATTCCATAATTCCACACCGGCCATTGAAGAAAAACTCCTTGCCATGATTTCCGCACCGCCTCCTTGTGTTTCACTTGGAGGCGGGTATGCGGAACTTGTCTGGCCGTTCGACGTCGTGCGGGACGCCGATGCCAACAATGCCTGTGTTGGATATGTTATGCGACACATACGCAACCACTTGCCGCTCGACATCATTGCCAATCCGGCAACGTGCCCGCCGCAAATCAACTTTCAATGCAAACTCCGCTTGGCCGCGAACTTGGCTTGGATGTTGGCCGAACTCCACGCTGCAAGACTCGTTGTGGGCGATCTTCACTTGGGGAATACACTCGGCGATCAAGCCGGTTGCATTAGCGTGATCGACACCGATTCCTTTCAATTTCTTTCCGCCGGACGTGTCTTTCGTTGTGGAGTCGGCAAAGCGGAGTCCATAGCCCCCGAACTTTTCGACATCGACCTCAACACGATTGATCGAACGCCAGAGCAAGATTCGTTTTCCTTGGCAATCGGGATATTCCAACTGTTGATGGATGGCAACCATCCATATCAGGGAAGATGGCGTGGGGCTGGGCAAAGACCAACCCTCAACGAACGAATTCGCCAAGGGGCATGGCCGTATGCCCAGCCAGCACCGCCGAACTGGGAGCCGCGACCGCTATCGCCTCCGTTTGACCTGCTACACCCGCTCATTCAGGATGCCATGATTCGCTGCTTCCAAGTGGGACACCGCAATCCAGCCATGCGTCCGACAGGAAGCGAATGGCAGCGAATCTTGCTTACCGTCGAAAGCGACGTGAACTATTTGAACAAAGTTGTTCCGCTGTTCACTCGGTCCTCTTGGAGAAACCAATCGCCTGCTCATCAGGCCGCAACCATTCACGGCAAAATCCATCCGCCCAGCCTTCGCAGGATTCCCTCCAATCCGACAAAGATAGCTATTTCCATCTTTGTGGCAATCATTTTGGCTACTGTGGGCATCTACGCTTTGCACTCTGCCCCCTCGCAAGAACAGGAGCAGCATACTGGCCTTCCGCAGAAACAAGAACAGCAGAAATGCTCTCCGGCTGACTCTTCTCCGGACAGGCCCAATAAAGGAAAACCGACGCCCAAGTTGTGGCGTGAATTACGTGATTCGCTTTAGCGTTCAAGCGACCCGATGGCCGGGCCGCTCAATAGAATAGCCCTATTTATGAAGGAATCGACCAATGAAGTTAATGCCAGTTGCCTTCCTAGCCATAGTTGGCTTGATGCCGACCATTTCGCTGGCGGAATCGGGAACACCGACGCAGACCAACGAGCAAGCTGTCAAGGCTGATCCAAAATTGTCATTGGCAAAGAAGACCAAGAGAGAAATAGAGGAGACAGAGCGAAATCTCGCTCAACAGGAACAGGAAGCCTTTCTTCTCATACAGCAAGCCATCAAGAATATGCCCTCGGACGCATTAACTGCCCAGCATGATGCGCTCGACGGGCTTCGTCAAGTCACCAGCATCCTCCACCAATTATCCCAGAATCTCTTAGAAAAACGCAATGGGATTATCACGGATATTGACAAACTCAGGCGATTGAATCGAATGGCCTCAAAGGTATTTCGCGAAGCGTCAAAGAGCTTTGAGGAATATGCAAGAGAGGAGCCGTATGAAGACATTCGAAAGGACTACATACGTTTGGCTGGGATATGGACTGTCCTCGCCAAGGATCTAGAAAAACGCACCGGACAATACGATACCGAAAATAACGAATTGAAGGAGATGCTGCGATACCTTGAGAGGATAGCCCTCTATCTTGGTCGTCTCCATCAACATTTCGAGGCTTCCCCGAATACAGCGTCGATTCAGGAACGCGAAAAATACATCGAGGATCTCAAACGCTTTATCAAATCCTTCGAAAAACTTCGCTCCCTGTTCGGCGACTTCGACAAAGAATTGAGAGCGAATGCACTAGCCAACGATCTCCCATCCGCCCAATCAATCATGGCATCGGCAAAAAAAGCAACGGCAGCAGCAACAGAGGTGCCAACAGAGAAGGTCCCGTTCTATTCGACAAAGACCTTTTGCGTACTCGCCACTCTTTTAGGCGCATTTGTAATTTATGTGATCGTGAAAGCTGTTCAGGAGATGTAGGGGGCCTGTAGCCATACAACAACAACTGGATAGATCATGAGTCATCCAAAAATGCAAAAAAAGAATACGAAATCCCATCCCGTGTCATTTCGCCTTCCGGCCAATTACATGGATGTTTTGGCTGGACAGGCAGAGGCGGTTGGGATCTCGGTCGGAGAGTATGCTCGAAAGCAGGTCATCGAGTCTCTCGATGGGGAGTTTCAAAACCGGCTATTCGGCGAACTTGCCAAGATATTGTTGGAAATCCAATCCGAAAGAGACGACTTGGCAACGGTCGCCAAGGCAGTCATCGTCATAGCGGGCCATCAAACACCCGAAAACGCGGAGGAATGGATTCGCACGAATTTGCGTTAGCAAAGGAAGGCGAAGCGACTATTGGAACTCTATTTCCATGACCGCAAGGTGTTCGTGATGATTCGCAAACTGATGATTCTGTTATTCTTCCTGGCGACCGTTGTTATTTTCAGCGGGCTATTTGGGCTTGCGTTGACTATTGCCAATTGGCCCGGAATTGTCGCTTGGTCTCTAGCCATCATCTTGGCCATTGTCTTGAGTGAATCGGCAAATGACTATTGGAAACGTATTTTTCAGGAAAGCTGCCGAATCAAATCCAAGCGGCCACCGACTGGCCGTTGGGCTTGTAAAAGAATCGTTGCCGTTTTTGCCGCCGCCATGATTGCATCATGGCTTGGCTACGGTTTCACGGCAGCGTGCCTTTCTCCTCGCAATCCGCTAATCCGCCCATTCTCCGAACAAAAGACGACGCACAGGGACCGCGTACTCGACCGGCAAAATACTCCGCCTTCCCTATCGGCAACTGCAATACCGCCAGAATGTCCCGGCTTGCTCGGATTCATGCGATATGTTGCCGGATTGTTGGCGGGGGTATCGGCATGGAAATACGTGGCCGACAGACTCATTCCCCCTCATCCCACCCCATCGAAAGAACCGTACTATCGGGGACGAAGACTCCTTTCCCTTGCAGAAGCACGGCGACAAGCGGAAATGTCTACGCCGGAAGGGGATGAGGGAGTTCCGCTGGGCGGCATCCAAATTCCAACAGAATCCACAAAAACGCATACAGTCATGCTTGGGGCATCCGGGTCCGGCAAGACTCTTTCGATACGAATACAACTTCAACACGCACTCGCTCGAATCGGCTTCGGGCAAGACCGGCGAGCACTGATCTACGATGGAAAACGCGAGTTGCTGAGTTACCTCTTCAACATGAGATTGCGTTGCCCCATCAGAATATTGAATCCCTTCGATGTGAGGGGCGTCGCATGGGACATCGCCAAGGATTGCACCGACCCGGCAACCGCATGTGAAATTGCGTCGATCCTCCTTCCAAGCCAAGGCGAGTCGCAGGCGTACTTTGTGAACGCTGCCCAGGATATTCTCTCGGGCGTGCTTATGGCGTATCACCTCCATTGCCCCGGCAAATGGACATTCCGCGACGTGATTATCGCCTTGGAAACCCCCGACGCCCTACGGCACCTGCTCAATCTGCATTTCGAGACCCGCAACCGGCTGAATTACTTTGCCAAAGATGCGACGTTCTTGGATATTTTGACGACGATTTCGACGCGAATCGCCGCTTACCGGCAAATTGCCGCTGCTTGGAACTACGCCACCGAACGGATTAGCCTGCAAGACTGGGCGAACGGGGCTTTCGTTCTTGTCCTTTCCACAGATGAATCCATGCGACGTTCTTTGGACGCCATCAACCAAACGATGTTTAAGCGGGCAACGGAATTGGTATTGGCCCAAAACGAATCCCCTGACCGAGAAACGTGGATTGTCCTGGATGAACTCCGGGAAGCCGGAAAACTGGATGGATTAACAAGCCTCTTGACCAAAGGGCGGTCCTTTGGAACGCGAGTGATCGTCGGATTTCAAGACATCGAAGGACTTCGGGCGGTCTACGGCGACAAAGAAGCCAACGAAATCGCCGGATTGTGCAGCAACAAAGCGACCTTTCGTTTAGACGACGCGGAAACCGCCCTTTGGGCATCGAAGCTATTCGGCGATTACGAATATTATGAAAAACAACAAAGCACCACTTCCAATACGTCTTCCGGCCAAACAACAACCAGCCAAACAACGACACAACAGTTGAAGAAACGTCAAGTCGTCATGCCGGAACAGATACTCGGCCTTCCGCCTACTAACCGTCACAACGGCCTTTCCGGCTATTACATTTCACCCATTGTCGGCTGCTTCCATTCCACGTTGACGGCAGAATATCTCGAAGAAAACCTCTTGCCCGCCAACCCGAATGAACCGAACTTCATTCCCCGATCCAAAGATCAGCTTTATCTCAAGCCGTGGAATGAGTTCGACTTGCAGCGGCTGAACCTGGACGATTATAAGGGCAAATCCTCTCCCGAACCAATCACAAGCAATCACACGCCCAATACGCCACCGGCAGAAACGACAGCCATTTCGCCATTGCCACTCCCGGATTCCATGGCAGCAGACACAACACCGCCCTCGGGAGATAACCCGCCGCCAATCGATCTCAAGACATTGCATCGCGTCGAACGCCCCCGGAATCAACAAGAACCTTGATTCCGATTTCGTGTTCGGTTATCCTTTTCAAAACGTCTTGATCGTGGTAGATGTAGAAAACGGGCGATTGCTTCAGGTCTTTTTTGCAATCGTACACCTGACGTACTGAAGTGCTTACGCTCTCCGCGAAGAATATCCGCAATTTCAGGCACACAACCACGTTAGCTGTGTTTACAGGATGTTTACAGGGCGGTCGGCTTCTTGCCATAACATGCTCTTCGTGCATGGGTTAAGTGTGTAAACGCAGCTAAACCGCCGAACGCAGGGCCAAATACTCAAGGGCTTCGGCTGAGACTCCTTGCTTGCTCCTGTTCTTGTTGACGCTTTTGGGATTCCATCAGAACTTCGTGGGCTAGTTGTTTCGCCCGTGATTCCGCCATTTGTTTGACAAGCGGAGCGAGTGCCTCGTCAACCTCTTTCTTTCGGCTTTGCCTGGACTGTTCCAATGGCTCTTGCTTTTTCTCTTGCTCGACTTTGTTCTGTTTCTCCCGTGAAACATCTTGCTCGATTTTCGACCCTGTTTGTTTGCTCGGGGCTAGCTCTTCTTTTCGGTTTTGCTCATTCCTCCGGACATTTTCTCGGATACGCTCTTGCTCGACTCGCTGCTGATTTTCCCGAGACTGGTCGAACGCGGGCTGGGCCTCCTGCCTGACGGGTTGTTCGCGAGTCTGTTTCGGCTCTTGTTCGACCTTGACGCCCTTTTCACGATGAGGCTGCGGTTCAACCGCCGGTGAAGTGTGCTGCGAAGGTGCCGGTTCTCTTTTCAACTCCGGCTTGACGTGGGAGTCGATTTCCTCTTTGCGAGACTGTTGCGGCGATTGCCAAGGCTCGGCAACCGGTCGTTTTTGATAGGAGTTCGGTTTCTCCCGAGATAATTCGGATTTGTGTTTGAGGGCTTCGTCCTGCTCCTGTTTAGGCTGTTGCTCGATCTCTCGCTTGGGTTGATGCTCAACAGCAGGCGACTTTTCCTGGACTTTGTGTTGTTCCCGCCTTTGCTTTTCAAGGAATTCGGTGTTGTGCTCGTGTTCGAGCTTCTGCAACATCTCTCGATTGCGATCTTGCTCCGCCTTTGCGGCTTCTTGATGTTTTTGCCGGAGTTCTTCCTGTTGATCTGAAGTCGGCTTTTGTCGGGCTTCCTTTTCACGTTCCCGATCAATCTCCGGCAGCTTTTCTCGCGACAAGGCTTCCTGCCGCTTTTGCTCATTCTGCTTTTCCCGCTGCGTATCTCGCTGTTGACTCTCGTGGCGAGTCTGCTCACGCTCTTGCTCCCATTGCCGGTGAAGTTCCTGCTTGGCATGATCGCGTGCAATTTTAGCAAGCTCCCGGCCAGCCTCCAATTTCTCCGTGTAGAGATGAATGGATTCTCTGTGCCGGGAACATTGTACGTAGGCCATTTCCTTGGTGGTCATCTTTCCGCCGACATGGATATACGAACGATCGACGGTCGCACCCTGGAGTTTGTGTGTTGTGAACGCATACCCTCTTTGAAAGCCTTGGAATGACTCGCCATAGTGCCGGTGCATGGGTATCGTCACCGTTTCCTTATTCTTGTCCAATTGAATCGTCACCGTCGTTCCGATCCCCCAAGGCTTCACTCCCACCAGCACTCCACGGTCACCGTTCTCGACGCCCAACTTACGGGACTTCTGCGTAAATATCACCCGGTCGCCGGGATACAGGATTTCTTCTCCCACCTTGACCGGATGGTTCAATTTCAATCGACCCGCCTGGGCAAGCTCACGTTGAGCCAGATCATTGTACCGATCCACTTCTCGATTCGTGGCAACGACGATCACATGATCCTTAGGTTGCTCCACTCCGCCATACTTCCTCCAATCCTCAATCAGCCGTTCCGCCGTTTTATCTTGGTTTTCCGAGACCTTGAGTTGCCCGCACTCGGCAAAGAGTTGTAACGCCAGCTTTGCTTCGCCCCTTTCCAGAGCCTTGACAATCTCCCGCTGAAGGTGGTCGGTCTGTCTGCCGATTTCCTGTAAGTCGGCCTGTCCCACACGCTTGGCAATAAACTCAAACCCTCCACCGGCATTGATGCTGGGCAGTTGCCGGTGGTCGCCCACGCAGACCATGATTCCGCCTGCCTTAGCCACCGCCCGAGAGAGATGGGCGAATTGTTTCGTGCCGAGCATTCCCGCTTCATCGACCACCAGCACGGTCTTTCGGTCGATCTTCAGCCGGTTCATCGCATACGTGCGTTTTCCTTGCGCCGCCCGCCACAGTTGCCGGGCGTGATGCTTGATGATACGCGAGGTGTCCGGAGTAATCTGGTTAAGGCGCATGGCGACGGTATCGCTTTGGATTCCTGCGCCAGTTTGCATACCTTGAGCCGCCACGCCCGCTACCGAGCAGCCGATGACCCGATAACCTTGCTTGGTATAGGCTTTCTCCATCGCCGATAGGAGGGTTGTCTTGCCAGTTCCGGCAAAGCCGTTGAGGACTTTGATTCGCCCCTCGCCTTGGGTCAAGTAACGCAAGGCATCCGATTGCTCCTGGTTCAGCAAGACGGGCTTCCCTTGGCTGGTACTGTTGGCGGCTTTTTTGTCAGGACATTGCGGTGCGGCAATGATCTTTTCCACCAGATTTGCATCAAGGGGTTTGAATTCGCTGCGGTGCAACGAATCAACGGCGTCGATAAATAGCTTTTCTGTTTCCAAGACTTCCTTGGTTGAATACCGGGCAACTCGCTTGACCTCACCCAATCGGATGAACTTCGTGGCATCTTGGATGTCGCGTTTGACCGATTCCATTACGAAATGCGGTTCAAGGCCCCAGCCTTGAGCGGCTTCCAGTGTTCTACGCAATAGCTCTTGTTCCGAAAAGTGACTTTCCGAATCGGTAATAAACTCAACAGCTTCATGCAAAGCCTTTTGGTATCGCCGTTCTCGTTTCGCAGGTGTGGTTCTTTTCACCCGGCCCAACAGTTTGCCAGCCTTGGCAAATGTGAAACCGTGGCGACGCCCCTCTTCTTGCCATATTTTGAAAAGCTCATCGCGTGGCGGAATCGTGCCTTTCTTATTGCGAGTGTCCTTGGTGGCGATTGCCGCAGCCGCCGCACTTTCCAGCCCCAGCTTGCCCAATGCTCCCTTAATCGCTGTCCGTCGTTTGGAAAAGGCTTTCATCAGCGTCTCATTGACGCCCTCGATCTCGAACCAGCTTTCCCGCTTGCCCTTCTTATTCAGGGGGCGGATAATCTTTACCCCCAACTCTTCTTGCAGTTCATGGGCCAATGCCGCCCGAAAATACGCCCCCGCCGCCATTTTGTGTCGGAATAGGTCGATGCTCGACAAGGCACGGTATTTCCCGTCCGGGCAGAGACCGGCATTCAGCACCAAGCCGTGAATGTGGTATTGGGGATCGAGCAATCGGCTTGTGCCGTGAGCGAATCCGGCTACCACCAATTTCGCCTTCACCTTCTTGCTGCCGCCACGGCCAACGCGGCAGAAGGCGGCCTCCGATTCCAAGTAACCAATCGACTTCCGAAACGCTTGATCGATTAGCCCTTGAATCTGCATACGAAGACTTTCATCCGCTTGCGACCAGAGCGTCGAGACCGACTTCGGCACGCTAAATGTTAAATCCCAGCCGGGATCACGTTGTTTTTGCTTCTTCTTGGCGGCTTGAGCGGCGTTTTGAACGCCATTTTGGTCGGTTTGTTGCGGTGCAACCGGAGTTTTCGATTCTTTGATGGCGTTGCGCACCAATTTCTTGCCGTCAGGTGAATAGCCGCGAAAACACGCCCGCAAATGCGATGCTCTTACTTTGCCGGAAAGATGCAAGCCTTTCGCACCTTCGCCATGCCAATACCCTTCTGGTTCGCCCCCCTTCAGATAATAGTCCTCTTGCGAGAGATTCAAGTAATAGTTTTCTTGGCCGGACGACATCACGCCAATGGAAAGCATGGAATTGTCCCTGGGGAGTAAGATTGCGAAAGGAGGATGCAACTGGCATTTCCGCAGAGAATGCTCCTTTCATCTTATTGGGGAAATGAAAAATACGCAAAGAGAAAACGGCCTTAACGCTGCCGATCGTGGTGATTTCTCCGAATGAGAATGCGGAAAGGCGAGTCCAAGAAAGAAAGATGTTTACACAAACATTTTTCGCTCCTTGGGGGCTCCGCCCCCAACCCCCTGGGATTTTTGGAGCCATCGGTCGGTACATCAATTGGAAAATGGAAGGCGATTGTTTTGGGCACAATCGCCGAAGCCCGTGCAAACCTTCTTCTCCGTTCGCATAAGCGGCAGATGAAAAAGGGGAATATGCCCATCGGTATATCTTGCCGCCGATTCGAGGTGTTACGCCTTATGGCCCAAGAATCACGCAGGCTCTTTTAGTGCATCACCGATTGGCACCCCCTTTCCTCATCGTGCCGCGAGAAGCGGAGAAAAAAACCTTGCCTATTGCCGTTTGTTAAAAAACGGCATCGATGCACCGAGTCCGGTTATCGCTTGGCAGTTGCTTCCCAGCAGAGCCGCCTCCCTTTCACCGGACAGTATTACAGTACGCGGTTTTCGACGGCTAATCAAACACTATTTCATTTCAGGCGTCTTTTCTCAGGAAAGACCTCGGCAATAACGCATCCTCCGAAAATGATCGGGATTTGCAGTGATTCTATTTCTCATTTGTTATGCAACACATTTCCCGAATGTCGCCATATCTCTCTTAAAGAAACAGCGTTCTTTCACAATCTGGTTAAGGGTAGAAGATATCTATTTCCGGCGTTCGACCGGCGGGGCAGGCTGCTTTTAGGAAAAACGATTGCAGAGCATAACCGCAACCCAAAAAAACATTACCCTAACACTACAATCGTGCAACCAAAAGAGCAGCCTGTTCCCTTGTTCGAGCGCCGGTGGTGCAATACTGGCAACTCTCGAAGGATTTTGACTGTTCATTCACATTACCCACAATCGAGGAGCGACTCATGAATCTTACGCGAGCGTCGAAAGAATTGTTTCGTCGAACGCCTGACGAGTGTTATCCATCGCTGGACGTGCTTGTTCAGCATTGTCAGTGGCAAAAATCGGAATCCGCCGAAATCTGGCAACCGCCGAAGGAGATTGGCACACGGGGCGTCGGCCTCGACCGCCTCATGCTTTCCGCCGTTGACGGCCAGAACTACCGGATGAACGATTGGAGTTTCAGCCAGCTTTGTCGGCTGGCCGGGGTGTCTAAGGAAACCGTCAACCGACTTTCCCCCGATACCGCCGCCAACGTCTTCCGGGAAACCCTGCCACGAGGCAATAAGCCGCTGCAACTGTTCACGCAAGGCGAGCAACTCCGCTCGATCCATGCGGCCAGTTACACGCGACTGAACAACAGCGACGTGCTTTCCGTCGTGCAGGAATTCGCCAATGATTTCCAACCGCCGCCCAAAGGGTTCAACGGCGGCACCGGCCTGTATGCGGGAGAACGGGACATTTTCTGTTTTCTCATCGACCCAACAGGTTGGACGGAGATAGGCGGCGAGGCGTTTGCTCCGGGATTCTTCATCTGGAATTCCGAAGTCGGCAGTCGTACCGTGGGCGTCGAGACGTTCTGGTATCAATCGGTTTGCCAAAACCATATCGTATGGGATGCGGTGGAGATCGTCGAATTCACACGCAAACATACGGCCAACGTCCACGATGCCCTCGGCGAAATCCGCCGAATCATCGAAGCCTTGGTTCTCAAGCGAGATGCAAGGCGAGATACATTCGCCCGCGTGGTCGAAAAGGCAATGAAGACCGAACTCGGCACCGAACCCGACGAGGTTCAGAAAATCCTCATCGGCAACGGAGTCACCCGCAGTTTGGCGAAGGAAGCAATCTCGATTGCCCAGACTCAAGGGCGATTGACGATTTTTGCAATGGTCGATGCTCTTACCCGCATTGCCGGGAAGATCGTCAACGCGGGCGACCGCGTGGAAGTCGATCAGAAAGCCGGAAAGCTTCTGGCTTTGGCGGCGTAGCTTGTCCCGTGGACGGGCTATGCCTGAAATCGAAGAGACTTGTTCGTTTCTTGTTACGGTATCACAGTTCCCTAGAATGAAAGCGAGGTTATCATGGCGAAGTCGAAGAAACCCAAACCCGTTCACGAAGTCCGATTGGGCCGTATTAAAGCGGCGATTTGGGCGAACGAGACGGATAATGGAGTCCGGCACAATGTCACGCTCTCTCGGCTCTACAAGCCGGAGGGCGAGGACTGGCAGGATTCCACGAGTTTCGGACGCGATGACTTGCCTTTAGTGGCAAAAGTCGCCGACATGGCTCACTCTTGGATCTTTCAAACGACCCAAGAGCAAAACGGTTCCGCGAGGGAGAACGGCAACGGCACTCACTCGCAGGACCATGAGGAGCATTTTTAAGGTTCTTTGTATTTGGTACGGTCATTATGCTTGGTTTCGCTTCATGCGAGGATTCAAGACATACGGCACCGTATCGGTACAACGAAGGATTTCGAGGCCAGGATTTATTGCACCACCGGCCTCATCCATTTCGGCATCCATCCCGCCCTACGATTCTCAAAACCTTTGCGAATAGACAGCCCACCGGTGTTAGCTGTCGAAAAGCCTCACTTTTCGCGTCACTGTGAGCAAAGGTTGTTCCCTCCCTTCTCCGCCCGTTTTCGGCGGCAGAGCCAATCAATGAATCCTTCTTTTTACAATGGGCATCGAATGACCTTGGAGGACAGAATCATGGCCGACACCATCAACCAGCACAGACACCGCGATCCGATCAAGCATGAACTTGAAAACGCTTCCTTTGACAGAACCGCTGCGCCTTCGCATCCCCGGCCACTTCAACCGGTCAACGAAATCAATCCCAAGACCATTCCTCAATTCTTCTTGGATACAATCCTGGAAGTCATTACGAAAACCATCGAAAGGGTGTTGGCCGAGACCCTTGCCCGCAGTGTAGCAGCGGGCGTCGAAGAAAAGACCCGCCCCCTTGTGAATGAGATCAATCTTCTGCGAATCGCCATCGAAGGTGACTGGAGCGGCAGGAAGCGGCGGCAGGTTGAAACGAATTCCCAAGACAACGGGAAGCTGCCATAACTCCCGGCTGATGCTGGACCATTTTCAAGAAAATATGGGGCCATGCGATGGGGGGTGGGTTGACAACAACTAGCAATATTCGACAATAACGGTTTGCTTCATCGCCGGGAAGGTTCTGCCACCAATAGGTGAGGGTTTTTGTATGACATCCGATCTCGGGAGCAGTGTCTTCACCATCGAAGAACTCGCTCAATACCTGAAGATTTCCAAATCGACCCTTTATAAACTCGCACAAGAAGGCAACCTTCCCGGCCAGAAGGTCGGCAAGCATTGGCGATTCCACAAAGACGCCGTTGACCAATGGCTTCGCCAGAGAGGCCCGGTTGCCACTTGGCCGCACACAGATTCCGAAAAGTAGTCCTAATTCCCATTTATTCCGAAAGACCACGCTCACATTCAATCAAGTCGCCATCCGACGAGCAACCATGAACCTGACGCCGTACCACGCCAAATACA
>JAEAMG010001359.1_pt1 | contig 19359 bp, 37 predicted proteins | sample 8958741 | NCBI WGS metagenome assembly JAEAMG01 (sample SAMN16933256, study PRJNA681125) | bioreactor sludge metagenome | isolation source: anaerobic bioreactor treating anionic surfactant - SDBS | place: India: Bengaluru | collected 2019-02-28 | reverse complement strand
TTATATGAAGTTAGACTCTACTGCATTATTATACAATATGTTCTGTAATCGTAAATGTGAAGTACAATATTACAATACGCATCAACTGGATGATTTAAGCATTATATATAGGGAGAGGATAAGAAATGTTAAATGAGGAACAAAGTAGAGTATTATTTGAATTAGAAGAAGCCATATCACACGCGAAATATCTATTGTCAAATGATATGGAAACCGAAACTGGTAAAGCTTTATACTTATTATTAAAGAGAGAAGTCCTTGATATGGAATCATGCCAGATGTATGAAAACTTTGTTAAATATGTTAATCAGCATTGTGAATCTTATGGAGGATAAGTAATCATATGAAAGAGATATTAGATAAACTTAATGGACTTATATCAAAGAAGAATGACCTAAAGAAAGAGCTAGAGGATACAGAGTCTACGATATATCAGTTACAGAAAGAAGCCGCGAAGATGTTTCATACAGCAAAAAGGCCAGTCATGTACAAACAATATAGGTCATTCCCCATATGGTCTGTTGATAATAAAGTAGTTATATTAGCAGCAAGTAATGAAGGAGCTATAGAAGTATATCCAGAAGAGCTAACACTTATGACAGAGCATGATGACAGCCCTATATTAAATGATAGTAACTATCCAAGTTATGTATATGTGTTTTATTGTTCTGACAGAGTGTGTGGGACATATTATAGATATACATCATGTATGCATGCTATTTATGACCATATACAAGAATATGATTATGATAGAAATAGAGTGAGATACAAAGTATTAAATACAATTACATAGGAGAAATAGTATGTCATTTACAGACGTAGATTATGAGAAGATATATGGCAGTCCCAAATGCCCATGTTGTGGTATTGACATATCCAAAGAGAATGATCTGTGGGAAAGTTTTGGTGATATCAAAGACATTAACTTCAACTGGGTAGAGATTAAACTCTCATGCCCGAATGAAGATTGCGGCAAAGAACTTGTTGTGAATTATATAAGAAGCTCTGTCCAAGAAGATAAGGAATAATAAGGAGATTAACTATGAGAACAGATAAGAAGAGATTGATAGATGAAATACTTGATATATTTCACTATGAAATCGAACAACATCTAGACCTTACCAGAGATAAGGTAGAAGATTACTATGATGACTGCATATCTATTGTGGAAGACTTCGTGCAAGCACTTAATGAGGAATGGAATGCAGATAAAGAACATGAGATAAGTGAGCTGAAAGAAGATTATGAGCGCAGGATAGACGATCTTGAAGAGGAAGTTAGAGCTCATCAGGATACAATATTGGAAATGCAAGAACATATTGATGATTTAATAGATCAATTAGGAGAGTGATATTAAATGAGTGAAGTAATATGTAAAGTATGTAATTCAATAATGGTTACATCCGGTAATGTCCAAATGAGTTATCCACCTATCCATGAATATGTATGTTATAAATGCAACCTAACTAGATGGGTGTCAGATGCACCATGCGAAACTCCTGAAGAGAGATTCAGGAGACTTAATAATTTGGATGGAGTAGAGAAGAAGTACTAATGAACACATACATATTCATATGCATGGATGAAGGCTGTAGTAATCTCCCGGGCGATGTCGCTGACGATATGGATTACGAAAGTATGGAAGTAGACTTGCCACAGATGTTGGGTATGGAAGCCGGAGAGACTCCTGTAGAAGCTTTTAATACATTATTAAATAAAGACGATAACGATATGTTAAGGCGACTCGCTCTGTGGGATGTATATGTCTATGAGCTTAAAGGCCCACAACAGGAGCCATGTGCAATGTTATCGAAGGCAGATTATAAACCAATGGATAACAATGGAGTATAGCTATGTTGCGTAAAGATATGCCAATATCAATGTCATATGTAGTTAAGCTGCCTGATAGCTTAACTACAGAGACATTTGATTTTAACAAGTTAAGACAATACATGGACAAAGAACTACCACCAGAGGCAGATAAGGAATATGTTATATCAGAAATAACTAACTTCATTAATGGACAAGACGAAATATATCAGCATCCACATCTTAGCGATTATAGTTTTGAAGTATCTGAGAAACTATTTATACAATACTCTATATACTCATTTGAAGCGCCTAAAGGAGAAGGTGTCATAATAAGAGTATTCCCTGAAGATCTAACAAGGATAACTGAGAAAGCTAATATGCAATTTGTATGGGATGAATTTCTGAGGTGAATATATGAAAGATAATAGTAATTTAACATGGAGTATTTATAGCTGTATAGATTTTAGTTTACGCAGACAAGATATGAAACCTGACGAGGTGAAAATAGCATTACAATTAAGTGATGATGAATTCCTTTCACTCTCACCAGAAGAAATATGTTCATTACTGTTCAAATGTTTCTACCAGAGAGGAGTGTTTAAAGTATTATATGAGTAAAGTATATGATATAAAGAAGAAGAATAAGAATGCATCTATCAATGCACAGAGCCTTCATATCTTAATGAAGAAGCTTGATAAGATGTATAAGGACTATGAGAAGCGTAGAGACAAATACAGGAAACTTGCAGATAAAACCTTTGATGCAGACTATTACAATGATGCATTAAAGTATGAATACAAGATGGATACTGTTACAATTATAACAGCCATGGTAGAAGATAATATTGAATATGCGGAGTGATTGATATGAGAGAGTTTGCTGATGTACAGATAAAACCATTCAATAAAGAAGAAGCATTAAGCAAATGGATGTTATTAGAGGAAGAAAATCATAGTTATCAAACTCATAGAGATTATGTATATTCTGAAGGAGATATTAAGTTCAACTATAAGTATATAATCTCTGCCTGGGATGTGTACAGTAGCACCGGCGATGAGCATGATAAAGACAACTGGATGTTGGAACTGCATATGGTTCCTGAGCCAAAAACTATAACTCGCAAGATATATAAAGAGGTATTTGAGCGCTGTGATGGTGATGGAGGTCACTATGAGCTTAAGTTCTATGGATATGCAGCATTAATGGGATGTCGTACAGTACATGAGAGTGAAATAGAAAGTAATATATTGGAGATTATGTCAGTTATAGATGATATAGATCTTAACAGAGATAATTATCTATACGAATCCTGGAGTGCGAATGGTCATAGAGAACTCGATGCAATACTGTATGCAATAGGGCATGTAGATATTGATGGAAAACCATTATGAAAGTACCAGAGATACTAAGGGAAGTAGTTAAAAGAGCAAAGAGACACATACAGACTCATTATTGGGGAGATAGAATGAGTCTAATAGTAAAGGGATATTTTATAGAGATAAGAATTACTACTTCTACTTATATAGAGATTGACTATATGCATAAATTGTATGATACATTAAATCATTTACCACCGGAAATATTGAAGAAGTCTGGATGGTTTTACGAGAAAGGCTCTTATAAATACATATTATATGAAAAGCAAAGGAGTTAATACAAATGATTAAAGCAATGGAAAATGTTTACATGGATGCTATGGAAGAGAAGTTAACTGAGGTATTCAACGGAGAAGAAATACGTGAATTAGCTGTATGGCCTGTCGAGAACAGACGTAAGTATGTAGATAAACTAATGAGCACAATGCAATTAGATACTTATGAACAGATGTCATCTTATTATCTGGAATTTGTTATTGACAGCATGAGGCGTGACGGTGAGATAAATGGTGTAACAGCCGGGAATATACTCGGTGATCTCATGGCTGATGAAAGCTTTGAAGACGTTAATGATTATCATTTGTTTATAATATCTATAGCATTATTTATTGTAGCAGATCAGATAATTGATAATATCGACTGGGGTAATTACTATGACAAACAATAAAGTATTTATATGCGTTGTATGTGGCGGCACTTTATATTTAGAGGAAGGATTCTGGATGTGTAAAAGCTGCAATTGTATATTTTGTAATAGTACAATTGACACGCCAGGAGATATGATTGGAGCGAATGGATATGTACAATAAGATAGACGATCTAGGTGAGTTAACTATAGAGGAATTACATGATGTACTGTATTACTATGATGCATATATCCAGGAAGCCAATGACATGGATAAGTATCAAGACGGATGGTATCCAGTATGCATCTCAGAATTCTACATGTGTGATTATGAAGCCTGGAAGAATAATTCCGAGCATGGTACTGACAAAGTGTATGTAAAAACAATAGTCATTGAGCCAGTGTACGTATCAGAATTCTACGAGTGTGATCATGAAGCCCGGAAGAATAACTCTGAGCATGGTAGAGATAAGGTATATGAAAAGACAATAGTCATTGATAAACCTCATCTTGATAGAATCAATTACCTCGTAGAGCAAACACATCTTGATTTTGAAGTAGAAGGGCTTATAGAAGATTCGACTGTTGAATCATATACTGCTGTGTTTCCTGACGGATGTGAAGCAGATGTTAAGCTCTGCGCCGGACAGACAAACTGCTTTTTAGATGCTGTATTATTTGACAGTCGTGGTCACGAAGTGTGTTGCCCTGATTGTCCTGACTCGCTAGGTGACGAGATAGAGTTTGAATATAATAATACGTTATATATAGTACGTATAAAGGAGAAGTGATTACCAATGCCAGCCTGCACATTTATAGAAGTAGACGAGAACTGGTCAGGTATATCAACAAAGACTATCAATGTATTGTTCTCTACTGAGACAACTCAGCATACCGCTACAGTTAAAATGGGCATAGACTTTGACCATAAACCATATATAACTATATGCCGGTCTAACAAAGAAGTCAAGGTCAGTATAGAGAAGAATGAAGAACCTTTTGGTAGATAGATAAAGGGGTGATTAATATAGCACACGATACAGAATGGAAATCACATGAAACACTAATGGTCTATCATGAACAATTCCTGGACTGGTTCAGTTATGAAGAAATCGAAGATATAGCACTCGGTATAGATATACAAAGATACATAGATATATTACCTGACAAGATGTTCAGACTTACAAACAAGAAGAAAGTAGCTAATTATTATGAACAGCTTGTAGTGAATACGTTGTTACGAGATGCCAGGGCTAATGGTACACTATTCTCAGATGAATTGCGAAACGTCATGGTACTATATAGCGGAGATATAGAAAGTGATGATATATCTAATACAGACGAATACTATAGCGCTATTATACGTTTCGCAATAGATGTAATAGCTAATGAGATAATGGATTTTATAGAACAAGGCACTATAGAATATAAGGAGGTATAATTATGGGTATGTATAGTAATATAATGTGGATGCCAACCGTGGCAGAAGATAAGATAGAAGTGTTATTTGATTTATGTGACAGAGCATTTAAACTGGGCAGAACAGAATATCAGGAACTGGATAAACTTAAGAGTGAACTAAATGACTTTGGTGTTCCAAAAGGCTCAGAAGATGCAGTACTTGATTATCTCGCTGCTGTACAAGAGATAACTGATGGCGGAGATATCATAATGACTGACACAGATCAGAAATGGTCTGAGCATTATAACTTTGCCAAGTTCCTTGAACACTTTGTAGTAAAGGAAGGAATAGATAATCTCACATTCTGCATCGAAGATGGCACCAAATGGATGTTCATATATATAGAAGGAAAGATGTTCCAGATGGTAGAGCTACTCGACAAACATATAGATGGTATATTCAATTGCCGTAATATAATGAGCAATCTTCAGTACTATAAAGGCTATAAACCCAATGATATACCAAGTGATGAAGTAAGAGCTTTCCAGGAAGGCATTAAATTCTTGAGTGGAACTGCGAGGTTTATTATATAATGTGCGGGATATATAATGAAGACGAGAAGAAAGCATTTATAAAGAAGTTCAAATCCGATATGCGTAAGTCCGGCTATATGTTAACAATAGTTAATACATATACCGGACAAAACTGGGACTCTCGTGACTCGAAGATATTTGAAGTATATTATGTAAGCTATAATGAGAAAGGTAAACCATTCATAAAGCAGTTGAGGGCAAATAATATACTGTGTATGGGATTTGAATGGAATAAGGTAGTCATGACATCATTTTACTGTGGAGCTCTTGGAGTTAGTAGAGCAATGTTAATAGCAAATGCTATATCCAGATGGGTATATGGTGCCAAACACTATAACAAACTCAATTATAACGGCCATGTGTATGAGAGGAGTTGATATATTGGATAGATTAAATGACATATTTAATGAGATAACATTAATCAAGCATCAGATAAAGAACTTGGAGCGCAAAGAGACCACGTTATCACGTGAAGCTGTTAATATTATTCTTACAGAAGGTAGTACAGTTGTAGAAGATTGCGCTTATGGTTTGGAATATATAACACCGGATAAGGAGTTTAAGTGTGAGATTTGTATTGATGTTCTGAAGAAGAATAGTAAAGACAATTACGCTTATGCAGGATGCTCATGCAATGAATGCAAGGAGAAATAACAATAAAGGTAATTATGTGCGTTTTGTAATTAAGCGTCTTGACACATACAGGCAAATAAGATATACTATAGTCACAAAGGAGGCGATGATATATGGTCGATCTCAGTGAGGCAGGCTTATTCATGATGTGCATGGGTACCCTGTTAATGGTGATCGGTGCCTTCATGCTTCCTATATTCATAATATATCTTATCTGCCTGTATAAGAAGAGTCAGGATGAAAAGCTAGAGCAGGAATACAATAATAATAGATGTTTACCAGCGAATGTTTGGATAACTGACGATAACAAAAGAATGTAAATGTTTCTCACTATGATAAACCCTGGCAGAATCACCCTTTCTGCCTTTTATGGGAAGATGGCTGAGTGGTTTAAGGCGGTCGCCTGCTAAGCGATTGTGCATGTAATACATGTACCGTAGGTTCAAATCCTACTCTTCCCGCCAGTGGAGACGGTTATATACCCTGGTAGTGCGCATACCCAAGGTTGAGAGTCCTTACCAAGACTCCTGGATGCGAGTTGTGAAACTTGCAAAGTATAACGCCGAGGACACGCCGGAAGGCAATAAATTCCCAGTGTGACACGATATGGCAATCAATGTCAACTATCCTGTTGGTATATACCTGGTGGATACTTACGGTGTAGCTACGGTGAGTATTACAAGTTCAAATCTTGTCAGGATAGCCAGGTGTGTTTAAACACTGCAGGTTGAATTCCTGCAACCGAGATGGTTTAGGTGGTAGAACAGTAATGCTTCTGTGAAGAACCATTACAAGACCAGGGTTCGAGTCCCGGTCTCGGTAATATTAGAGGCAGTTACTATAGTATTAATAACTTATTGTATATAACTAATAGGGATTGAAACACACGTTATTATAACTTGTAACTGCCTCAACCATTTTACAAGGAGAATTATATGGAACAACTACCAGCATCTTGTAACAACCAAATCCCAATGACACAAGACAATAAGAATGAGAACAATGATTACATATATACTGATCCATTCACAGGAATACGTATAATCATTAAAGATAGTTTATTCAAAACAGCAATAGACAAGACAATAGAAGGTAAAGGGAAAGAATATTGCAGTATGAAAGAAGTGAAGGAAAGGTATTTACGTGATAAGATGAAGAAATGTGATGATAAGAAACCTACAGTCATAGAGCCAAAAGAGGATGATATAGTAATATGATTAAACTTAATATAGGCTGCGGAACGAAACATTTAGAAGGATACATTAATATCGACTTTAAACCTGACCTGGTGCCGCCACCGGATATGGTGATGGATTGTAAATCATTAAGCAGTTTTGCAGATAACAGTGTGCATGAAATACTGGGTATACATGTATTTGAGCATTTCCATCCACACGAAGCTATACAAGCATTGTTGGAATACAGAAGAGTACTAGTTCCGGGAGGCAAACTGATATTAGAATTACCTGACATGAAAGAACTATGTAGGAACTTTGTGTATGCTTCTAATGATATGGATAAATATATAATACTTGAAGGCATGTACAGTACATCTACTCCGTGGAGTCCGCATAAATATGGGTGGGATGACATGCTTCTATACAAAACTTTACAGGATGTAGGGTTTACACATTATCACAGAGAAGAACCAAGGTTCTGGTTCCAGGGATACAATATGCGTATTGAGGCTACGAAATGAAGTTCCGTGATTATGAGCAGGAATATCTATCAGATGGGGAACCCAAATATCATATATGGTGTTTCTTTTGTGATGAGATATGTGATGATATAGTGTATCTACTACGTGTGTGCGATTCAAATCGTCATATGTTCTTCTGCTCTGAACATTGTAGACGCACATATCTTGAAATAGATAAGATATTGTATGATATAGGAAATAAGAAGTGACTCTTTTATTCGGTAACATCTTATATGTTACATTATAAAAGAGTCACTATGTTTATAACTATTTATTAATAGCGCCCTTGAAGGCTTTATGTGGCCTGAAAGATATAGCCACTCTGGCCGGTATCTGTATGACTTCTCCTGTTTTAGGGTTTCTGCCTAGTCTACTTGCCCTGTTATGAGTAGTGAAAGTACCGAAACCAGATATAAAAGCATCCTTACCTTCTGTAAGTCCTTTAACAATAAGGTCAGTCATAGCTTTAAGGGCTACACCCGCCTGCTTTTGAGTTATACCAGCTTTGTTTGCCATCTCTTTAACAAATTCAGTCTTACTTATCAACATATTATATAACACCTCCTTATATCTGAACAAGCTTCATTATAGCACGACTCTATGAAAGAGTCAATATATATTAGTAAGTTTCTAAACTAACAAGTACTACTTGACTATATGAGATATGTGTGTTATACTGTTGTAACACTGAGCGAAGTAACGAGTATGTAAGAGGTGGGCAGCTATGGAGACTGCCCATTACTTTTAGGAGCTTCAATAGAAGAAGCATTATCACAACGTAATGATTTATGGAGGTATATAAAATGATAGTATGCAAGTATAATAAAGAGACAAAGATGTTCGAACCTTTTGTAAAGGATGGTCCGGTCAATATAGTTCCACACCATACTGACAATAATATTGTTGTCATCCGGTCTGGTGAACAGGATATAGATGTAGATAAGAAGGACTTACTTATTATATGTAACAAGGCAGGAGAAAAGGACACACTGAAGAAGTACCTGGAAGTTGGTGCAAAGGAATCTAAAACACTACAGAAATACTACAAGAGAGCAGAAGTATTCTATCACAACTTTAAACACGATGTTATGATAAGAGAAGACTTCGACAAAGAAGAACCAGCGCCTGATAATACAGAGGCAACAAACACAGAGAAAGAACAGGAAGTTACAGCAACAATAGATACTCCTGCACAGGTGGAAGAAGTGAAAGTATCCGAGTAATGGAGGTGTAATATGTCATATGTCCCATACCATACTCATACAATGTACAGTATAGCTGATGGGATAGCTACAAGTGAACAATATGTAAACAGAGCAAAGCAACTTAATATTAAAGCATTGGGTATAGCTGACCATGGCAACTGTTATGGTTGGATAGCACATACAAAAGCGTGCATAGAAGGTGGGATTAAACCTATAATAGGCATAGAAGCATATGTATTAGACCAACAGGATATAACCAATGCAGAAGGCAAGGTGATAAAGACAGAGGGAGACAATCCCAAAGACAGCGGCGGACATGCCGTTATAATAGTACTTAATCAACAGGGCTATAGCAATTTAATGTATCTCATTAAAGACTCATATAGCCATTTTCATAGACACGCGAGAATATCTTCTGCTGAGCTATTTAAACATAATGAAGGACTGTTAGTTACAACAGCATGTATCGGGGGTATATTCAATAAGTTACTTCATAGTGAAAAACCTACAGATATAGATATAAATGAAGCTGATAGAAGATTTGACGTCTGGTATAAGGTTTTTGGTGACAGACTTAAGGGCGAGGTACAACCTGCTTATAATGATGTTCAACGTGAATGCAATCGCTGGGTGGAACGTCATTTCGATATAAACAATATATGGTGCGCAACTGATACACATTATGTCATGCCTGGGGATAACGTCTTCCAGAGCACGATTAAGGCAATGGTATCTGAATCATACAAAGGGTACGAAGACTATTATTATCTGTGGCCATATGATGACCTGGTAGCATATGATGATATAAAACAAGAGTATGTAGATAATACAAATCAATTATTGGAATTGGTTGACTTTCAGATAAAGCTTGACACTCCTATGATGCCTGATGTTATATTACCTATGGGGCGCAATAACCATATGCTTCCCAACACATATGATACTTATCTATACCAGTTAGCTTTTGACGGTCTTAAAAGAAGGAAACCAGGGTACTCTTATACTTATGCTAAAAGGTTACTATATGAATTACAGGTAATGAAAGATAATCACACTGCTTCATACTTATTAATGAACTACCAGATATTTAAAAGGCTAAGGGAACAGGGTATTGTTTATGGTCCAAGAGGGAGTGCCTGCGGAAGTTTAGTTGCTTATTGCCTGTATCTACATGATATCGATCCTCTTGAACATCATATTATGTTTGAAAGGTTTATGACACCAGGCAGGAAGAGCTTGCCTGATATAGATTATGATTTCTATACACCAGATAGAGAAATAGCATTCAAGACACTGAAGGAGATGTATGGAGATGATTCTGTATCACGTATAGCGACGTTTAATCGATTGCGATTAAAGTCTTCATTGCTTAAGATAGGTAAGCGCTATGAAATTAACGCTCAGGACATTAAAGCCTGCAGTGATGCAGTTAAATATGGTGCAGAGGAAGGAAGCACATCATTTGCACAGATGAAACGTGAGATGAATAAGAAAGCAGGACGTGATCTACTGGAAGAGATTAAACGCAAGGACGGTAACTCCACTAAGTGGTTGGAAGATGTTGAGAGAGTATGTGAATTAAACCTTCCTATATCACAGGGTATACATGCATGCGGATGTGTCATAACATCGAAAGAACGTCCAGTTAATATGACATGGCCTGTTTTATATAAAGACGGTGATATGGCCGTACAGTATGATATGGAAGATATAGAAGCAGCAGGAGGAGTTAAGATTGATTTCCTGGGGCTTTCTAGTTTATATCCTATTAATACTATGTTGCGGTTATTAGAACTTAAGGCATCGCAGATACCATTAGATGATCCGGAAGTATATAAGTTTATTCAGCATGATAGTATGTTTGGGCTATTTCAGGCAAAGAACTATAATATGAAGAAACTTATTAGAGACATTAAACCTACACAGTTGTCAGACTTGGCTCTGGCAGTGGCAGCTTTCAGACCTGCAGTTCTTACTGAAGGATTACATGAGAGATATATCAACAGGAAGAACGGCACAGAGGAAGTAGAATATCCGCATCCTGATTTGGAACCAGTTCTAAAGGGGACATATGGAGTGTTTATATATCAGGATCATATCCTGGGGGCATGTAAAACTATTGGGATGACAGACATGGAAGCAGATAAAGTGCGCAAGGCAACAGCTAAGAAGAAGCCAGAGGAAGTCAAGAAGCTGAAGAAGATGTTTGAGGAGAAGGCCAGGTCACATGGATGGGATGGAATATCTATAGACAGAGTATGGGATATCATTAAAGCAGCCGCAGGATATGGTTTCAATTTCAGTCATGCTTTATCATATGCGAGATGGTTATATATAAGTGCATGGATTAAGATGTACTATCCTGATATATTCTTCTCGGCATCATTGACGGCAAGACAAAATGCTACGTTCAATGAAGATGAGGGTGAATTATTCAGAGAACTGTTATTAGACTGCCGTAAATATGCCCCAAATGGTAGCTGTATAACATTACTGCCACCAAATATTAACAATGCATCACATGAGTTTATATATAATGAGATAGACAACACTATGACATTTGCCATAGCAGGTATAAAGAACGTCAATGCTGAAATCGCATTATGGCTTAGAGAGAATGGGCCTTTTACAAGTCTGGAACAGTTAATGGAGAAGTCGGAGAACTCTAAAGCACGCATAACAACATTCAGCGCGCCAGTAAGTAAGATAATAAAACGTATATTAAACATCTCAGATAAACAAGAGGATGACACTCCGGTTGAAGCGAACATTGATGAGATACCAGAAGAGGAAGAACAGGCAAAACCAAAGGCCAAAGCGAAGAGACGTATAAAGGAAAAGACAAAGTTCCTGAAGATGGCACGGAACGAAGATGGAAGCCGTAGTGTTGAGTTTGATGACATATCATTCCCATTGAGCCATGATAGATATGCTGCATATGTTATGGGTTGTAGCACTATATGTGTTAATTATATCAACATTGTTGGAGCAATAGGATACGTGTCATTATGTCATACATCATATAAACAAATAGTATCACATAACCATATAGACAGTTTAATTAAGGCAGGGGCATTAGACAATATCGGGGACAGGAGAAGGATGTTAGAGAAACTGTTCTTCGAAAGAGTGTCAGAGAAGAAGGACTCTAAGTTCATGACAGCAAAAGAACGGTCAGAGTTCCGTAAACATCTCAAAACTCTAGGATGGACACAGGATTACTATTTGTTATATTACGACAAAGATCAACAGGTACAAAACGACAAGATTGATAAGAGTATTAACGATGTATTAAAAAAGGTATCTAAGAAACTAAAGAAGTATAGAGAGCAATTCAATGACCTGGACAAAATAAGGCATGAATATAGCGGATATATTTCTCATGACTATGGCGGAGATACCTTTATGGATGTAGACTATAACAATACTCTTACGGTACACGGAGTTATAAAGAACTGTGTCATTGATAAAGAAGCGAAGAATGGTAGTTACTTCCATTCTTTTGTAATAGACTCAAGCTCTGGTGAAATTAAGTGTATGGTCTGGTCACAATTCACCGAAGAGTGTAGAGAATATATTGAGAAAGGAAAGAAGGTGGCAGTAACCGGCAGAAAGAAGTTAGATAAGTTTAACTCAAATAGACAAATAATGGATGCATATAGCATGAAAGAACTAGAAGACTATCAATGTACTAACCAATATTTATATAATGATAAGAATAATAAGGAGGAATAATAATGGAAGATGCAACAAAAATGATGGTTACAGAGTATAAACCGCCTAGAGATGAAAGACTTAGAGAGTGTTTAACAAGACCTTTCACTCCGGAACAAATACAGCAGAGATCTGGCGGTAAACGTGGAATGTTCTCGTATGTACCTGCGGCACTTGTGAAGCAGAGACTTAATGAAGCATTCGACTTCAAATGGTCATGGGAAGTTAATGACTTCCGTATAGAAAACAATCAATGCATAGTATCAGGAACTCTTATAGCAAGTATTGATGGCGAACCGATAAAGAAACAGGGATTCGGCAGTAAACTAATCACAGGAGAAATAGGTGATGATTTTAAAGCTGCATCATCTGATGCCTTGAAAGTAGCTGCCAGTCTGTTCGGAATAGGATTACATATGTATATGGAAAATAAGCCGCAGCAGCCACAGGGACCTCAGATGTATCCACCGCCACCACCTCCTCAACAGCAGCAAAGAGGATACAATCAGGCACCGCCTCCACCTGGCTACCAACCGGCACATCAGCAACAGAGGCCTCAACAGCCTCCTCCACAGCAGTGGCAGCAGCAGCCTCAGCAGCAGTGGCAGGCTCCGCCTCCTCAGCAACAGTGGCAACAACCGCCACCGCAGCAGCAGTGGGCACCACCACCGCAGAGTAATGTGCCACCGCAAATACCTATACAGAATGCACCACCACCGATAGTTAATCAACCAATACAACCACAGCAAAACCCTGCACCACAAATGCAGCAGGCACCGCCACCGGAGGCAAATGTTATTAATGCACCAGTCAATACTGAGCCAAACGTGAGTGATATAGATGATGCAAAAGGAATAGGCTAAATATAAACACATACCTATACACGCTGTATTAATGCGTGTATAGGTATGTGATAGAGGAGATATAATATGTTTAATATGAGTATGATAATAGACACTACATTCAAGGTAGATGCAGAGCTACTTGAAAAGGACTATAAACAGTTCATAGAGAAATGTAAAATGTCCAGAATAGCAGTGGAAGATAGTAAAATGCCGGCAGTAGTAGTAGATATGGACATGCTTGAGAAGGTAGATTTCAATATATACAAGAAGAGTATAGAGGTAGCATTACAGGTAGACGCTAAATATCGTACAGAATCAGCATATGGTTTTGTTGAGTTATGCAAGAAAGTAGTACAATTCGTTGGAGAGCATATTATTCCGGAACAGTCTAATAGTAAAGTGTACTCATATATGCTTCCGTTGTACTATGATGACTTATTCGTACAGGGTATAGTATTAGTGAAGAAGTATGGCATAACATCAGTATATGAATACAGGCCTAGCTATAGAAATGAACAATATAAAGTAACACAGCAAAAGGATGGAGCAGTAGTAATAACTTATACAAGGGAGTTGAAATAATTATGGCATTAAACAGCAGCCAACTCCGTGCAGTGAAATCACAGAGTGAAATAGTATCTGTAGTCGCAGGTGCAGGGTCGGGCAAAACAAAAGTCCTGGTAGAATCCATTATAGAACTTATTGATAGAGGAGTTCCGGCAGGTAATATACTTGCAATAACATTCACAAATAAAGCAGCCAAAGAAGCAAGGGAGAGAGTTCAGAATAACGATGTAACCGTATGCACTATACATAGCTGGTGCATGAGGATATTAAGAACATATAAGAAAGGCCTGACTATATGGGACGATGATGATGCAGAGAAAGCTATGGAAATAACCATGCAGAGATTCGGTATGCCATATAACAGGGAAGTAGTGAAGGCTATAGATTATTCACTCAATACACTTGCTCCAATGGAGCCTGAAATACTTCCAATATACGAAGCCTACGTGGAATATATGCGTAAATGCAATGCTATAGACTTTTCACATATGCTTGTTGATGTATTCAACATGCTTCATAATGATTATATAAGAAAGGGGCTTCAACAGAGATATCAATATATACTCGTAGATGAATACCAGGATGTATCTCGCTTGCAGCATGAAACAATCAAGCTGATACGTAGCAAATATCTGTTTGTTGTTGGAGATCCATGGCAGTCTATATATGGCTTCAGAGGCGGTAAGCCGGAATACATGGAGGAATGGTTCAATCACCCGAATAGTGATAGTATAATACTTGATACAAATTACAGGAACAGTGAACGTCTTAACACAAGAGCTCAGATACTTATGGGTGAGCAGAGAGTTAAGAACTGCATGAAAGAAGGTCATGATGTTAATATATGGCTATTTGGTAGTAATGCAGATGAAGCAGACTATGTGATAAGTCAGATAAGAAGGATGGATACAAGAACTCTTGGGCGTTCTGCTATACTGTATAGAACTCACGGTTATTCCAAAGAACTGGTAAGTAGGTTATACGCAAGTGGTGTGCCATTTCATATACACGGGCAGATGATGCTATTCAGACGCAAGGTTATAAAAGATGTAATGGCGTATCTAAAGTTATCACTCAATAATCAAGATGATATGAGCTTCCTTAGAATAGTGAATGTACCAAAAAGAGGTATAGGTGATAAGAAACTTGATGTTATAAAGAACAGAAGTATATCAGAGAACATACCTATGTATAATGCAGCTATGGAAGAATATCCTGACAAGCTAGAACTATTCCATAAAGCAATAACAGAGATATCAAATACCAAGACAACATACAGAAAGATAGAGCTCATACTCGACTTGCTGGGACACGATAATGTCGTAATAGAAAGAGAACTTCTGTCATTAGCCGAGGGACATAATGACATAAATGAGTTCATGGAATTCGTTGATATATACGATAATCCTGATCCAAAAGACAGGTTACACCTTATGACCGTGCATGCTTCGAAGGGTTTAGAGTTTGAACATGTATTTGTAATAGGTTTCAATGAAGGGACATTGCCATTGTTGAAGAATGATATATCTGAAGAACGTAGGATAGCATACGTGGCAATGACACGAGCTATAGATAGTGCAGATTTATGCGCCGTCAAAGGTGTAAGAAGCAGATTCATAGGGGATATGGTAAATGAGAACGAATGGGACTACATAGTTCGCGGATAGTATAATTAATATCTACCTATTGACCTTGTCCGACTCGTGAAGTATAATATATAAAACCAGGTATAACATTTGTAGAGGTATAAAATGATAAGCGATATAATAGCACAGTTATTAGCACAGACAAAAGCTTTCAATGAACAGATAGATTATGTGTTACAAAATACTCCCAATAACCTGGGGGTAATTAAGACGCTGAACGAAATGGTTGCCAGTAACGCCGAGGCTGTACAGAGATTAAGCGCTGTACATCTTAACGATACTGGCAATACTGTTATGAAAGCTGAACTAAATATGCTTATCAAAGCTCTAGAATCATGTATAAATGATAATCCTGGTATAATACCATTACTGGCAAAGTATGGTATATCGAGTGTAAAAGAGGAGGACATGGTTAATGTTACAGGTAACAATAACAGTATTGGACGACGGTACAGTAAAGTTTGATGAAAATATAACAGGTAGATGTATGGTGTCGCATTTCGGTATAATGAGTCAGGCATTAATGGCACATGCTGTGGAATTAACAACGGTATGTGCTATTAATGTAGCACAAAACAATATACCTTTATTGCTCTGCCAGGCGGATTTGATATCTGGTATGGCCGAGTATGCTGGCAGTCGCAAGAAGAAGATTGATGAAGAATTAGAGAAGATGCAACAGGCTCAGAAACAGCAACAGTTGCAGCAACAACTGGACGTAACCAAAGCAGAAGACGCACAACCAGTAAACGTATCTTTACCAGAAGGTAGTGATCCTAATGGAGGAGGTAGTAACGTATCTTCTTAGTAATGAACCAGATAAATATATACTTGAGATGGATATCGTAGCCTATATAGAAGACAATAAATTGGTAGTAGTTGATTGGAGTGACGATACATATCAAGCGATAGTTAGTATAAGAGCAGACAATTACTACTACCATAATGGTACAGTTCAATTAAAGCGAGACGTATATGATAAAGTTAAAGTAGTAATAAAGAATAGATACGATGAAATGATAGTAAAAGCGTATGCCTGTAATAGTATACTGTCTCAGAAAGTGAAGGAGTATTATGAAACCCCAAGAAAGAGAGTTGTGTGATAAACTTAAAGCCCAAATATCCAAAGAAAGTAGAGAACTTGCAGACCTGGCAGAGAGAGCACGTAAGCTAGACACAGACAGATCTGCTCATCGCAAAGAACTATCTAACTTACTCGGCGTTAAGGATATATATCTGTACAAGAACCATGAGGTAAAGATATATATAAACAGAGGGGATGAGGTACTTATACGCCTCATAGATCACATAGGGGTAGAACGTGGCGGAGGTTTTGCCACAATAGTGCATCCAGAAGACCTGGAATTAGTGCCAGAGAAGGTAGCGGAGGGTATAGGATAATGTTCTTTATATCTGTATCAACAATAGAGAGTAGCAATAATGGCACAATAAGCCATGCAAAAGCACCTATAAGCAAAGAGAACCTGTATGACTTATTACCTATACTACTTAATGGGATGGGAACTTATACGCTGATAATAAGGTGCGACAACAAGAATGGCACTTATCCCATACCGCCGAAAGAGATAAACATGTCACATGGCTCATTGCGTTTTGATGAACCTATAACAGCTTTGGATATCATATCAGAATCAAAGAAGAGGACAGATGATAATATTAGTAAGGATGGAGGAAAATCACGTGTCAGGAAAGCTAAGTCGAAACAAAGGAGCGAGAGCCGAGAGGGAAGTGAAGCAATTATTCCTGGATGCGAACTTCAAAGCAAAGAGGACGGGTAGTGGAATATGCCCGGATTTCAAAGGTGATGTGTATGTGGAAGTTGACAAAGATACAAAGCTCGTGATAGAAGTTAAACACTATAAGGATAACTTCAAAACACATTACGAGCAGTTATGTGGTTCGCCTGTGTTAATCTTCAATGTGACACCTGAGAAAGATATAGTAACCATAGTAATGTATGCCGATGAATTCATCAAAGCACTTAAAGGTGTAAAGTCACACGTAGACAGGCCTAATATATATCAGATAAAGCGTAATAGCTTCGATATAAAGACTTTAGATCACTATAATGCCGATACAATGCGTATCAAGGGTGAAGCTTTGAAGGACAATGAATATCCTATATTAATCAAAAGAGCAAATAACAAACAGTGGATAGTTTCAGGTTATAAAGAATACATGGAGAAATTGATAGGCAAAGCAATAACCTACCCGAACATGACTGAGTTGATAATGAATGACGGGCATGTACCTGCGAAATACAGGTCAAGCATGCCAGGCGTAATAGGAGGTGCTCCGAAAATATAGAAGATATTAACTCTTATACAGTATTTAAGAGGTTACTCTGTAACTTCTGTAACTCATTTCGATTGCAAAGAAAACAGCCCTCAAAGAAAGACAGGTACAAAGCTATACGTAATATAAGTTTAGCATTGGACATCGCAAGTATCGTAGTCCTCAGTACAGCTCTTGTGCCAGCTCTTGTTCCAATAAGCATAGTTAGAACCTATAGACTTTATAGATTATCAAGAATGTTAAGACCAGTAGGTATAATTGTGCGGATCTTGAGGATCATTTTAAGGAGAAGAGGTTGATAAATGCCACACGACTACATAGCAAAATACTTGGAAGCAGGATTAGAAACACCAGATACGTTGGAAAGTAAAGAAATAGGAGATGAAATCATTCTGTATGGTATAAGTAAGAACCTCATACCATTTGTAAACGGAACCGGTATATTGTTTATTGAGTCTGATAACGAGTATGCTAAAAAGCAATGCACTGTTCATGTCATGATTGATAAAACCAATAGCCTGAGTAAGATATTGGAAGAAGGAGTTACCAATTTCCTGTTCAATAAACCAACATTCGTACGCGGCCACGTAGCAGGTAAGCGTAAAGTTAATAATAATGGAGTTGAGAAGACAGAAATCCTTGTTAAACCATCACATGATATGAGGGTAGTGCTATAGAATAGAAAGGAAGCAGTTATGGAATTATTGGTAAAGGACAAGATATATATTAATAATCCTCCGGATAATGTATTACAGTGGATAGCTCAGATGTCTACATTTGAAAACCCTGAATATGTGAGCAGAGTCAAAAGAGGTTCATGGTTGGGCAATCTACAACACTATATATATCTGTATGAAATGTTTAACAACAATAATGGAAGTAGAATGGTAGCATGTCCGAGAGGTTTATTAAGACCATTATATGA
>JAEAMG010001352.1_pt1 | contig 19451 bp, 17 predicted proteins | sample 8958741 | NCBI WGS metagenome assembly JAEAMG01 (sample SAMN16933256, study PRJNA681125) | bioreactor sludge metagenome | isolation source: anaerobic bioreactor treating anionic surfactant - SDBS | place: India: Bengaluru | collected 2019-02-28 | reverse complement strand
CCGACCCTCTGCTTGTAAGGCAGATGCTCTCCCAGCTGAGCTAATCACCCTTCGTCTCGGTGTGGCGCGCATTCTACGGAGCGACCTTGGGTCTGGCAAGCACTTTCTTAAATCTTTTTTTTGAGGCCTTCCAATGGCTTAGGCAGGGTTGGCCTGGGGCGCTATCAAGAGAATAATGCCCCCCTTTGTATAAAGGAGAGACTCACCCCATGTGGTTCAAGAACCTGCTTATCTATCGCCTGACCCAAGATCTGCCTGTTGATGCCGAGGCGTTGGAAGCGGCAATGGCCACCAAACTGGCGCGCCCTTGTGCAAGCCAGGAGTTGACCACTTACGGTTTCGTCGCGCCTTTCGGTAAAGGCGAGGACGCTCCCCTGGTTCACGTCAGCGGTGACTTCCTGCTGATCGCCGCCCGCAAGGAAGAACGCATCCTGCCAGGTAGCGTGGTGCGTGACGCACTGAAAGAGAAAGTCGAAGAGATCGAAGCCGAGCAAATGCGCAAGGTCTATAAAAAGGAACGCGACCAGATCAAGGATGAAATCATCCAGGCCTTCCTGCCGCGCGCCTTTATTCGCCGCTCGTCGACCTTTGCCGCCATCGCGCCGAAACAGGGCCTGATCCTGGTGAACTCGGCCAGCCCGAAACGCGCCGAAGACTTGCTCTCCACCCTGCGTGAAGTGATCGGCACCCTGCCGGTTCGCCCACTCACCGTGAAAACCGCGCCCACTGCAATCATGACCGACTGGGTCACCACCCAGAAACCGGCCAATGACTTCTTCGTCCTCGACGAATGCGAACTGCGCGACACCCATGAAGACGGCGGCATTGTGCGTTGCAAGCGCCAGGACCTGACTGGCGAAGAAATCCAGTTGCACCTGACCACCGGCAAAGTCGTTACCCAATTGTCCCTGGCCTGGCAGGACAAGCTGTCCTTCATGCTCGACGACAAGATGACCGTCAAGCGCCTGAAGTTCGAAGACCTGCTGCAAGACCAGGCGGAACAGGACGGTGGCGAAGAAGCCTTGGGCCAACTGGACGCCAGCTTTACCCTGATGATGCTGACCTTCGGTGACTTCCTGCCGGCGTTGATCGAAGCCCTGGGCGGCGAAGAAACCCCGCAAGGCATCTAAGTCGTTTGAAGATCAAATTGAGGGAGGGGCGGTGCGACGATTCGACTTGCCCCTCCCACATTTGATCGCATCAGCCATTCAAAAATCGAACAAAAAAGGACGCCCCCATGCGCGCACTCGCCGCCTTGAGCCGCTTCGTCGGCAATACCTTCGCCTACTGGGTGTTGATCTTCGCCGTCGTCGCGTTCCTCGAACCCAGCTGGTTCATCGGCCTGAAAAGCGCGATCGTCCCGCTGCTGGGCCTGGTGATGTTTGGCATGGGGCTGACCCTCAAACTTGAAGACTTCGCCGAAGTCGCTCGCCACCCGTGGCGCGTGGCCCTGGGCGTAGTCGCACACTTCGTGATCATGCCGGGGGTGGCGTGGCTGCTGTGCCAGGCCTTTCACCTGCCGCCGGAAATTGCCGTCGGCGTGATCCTGGTCGGTTGCTGCCCAAGCGGCACCTCCTCCAACGTGATGACCTGGCTGGCCCGTGGCGACCTGGCGCTGTCGGTGGCCATCGCCGCCGTCACCACCCTCCTCGCCCCGCTGCTCACCCCGGCGCTGATCTGGCTGTTGGCATCGGCCTGGTTGCCGGTGTCGTTCATGGAGTTGTTCTGGTCGATACTGCAAGTGGTGTTGCTGCCGATCGTGCTCGGCGTGGTCGCACAACGCGTGCTCGGCGAGCGGGTCCGCCACGCGGTGGACGTGCTGCCACTGGTGTCGGTGGTCAGCATTGTGATCATCGTCGCCGCAGTAGTGGCGGCCAGCCAGGCGAAAATTGCCGAATCGGGCCTGCTGATCATGGCCGTGGTGATGCTGCATAACAGCTTCGGTTACCTGCTGGGCTACTTCACCGGCCGTGTGTTCAAACTGCCGCTGGCCCAACGCAAGTCGTTGGCGCTGGAAGTGGGCATGCAGAATTCCGGGCTCGGCGCCGCATTGGCCAGCGCGCACTTCTCGCCGTTGGCGGCAGTGCCCAGTGCGTTGTTCAGTGTCTGGCACAATATTTCCGGGGCGTTGCTGTCGACGTATTTCCGTCGCATGAGCGAGAAGGAAGACCGCCGCGCACTGGAGAACACGCCACAAACTTGATCGCATGATCAATTTTCGGCACTCTACCGAGCTTCGCGGGGACGACCTCGCGACGCTATCGAGGCGCACAATCCGGGGACGACCCCGCCTGAAAAAGCGAGGTCATCATGTCCTGGATCATTCTGTTTTTTGCCGGCCTGTTCGAAGTCGGCTGGGCCGTCGGCTTGAAATACACCGACGGTTTCAGCAGGCCGCTGCCCACTGTCCTGACCGTTGCCGCCATGGCCATCAGCCTCGGCCTGCTGGGGCTGGCCATGAAAGAACTGCCCCTGGGCACCGCCTATGCCATCTGGACCGGCGTGGGCGCGGTGGGCACCGTGATTGCCGGGATTATCCTGTTCGGGGAATCCATGGCGCTGTTTCGGTTGGCCAGTGTGGCGCTGATCATTTGCGGGCTTATTGGTCTTAAGATCAGCGCTTAGGCCGCTACCGCAATCGAGGGCAAGCCCCCTCCCACATTTGACCGAGTTGTTCTGACGAACGCGGTCTAGGTGGGAGGGGGCTTGCCCCCGATGAGGCCAGTACACCCAGCACAGAACTACCTGACACTCCCCCGCAAAACACCGACCACCGCCTGCAACTGCGCAGGCGTAGCCGCCTCCACAGCAATCGGCTTACCCGCCACCAACACCACCCGTGACCAGATTCGATGAAAGAAGCCCTTGTTCGGATCGCGACTGAAGAAACTCCCCCACAACCCCTGCAGCGCCATCGGAATCACCGGCACCGGCGTCTCCTCCAAAATGCGTGTCACGCCACCGCGGAACTCGTTCATCTCGCCATCACTGGTCAGCTTGCCTTCCGGGAAGATGCACACCAACTCCCCGTCCTTCAGGTACTGGGCAATGCGCGTGAAGGCCTTTTCGTAGATCTGGATATCTTCATTGCGCCCGGCAATCGGAATCGTCCCGGCGGTGCGGAAGATAAAGTTCAGCACTGGCAAGCGGTAGATCTTGTAGTACATGACAAAGCGAATCGGCCGACGCACCGCGCCACCAATCAACAGCGCATCGACAAACGACACGTGATTGCATACCAGCAACGCTGCGCCTTCGTCCGGGATCAGGTCGAGGTTGCGATGCTCCACCCGGTACATGGAATGGCTGAGCAGCCAGATCATGAAGCGCATGGTGAACTCGGGGACGATCCTGAAGATGTAGGTGTTGACTGCGATGTTGAGCAGCGACACCACCAGGAACAACTCGGGGATCGACAGCTTGGCCACGCTCAGCAGTAGGATCGACACGATCGCCGACACCACCATGAACAGCGCATTGAGGATGTTGTTGGCGGCGATCACTCGCGCCCGCTCGTTCTCGGCGGTACGCGACTGGATCAGCGCGTACAGCGGCACGATATAGAAGCCGCCGAACACACCCAGGCCAAGGATATCGAACAACACCCACCAGGCTTGGCCATAGCTGAGCACCGCGAGCCAATCATTCGCTTGAACGTTCTGCGGGAAGCCGCCGGAATGCCACCAGAGCAGCAGGCCGAACACCGTCAGGCCAAAGGAGCCAAACGGCACCAGGCCGATTTCCACCTTACGCCCCGATAGTTTTTCGCAGAGCATCGAGCCCAGGGCGATGCCCACCGAGAACACGGTGAGGATCAGGGTGACCACGGTTTCATCGCCGTACAACCACTCCTTGGCGTAGGCCGGGATCTGCGTCAGGTAGATCGCGCCGACAAACCAGAACCATGAGTTACCGACAATCGAGCGCGACACCGCCGGCGTCTGACCCAGGCCCATGCGCAGCGTGGCCCACGACTGGGTGAAGATATTCCAGTCCAGGCGCAGTTGCGGCGTAGAGGCCGCTGCCCGCGGAATGTGGCGGCTGGCCAGGTAACCCAGCACGGCCACGCCGACAATCGCCACCGCCACGATCGGCGCGTAATCGGTGGACGACATCATGATCCCGGCGCCAATGGTGCCGGCGAGGATGGCCAGGAACGTGCCCATCTCCACCAGGCCATTGCCACCTACCAGCTCATCTTCGTGCAGGGCCTGGGGCATGATCGAGTACTTCACCGGACCGAACAACGCCGAGTGGGTGCCCATGGCAAACAACGCCAGCAGCATCAATTCCAAATGATTGAACAGAAAGCCTGTGGCACCCACGGCCATGATCACGATCTCGCCGATCTTGATCGCGCGGATCAACGCATCCTTGTTGAATTTCTCGCCAAACTGCCCGGCCAGCGCCGAGAACAGGAAGAACGGCAGGATAAACAGCAAGGCGCACAGGTTGACCCAAATAGTACGGTCACCGTCGATGGTGAGCTTGTAGAGAATCGCCAGGATCAGCGATTGCTTGAAGATGTTGTCATTGAAAGCGCCCAGCAACTGGGTGATGAAAAACGGCAGGAAGCGCCGTGTGCGCAGCAAGGTGAATTGTGAGGGGTGGCTCATCGTCCGTGTTCCTGCGTGGCCTAATAGTTATCAGGCCACGACTTTACCTAACTCCGCTTACTTATTCCCTAGTCCTGCAATGCATGGCGAAACAAAAAGCTCTCCTTTATAGGCGCCCTGCAGAGTGCGCTTGGCCACGATCAGCCACATCAGCGCCAACGCCACCACCAGCAGGCTACCGAATGCGCTGAAGAAGCCCAGGTGCAGCAGGCTCGCCAGCTTCAGCGTGGCCAGGGCGTACACCCCCAAAGGGAAGGTAAAGCCCCACCAGCCCAGGTTGAACGGAATACCGCCGCGCAGGTAACGCAGAGTGATCAATACCGCGATCAGCATCCACCATAAGCCGAAGCCCCACAGGGTGATACCTGCAACCAGGCCGAGACCATTGGCCATTTCACCCACGCCAGGCAAGCCGTTGGCGGCAAAGATCGCTGGCGCATCGCCGCCCAGCAACAACATGCCCAGGGCACCGGTACCGATCGGACCCAGCGCCAGCCAGCTCGACGCGGCCATATTGGCGTGGGGCAGTTTGTGCAGGGCCATGCGCAACATCAGGATGGTCAGGATGCTGAACGCCACCGGCAGCGAAAACGCCCACAACACGTAGCTGGTCACCAGCATTACCAGTTGCGAGTGAACATCCGCCAGGTGCGGCGCGAGCAAGCCACCGCTGGCTGCGGCGACTTCGGCCGCCACCACCGGCAGCAACCAGACAGCCGTCATCTGGTCGATGCTGTGTTCCTGGCGGGTGAACATCATGAACGGGATCAGCACACCGCAGGCCAGGGCCATCACCACATCCAGCCACCACAGGGCTTCGGCCAGCGGGATCACGTCGCCGCCCCAACGCGGCAGGCCAAACAGCAGCAAGCCATTGAGAATGGTCGCCAGGCCCATGGGAATGGTGCCGAAGAACATCGAGACCGTGGAGTGCCCGAAAATCCGCCGCGCCTCGTGGAAAAACATCACCCAGCGCGCGGCATACAAGCCACTGAACAGGATGAACAAGCCAATGGTGAACCACCACAGCGCTTCGGCAATGGCATGCAAACCTGGCAGGTTGACCGGCCATTGCGCCAGGGCCAACGCCAGCACGCCGGTGCCCATGGTCGCGGCGAACCAGTTGGGGGTGAATTGGCGAATCACTTCCCGAGGGCGGGTCAGGTGACTGAAGGGTCTGTAGCTGATGGTCGTCGAGCAGGTCATGATGGCAATCCTCTTCCTCGCATGAGGTTGAGGCCATGGTAGAACCTGATCGAATATCTATATAACGGGTAATATCTCTAACTGTTATCTACTTTGTAGATATGCAGGCTGCCTTGGACTTTGCCGAATCCTGCAGCAGCAAAGCGACCAACGCCCCGAGGGCCAGCAGAATGAGGACTGCGCCGTAACCGTCGGTGGTGGCGATCAGGCCAAAGCTGCGAATCAGGTTGCCCGCCAGCAGCGAAGGCAAGCAAAACGCCAAATAACTCAGCACATAGAATGCCGACATCAAGCCTGCCCGTTCATGGGGCAAGGCTAGCGGCACCACACTGCGCAACGCGCCGAGAAAGCCGGCGCCGAAGCCGCTGCCGGCGATCAACGTGGCGATAAAAAACAGCGGCAGGCTGGCGCTGTGCACCGCCGTGAGGATCAGCGCCACACCCACAGCCAACAGCATCGCGCCGAGGCGCAGCACCTTGCTGGCAGGGCGATTGCGCAGGGTGAAGATCATCAGCGCCCCGCTCACCGTCAGCACCGCCACCAGGCCGCCGCCGATAAGGTTCGACGTAGAACCTGTCGCCGCCCGCACCAGCGACGGCGCCAGGGACAAGTAAAAGCCCCCCATCGCCCACACCGCCACGTCCACCGGCAGCGACAGCCACAACGCTCGACGCGCCTGGGGCGGCACATGCAACGTGGGGCGCAGCGATGCCAGTGCACCGGGAATGCGATCAACGGTTTCCGGCAGGCGCCATACATACAGCGCCTGCACCAGCATCAGCGCCAGCAGCGTCCAGTAGATCAACTGCGTCGGCAGCGGCGCGAACTCCGCCAGCACACTGCTGCCCATCGCACCGCACGCCATGCCCAGCAAAGGCGCCACACTGTTGACCAGCGGTCCCTGCTGGCGGTCGGTGTCGAGCAATGCCGCACCCAGCACCGCCGTGGCCATGCCGGTGGCAAACCCCTGCACCGTACGCGCGGCGATCAGCCAGGCCACGCTGTCTTCATTGATAAACAGCAGCATCGCCAGCATATTCAGGACCAGCGCAGTAAAAATCACCGGCTTGCGTCCCAGGTGGTCCGACAGCGAGCCCACGGTCAACAGCGCCGCCAACAGGCTCAAGGCGTACACGCCAAAGATCAGCGTGAGCATGCCTGCCGAAAAATGCAGCCCCTCCTGATACAGGTGATACAACGGTGTCGGCGCACTGGAAGCCGCGAGAAACGTCAGCAAAGTGACCGCCAGGAACACCAGGCTGGAACGATGAGAAGTGAGGCTGGACATGGGCACGCTCCGCTAAAGCTAATATTTTGCTTTTGCGGAGTGTGCTACCCGCCAGCGCTTAAAGCAAATTCTTTGTGTTAAGGTCGCGGCATGGCGATAAAAGAAGGCCTCCGCCCGGGGGGCCGCAGTGCCCGGGTACAAGAATCGGTCCATTCGGCCGTGCGTGAATTGCTGGAAAGCCATGAGCGCTCCAGTGTCACGGTGCCGATGATTGCCGCGCGCGCAGGCGTCACGCCCTCGACCATCTACCGGCGTTGGGGCGACCTCTCGGTGCTGCTCGCGGATGTAGCCCTGGCGCGTATGCGCCCCGACAGCGAGCCCGCCAACACCGGCAGCCTGCGGGGCGACTTGCGGGCGTGGGCCGAGCAGTACCTGGATGAGATGAGTTCGGAGCCGGGCCGCAACATGATGCGCGATGTGCAATGCAGGGTGACGCCGGGGTACTGCGTGAGCATCTTGAGCGGGCAGTTTCAGGCGATTGTTGATCGTTATCCTCAAGACTCGCCGCCGAGCGTGGACCGCTTGATCAACTTGCTCGCGGCGCCGACGGTGTTTCGTATTCTGTTCTCGTCGGAGCCGTTGGCTGTTGAGGAGTTGCATACGCTGATCGAGCTGGCGCTGAAGGCCTGAAGACCTGACACACAACCAAATGTGGGAGGGGGCTTGCTCCCGATTGCGATGTGTCAGCTACAGATAAGCTGACTGACATACCGCCATCGGGAGCAAGCCCCCTCCCACATTTTTTGACCGCGTTTATCAGGTACGCATCCCGCGCCCGCTCACCAGCAACTTCGCGCAACCGATATACAACACCACCGTCGCCACCAGCATGAAGGTGATCGCCACGCTGATCTTGATATCCGACACACCCAGGATGCCGTAGCGGAAGGCGTTGACCATGTGCAGCACCGGGTTGGCCAGCGACACGGTCTGCCAGAACGGCGGCAGCAAGGTGATGGAGTAGAACACCCCGCCCAGGTAGGTCAGCGGTGTCAGCACAAAGGTCGGGATGATCGAAATATCATCGAAATTGCGTGCGAACACGGCGTTGATAAACCCCAGCAGCGAGAAGATCGTCGCCGTCAGCACCACCACCAGAATGGTGACCCCGAGGTGATGCACCTGCAGGTGGGTGAAGAACAGCGACAGCAGGGTCACGATCACCCCCACCATCAGGCCACGCAGCACGCCGCCCAGGGTGTAGCCGATCAGGATGGTGTGCGGCGACACCGGCGAGACCATCAGCTCTTCGATGGAGCGCTGGAACTTGCTGCCGAAGAAACTGGAGACCACGTTGCCGTAGGAGTTGGTGATCACCGACATCATGATCAGGCCCGGCACGATGTACTCCATGTAGGTGAAACCACCCATATCGCCGATCTGCCGGCCGATCAGGTTACCGAAGATCACAAAGTACAAAACCATGGTGATCGCCGGCGGCAGCAGGGTCTGCGGCCAGATCCGGGTAAAGCGCTTCACTTCGCGGTAGACGATGGTCTGCAGCGCGACGAGGTTGGGTTGAAGTTCAGAACTCATACCGCCACCTTCGTCAGATTTTTCTCCACCAGGGACACGAACAACTCCTCAAGGCGATTGGTTTTATTGCGCAGGCTCAGCACTTCGATGTTCTGGGTCGCCAACTGGGTGAACAACGCAGTGATGCCCATGGCTTTATCCACCTGGACTTCCAGGGTGTGGCTGTCCACCAGGCGGCTGGGGTAGCCAAGCAGTTGCGGCGCCACCGACAGGTTGTTCTTCAAGTCGAGCAGGAAGGTCTCCACATGCAACTGGCCCAGCAGGTTACGCATGCTGGTGTTCTCGACGATAGTGCCGTGGTCGATGATGCCGATGTTGCGGCACAGCTGCTCAGCCTCTTCCAGGTAATGAGTGGTGAGGATGATGGTGATGCCCTTCTCGTTCAGCTCGGTGAGGAAGGTCCACATCGAACGGCGCAGTTCGATGTCCACGCCGGCGGTGGGTTCATCGAGGATCAACAGGCGCGGTTCATGCACCAGTGCACGGGCAATCATCAGGCGACGCTTCATGCCGCCGGACAGCGAGCGGGACGGCACGTCGCGCTTGTCCCACAGGCCCAGTTGAGTCAGGTACTGCTCGGCGCGTTCCTTGGCGATTTTCGCCGGGATGCCGTAGTAGCCAGCCTGGGTCACGACGATGTCGAAGGTCTTTTCGAACTGGTTGAAGTTGAATTCCTGGGGCACCACGCCGATGGAACGCTTGAGCGCCGCCGGGGATTTGTCCAGGTCGTGGCCGAAGATATTCACCGTGCCGCTGGTCTTGTTGACCAAGGTGGAGAGAATACCGATAGTGGTGGATTTGCCGGCGCCGTTGGGACCGAGCAAGGCGAAGAAGTCACCTTCGGCAACGTCCAGATCGATACCACTCAGGGCCTGGAAACCGTTGCCGTAGGTTTTGGTTAGCTGCCGGATGGACAGAGCGGAACTCATATCGGAATACGCACCAAAGAAGGGAATAGAAACAGTAGATGAGGGCGCAGCGCACGTAGTTCAACGGCGGCGCATGACAAGCATGGTGCTTGCCCGCGCCGCACAAGTACAGTCACCTGTATTAATAGTCAGTATTAAGTCAACGCGGTCATGACCGCTTTGCGGTAGGCCGGGCGTTGTTGCAGGCGCTGGTACCAGGCCTCCAGATGGGGCATAGAAGGGCGTTCGATGGGCATCTCGAACCAGGCGTAGATAAAGCAGCCCAGGGGAATATCACCGATGCCGAAGGTGTCGCCCGACAGGTAAGGCTGGTCGGCCAATACGCTGTCCACGGTGCTCAGTGCATCAATACAGGCCTGACGCCCGGCGTTGATGCTGTCCCAGTTCTGCTTTTCCGCCGGGGTGCGCACAACGCCCCAGAACACGGCCTTGAACGGCTCGGCCAGGGTCGAGGTGGTCCAGTCCATCCATTTTTCAGCGCTGGCGCGCACTTGCAGGTCACTCGGGTAAAACGCCGACGCGTGCTTGGCGCAGAGGTAACGCACGATGGTGTTGGACTCCCACAACACAAAGTCGCCGTCCTCGATCATCGGCACCCGGCCGTTAGGGTTCAAGGCCCGGTATTGCGGCGTGTCGACCACACCAAAAGCCCCGCCCGCATCAATTGCCTCATAGTCCAGGCCGAGTTCCTCGGCGCACCACAGTGCTTTCCTGACGTTTGATGAATTTTTACGACCCCAGATCTTCAGCATGACCGCGCCTTATTGTTGATGAACATGGCTGGATGAACGCAGCAGCATACGCCGGTTCACGCGCGGCTTAAATCGCTCTGAATATCGCCCAGCAGGGTCGGCATGTCCTCGCCGAACAAGTGCGGGTAACAGGCCTGGATATGCGCGAAGAAAAAATCCTCGGGCACATCCGGGAACTGGCCATGGTCCACCACGTACTCCATCGAGCGCTGCCCCTGGCGGTTGAATGCATGGAATACGCTGTCGTTGACTCCGTCGAAGTCCAGCGGTGGTACGTCGAAGACGTCACACAGTTGCCGGTTGAACGCCGGGGTCGCCTTGACCCAGTGGCCGTCCAGGTAAAGCTCGGTGTAGCCATGCATGGCAAACACATCACTCTTGAGCAACGCAATCAGGCGCGGCGTCGACAGGTGGTTGCGCACGTCCGCCAGGCCGATGCGCGCCGGAATGCCGCAGTGGCGGGCGCAGGCGGCGAGCAAGGTGGCCTTGGGCACGCAATAGCTTTCGCCGGCGGCCAGGGCAAAGCTGGCGCTCAGGCTGCCGGGGGCGCGGCTGAAGGTGTAGGGGTTGTAGCGAATCGCCTCACGCACGGCGTAATACAGACTGACCGCCTGGTCACGTAAATTCGCGCTGGAGCCGCGATGTTTTTCGGCGAACTCCACCACCGCAGGGTGGTCACTATCGATGAAGCGGCTGGGACTCAGGTACGTATCCATGAGCTTGATCTCCGAAGGAAGCCTGGAGTTTAACGACAGGCCTGCCCTAGAGATAACGACGAATCGGCCAAATGTCGGCGCCTGATGAGAGGCGCTCCCAACATAACTTCCAGTACAACTTGTAACACCCTGATCACCCCGCTTGTTCGGATGCCGACTAAGCTCCCTGGTGGTTTCGCCCCTGGTTTCACGGAGGATTGAATATGCTGTTGTTGTGGATACTGGTTCTGGTGGTCGGCATTGCCTACCTTGCACATCGCCGCGTCGCCCCCCTGCCCGCCCTGGGTGTGGTCGCCGTTTACCTGCTGGCGATGGGCGCCTGGAGCCACGCACCGGGTTGGCTGCTGTTGATTTTCTGGGTGTTGATCGCTGTAGTGGCCGCGCCCCTGCTGTTGCCGGACCTGCGCCGCCAATACTTCAGCAAGCCGCTGTTCAGCTGGTTTCAGAAAGTTCTGCCGCCGATGTCCGAGACCGAGCGCGATGCCATCGACGCCGGCACCGTTTGGTGGGACGGCGAACTGTTCAGCGGTCGCCCCGACTGGGACAAGTTGCTGGCCTATCCCAAGGCCCAACTGACCGAAGAAGAACAGGCATTTATCGACGGCCCCACCGAAGAACTCTGCGCCATGGTCAGCGACTGGGAAATCGGCCAGGCCATGGACCTGCCGCCAGCCGCTTGGGACCACATCAAGACCCACGGTTTCTTCGCCCTGATCATTCCCAAGGAATATGGCGGCAAAGGTTTCTCTGCTTATGCCCACTCCCAGGTCGCGATGAAACTCGCCACCCGCAGCGGCGACCTGGCCTCCACCGTGATGGTGCCCAACTCCCTCGGCCCGGCCGAACTGCTGCTGCATTACGGCACCGACGAACAACGCAACCACTACCTGCCGCGCCTGGCGCGTGGCGATGACATCCCATGCTTCGCCCTCACCGGCCCGCTGGCCGGCTCCGATGCCGGCGCCATGCCTGACACCGGCGTGATCTGCAAAGGCGAATGGGAAGGCAAGGAAACCCTCGGCCTGCGCCTGAACTGGGAAAAACGCTACATCACCCTTGGCCCGGTCGCGACCCTGCTGGGCCTGGCCTTCAAGGCCCACGACCCGGACCATCTGCTGGGTGAAAAAGAAGACCTGGGCATCAGCCTTGCGCTGATCCCTACCGACACCCCTGGAGTGGAAATCGGCCGTCGCCACCTGCCCCTCGGCGCCGCGTTCATGAACGGCCCGAACTCCGGCAAGGACGTGTTCATCCCCCTGGAGTACCTCATCGGCGGCCAGGAAATGCTCGGCAAAGGCTGGATGATGCTGATGAACTGCCTGTCGGTCGGCCGTTCGATCTCCCTGCCCGCCGTGGGCACCGGCGCGGCCAAGTTCACCAGCCTGGTGACCGGCCAATATGCCCAGGTACGCGAACAGTTCAACGTACCGCTGTCGGCGTTCGAAGGTATCCAGGAAGCCCTGGCCCGCATCGGCGGCAACGCCTGGCTGATGGACAGCGCGCGCATGCTCACCGCCAACGCCGTGGACCTTGGCGAAAAACCCTCGGTGCTGTCGGCGATCCTCAAGTACCACCTGACCGAACGCGGCCGCGAGTGCATCAGCCACGCCATGGACGTGCACGGCGGCAAGGGCATCATCATGGGCCCGAACAACTACCTGGGCCGCAGCTGGCAGGGCGCGCCGATCTTCATCACCGTGGAAGGCGCGAATATCCTCTCGCGCAACCTGATGATCTTCGGCCAGGGTGCCATCCGCTGCCATCCGTTCGTGCTCAAGGAAATGGCGTTGGCCGGTCGCGAAGACCATGACCAAGCGCTGAAGGAATTTGACGGGCTGCTGATGCAACACATCGGCTTTGCCGTGAGCAACGCCGCCAGCACCCTGGTGCTGAACCTCGGCGTTGGGCATTTCGAGAAGGCCCCGGGCAACCGTTTGAGCCAGGGTTATTTCCGCGCATTGAACCGGCAGGCTGCTGCGTTCGCGCTGCTCGCCGACCTGAGCATGATGCTGCTGGGCGGCGAGTTGAAACGCCGCGAACGCCTGTCGGCACGCCTCGGTGATGTGCTCAGCCACATGTACCTGGCCTCGGCGGCGCTGAAGCGTTATCACGACCTGGATTCGCCGGATCATCTGGAACCGCTGTTCGCCTGGGCCATGGAAGAAAGCCTCGGCGAGTCCGAGCGCGCGCTGGATGAACTGCTGAGCAACTTCCCGAATAAAGTGCTGGGCTGCCTGCTGCGGGTGATTGTGTTCCCGTTCGGGCGTCGCCACACCGGCCCTTCCGATGCGCTGGACGCCGAAGTAGCTGCGGTGATTGGCCGCGCCAAAGGCGACCCGACCCTGGAAGAATTGCTCGCGGGCTGCTACCGCCCGCAATCGGCAGAAGATCCGGTGGGCGCGCTACAACATGCCTACGACCTGCTGGGTGCCAGCCACCCGCTGCAGAAAAAACTGCATGCCGCGCTCAAAAGCGGCCAGGTCAAACCGACTGCCGGCGAGCATGCCATCGACGCCGCGCTGCATGCCGGTGTGCTGCAACCGGCGGAAGCGCAAACCCTGCGTGACGCCGAAGCGGCACGGCGCAAGGTGATCGATGTGGATGATTTCAGCAAGGAAGAGCTGGTACACACTGAGGGTAAAGTCCGCTGAGTTGAGCGGTCATATAAAAACGGGCAAAGCCCTGCCTCACAAATACTGATCCGTTTTGACGGCGTCTGTTGTCGCCATGCTGCGTTGCCTGACAACAACAGCCACTCGTCAAAACGAATCGTATTTGTGAGGCAGGGCACCGAGGCATATACTCTCGCGCCCGTTTTTGCTTTAGAGGACTTATCTCGTGTCCAACGTCGTTGCCGATCATCTCGTCTTGCTCGACCACCTGCGCAGCATCCTGGTTGCCGTCGGCGAAGCCGAACAGGTGCCCGAGGAAAGCCACACCCTGTTTCTGGAGCGCTTCGACGAACTGCGCGCCCTGCTGCCGATCGACCCGATCGAAAGCCAGTACCTGGGCCAGGACCTGATGAGCCAGGTCATCCTGCGCTACCCGCAGATCGCCCATCTGGTGCCCCGCGACCTGTTGTGGTTCTTCGGCGGCGATTGCCTGCACTTCATGCCCGATGAAGAGCTGGATCTGTACCAGGCCTTGGAAGAGCGTCGCTTTGAAGCCGAACAGAACGAGGAGCCGTTCGACTGGAACCAGGAAAAGCAACTGCTGGCCATGCCTCAAGACCAAAGCAAACACTGATCTTTCGAGACACTGCACAACTGAATATGGGAGGGAGCAAGCCCTCCTCCCACATTTTCGACGGCGCGCCTATCGACGGCGCAATGTCGGCTCCCTCGCCATGCACTCCACCAGATAATCGATAAACACCCGCAGCTTCGGCGGCAGGTAACGCGTGGGCGAATGCAACAGCCACGCCTCGCCGTGGTAGGACGCAATAAAATCCCACGCGGGCAACACCTGTACCAACCGCCCCTCCTCCAACGCATGCCGCGCAGTGAAATACGGCAAGCTGCCAATTCCCACGTGCTGCAACACCGCATCCAGCCGTACACCGGTGTGGTTCGCGGCATAACGTCCACGCACGCCGACCGTCACCGCCTTGCCACCGTGACGGAATTTCCAGCGCGAGTCACCCGGGGTTTCCCCCAAGTAGATACAACTGTGCTCCAGCAAATCATGGGGATGACTCGGCGTGCCATGCTCGGCCAGGTACTGCGGTGTCGCGCACAGCAAGTGCTCGATGGGCAATAGCTGTCGCCCGACCAGCCCCGGTGGCGGACTGTCGGTGATGCGGATGCTCAGGTCTACATTGTCGTCGATCAGGTCTACATGCCGGTCTTCAAGAATCAGCTGCACATCCACCTTGGGATAACGCCGCAGAAACTCCGGCATATGCGGGTGCACCACAAACCGCCCCACCGCCTTGGGCACACTGACTCGCACCAGGCCCTCGGCGTCGTGGGTGAACTGGCCACTGATCTCCATCACGGAGCGCGCTGCATTGACCATCTCCTGGCAGCGCTTGAAGACCTCCTCACCGCCTTCACTCAGGCGCAATTTGCGCGTAGTGCGTTGCAGCAAACGGGTAGCCAGGGCCTTTTCCAGACGCGAAATACTGCGGCTTACCGCCGACGGCGAAACGCTCAACTGTCGCGCCGCTTCGGAGAAACTCCCGGTCTCTACTACCTTGACGAAAATCGCCATTTCACCCAGTAGCGGCAAAGGAAGATTGATGCTCATGACGCACAGGTCCATTGATATTTGAGCGGATTATCACCCATCCAAGCACTATTTATACTGCCCACAGAACCCTGATGCGGATGTAGAAAATGACCGAGCGCCTGTTTTTCACCCACGATCACCTCACTGCCGAGCTTGAAGTGCTGAGCTGCAACCCCTGCGAGGGCCAGTTTGCGGTCGTTTTGCAGTCGACGATTTTCCATCCCCAAGGCGGTGGTCAGCCGTTCGATACTGGCTGGCTAGGCGATAGCCAGGTGCTGCGAGTCACCCAGGAAACTGATCGCGTGGTCCACTATGTCAACCAACCTGTGGAACCGGGCCCAATCACCGCGCGGGTCGACGAAGCACGCCGCGCCCTGCACACCCGCCTGCATTCCGCCGGGCATTTGATCGGCAATGCCGGCGAAACCCTGGGCTGGATGCCGATCAAGGCGCACCACTGGCCAGGTGAGGGCAAGATCACGTTTATCCGTGGCGAAACCGCACAAGCCATGGACGCCGAGATCATCCAACAGCAAATCAACCAATGGATCGCCGCCGACTATCCGCGCCATATGACCCTGGAAGACGGCACCCGCGAAGTGGGCTTCGGTGATCTGCCCTCCTACGCTTGTGGCGGCACCCATGTACAAACGCTGAGCGAGTTGGGCCAGGTAACGATACTGGCGCTTTCGGAGAAAAAGGGCGCGTTGTCGGTGCGTTACAGCCTGGACTAGACCGCAGCGTTGAGGGTGCTATCGAGTTTTTAGATAAGCCTCCCAGCGGTCTCCCGGGCACACCTTGGCAGTGGTAGTGTGTCGAAATATTTCTGACATATTGATCAGAAATCTCCTACTTCCCTTTGCAAAGGAATGCCCCTAGCCATGCACTTTCGACTCAAGCATTTAACGGCTGCCACCCTGTTCGCGGTCGGCCTTTCGGTGATAACCACGCCGGCCTTTGCCAACATCACCCCAGAGCAAAGCACGGCGATTCTGAAGAGTTTCAGCGAAACGTCGGTCACTGATTTCCGGGGTTTCCTCGGCACACTCGCCAAGGGAGAGCTGGGCAAGGCCGACGACGTAGGCCCGGCGATCGGTGCCTTCCTCGATAACAAAACCCTGACCGCCGACCAGCAGAACGAGATCCATCGCCTGCTAGGTATTTACACCCGAGTGAAATACGGCAAGGCCGCCCTCGACACCCTGCGCGAACTGGTGGAAATCCCGACCTTCAACGTGGACGGCATGCCGCAGTACAAAAACCCGGAATTCATCCGGATTGCCGACAAGATCCAGGCCCTGGCCAAGACCTTCAACCTGAACTTCCGTAACGTCGACAACCGCGTGTACGAAATTTCCCTGGAAGGCAGCGGCGACGAAGTGGTGGGCATCCACGCCCATGCCGACGTGGTGCCGGTGACACCGGAGAACTGGGTGTTGAAGGATGGCACCAAGCTCGACCCGTTCAAGGTCACGCTGATCGGCGACCGCATGTATGGCCGGGGCACCGAGGATGACAAAAACGGCATCGTGGTGGCGATGTACGCCATGAAGGTGATCAAGGAAGAAAAGTTGCCGCTGGCACGCAACTTCAAACTGCTGGTGGACACCACCGAAGAAACCTCCGGCGACGCGATCCCCTATTACTTCGAACGCAACCCGACTCCGCAGTACAACCTGGCGCTGGATGGTGGCTACCCGGTGGTGATTGCCGAAAAAGGTTATGGCACTGTCATGGCCACCTTCCCGCGCCGCAAGGGGCAAGGCAAAGGCGCCGAAATCATCGCGATGACCGGCGGCATGGCCACCAACCAGATTCCATCGGCCTCAGTCGCCACGCTTGTCAGCGATAAGCCCGCCGAATTGGCAGCCAGCCTGCAAAAAGCCGGCAGCGAATACGCCAAGCGCAACGGTGGCGATTTTGACGTCACGGCCAAGGTTGACGGTAAGAACGTCAAACTGACGGTCACCGGTGTGTCGGCGCACTCTTCCGAGCCGCAATCCGGTATCAACCCGGTAGCGCGCATGCTGGAGCTGATCCACAGCGTCGACGGTAAGATCGCCCTCAAGCACAACCACATCACCGACGCTGCGCGGTATGCCGCCGACAACTGGGGCCTGGATTACCTGGGCGGCAAATTGGGCGTGGGCTTCTCCGATGAATTCATGGGGCCGCTGACCACCTCGCTGACCTTTGTCGGGCTGGATGACAAGACCTTCAAGCTGGCGGTGAACCTGCGTGTGCCGAAGGGCAAGTCGCCGGAGAAACTCCAGGCCGAGATCGCCGACAAGCTGAGCGCCTGGGACAAAAAAACCAAGGTCAAGGTGGACTTCACCTACTCGGTCGCCGAACCGATGTTCCGCAACCCGGAAGGTGAATGGGTGAAGGCGTTGCTGGCCGTAGCCAGTGAAAACCTGGGCATGGAGCACAAATTCGGTACATCCGCCGGCGCGACCTCAGTGCATGAGCTGCCCAATGGCGTGCAATTCGGCCTGGCGCGTCCGGAAGTGAAATACACCGGGCACACCGACAATGAGTTCAAGACGGTTGACCAGTTCTTGCTGGACCTGCAGATCGTTACCGAAATGATGGGCCGTATCGGACAGTTGCCGACGCTCTGACAGAGGTTCGAACCCGCTACAGGCCCGCAATAGATAGCGCATGCAAAAGCGCCGATCAGCATTGATCGGCGCTTGCGTTGATAGACAAAAAACTCAACCTGCCACGCCAAGGAACGGCAACGCCAAGTACAACTTGATCACCACCGCATTGGTGATATCGATGAAAAACGCCCCCACCATTGGCACCACCAGAAACGCAATCTGCGACGGGCCGAAGCGTTGAGTCACTGCTTGCATATTGGCAATGGCCGTTGGTGTGGCGCCGAGCCCGAAACCGCAATGCCCTGCCGCCAACACCGCCGCATCATAGTTGCTGCCCATGACCCGGAACGTGACGAAAATCGCGAACAACGCCATCAACAACGCCTGCGCGGCCAACAGGATCACTATCGGCAGTGCCAGTGCCGCCAGGTCCCAGAGCTTGAGCGACATTAAGGCAATGGCCAGGAACAACGACAAGCTGACGTTGCCCAGCAGCGATACTTCACGCTCGAACACCTGATGCCAGCCCAGCGCCGACAACCCGTTACGCAGCACTACACCGATAAACAGCACGCACACAAAGGTGGGCAATTCGAACGCCGTACCTTCAAGAAAACCATTGAGCAAAGTGCCGACCTGCAGGCTGATCGCGAGGAGTGCCAGGGTCTCGATAAAAGAGAATGAAGTGATCAAGCGTTCCTGATGCGGCTGCTCGAAGCCCCTGGCCAAGCGCGGTTGCGGGTGCTCCAGGCATGGCGTCTGGACACGTTTGATGAGCAAGCGCGCGACCGGCCCGCCAATCAAGCCGCCGAGGACCAAACCGAAGGTCGCCGAAGCGATGGCCAGTTCGGAGGCGGAGGCGACAGCATATTTTTCGCTGAACACCGAGCCCCACGCAGCCCCAGTGCCGTGGCCACCCGACAATGTCACGGAGCCAGCAAGCAAGCCCATCAGAGGGTCAAGTCCCAACGCCGTGGCCAACGCAATACCCATGGCGTTCTGCACCACCAACAGTGCGGTGACGACCAGCAGGAAAATACCCAGGATGCGTCCGCCTTTCTTCAGGTTGGCGAAGTCCGCATTCAGTCCAATGGTGGCAAAAAATGCCAGCATCAACGGGGTTTGCAACGAAGGGTCGAACCGCACTTCGATATCAGCCAGCCCGCGCAACGCCAGCAGCAGCACGGCAACCAATAAACCGCCGGCCACCGGTTCAGGAATGTTGTAAGTGCGCAAAAAGCTGATTCGCGCGACCAACCCGCGCCCCAGTAAAAGAACCAGTGACGCGGCGACCAGGGTGGAATAGAAATCGAGTTCAAGCATCTAGGCAGCTCTCTGGAGTGGGCCGGGAAATCGGACACGCCAGAGTAAAGATCGCGAAACCTATACGCACCAACCTCACGCCAACTACAGATAAGTCCTGCAAAACGCACAACATGTCCTACAAAACAGGTGTGCATCATCGAAAAAACAGCACGAACAAAAACGCCGATCATCACTGATCGGCGTTTTTGTTAAATATGGAGCGGGAAACGAGACTCGAACTCGCGACCCCGACCTTGGCAAGGTCGTGCT
>JAEAMG010001350.1_pt1 | contig 19456 bp, 12 predicted proteins | sample 8958741 | NCBI WGS metagenome assembly JAEAMG01 (sample SAMN16933256, study PRJNA681125) | bioreactor sludge metagenome | isolation source: anaerobic bioreactor treating anionic surfactant - SDBS | place: India: Bengaluru | collected 2019-02-28 | reverse complement strand
CTTCGGATCCCATTTCCCGGACCAGCCGCTCCCTCAGTCCGGTGAAGATTTGTTGATAGGCCGGACAGTAGGGATCCTTCGGCGAACCGTTGCCTCCGGCCCAGGCGTTGTAGCCGCACCCCCCCTTGCAATAATCGAAATGGTCGCATTCACGACAGACTTGGGCGATCTGTCGTTCCCGCTCGCTTATCCGAACAGCGATGGGGCTTTGGTAGAGCGATTCCAGGGAGGGGCAATCGTCCAGAGTGGCCATCCGGTTGGCCGGATTTCCACAGAAACGCTGGCAGGGATAGATGTTCCCGGTCGGATCGATGGCCAGGAACATGCCGAGGCAATCCTTGAAAGTGCAGATCCGCCCTTGTCCGGCGAGGAGGCCTTTCGCCATCTGGTCGAATGTGGAGATGGGGATCTTCTTCCGGTTCAGGATGTAGAAATCGAGCAGCCTCAGGAGAAGAGCGGCCTTGTCATCCGGGGAGAGCGCGTAACCGGAATCGGGTTGTTTCAAAGCGGGCACGGAAGCGTGGACGGAGAAGGGGAGTCGTTCGCCGATAAAAAAGTTCGCGATGTCCCGCCAGTGCGGCCAGCTGCTCCGGGTGAATGTGGCGATGCAGCCGACGTCCAGTCCCCAGACGCGGGCCCGCTGGATGCCGGCCATGGTTTTCTTGAAGTAACCGACTCCCCGCTGCAGGTCGTTGATGGCCTCGGGACCGTCCAGGCTGGTGCCGACGGACACGTTGTGTTCTTTGAAAATGGCGCAGAAGGTGTCGTCCAGTAGCCACAGGTTGCTCTGGATGCCGAGATCGATCGGCCGGCCGGGGAAACTCCGCTTGAGTTGATTGAGGAAGCATTCGAAAAACTCGTGCCCGGCGGCGAGGGGTTCTCCGCCATGAAAAGTCACATGGATCTTCTTGAGACCGGACTGTTGATCGACTCGACGGATGAAATCGATGGTCTTTTCCGCTGTTTCCTCTGACATGGTCTGCCCGCGGTTCGGCCCGAAGCAATACCGGCAGCTTGCGGGACACTCCAGCGACGGAACGATCATGAATAGCGGCTGATTCGACAAGCTTTATCCAAAGCCTCAAAGGCCGAGAACTGGATCAGCCTGTGGTATTGATCCGCCCTCGGTGAAATCAAAGCACCCAATGGCATTCACGGTCAGGTTTACGCCTCAGATTATTATTCAGGATAGCCGATATTGCATCGATAATATGCTCGGATTGGTGGTCATCGGATCAATGCTGTGCCCACAACACAAGCGATATCATATCTCAGGTGGCCTGAACGATGATCCGGATCCATTCCTAATTTAGTCCTGTCGATTATCTGGATTATATCATGCCAGGTGGACCAACCTGATCTGTGGTGTTTACTGGCCACTCAAGAGGGTTGGAAATGATGCTCTGATTCTGCATCGGAGAATCAATCCAAGTGCCGAATTGAGATCAGAAAATCCTGTTGATTCAGGGTGGCTTCGTGGGGATCAGCACTATGCGGAGGGTACACAGCGACAGGGGCTTCTTGTGAGTTTGCGGTGGGGATTTGAAATTCGTTCGCATGTCACACTGGCGTCACACTCAACCACAAAATCAGGTGGTTCCCGGCGATTTCCTATCATGCCTGGCGACAGATTGGAAAATCCAGCAAAGGACTTATCTTTCAATCAATTTGGCAAGATTTGGTATTACCAGGTACCGCCTGGTTATGGGCTGGAAATCCTCGTGGGACGGCCTTCTAAGCCGGGGGTTGCAGGTTCGAGTCCTGCCGGGCGTACCAATCTTTTCAATACTTTACAAGGATTTCAACAAATATTGTACTTGCCGGCGAGTGTGACCGATCGCTGCATCCTATTGCCTGATGTTGGGTGCTTCTGCGTCGTTTTGGGCGATATTGCCAAGCGCGTTAGATTGATATTCCGGTCGAGCTGCTTGACACCAGGATCCAAACAAGGTCGTGCCGCTGATATAGACATCCTCTTTAGCGTTTCTTCATCCACATTGAGTGGCTACTTGGGGGAGATGCATACACGTTCCGCAGCTGATCCAGCGAACGCCCTGCCCGTGATCTCGGGACCGCAGCGTTGGAAGGACTCTCCACAGCCTCTGCCGGCGAGGTGCGGACATCCCACTCGATAGTGGTCAATCTCAGCCTCTGATTTTCAATTGGTACAAGCGCTGCCTCGCCGCTCCGCGCGCCCCGTTCTCGTTGTCATCCGCACCGGCAAGAACGCCCAGGAGCTTTTCATCGGTAAGAGTCTCCACCGCCGCTTTGCGCACTCTCCCGTCACTGTCCGACTGAGCGATCCCGAACAGGGCTTGCTGATCCGTAAGCTTGCAGACCGCGGCTCGTCGGACTTCAGCGACGGTGTCAGTTCGAGCAATCTCAATTAATACCTGTTGGTTTGAAACTCTGGCAACAGCGATTCTGCGGACGTCGAAATCTTTGTCCCGCTTGGCAATTTCGGTGAGAATCAATTCGTCGTTCAGTTTCTCCACTGCCAGGCGGCGGATATACACGTCATTTTCTGAGATTGCGATCTCGGCTAGAGCGGATGGGTCGGTGAGTCTCCGCACCGCTTGGTTGCGAACACCCGCGTCACTGTCATTCCGGGCGACTTCTGCCAGGACCCGTTGGTCGGTCAGGTTGGCAACTGCTGCTTTACGCACGTATTCATGGCCATCCGTCCGGGCGATTTCTGCGAGCAGCGGTTGGTCCGTAAGATTGCACACCGCGCTGTAGCGCACGCCTGTATTCTGATCCGTCCGAGCGATCCTGCACAAGAGGGGCTGATCCATGATCTTTTCTACTGCAGACGAGCGCACATGATCATCCTGGTCAGTCGTCGCGATCTTGGCCAGAACGGTTTGGTCGGTCAGTTTTTTCGTGGCGGCACAGCGTATGCGGTCATTGCCGTCCGATTGCGCGATTTCAGCCAGTCGAATCGGATCGGTCAAATGTTCCACTGCAGCCTCCTGCACCAAAGGTGCGCTGTCACTCCGCGCAATCTGGGCGAGCAGGCTTTGGCTCTTGATCTTGCGAACGGCCGCCAATCGGTTGAACTCGTTTCTCGAGTTCAGGGCCAAGTACTCAAACATCTTCTGGGCCTCATCGTTTGCTGCGGACAGGATAAAATCCTCCGTTACGGCCTCGGCGGCTTTATGGACAGCGTCGCGGACCGGTGCCTTCTCCGGACTCGCGTACTGGGTGGATGAAAAAATCTCATCAGGTACGGAAATTTCGGCTGTCTGGGTGAACCTGATCCGGTATGCTTCCAGAGTGAGCTGGGCCTCTGCCCACGCTCCGGGGTAAAATGTGGAGGGTTCTCCGATAAATCCGTTGCGATAATACACCCTCGCTACGGGTGAGGGCTCCACCCCCATCCGACGAAACATCCTTGTTGACTGGGATGCCGGCAAACCGGGCGGCGGCGATCTGCCAAATTTCGGCCGCGTACCAGTTGCTTTCGACAGCGAGCCGGACCTTTCCAACAACCGGCAATTTTGCTTTCTCCAGAGCCCGCTTCCGGACCGCTTCGTCGTCGTCCGTCCGCGCAAGCTCGGTCAGAAGGGCTGGATCGTCGAGTTTCGACACCGCGGCCAACCGCACCGTGGCATCGCTGTCCGACCGGGCGATTGTGGCCAGCAGAACCGGATCCAGGAGGCGCTCAACCGCCTCGCAACGAATATCCGCATCACCATCCGTCCGGGCAACCTCGGATAAAACGTCCTGGTCAATGACGTTCGCCACGGCGAAGCGACGGACATGCGACTTGCCAGCCTTTCGGGCGAGCTCAGCCAACGTGGGCGGATCCGTCAGCTTCCCCTGGACAATTTTATAGGCCTCCTCATCGAGATCTGTCTGGATCAGTCTCGCCAAGATCGTCGGATCGGTCAGTTTTCTCAGCGCGGCCTTTCTCAACCAAAGGACCTCGTCAGATGTGGCGATCTCGGCCAGCAGAGCCTGATCCGGATGGGTGAGATTGTCCAGCGCAATGGAGCGAATTTTCTTGTCATCGGCGGTTTTGGCGACTTCCGCGAGCCACGATTGGTCATAGATCTTCCACACCGCCGCCTCGCGCACATCCTCGTCAGTGTCCGTCCGCGCGATGGCGGCGAGCAGGGCCGGATCCTGGCCGGTGAGCCGCCCCACCGCGGCTTCGCGCACCCGGTCGTCCTTGTCGGTCGAGGCGATCCTGGCCAGGACGGCTTGGTCGGTCAGCCGCTTGACGGCGAATCGACGCAGATACCAGTCTTTGTCTGTCGAGGCGATCCGGGCGAGTTCCCGGCAGGCATTCGCTTTGCCTGCCGCGCAGTCTCGCGCCAGTCTTTCCACCTTCGCTTCGTCGGCGGCCTGGACCAGCGGAGCGGCCAGCCATAGCCCGAGGGCAATGGCCAAGAGAGCGATTCTGCGACAAGACATATCATCCTCCCGAGCAGGTCACCGCGTATTGACGGACAGGCTTAGCCTGCCTCACCGTCCAATCAATTCGCCGGCGATGAATCGGAAAAGTAGACCGTGTCCACCACCCAGCCCGTGCCATCCACTCGGAAGAGGTGACCATTCGACACTCCGCACAATGTGCCGAAGCTCTTCTCTCTATACGACGGGCCGAACACTGTTCCGGTGAGTATCGTTCCGTTTTTCAAGGTCAGCGAAACGGCCTCGCCCGTGCTGTAAGAGGATTTGTCCGCCGCGGCCTTGACCTTTTCAAAAACGATTTTGCTGACATCGGAAAACGGCAGGTTCACCTCCAACTCGGCTGCGCCTTTCTGGGTTTTGATCCAGAGCGTTTGACTGAAGTGATGGCTGTCGGGCACGTTGATGTAACCGGAGGAAAGATAATAATAGGCGTTGATGTTGTCTGATTCGATCACTCGGCCGTCCCGGAGAACGATCTTGCCTTTCATGCCGGGTTGGGGGGCAATGGCAGATGCTTTACCGGTGATAACCCTCAGCGATTGGATCTTGTCGAATCTTACCGTCAACATTCCCAGACTGCATCGTCCCGTGATCAGCGTATTGTCTTCGATTCCGCATTCCAAAGCGGCTCCGTCTGAAAAAGCGACCTTGAAAATCCCATTTTTAATCCGGGTGATTTCCTTCATCTGGGAGAACTGCACAAACAGGCTGTGGGTGCCTTCGATGTAGCCAAAATACGGGACTCGATATTCTTTCACCACTATAGGGATTCCGCTGCCCCCAACATCGTAAGCCGCAAAATGAGTCGTGTCTGAATTCAAGCTGAACAGGTCCGTCACGTCTCCGGTCGTGTCTGTGACCACCGCGACGGTCTCGGGAAGGGTTTGGGCGGCGGGAAACGGGGCGGCGAGCAGAACACATGCCAGCAAGCCAAAAAATGCCGCGACTTTCGAGATCGCCATCATTCGCACCTCCTAAGGAGTTTGGGTCATCGCTGCTTCCGGATCAGCGGAAGTCGAGCGGGATCATTCATCAGGACGCTCCGGAGCACGATCCACATCGCCCCTTCCAGTCAACTAACCGGGTCTCCACCGGCTCCCTGCAGAGTGCGCAAATGGAGACACGTGTCATGATGCCAGCCAGCTTTTTGGCTTTCGACCTTTCCGACCAGGCGATTCCGTCGAGCTGCTCTTTGGTGACGTGCCAAGCGGCGTACGCACACACAGAGTTGTCGGTGTCCGTCCGTTCGATTTCGCTCCGCACAACCTCGAGCAACGCCGCTTTGTCTTGCAGCTCTTTGGCAGCCGTCAGCCGAATGAATCCGTTAGGATCGCACAGGGCGATTTTGGCGATCAGCGACTGATCCTTGAGCCGCTTCACAGCCGTCAGCCGAACAAGTCGATTCGGGTCGCTTTGGGCGAATTCTGCGAGTACCGATTGGTCGGTGAGCATCACCAACGCGTCCCGGCGGTCTACATCTGCTGCACCTGACCGGGCGATCTCGGCGTACACCCTTTGGGCCAGTTCCTGATCGGCCAACTTCTTCGCTGCGGCCATCCGGGTGCCGCTGTCCAAGTCGCTTCTGGCGATTTCAGCGAGCAGCGATTGGTCCGTCAGCTTGAGCACCGCGTAGATGCTGCCATGCTCGCCGCGGTATTTTCCGCTGCAGACGACTTCGGCCAAAAGCGCCGGCTCAGTGATCGCGTCCATCGCATATCTGCGCACGTCATTGTTCGGATTCGTCTGGGCAATCTTGGCAAGTTGGGCCTGATCGGCGATTCCGGCTACTGCCGTGCTGCGCACAGCTGCCGATTTGTCGGTTTGGGCGATTTGGGCGAGTAGAGCCTGTTCGGTAATTTGGGTGACTGCCGTCTTGCGCACCGTTTCCGATTCATCGGCTTGGGCAATTCGGGCGAGCAATGCCTGATCGGAGATCTTGATGACCGCCCGGTTACGCACGTTTGCCGATTTGTCCGATTGGGCGATCTGGGCGAGTAGGGCCTGGTCGGCAATTTTATTCACCGCCGCTTGACGGACCCATTCCGAATAGTCCTTCTGGGCGACCTTTGCAAGCAGCGCCTTGTCATCGATGGCCTCCACCGCCTCCCGACGCACCCGATCTGATTCGTCCTCCTGGGCAATTTCAGCAAGCACCGCGGTATCGGTGAGCTTCTTCACCGCTTCCGAACGAACATTATCATCTGGGGCGGTTCTGGCGACCTTGGCGAGCACCTTTGGGTTGGAGAGCCGTCTCACTGCGTCCTGGCGCACCCAAGAATCGGAGTGCCTCCATTTGGGCCGAACCAGATTGAGCAACCCGGTGGTCACCCCATTGAGTGCATCCAACAAGTGGTCTGAAATTCCTTTCTCGGTTTTCATTAAACCCATGCAAACCTCCCATCGATTGGATCGATTCAAAACGGAGATTGGCATCCAGTGTTTCAAAATCCATTTCCATGTGGACCGCTTGATGCCATCCCATTGGTCGACTGGAATCAGAAGTCCGTGTTCGGAGGCTTGTCCGGAAAATCCATCCCAATGCCGGTGTCCTTGTGCGGATGATCCACATGCCCGTAATGCGAACAGTTAGCGAAAACAGCCGCTTGATCCTGATGCTGTTGGCGAGCCCGGGCGGCAATTTTATCCCACCGATCGAGAATTGCGGCAGGTTGTCTTTCCGCGAATTGGACCAGCGCCCAGGCGGCTGCCCCGCGGACTGACCACGTCTTGTCCGTCAACGCCTTGAAAAGAGGCTCTATAGCCCGGACGTCGCCCATTTTGCCAAGGATCCGGATGACCTCCGGGCGAATTTCTGGATCTCCCGAGCCTACCCTGTTGAGTAAAGCGACGATGCCATCCTCGCCAAATTTGCCGAGGGCCTCCCCGATGGCGAGTCGGACAGACTCGTCTGAATCCCCGAGTGCCCGCATGAGCGGCTTGATCGCGTGGGGATCACCCAGATTGCCGAGGGCTTCGGCGGATGATTTTCGAACCATCCAGGAGTCATCATCGGTCAGTGCCTCAATTAGCGGTCTCGCCGCGCGAATGTCGCCCATCAGTCCGAGAGCGACCGCCGCAGCGCGACGAGTGTTCCCAGATCTGTCTTTCAAAGCCGCCATCAATGGTTCGACAGCGAGTGGATCCCTCAATTGTCCCAACGCCTGGGCAGCGGCCGCCCGAACTTCCTCTTCCCGATCTCCCAAAGCGACACTGAGCGGTCCGACGGCACCAGGATCCCGCAAGGATCCAAGCGCCGATGCCGCGGTTTTGCGGGAGGCTTTACTGCCGGTTTTCAAGGCTGTTATCAGCGGCGCCAGAGCGCGGGGATCACCCGATTCACCCAACCGGACTAGATCAGTGTCAATTCCTTTGACCCACTCTTTCCACTCGGACTGACCCAGCCTGTCCAAGGCAGCGGCAGCAGCTTTGCGGACCAGGGGATCGTCCTGGCCAAGGGTCTCGATCAACGATGGAACGGCCCTGGCATCGTTAAGCCGGCCGAGGGCTTCGATGACAGCGGGTAAAGTGTGTCGCGGGGCCTCCGTCAGGAGTGCCGCCAGAGGCTCCGTCGCACGGGCATCGCCCAGGTGGCCGAGGGCTTCGGCGGCAAACTCCCACTCTTCCTTCTGATCTGGCTTCAATCGGTTGAGCAATAAAGTAATGGTTCGATCTTTGTCCAGCCGGGCTAGCGCCTGGGCTCCGGCTTCGCGGACCTTCGGACAAACGTCCTGCAACGATTCCAGCAGGCTGTTGAATGCGCTGGCATCACCGAGCGCACCGAGGGCTTGGGCGGCCTTCCGGCGAACGGCACGGCTCCTTTCATAGTCCGGCGACGCGCTATGTGGACGATCTCTATGGTATACCAAGGCCTTGATCAATCCCTTGAGATTCTTCTTCGCGATCATCTTCTCGACGTCGGGTGGTCCAAAGAGAGACATGGTGCGGCTCCTTGGTGTATTGACAGTCCTTAGCCAGCTCAGAAGTCCAGGTTTTGGGATTTATCCGGAAACGTCATGCCAATGCCTTTGTCCTCATGATGGTGGTCACTGTGAGTGCAATCCGAAGAACCGGGATACGTATTGTCAGAATGCGTTCTGAAGTCTGTGTGTTTCGATTGAATCCGGGTGGAGACGTCATCCCAGCGCTCGACCAAAACACGGGGTTGATTCTTAGCAAATTCGATCAAAGCTGCTGCCACTGCCTTGCGGATATCCCACTCGCCATCTGCCAACATGCTGATCAGCGGCTCGATGGCTGCGGGATGTCCAAGCCGAGCCAGCGCGCTAGCCACAGCTGGGATCTCTTTCCTAACGCTTTCTTTCAGGGCCTTGAGAAGAGGCTCCACGGCACGGGGGTCTCCCGAACTTCCCAATCGCTCGAAGTCGGCGTCCTCGCTCTTGACCCATTCTTTCCAAGTGGATTCTCCCAGCTTGTCCAGGGCGACCGCGGCTTCCAAGCGGGCGTGCCTGTAGCCGCTGTTCCCCAACAGGCGGATCAAAGGTCCCACTGCCTGTTGGTGGCCCATCCTACCCAGAGCTTCGGCGGCCGCTCTGCGAGTGTCAACATCCCGGTCTTCGAGCGCCTCCATCAGAGGTGCACTTTCATTCAGATCCACCATCGCTTGGACGGTTGTCTCTCGGATCTCATAAATCTTCGCCGCTTCAATCAGAGCCGCAGCGGCGCGGCGGTCGTTGCTTTTCCCCAGATTCGTGATGCAGCTTCTCAGATTGCCAGGCGCAGTATGGTCGAATACCGTGATATTCACCATTTCTTTCCATTGGGGCTCTCCGAGTTTTTCCAGAGCGGCGGCGGCCGCTTGGCGGATTTTTCCATCCTCGCATCCGAGGACTTGGATCAGAGGTTCCACCGCACGGACATCCCCCATGTCGCCCAGGACCTTCGCCGCTGCTGCCGCCACGGTGTGCGTTCTGGAAAAAAGTGCGACGCTCAATGCCCCGACCGAAGTGCGAGCGCCAATTTTTCCAAGTAACTGAATGCAGGATATTCTGCACTCATCCGTGTCCGCGTTGGAGAGTATAGCGAGTATTTCATTTTCTATGAGAAGACCGAAACCGGCCAAAGCTTCCACGGTTTCCAGTCGCACGTCATGGTCTCCATCCCCAAGGTAATCCAATAATACAGGAATGCATTGGGGGGCGCGTATTTCCCCCAGCGCGTGGATGAGCGGCGCCTTGGCTTTACTGAAGCGTTCGGCCTCTCTCAACTCCTTGATCAATCGGTCTATGCAATCCGTTCCAATACCTGCCAGCCCCGCCGCCGCCGAGTCCCGAATCTCTCTCCGGTCACTCTTCAGACCGATCAGCAGAGGCTCAAGCGTCTCAGGGGATTTGATGGCGGTTAAGGCTTGAAAGGCGGCGAGTTGCAATTCCGGATAATATTTTTCCATTGATAGGCTGCTCAGCAGGCTGATGGACGTAGCGGCTTCCAGTCTGCCCAATGTATTGACCGCTTCAATCAGACCAGTCATATCCTCGCGCCCCCAATACTCTATCGCCGCCATCAGTGGATTGACGGCTGCTTGTCCCAACAGGATCAGCTCATCCCATCGCTCGTTGGCAATCAATGAGAGGGCGCGCTCCTCATCGGAATTGGCATGCCACCCGGATCCTTTCAGAAGAGCAAGGATTCGCTTTCGAATTGAGTTTTCGCCTACTTGCATTGCCGGAACCAGGACAGGCAGGCATGATCTGTCTTCGAGCGACTCTACCAAATCGAGGATTTCACTTCGGCCTGGAATTTCAGGAAGGGAAAGCGCCCGGCACAATTCATTCAGTGCGGGGGGGCCGATCTGAATCAGAGCGCTGGTTGCGGCGCGTTGCAATTGTCTGTTTTTATCCTGGCAAGCTTCCGCCAGCGGCTGGATGGCCGAAACGCCTTTCATTCTGCCGAGCATGATTGCCGCTGCAGCTCTCGCATTTCCTGATTGTTTCTCGAGAAGCGCGATCATGACTTTCTCTGCTTCTGCCGGGCCCAGGATCTCACAGACAACTTCAGCCTGGGCCGTGCGGACTTCATCAAACAAGTTGGGCTTTTCCATGTTGATGAGGATGGGATTTACTGCCGGTACGCCTACCCGTCTCAGAACAGAGAAGGCCTTATGGCGCTCGTCCGTGTAAGCGGAATTCGCCATTTGAATAAGTGGATTCAAGGATGCCTCGCCCATCTCACAGAGGGCGATTTCCGCCTGTTCACCCAGGAGGCCTCCGTATCTTATTAAATTAATCATGTTTTGAACGGACTCCACGTAACCGATCTTCCCCAAGGCTTCGCACGCCGAGATCATGGCTCGTTGTTTCTTGTAGTGATAGTGTCGAATTATTTCATTCAGTTGAATGCCGATCTGAGGATTGGCGGACGCAGCCTTCACCAGAAACTCTATAGCCCGCTCTCTCTTTGAGGTGTTTCTTGAGTTCAATTGTTTAAACTTCAACCAATACATTGGAATTTTCCTTCGAAGAAAATTTGTTCTCCAAGTTGATTGGACAAGCAGTCACGGTTCAGCCTTCTTCGCCCCCCAATGACGGTGTAGGATCGACACCGAACACGTTTCTCATTGCATCTCTGGCGATGAGAGATTTGGCCGCCCAATCCTTGTGGCGGTTGTCAATCTTGAAAAAGCGGGGATGCTCGCCCCACGCCTGCTCCAGCAGGCGGTCCAACAGGATCGCTTCCTCAGCTTGCTCCGGCCGGTGGGCGTGGGGCCAGCGAGTGTACTTGTCAGGGACGCCCCGCGCCGGATGAAATGGTGCCAAGCTCTGTCACAATACAATTTGTCGATATTTGGCGGTCCGAAAAGCAACATGACCACTCTCCTCCCAGCTGGTTTATTCACTCTCAGAATCGCAATCCCTCAGAGATGTGCTGGTTGCTCAGGATCGTGCCGGCGCCATCAGAAATCCAGGTTTTCTGGTTTGTCAGGAAATGTCAGCCCGAGCCCGATGCCGACGTCCCGATGTGGACGATCTTCGTGCTCGTAATAGGAACAGGTCGAGGAATAGCCTGCCTGATCCTTGTGCCGGCGCTGGACCAACTCCGCTATCTTTTCCCACTGCGTGTAAATGATTCTGGGTTGTCGGCTCGCAAAAGAAATCAAGACCTTTGCCGCTGCCCGGCGGACTGTTTTGTCCTCGTCCTCCAGAGCCTGAATCAGCGGTTCGGCGGCCCGGGGATCGCATCGGGTTCCGAGGGCCTCGGCGGCGGCCTGTCGAAACACAGCCCACGGATGACTCAGTGCCTTGATCAGCGTGTCGACAGCGGAGGTGTCATCTGATTTTCTGAGTCCGTCGATGATTGCTCTTGGGTATTTCATTTCCCTTTCACCGATATCTTTTCCGATGGGGAAATGAAAATCCTCTTCATTGAACACTCGAATCAACGCCTCGGTGGCCTTGCCGTCGCCGATCCTGCCAATCGCTTTGGCCGCAGCTGTGCGTACTTCAACGTCTTCATCATTCAGTGCTTCGATGAGGGCTTCTGCTGCCCGGGGGTCACGCAGCGCGCCGAGCGCCGTCGCAGCATGACTCCTCTCAACAACGCGCGAATTATCCCGCAGCGCTTTGACAAGGGGTTGGACGGCGCAAGGATCGCCGGATGCCCCCAACCGCGCAAAATCGCCATCATCTCCGTGGATCCACTCCTTCCAGCGGAATTCCCCCAGCCCGGCGAGGGCTGCGGCGGCGGCTTCTCGGATGCCCGATCCAAGCCCCAACAACGGGATGAGCGATTCAATTGCCCGCGGGTCTTTCAGCTGGCCGAGGGCTGCGGCGGCGGCGATTCGGTCAGAGCGATTGTCCGCCTGCATTTTTACAAGTGCGGAGCCATCGCGGATGGCAGTTTCGGCCAGGCGGTCTGATTGCTCAACGCCTAAGATCCTGATCAATGGCCCGACAGCGCGGGCATCACCGATCTGTGCGAGCGCGTTGGCGACGGCCTTGCGGACCTCGGGTTCTTTGTCTCCGAGCGCTTGGATCAGCGGCTCTACGGCCCGTAAATCCCCCAACCGGCCGAGTGACTCGGCAGAGGCTCGACGGACCTGCCATGCGCCATCCGCCAGGGCTTTGAGCAGGGCTTCAATCGCGCGAGCATCGCCCAGTTTCCCGAGAGAGGCAGCGGCATGATTCCGAAGCCAAGGATCTGTGTCGTCCAATACCTCGATCAGCGACGCCACGGCGCAGACATCTCCAAGGATGCCCAAGGCTTCCGCGGCACCATATCGGATCGTGCTTTTGTTCCTATAGCTCAGGGCTTTGATTAAACCCTTGGCGTCTTTCCGTGCAGCCATTCTTTCGATGTTGGGTGGTCCGAACAGTGACATCGCCTTGCTCCTTGAGGTATACAGTTGCTGGCCGGCTCAAAAGTCCACGTTCTGGGGTTTGTCCGGGAAATCCAGTCCGATGCCGGTGTCCGCGTGTGGGGTGTCGGCGTGCCCATAATTTGAGCAATTGGTATTCTGGGCAGGCCGATCCTCGTGAATATTTCGAACGGTTGTAGTAACCTCTCTCCATCGTTCCAGCAGGACATTCGGTTTTCGCTTCCTTTTCGCAAACTCAATCAAGGATCTTGCCGCCGCCAATCGAACAGCCCGGTTCGGGTCGTCGAGTGCGCCGATTAGGTTGCTCACCGCAAGGTGGTCTCCGATTTTTCCCAGCGCTTCGGCTGCAGCGGCGCGGGACGCAGTCGGATCACTCTCCAGGATTCCAATCAGCGGTTCGATCGCGCGAGGATCCTTGAGTGCGCCGAGCGCCTTGATTATCTGGATTCGGGGATCTTCATGGGGCACTGTTTCCAGCGCCCTGACCAGCGGCTCGAAGGCGCGGGGATCGCCCGATTTGCTCAGACGCATGAAGTCGCCCCGGTACTCGCCTTTGACACATTCCTTCCACTTCGGTTCGCCCAACAAGTCAAGGGATTCCGCCGATGCTCGCCGGACATCGCATTGCTCATCCCCCAGCGCGCGGATCAGCGGTGCCACGGCGATAGGATCGCGCAACCTGCCCAAGGCCCCGGCGGCGGCTTGGCGGACTTGCGGTTCGGTGTCGTCGAGCACCTGGATCAGCGGTGACAAGGCCCGCGAATCCCCCAGTCTGCCGAGAGCTTCCGCGGCGGCCTGGCGGACCCGCCACGAGGGCTCCGTCAGGGTAGTGACCAGCGGTGGCAATGCCCGGCCATCGCTCAAAATTCCGAGTGCGGCGATGGCACCTGTTCGAACGGATTCGTCCCTGTCGCCCAGCGTCCTGATCAATGGCTCGAGAGCGCTGATGTCACCCAAATTACCCAAGGCTTGGGCTGCAGAAAGGCGAACGAAAGGATCTCTCAGGTATCCGAGCGCCCGGATCAATCCGGCGATGTTCCTTTTCTGAGCCAGTTTCTTTACGTTCGGTGGGCCAAAGAGCGACATGGCGGGTCTCCTTCAAACGGATCCTTCCAAGCGAAGGTGGGGATTCCTGTTCTCGATCTCCAGATAATCGCACGCCGCTTCGAACAGCCGGATGGCACGTCGCCTGAGCCCGGCGCAATCGGGCACGGGGGCGTCGAGATCCCGCTGCGCCCGCTCGCCGCCCCAGGCCCGGCAGGCGCCGCCGCAGAGGTACCGGTAGTCGCAGCGGCGGCAGGTGGGATTGGTGTCGACGGAGTGGCAGGACAACTCCCGGAATCGCTCAGAGCCGGTCATCGCGAGCAAACCCTGACGGATCACGTTGCCCAACACGGCATGACTTTGGTGATAGGCGTAACAGGGGAAGGTGTCCCCCGAGGGCTCCACGTACAGGTTCTGGCCCATGCCGCAGCCGGCGACGGGTGCAAATCCACCCTCGATGAGATCCATGGGATCCAGGTACGCTCCCAAGGCCTCGGACTGCGGGGGCTCGTCCCAGCCTGCTGCCCGGCCCAGTGGCAGAAGCGGCCGGAAGCGCGTGCGCCGGATACCGAGCCGCTGCGCCAGTGCCCGGACGGCCCGACCCGGCTCACCTTCGATCTCGCGGGAAGGCAGAACCGCGGCAATAGACAGTACCGCCGCGCCCGGTAGCGTTCGAGCCAGCGACTGATAGGCTATCATGTTGGCCACGCTGGCATCGTAACTGCCCGCGCCGCGGCGCTCGTCGTGGGTTTGTCTCGATCCGTCGATGCTGACAACCACCTGGTGGAAGGCCGCGGCGATCTTCATGATTTCATCTTCGTCCAGATGCATCGCCAGGTTAGTGCGCAACACCAGCTTCATGGGGTGGACGCCCTGCTTGATGTGTTGGAGCCTGACCAGCAGCTCATTCCTCCTCGAGTGCAACAGCGGCTCCCCGCCGGTGAGGATGACCTGGCGGAAACCGGCCTGACTGGCCTGTCCGATCAGATTTCCCATGTCGTCGGCCGAGATCTCAACGCTACTTTCGCTTTCGGCCTGGGCGTAACAATGGGTGCAGTGCAGTTGACAGGCGAAGGTGAGGTGCAGGTAGAGATTGTTTCGACGGGATTTTTCGGGATACAGTGATTTTCGCAGATGTTCGAGGGATGCCTGCGCCGTGTTCCGGTTTCGGCAAACGCCCCAGTCGATGAGGCGGTCCGCCACCGCGATCAGATCGGGCCCTCTGGCCAGCTCCACTGCGGCGACGATGCGCCGCGCGCTCCTGGCGATCTGGCTGGGGTGGGGGCCGGGCCGGACAATCTCGATCAATGGCCCTTTTTTCAGCAGCATCCCCCGGCCGTCGCCATGCGGGCGGTCGGCAACCGCCGCGATGTTTTCGTCAGAGCCCATTTCATTGACTAGCCTGTCCCTCATCGCGGAAAAGATTTGTCGATAAGTCGGACAGTAGGGATCTTTCGGTGAACCGTTGCCTCCGGCCCAGGCGTTGTACCCGCACCCCCCCTTGCAGTAATCGAAATGGCCGCATTCACGACAGACTTGGTCTATCTGTTGCTCCCGCTCTCTCATCCGGACGGCGATGGGGCTTCGATAGAGCGATTCGAGGGAGGGCCGATCGTCCAGGGTGGCCAGCCGGAATTCAGGATGTCCGCAGAAACGCTGGCAGGGATAGATGTTCCCGGCCGGATCGATGGCCAGGAACATTCCGAGACAATCCTTGAAAGTGCAGATCTGCCCCTGGCCGGTCAAGACGCCCTTTGCCAGCTGATCAAACGTGGAAATGGATATTCTCTTCCGGTGGACGAGGTAGTAATCCAACAGCTCCAAAAATACGGCCGCTTTATCGTCCGGAGTCAGCACCAGGCTGTCATCGGACTTTTGCAAGGATGGAACAGAGGCATGGACGGAGAAGTGGAGCTGCTCGCCGATGAAGAAATCCGCGATGTCACGCCAGTAGGGCCGACTGATCCGGGTGAAAGTGGCGATGCAGCCGACATCCAGGCCCCACTGGCGCGCCCGCTGGATGCCGTCCATCGTCTTTTGGAAATACCCGGAACCCCGCTGGCGGTCATTGATGGACTCGGGGCCGTCCAGGCTGGTGCCGATGGACACGCCGTGCTCTTGGAACATGGCGCAGAAGGTGTCGTCCAGCAGCCACAGGTTGCTCTGAATGCCCAGGTCGATCGGCCGGTCAGGGAAATTCTGCCTGAGCCGCTCGAGAAAGTACTGAAAATACCCGTGCCCGGCGGCAAGCGGCTCCCCGCCATGGAAAGTCACCCTTATCTTGTCGAGATGGGCCTGTTGATCGACTCGGTTGATGAAATCGACAGCCTGCCCGGCCGATTTCTCCGTCATCGTCTGCCCGCGGTTTGGGCCGAAGCAATACCGGCAACTGGCGGGGCACTCCAGCGACGGAACGATCATGAATAGTGGCTGATTTGACAAGCTTTATCCAAAGCCTCAAAGGCCGAGAACTGGATCAGCCTGTGGTATTGATCCGCCCTCGGTGAAATCAAAGCACCCAATGGCATTCACGGTCAGGTTTACGCCTCAGATTATTATTCAGGATAGCCGATATTGCATCGATAATATGCTCGGATTGGTGGTCATCGGATCAATGCTGCGCCCACAACACAAGCGATATCATATCTCAGGTGGCCTGAACGATGACCCGGATCCATTCCTAATTTAGTCCTGTCGATTATTTGAATTATATCATGCCAGGTGGACCAACCTGATCTATGGTGTTTGATGGCCACTCAAGAGGATTGGAAATGATGCTCTGATTCTGCATCGGAGAATCAATCCAAGCGCCGAATTGAGATCAGCAAATCCTGTAGATTCAGGGTGTCTTTGTGGGGGATCGGCACTATGTGGAGGGTACACAGCGAAAGGGGCCTCTTGTGAGTTTGAGGTGGGGATTTGAAATTCGCTCGCATGTCACACTGGCGTCACACTAAACCACAAAAAGGGCTGGTTTATGACGATTCCCGGCCGTTCCCGGCAACAGATGAGATAATCTGGGAAGCGTCTGATTTTCCGGTCCTCTCAACTTGATTCGGTATTGCCGGGTACTGCCTGGTGATGGGCTGGAAATGCCCGTGGGGCGGCCTTCTAAGCCGGGGGTTGCGAGTTCGAGTCTCGCCGGGCGTACCAATTTTTTCAATACTTTACAAGAATTTCGATAAATATTGTATTTACCGGCGAATGTGACAGATCGCTGCGTCCTATTGCCTGATGTTGGGTGCTTCTGCGCCGTTCCAGGCGAAATTGCCAGGCATTATCGAGGAATATTTGGTAATTATCCGAATAACGGTTTGAATATGTTTGGTTTTTAGCCATTATGTGTTAGAGTGTGGCTAGAAAGCTGGGGGATGCCATGAAACGAGATATCGAGAAGGTTTTGGCCAGTTGGAAGGGGGACGCAAAACGGAAACCCCTCCTCATTCGAGGCGCCCGGCAGGTGGGGAAGACCTACACCGTCATGAAATTCGGGCGGGAGTACTTCGAACGGGTGCTGGAAATCAATTTCGAGCGCCAGCCCGAGCTGCAGCGGGTGTTCGAGAAGCTGGATCCCGGACAAATCATGCGAACAATGGAAGTGCTCACCGGGCAGCGCCTGGAGGCGGGGAAGTCCCTGCTGTTCCTGGATGAGATCCAACGCTGCCCGGCGGCAATCACAGCCCTCCGCTACTTCCGGGAGCAGATGCCCGAACAGCATGTGCTGGCCGCCGGGTCGCTCGTGGATTTCTGCCTCCGGGCGCCCGGACTCAGCATGCCGGTGGGTCGGATCCAGTATCTGTTCATGACGCCGCTGACGTTCGAGGAATTCTTGGACGCCATGGGCTTGCCAAAGCTCCGCGGTTACCTGGAACAAGCCCGGCTGAGCGACGGTATCGAAGCACCCATCCACGAGGAGCTGATCCGGCACCTCCGGACGTACCTGCTGGTGGGCGGGATGCCCGAGGCGATCCAGGTCTACCTCGACAGTCACAGCCTGGTGGACGTGGGCCGGGTGCACGCCTCGCTCCTGCAGACCTATCGGGATGATTTCGGGAAATACGCCAGCCTGACCCGGTTCGAGCATCTGCAAAAACTGTTCCTGGCTGCGCCGGCGCTGGTGGGGCAGCGGTTCAAGTATGTGAACGTGAGCCGGGAGGATCGATCCCGGGAGCTGAAGGAGGCCTTGTTCATGCTGGAGAAGGCCCGGGTGCTCTCGCGGGTGCGGGCCACTTCGGGCGCTGGCCTGCCGCTGGAGGTGCACGCGGACGAAAACAGATTCAAACTCCTGTTCCTGGACGTGGGACTGATGCAGCATGCCTGCGGGCTGGACAACCAGATCGCGGTTGCCGACGACTTCCTGTCCATCCAGGCCGGTGCGGTGGCGGAACAGTGGGTGGGACAGGAGATGCTGGCAGCGGGGGATCCCTACGAAGAGCGAAAATTGTTTTTCTGGGCGCGGGAAAGCCGCAACAGTCAGGCGGAAGTGGACTACCTGGCGCCGTCCGGCGGCCAGGCCTTCCCGGTTGAAGTCAAAGCAGGCAAGACCGGCCGACTGAAGAGCTTGAAACTGTTTCTGGCGGAATACGGATGCCCGCTGGGCGTCCGGATCTCCCATCAGCCGCTTTCCTTTTTCGATCAGATCTTGTCCATCCCCTTGTATGCCGTGAGTCAGATGCCGAGGTGGATCCGGGAAGCAGCGGCGGGCTGATTCCTGTAGCACTGGCGTCACACTCGACCACAAAATCAGGTGGTTTCCGGCGATTTCCGGCCATGCTTGGCGACAGATTGGTGAATCCAGCTAAGGACTTATCTTTCCATCAATTTGGCAAGATTTGGTATTGCCGGGTACTGCCTGGTTATGGGCCGGAAATGCCCGTGGGATGGCCTTCTAAGCCGGGGGTTGCAGGTTCGAGCCCTGCCGGGCGCGCCATTATCATCAATGATTTGCGTGGATGTCACCCAAACACTGCATGCGTTGCCGTGTGTCGTGGGTGTTCGCCGCCTGACGCGGCGTGTTTTAGGCTACTTGGCCTCACTGAGCATCGATGAAGGGTGCTGCGCTTATTCAATCCTTCGCTCCTAGAAAGCCGGTCATTCCTCGCCGACCGCGTCCTGAAGGGGTGCGGGGAGAATGCGGAGTGGCCGATTGCGCTCAGACCGTCGACAACGGTTCGTCGGCGCGCGTTCATCGAACGCGCGGTACGAAGGTAGGCCGTGTTCGCCGAACGCGGCCCCTCGTCATGAACCCGCCGCGCGAGCGGCGGCGGGATCGAGCGATCCGATCCTTCGATCCCATGGATCGTACAGATTCAGCAGGCCGCATCCGGCGGACGCGGCCTACGGCCGAATCCAAAGCGGCGTCGAGCCGCCGCACTCCAGGGCGCGGGCCGCGGACGGCCCGCGCCATCCAAAGTCCACCTCCCGGAGGAACGTGGAGAAGTCGGCTCATCGGAGCGAGGGCGCGACCGAGTCTCGGCACCATCCTGCATTTCCGGCACGCGTCCGGCCCGGAGGGACGGCAGTCAATAACCTGGACTGCAGGCCCAGGTGGGCGTTGTCTAGCGGCATGGCACCTGCCCTGACGGGGCGCGGGGAGAATGCGGAACGGCCGATTGCGCTCAGACCGTCGACAACGGTTCGTCGGCGCGCGTTCATCGAACG
>JAEAMG010001349.1_pt1 | contig 19468 bp, 13 predicted proteins | sample 8958741 | NCBI WGS metagenome assembly JAEAMG01 (sample SAMN16933256, study PRJNA681125) | bioreactor sludge metagenome | isolation source: anaerobic bioreactor treating anionic surfactant - SDBS | place: India: Bengaluru | collected 2019-02-28 | reverse complement strand
TTCTTCGAGAACCATGGGAACCTCCTACTTTTTGACAAACCATGTCGCAGCGAGCGGGTCTTCTTTAAAGAACGTCAGCAGTTGTTCGGCGACTTTCTGCCGTCCGCTGTTGCTCGGATGCGTTCCGTCTCCCGCAAGGTCCGCACGCTCCCAGACCAGGCCGTCGCCTTTGCGGGGCGTGGTGCCGTCGGACCAGAAATACGGTCCCCATAAGAGTAGCGGCGCCGGCGCGGCGTCACCCGCGTAAGCGAGTTGCGCGTTGCCCTTGATCTGGTCTTGGATCAGGCCGCGTACGGCAAAGGCGCCCTCGTAGGCATACGGTTCGGGGTTGAGGGTGGATGCGGCGTAGCCGCCGTAGATGCGGCTGCTCAGATAGGCGATGCGCAGATTGGGGAAGCGGGCTTTGGCGTTGCGCAAGACCGCCAAGGTGTCCTGCTTGAGTTTTGCGACGTGTTCTGCCATGTCGCCTCGCGGGCCTTTGTTGGCGAGCTTGATCCATGCCACCTGCACCTGCTTGGGGCTGGTCTTGGCTTGGATCAGACGGCGGTCCGCCTCCTGCCAGGGCCTCCCCGCCGGATCGACCCATTCGGCCATGGCCTGTCCTCCCTGTGCGCAGTCCACAATCGCGACGGCGGAAGATTTCTGTGGATCTTTGTCAGCAAGCTGTTTGAAGAGCGAGTACTCCATCGTCGCGTTGGACATGCTGATCGAGACGACGGCGACCTTGCCGTCTGAGGCTGGCTTGCCTTCGGCGTCGAGCGGCTTGATTTTTGCGGTTTCGAGTGCGGCGGCCGCAGCGTGCGCGGCCGGCGGTTTGTTTTTGTCCAGCCCCGTAAAGCCCTCCGTCTTCGCCCTTGTAACGGTCTTCAGCGGTCATTTCGCTGAGGGGCTTGAGGCCGACCGACGCCTTGCCGGAGGGGCTTTTCTGTGGCTCGCTTCGGTGCTTCCCCAGTTGAAGCCTCGTGAGTATCGCCACAAGGTCGCTGGGGCTGACGGTGACGGTGACGGCAACGCCGTTGGTGAGTTCTTTTGCTTCCAGACCTCCTTCAAGCGGCTTGCCGTCCTCGTTCAGGAACTGCGCCTGGTCCGCGGTTTGAAGGATGCGTTCGCGGCCGTTCGCGAAAAGTTTCACGACGCGTTTTTTCGCATCGACGCTTTGGAGCGTGCCTTGCGCTTCGAACGCCGTCAGCATGTCAGCACAAAGCCACGTCATCGTAAAGGCGATGAGTAAGTGGCGCTGCCCGGATGACAGACTTTTCATTGTTTCCTCCTGTTGATCATGGCTGAACCGCCTGCGTGCCTGATGCAGCCGGCGTCTGCTATGGAAATCACTCCTGAGCGTGTTTCAACGCGGCGTCGTTCAGGTCGAGACGATAGAGGATCTGGGTGTAGTCGTAGCGCGGTGTGGGCGCCGGTTTGTTTGCAAACTGTACCGTGTAGGAGCCTTCAAAAAGAAGGATGGGGGAGTCGGCGGGCGTGATTTCAGGATGCAGACGCGGGTTGTAGAAGGTGTAGTTGTCGTGTGACAGCACCTTGACCGCTTTGCCCCAAGGCCCTGTCGGCGACGCTGCCTCGGCATACCAGAGTTCGCCGAACGCGGAAGGCTTGCCGAAGGCTTCCATGAAAACCGTGACCCAGCGCTTCCGGTAGGGGTTCCACGCGATGGAGCCCGAGTGCGGCTTCACGGGTTTGCCGTCGGCGGCGGATGACAGAGTGGCCTGCGGCGTGAGCGTTTCCCATGCCGCAGGGTCTTGCCAACTCTCGAAGGTGGCGGGACAGCGCAGGCGCGGCAGAGGATCGCCAAAGAGAACCCAGGTCTTGCCCTGCGCGTCTGTCCAGAAGGCCGGATGCCCGTCCGGCGCGGTCGGCTGTTTGGGGGCCGCGTCGGATTTCGTCCAGAGGACCTTGAGTTGCTCGAAGGTGGCGGTCTGCTCGTTCCAGACGCACAGGCCGCACGCGTAGGACTCCAGCGGCGGTTTGATTTTCACGTAAACGGCGACGAGCCGCTGGGTGCCGGTTTTGTCGGGCAGGCTGACATAGCCGCTGATCCAAGTTGGGCCGCGTCCGGGCATTTTGGCGACGCCTCGCGGAAAACCTTTGTCATCCCGGAAATAATCGTACGTGAGCCGGACCGGAGGCTCGAAGGACGTCAGAGGCTGGCACGCTGTCGTGGCGCTCGTCATGTCGAAGATGCCGAGCGGATAACGCGCCACCGTCGTATCGCCCCACGCCCAGAATAGCTTTCCGTTATGCACCGCGTTCTGGACGCTGTCGCAGCCGAACGATCCCGTCTCCGTCCAGTCCTGTTCGTGTCCCGTTTTTTGGCTTTCGGCGAAAAGCCCTCCGCCTGTCAGGCGCCCCAGTCGCTTGGCGAGGATCGTGCGGGTCACCTCGACCCTGAGGGTTTTACCGGCCTCGGGTTTCAAGCGTATCCCGCGCATTCCGAAACCGTCCTTGGGTACGTCGTAACCGTGGCCGATGACGTCGAACCACGTTTCCCTGCCCATCAGTTCCGGCAGGTCAAAAGCGATGACACCGGCGTTGTCGGTCACGAAGCGCACCTGATGCGTGGTGCGCAGTTCCACGAGCGGCACGGGCCAGCCGCTGCCCTGCTCCACGACTTCGATCCGGCACGGTTCCGCTGCACAAGCCATGCTCAGTGAAAACCGGGCAGCCGCGACGAAGCAAAGACGGGACATGAGTTTCATAAGCGTTATTTTGCTGAAAAAGCACCCTCGGTTCAAGCGAATAGGCCGGGACACTCAAATGCGGGTGTCTGTGTGTCAGCTGAATGCGTGCCCTTGACGTTTTGTTTCGGACGTCAGTGTGTGCCGGGTTCCCGTCTCGCGTTGCCATCCCCTATTTCCGAAAGAGGCCGGGCAGGATGGCTGTCAGCAGTTCGTCGTCCACGGCAAAAAATGCGAGCCCCGCAAGATGGTGTGACCGGACGAGGGCGAGTTGCGTAGCGGCGAGGGACACGTCGAGTTGGCAGTCGTCGGCACCGGTGCCCAGGCCCGGCACGAGGGTGGAGGCCGGCGCGACGGCAAGGCAGGCGTCGAGCGAGGCCGCGAAGTCGGCGGTGTTCTCTGTGTAGATCATCGGGCAGGCGAAATCAATCAGGCCGCTGCGGATCCAGGCGGGCCAGTCTTGACCGCGGCTGGCCGCTGCATCGGGAGTCGGGAAAACGGCGGCGGAGATGCGGATGGAAGGATTGACGGTGTGCAGGAGGGTGTGGGCCTCCTCGACGAAAGACGTGATCGTGTCGCGCCGGAACTTCTGGAACGCCGCCGCATGCTGACCTCCCGGCAGGACGTCGGCGGGCCATGCGGACACAGATGCGCCGAGGCGGTCTTGGAACGCCTGTCGCGTGGCGGGAGCGAAACATCCTCTGTCTTCGGGATAGCGCACGTAGTCGAGATGGATGCCTTGTATGCCCAGTCGGGCAAGGTTGCGGATGCCGCCGAGAAGCAGTTCGCGATTGGCGGGGATGGAGGGGCACAGCCAGGGCAGCGTGTTGCCGGAGGCGTCGCGCATGAGCCGGTTTTCCTGGGTGAGTTGGGCGGTCAGGGCGGCCTCTGCGCCTTCGAGCGTCCAGCAGGTGACCCACGCGTGCACGGATATGCCGTGTTTGGCGCCGGCCTCCAGTGCCTCGGTGAGGGTGCCTGCAGGGCGCGTTCCCTTTCGCTCGTGGAAAAGGCTGCCCGCGCTTTGCCAATGGATGAAAAGCGTGTTGATCCCGTTGGCCGAGAGGTTTTGCATCAGACCGTCCCAGCCGCGCGGGTGACGGGCTGTGGGGCTGGTGTTCCAGGCGGCGCGGATTCCCGGCAGGGGAGCGGATGTCTGGCGGAGTGCATCCGTCGGCAAGGGGGCCGGGGAGGACGGAATTTTGAGGTCCGGAGAAAGGTTTTGCGTGAGGACGCTCAGGAATGAGACGGCTGAAGGGTAGGCGAGAGGGGGTACATGGGCAAACCAGGCTCCGCGGTCTGAAAGGACGCAGGCGGGCAGGTCGGTGACGCGCCCGGTGTCATCGACCCAGGTGGCGACGAGACGTGCGTGATGCTGCGGGGTGAAAAAAGGCGGCAGGATGTTGTTGGTGATGTGTGGGATTCGCCCCGGGGCACCGGTCAAATGAGCGGTGTCGCAATTCAAGGCTGTCCATTCTTGGCCCGCGACCGTACGCTGCCAGGTGCCGGGACGTACGCCGAGCAGGTTCCCGAGAGGTTCTGAAGCGTTATAGAAGACGATTAACTTGCCTTTGCGCTTAACGAACCGCTCGAGACGGGTGATTTGTTTGTTGGGCAGGACCGGGGCGTAGGGAAGGAACAAAAGGGTGAAGGAGTCGAGGCGGTCAAGCGTATCGTCGATGACGGCAAAGGGAATCTTCGCTTTCGAAAGGAGTCGGGCGCAGCGGTCGGTGAAGATGGCGGCTAACGCGGTTTCGCCGGGGGCGGTGACTTCGGTGGCCCGGACAAGGGCGATCGTATCGGTGCGGGCTTGGACGCCGTGCAGCGTGATGCTTGTCGTCCCGACCTTTTTTTTCCAGGCGGAGATGCGTAGTAGGCGCGACTTCTGCCAAGGGCCGGGAGAACCTTCCGGCTGAAAGAGTCCGCTGGGCAAAGCGATCCGCTCATGGACGCCTGAGCTGAAAGTGGGTGAGGCGTTGTACCAGCCTTCGCCGGATTGGAGGTGAACAGAGATTCCGCGCAGAGGCGCGGCGTTCGTACAGGAGATTTCGAGGTCGAGGGCGGTCGTCCCGGACGGAATTCGGCTCACCAAAGGAAGGTCCCAATAAACGCGCTCGGTGGTGTCGGAGAACGTGATCGGCAAGTCCAGTCCGTCTGGGGAGAGTTGCGCGGATGGGGTCTGTTCGCCCGCACGAATCTCGGTCAAAGGGGGGAAGGGGGGTAAAAGGGAGCCGCTCTCCGCATGTGACAACGGAATAGTCATGACGCAAACCAGATAGGCGACATGACGGGATATCGGCATTATCGTGTTACTCCCATTCGTAGGCGGTCTCGTTCTTTAGGGTAGGCTGGGCGGACTCGAATTCCTTTTTCGGATTGAATTGTCGGAACGCGGAGACCGAAGCCTCCGTCGGTTGCGGATGGGCTGGAAAGAACCAGGGAGTGTTCGCTTGCCCTTTATGATTAAGCGGAATGCTGTCGACAGGGACTTGCTGAAAGGGGTCTGCAAGTTTGACGGGGTGGTCGTCACGCAAGGCGGCCGTGGCTGGCGTTTGAGTCGGTATGCTCTGCGTGGGTGAGCGGCGCTTGTGGAAAATACTCTTGTAAAAGGCGACAATCAGGAAGAATACGCCCAGCAGAGTGGCGATCACCGTGACGTCGGAAAGAGGCATTTTGGCCATGGTTATAATCCTCCTGAAAGGCTTGCTTTTTAAAGGTTAACGGGAACGCGGGCGCTAGCCTGTGCTAAAACGTCGAGCCCGGTATCTTTCGCGGCCTGCATGACGATCTCGGGTGTGACGTGGGGCGTTTGCGCGGCGAAGCCGAGCATCAGTGCCGTGTCGCACAGGTTGTTGATGCTGCGGGGAATGCCTTGCGAATACGTGTATACCGCATCGAGCGCACCCTTTGTGAAGGACCAGATGTCGCCCCCGACGGCCCGCATGTGGTGTTGTATGTATTCCGTCGTCTGCACCTGCGAGAGCGGTGTCAGTGCCCAGTCGAGCTGGATGCGACGTCGGAGGGATTCTTGTTTCAGCAGTGAGGTCCGCAAATCGTTCGTGCCGGCCAGGATGATGGTGAAGAGAGGCCGTTCCTCGTGGTTGTCGGTAGCGGGGATGCGCAGGTTGCAGAGATAATGAGCCAGGTATAAACCGTCGCCGTCAGCCAAGTTGTGTGCCTCGTCGAGCAAAAGCAGCGAACGGGTCAGGTTATGGGCGTTTTTTTGGCAGTAGGCTTGGAGTGACATGAGCGCTTCGGCAAGGGTCTGGGCCGTGTCGGGAAGATTCAGACAGCGCAGGATGTGCCGAGCCATGGGCAGGCTCCCGTTAGGGATGGCATCGATTTTAATGACCGTCAGGTTGGCTTTTGCCGCACGGCGGTGAAGGTATTCCAGAATCATGGTTTTCCCGACGCCATAGTCGCCTGTCAGCATCCCTGCGATACGTTCTTGGTCAATAAGGTAATAAAGCCTGGCGATCCCTTCCTGATGTTGTTCGGTCATGTAAATCAACCTGTCGTTCACGACATTCAGGAAAGGCGACTCGCGTAAATTCCAGTAAGCGGTATACATAAGTCAGGCTGCCTTCAGTCAGGAAAGAGAATCACCGACGAGAAATTGATCGGTTTCTTGGGCTGTCCGGGGCTGGGAGACGCGGACGGAGAGGCCGCCGCCGGAGAGGCCACCGCCGGCGAGGCGGCCGGAGCGGTGATGAGCGGGCTTTGTTGGCTTCTTGGTTCAGGCTCCGTGTTCTCGGCGACAATGCCTCTTCCGTGAACGATCGAGAAGGGGAAAGAAGTCGAAAGATTCCGCATCTCTCCAAGATACTTGGTCACGCGCAAAACGCGGTTGTCCCCCGTATGCTCGATGTTGACGACGACCGGACATAAATCTTCCAGCCGGCTCTTAAGCGTGAAGGCTGGATTGGAGACCGGTTTGGGTAGGGTCAACAGGGAGGTCACCCCCAAACGCTCGATGGCGTGAATGAAGGAGTAGACATGTTCCGAAATCCTGGAAATCGGGTGGATAGCCACCCAGGGCAATACAGTGTCGAAGGCGAGACGTCGGATGGATTGTGACTCGACCGTCTCTTGCAGTTCCATGAATGATTGGGGGGGAAGCATGACGTTGGCGCTGGCGCTTCGCTCCGGAATAAACGTGGTATATTCAAGAATGGTCAGTTGCCCGTTGGTGACGGCTTCGGCAAAGGGGAGCCCCAGGCTCTCGGCTACGATAATCGTGTCTTGGGCACGGTAATTCGATAACAAGAGTGCTTTGTCGCCGTCCTGCAGCGCTTGGTTTAGAAAATGACAGGAAAAAACGGATTTACCGCATCCTTTGCGTCCGGAACAAAGGACCGGGCGCCCGCGGTAAACGCCGCCGAAGCTGTCGTCAAAGAAATCGATTCCTAGCTTGGTCTTGTCGACGATCACAGGCACCCCTTCCCAACCGGCTTGGTCGCTTCTCAGTTCTCGAGGACTTTTTTAAGAATGTTTTTGATGAAGGCGAGCTCAAAGGGTTTGCTGAGAAACGCCAGAACACCGTTTTCCGTGGCGCACTCGGTCAGCTCTTTACAAGGTGCTCCTGAGATCAGCACAACCGGTATGCCCTTAGCCGTTTCACAGAGTTGCCGGATCCATTTGATGGGATCGGGCGCGTCAGGCAGAATAATGTCGGCAATGACAAGTTGGAAGTCGCCTTCGGCAAGTTTACCGAGCGTCTCGGCGACGGTCTGAGTGGTTACGGCCTGGTGCCCGAAACTCTGGATCAAACGTGCCAGATAATCACAAATGGCCTTTTCATCATCAAAAATGAGCACTTTGCCCATAATAAAATCCTTCTCCTGCTAAAAAAATGAAAGGAAAAAAAACGATTTCCCTAACCAACGCTCAACCGTTGATAACAGATTTCCTAAAGTATGATTTAATTGTTGCAAAAATTGAGATTGCGGTCAACGCTAAAAAAATATATGCTGAATACGATTCTCGATGTGCCTGTATTTGATTAAATCATGCAAACCTATTTTTCACATGACGAGGCAAAGGACGCGTCGGTCATTCGTGGACGAAAGTGTCGATGTGAAGCCTGTGCTCTTTCGGTGCATGTGGTGGAAACCCCGGCCCCAACGGTCTGTCCGTACTGTCAACGGCTCTTGACGCATGAGCCGACGGTGGGGAAGGTGGCTCCGGAATTTCCCGTCCCCACCGAGCAGGACGTCCGGAACAGGTTGGGCAAGCTCTATTCGCGACCGCCTAAGCTGTTGGTCCTGATTATTTCGACAATAGCCATGTTCATGTTGGGGTGGTCGATCTTTTTGCAGTTGCGCAGTGCGGAGAATTACTGGTATCAGCCGATGGTCAGCATTTATTCGTTGTTGGCCGGTATTTTTGTGGTCTCTCGTTTTATCATCGCCGCCTTTTACGTCGCTCCGAAAGATGTGGGTTACGTGCCGTCGGTGACCGTTCTTGTTCCGTGCATGAATGAGGGCGGAGTGATCCGGCAGACGATCGAGCGGATCTTCTCGGCGGGATATCCGTCCCAGCAATTGGAAGTCGTCTGCGTGAATGACGGTTCGACCGACAACACGTTGGAAGAAATGTTGGCGGCCCAGACGCGCCACCCCCACTTGGTTGTGGTCAATTTCGAGCGTAATCGCGGCCTTTGTCACGGGTGGGGGGTCGCGGCGCTGATCGCGCGTGGCGAATTTATGGTGTGCGTGGACTCGGACACCTTCATTTTCCCGGGCTCGTTGCAGAAGCTGGTGCAGGGGTTTGTTGATCCGACGGTCGGTGGAATTTCTGGGCATTGCGATGTCGAAAACGCGGATGTCAATACGCTGACCCGCATGCAGGACGTGCGGTACTATTTCTCCTACAAGATCATGAAGGCCGCGGAAAGCGTCTTTGGAACGGTCAGCTGCCTGCCGGGCTGCTTTTCCGCGTATCGTCGCGTGTGTGTCCTGCATGTCTTGGATGAGTGGATGAACGCGACGGTGATGGGGAGCCACGGCAATTTTGCGGACGACCGGTCGTTGACGAACAAGATACTCAAAGATTATAAGATCCTTTACGATGATGAGGCGTTGGCCACGACGATCGCTCCCGAGGACTGGAAGCAATATACGCGGCAACAGTTGCGCTGGATGCGCTCTTATCTGCGCGAGATCATTAAGACCGGCAGGTATATGTGGCGCAAACACCCCGTGCCGTCGCTGTCGTGGTATGCCATGATGTGGATGCCGATTCTCGAGCCCGTGGTCATGGTCCAGGCGTTGGTGATCGGCCCGATCTTGGCGGGACATGTCACGGCTTCCTATACGGTGGGTGTTCTTTCGATAACGGCGGTGTGGTCCCTGCATTTCTGGGCTTCGACCGGCCGTCGTTGGTGGTGGGCTGGGTTTGTCTTTACACTCTCCTACATCGCTTTTTACAGTTGGCAAATCTACTGCGCGCTGTTGACCTTGCGCGGCAGGAAGTGGGGGACTCGCGGATGAAAACCACAGATGAACCGAAGAGTGATACGCACAGTCAGGCGGACCCCGATGTCGGGTCCGCGCCGCCCGAAGCCGAAATCGATGAGGCTTGGGAACGGCCCGTGGCCGTCGCGAAAGACCGGAATGTCCGCGCCTGGCTCTTCTTTCTGGGCCTGATCTGTTTCGGCGTGGCCCTCTGGACTCCGCTTCGCTCGCTCTATTACCGGTACGGATATGCGAAGTCCGAAGTGGTGGTTAAGCGTGACGCGGATACCTTCGTGGCGATCGCCTATTATGGTGTGAATAGTGACGTGCCTGCAGGCTCGCAAGATATCTCCACCACCGTCTTCGCCGAGCAGCTCCGGTTGTTGCGTCTGCGGGGATATGAGCCGATCACGCTGCAAGACGTGCGCGCCTTTTATAAAGAAGGGAAGCTTTTGCCTCGCAAAGCGGTCCTGATGACGTTCGAGCAGTCGCGCAAAAGTTCCTATTTTGAAATCCGCAACTTGTTGCATGAATACAAGTGGAAGGCGGTGATGGGTGTGAACACCGCTCCCGTTCACGCGAAAGATGCCCAGGCCTTGCTCTGGCCTTATTTTCGGGACATGATCACCATGGGGTCGTGGGAGCTGGCGGCACAGTCTGAGCACGGTTTCGATGCCATCGAAACGAGCCCCTCCGGTCACACAGGACCCTTTTTCTCGAATCCCCAGTGGCTTGCTGATAATCGCCGTTACGAGTTGCCGGAAGAGTTCAATAAGCGGATTGAAAAGGATCACCGCAATGTCATCCGGGAGTTCGAAAAAGAAGTTGGATCCAAGCCGATCGCGTTTTTCTTCCCGTATGGGGACTATGGGCAATATGAGGAGCAGGCCAAGGTTGTGCGGGTCACCAACATGCACCAGGTGGGGGCCCTCTATGAACTCGGGTTCACGCTGGGTCAGTTGGCGCTGAATACCCGCAGCAGCGATCCGCGGCGGTTGAACCGCTTGCTGGTAAACCCTGCGTGGAACGCGCGGCAGTTTATCAATAAGCTCGACTCCTTCTGGCCGATCGAGCCGATGCGCGGGGTCAATAGCAAGGGCTATGACGCCGAACGGTGGATCGGGGAGTGGGGAGAGGTGTTTGTTCGTGAAAAAGAGTTGGTGCTGCGCGCGATTCCGCCGGTTAATCCGGTCATGACGCTCAGGCAGGCGCCCGCTTCGTCCACGGCAGGCGCAAAGGCTTGGCTGGCGGGCAGCGATACGTTTGAGGATGGGTTTTTCTCGGTCAGGTTCCAGCTCAAGCGGGGCCGCTTCGGTGTCTATCTTCGCTCGACCTCCGTGGGGCATTATGTCTATTTCAGCTTGGACGACGCGGGCAAAGTGTCGGTGCGGCAGCGTTTGCCGGATATGGATGAGTTGATGCTGGCCACAGACACCTTGCCCGGAGATAGTACGTCGAATCACGAATTGCTCATCTGTCTGCGCGACAACCTGTTCTTTGCGCGTCTGAACGGAAAAACGCTTTTTGGCGGTAGGGTTTTGCTGAACGGGGAAAACCGTCCGGGGTTGGCGGCGGTAGGCATTTGGGACCCGATCCCCGGCATTGCCGAAGCGGTTGTCCTCGATACGAGGTTGGTCAGTCGGCGCGATGCGCTGGTAACGTGGGCTCCCGATGTGGCGAAAGACCCGGGCTATCTCACCAGTTGGCTGAACGAGCACGGCTACCAGTTCAATGTGTTGTCGCCGCCTTGGCTCGATATTTATGAGAATTCGCCGATCACGTTTCCGATCTGGGACCGTCAGGCGCTGAAATTGTTGGCGCGGACGAACAATATGCGGATCATGCCGCACGTGCAGATCCGCGACGCCAGCCAGTTGCTCAAGGTGCCGATCTCGGAGATCATCGAACGCGCGCTTGAGCATGATGTGCAGGGGCTTTATGTCGATGCTTCGTCGTGTACGCCGGAACAGGTGACCTCGTTGGTCACCTGGCTCGTCAGGCTTCATCAGGCGATGCTTGAAAAGAACTTGAGCCTTGCGCTGAAGTTGCCTGTGTCGATCGAGTCGTTGCCTTCCGCTGGCAACATCGTAAGGCTTTTGCCGGGGGTTCTGTTGGCGGGGGATTTCCAGGTGCCGCCGTTTAACCTGAGAGATGACCAGGTGCTTGGCATCACGCGTGTGATGCCCTCCGCAAGCGATGAAACGTTGTCGCTCTATTATCAGCTTTCGAATTTGCTTTCTGTCTACAACGACGTTTCCCCTGAAGCAAAAAAAGAGGAGTTGCGCCAAAAGGGCTTTGATGCCTTCACGTCGGGCGATTACAAGGAGGCCATTCGGGCCTGGGAGGCGTGGTCAAAGAACGACCCTCGCAATGCCGAACCGCACTCGCTGATCGGAGACGCCTGGTTACGGCTGAATGACCAGCAGAAAGCGCTCGAAGCCTATTCTCAGAGTCTGGAAATCAACCCTGGGCAGATGAATCTGGCCATTCGTCATTCGCGGCTGCTGGAACAGTTGAATCGCCTGAATGAGTCGGCCGACATCCTGAACGTTTATGCCCGTGCTTTCCCGGATAGTCCGGCCGTGACCATCGCTCAGGCGCAGTGGCTGGACCGCTACCGTCAGCGTAACGAGGCTCGCGAATTGATGAAAACGTTGGTCAAGCGGCACCCCGATAACATTGAAGCCCGCTTGGTTCTTCAGACGATGCTGGACGAACCGGTCGAACGTTACGCCAATATGCAGGAGTTGCTTGCGATCGGGCGTGGGGCGGAGACCCATCTCTTCGGCTTCGGACGTGACATATTTGGCGCGGAGTTGCTGACGATTCCCGAGGCCAGTGTCTTTTTTAATTTTGTTCGGGAAACCGCCGCGAACGCCTCGAACAAAAAAACGTGCGATTTGTATCAGAGCTTCTTGCCGCTCTCGCAGAAGGTTACGGAGAATTTCGTTGCCGACAAGCTTTCGGACAACTGGATCGCTTTTGGCGGTTTCCGTCCCTCCGCTTACGGGCGGTATGAACTTCGCGCCAGTACGGATATGTCGGAAGCGTTTCTGCGCCTCAAAAAGTCGGAGCTGATGCGGGACGGGTTTTTGGAGGTGACGTTGGATGAATCCGCGGGAGCATTCTGGCTTTATGCGCGGCGCAGTTCCAAATCGATGATTCGTTATGGCTATGATGATGAGGGCTTTATCAGAATTCAGTCGTGGTTTAACGGTGAGATCCGCACATACGAGAGTCGGCCGTGGCTGCGTCCTCCGGGAACCGTGACCTTGCGCCTGGAAGTTCGGGGCGATGGCGCAGTGGGGTACGTGAACGGCAAGCCTGTGTTTACGACGCCGCTGGCGATCCCCCTGGATGTCTGTTACGGCTGGTGGAGCGTCGCGCCGTTCTCTCCGGAACTGGGCCTGGCGCGTGCCCGTATCGCTCGTATCGAATGTGGCCCCCTGGCCCCGACCGTCTTGTTTATACCCCGCATGATCGACGCGGACATGCGGGCGGCGCTGGATCTCGTGCGGTTGCATGTGCGGGATATGACGGCGGTTGCTCCGTTCGCCTTCACCCAGTTGCCGGATGGGACGGTTCCCTTGGATCCTGATATCGAGCTGGCCCCGTTCAAAATGTTTTGTACGTTTCACCGGTTGCGCTTGATGCCGGTCGTTGATCTGGCCTATTTTTCCAATACCCTGCCTGAGCATCTGTCCAATATCATCTTGCGGCATCGGTTGGCGGGGCTGATTTTAAGGGTGCGCACCCTGCCGGATGCCGACTGGTTCAGCAGGATGGAAAAGATGCTGGAGAAAACCACCGCCGACTTTATTGTGGTGCAGCAGGAGGATGCGTATTGGCCGGTTCCTGAAACGGACGGTCAGATGGATGCGGCTCAGGAGACCGCACGCCTGAAGAAGCTGGCTCAGGCGGAGGTGTACGAAATTCAGCGGGGAAGCCTGTTGTTGCATCCCATGAAAGACGCATGGAAAGTTCCGGTGCAGCCTTACGTCGAATGGCCCCAATCGCTCGTGCGCACGAACCGGGAGTCAATCACGCCGGGCCTGGTGATCATGCCGCGTGGTTTCTTGCCTCTGTTGAAGGCGGAAATGGAGAATGCCGAAAAAGTCTCATACACGCAGGTCAGTGTTCCGTCTGAGCTTAAACCTCCGGCCGTAGAGCCTGTCGTTCAGCCGGTGACAAACCAGTTGGAAACCGGGGAGTCTGCGACCAACCGCTCGGTAAGTGTCGATGTTTCGACCAATCGTGTCGTCCTAGCCGTAAGTGGCACAAATGGGGTGATCGCGGCCGTAAAGGAGAGCGCTTCGACCAACCGGATGATGGTGCTTGAAGGGCAGGTTTCGAATGGGGTTTCACAGGCGGCTGCAAGCGTGGAAGTGGGTACGAATGGAGTCGTGCCTGCCGTGTCCAAAGAAGGGGTCGCTCCGCCTCGGGAAACGCTGTGGCATAAGTTGCGTTCGAAAATGGGATCGGGTGAACAGGGGAAAGAAACAGTCCCGGAAGCAAAGCCCGAGCCGCTCCTCAAGTAGAGAAATAGAAAATGCTTTTCCCAACCACTGTTTTCGCGCTCTTTTTTGCGATTGTGTTTACGTTGCATTGGGGCCTGGTGCGTTTTCCCCTCGCACGCAAATGGGTGCTGCTTGCCGCCAGTCTCTTTTTCTATGGGTATTGGAGTTGGAAGTTTGCCCTGATGCTGCTCTCCTCGGCATTGCTGAATCATGCTGCGGCTGTTTGGATCGACCGGTCGAGCGATGAAAAGGCAAGACGGCGTATGATTGCGCTGACCGTGACGGCCAATATCCTGGTATTGGGGATCTTCAAGTATACCGGTTTTCTGTTTACCCGGCTGTTGGTGCCCCTGGCTGTTCCGATCTGCGCCCGTCTGGGCACCACGGACCAGTTGATTGCCTTGCAAGAGCAGGTTTTGCCCTTTATCGAGAAGATCGTTCTTCCGGTGGGTATATCCTTCTACACGTTTCAGGCGCTCAGCTATGTGGTGGATGTCTATTGGCGCACTTCGCCGGTCGCTCGGTCGGGGTTGGATTTCGCGAATTATCTCGCCTTCTTTCCTCAGCTGGTCGCGGGTCCCATTGTGCGTGCTGCCGACCTTTTGCCGCAGATGGCGGTTTTCCCGGACCGCTCGGTACGCTTGGACACCGGGCGGGCCACGACGCTGATCTTGGGGGGGCTGTTCAAGAAGATGGTGGTCGCCAATTGGCTGTCTCAGCATCTGGCGGATCCGGTTTTCGCCATGCCGGAATCGTACGGGGGCCTCGACACCCTCCTCGGCGTTTATGCGTATGCGTTGCAGATCTACTGCGATTTCTCGGCGTATTCTGATATTGCGATCGGCTGTGCGCTGTTGTTCGGGTTCCACTTCTCGATTAACTTCAACGCGCCCTATTTTGCGGTGACGCTGCAAGAGTTCTGGCGGCGCTGGCACATTTCTCTTTCAACATGGCTGCGTGACTATCTGTATATTCCTTTGGGAGGTTCGCGGGCGGGTTCAATGCGGACGCGCTGCAATCTCTTTTTGACCTTTCTGCTCGGAGGATTGTGGCATGGCGCAGGCTGGACGTTTGTCCTGTGGGGCGCTTTCCATGGAGCGTATCTCTCTCTGGAACGTTTGGTTAGAAAGTGGCTGGGGTTGCCTGAAAAGCCCTCGGCGGACACCACGTTTGTCTTGGGGCTCTTAGGGAGAATTTGGATTTTTCACGTTGTCTGTTTCTCGTGGATCCTGTTCCGGTCCACAAACTTGATTGTGGTGGGTGATATTTTGAAAAGTCTGGGCAAATGGGGCGGGCGCAGTGAGTTGTTGACAGGCACCGCCATATTGGTGCTGATAGTCGGATTCCTTTTGCAGTTTCTGGATGGCCGGCGGCCGCGTCCTGTCTGGGATGCGGTTAACCGGTGGCCGGCGTGGTTGCAAGGCCTGCTTGCTGCCGTTATTTTGACGCTGATTTTGGGCGTGGGCCCCACGGGCGTGGCGCCGTTCATCTATTTTCAGTTTTAGAGGAGCTTTGTTATGTGTCACGTAAAGGAAGAGCGGGATGCGTCGCAACCGCTTGGAATTGTTGCCGGCAGAGCGTGTTTTTTGGTGGCCGTATTTTTCACCTTTATGGTACTCTTTAATGGCGTTGCAATGTTTGAGAGCGCGACAAAACTGGAGTACGGACCGACGCGCGATTTCTGGGTGGCGGTCTTACGTCCGGTCGAGCGCTTGTCAAGAATGTCCGGCCTGTTTTATGTGCGGCATGTCACGCAAGAAAAAATCGGGAATTGGTTGAACAAAACGTCTAAAGAATAGGAGATAAATGAAAAAAAGTGTTGTCTTTGCCATGATGGTTGCGTGTGCTTTCGCTTTTGTTCCGCAGGGATCACGGGCGGCCGAAGGCGCGCCGGTTCTGATGATCGGCGATTCAATGATGCGGCTTCTGGGAGTCGCTATGGAAAAGGAGCTGAAAGCCAATGGGATACAGCCCGCCGCCAGTTTTTCTTCGCTGGCTTCTGGACTTGCCCGAATGGACGCCTTCGACTGGTTCGCCAAGGTCGACGCCTTGATGAAAGAGCATAAGCCTGCGACGGTGGTCGTGACGCTTGGGGCGAATGACCGGCAGTCGCTGAAAGACACCGCCGGACGCGTGGTGCCCTTCGGCACGCCCGAATGGAGTAAAGAGTATTCCCTGCGTGTCGGGCGCATTATGGATGACCTCCTTAAAGGTGGGGCCACCCGTATTGTGTGGCTGCTTCTGCCCGACATGAAGGAGCCTGTGCAACAGGAATATGCGCAGTCCGTGAATGCCATTTTTGCCACGTTGGTGGCCGCCGAGTCGCGTAAAGAGAAAGTGGTTCTGTTTGATCCGCGTCCCCTGCTGACGCGCAAGCCCGGCACGTTCTCGCTCTATATCATGGCTCCTAATGGGGCGGCGCTCACGGTTCGCGACGCCGACGGTATCCACCTGACAACCCCGGGAGCGCAGCGCGTGGCGCAGTCGATCGTAAAGACCTATTGGAAATGAAACGGCCGGTGGTCCGTAAGGGGGCGCAATGACAAAAAGCTACTGTCGGTTCGGTCGGCGGTTGTCTGCGTGTGTTCTTTTGACAACGTGTGCGTTGGGTCAAACCAATGCGCCTTCCGCAAAGAGCGAAGGGTTTCCGTTGTCTGAGCGAACGGCCCCCTTGGATCAGGCGGCGATGGACGAAGCCATCGCAACCGCACGCGCCACGGATGTCAATACGACCGTCCCTGCTGCCTTGCTTTACCAAGGGCTGGCGCTGTTTCAAGAGGAGAAATACAAGGAATGCATCCCGTTCCTGGAGGAGTCTTTGAGGTTGGACCCTTCCCTTACGGCTGGCTGGGAAGGGTTGGGCTGGGCCTATATCCGCACGGAAAATGAGGAAAGGGCTTGGCGGCTGTGGGAATACTTCCGGGAACTGATGCCGGATGCCTGGCAGCCGTATAACCTGTTGGCGCAAACCGCCATCATGAAGCATGACTGGGAAACGGCCGACCGGCACTTCCGCAAGGCGCTGCAGCTGAAGCCCGACCATTTTGATTTGCGTTTCTGGTATGCGCAAAACCTTCTGCGTTTGGGGCAGCCTAAAGAGGCCGAGCGGTTGTTTCGGGAGTTGATTAAAGAAGAGCCGGACCGGCTGGACATTCAGATCAATTTGGCCAATCTGTTGACTCACCGTCTCGAGTACGATGAATCCGTTTCGATCTGGCGGCATGTTAACGCTGAGTTGCCCGGCAATCCCAACTTCTTGATGGATCAGGCCGTGCTGGAGGTGCGCGTCGGAGAGTTGAAGGCCGCCGATCAGTTGTGCCTCGACACCATGGCGATCGAAACGAACAATATGCGGGCCATGACGTTGCGTGCCGATATCGCGGAGATCGGCGACATGACCGAGCTGAGCGTCGAGCGGCTCGAGAAGCTGATCGATGCGACGGAAGATCCGATTTTGCGCAGTCGTGCGAGGTTGCGTTTGGCAAACCGGTGTACGGTGCTTAACAAGCGCAAGCCGGGACTTTATGCCACCTCGTATATTCTGGGCCAGATTCATGAGGCGATCAAAGAGAACCCTGCGGATGTGGGCGCGCATGTGCTGTACGCAGAACGTTTGTTGGTCGCTAAGAGGTACGAGGAGTGCAAGCCGTGGGCGATTGATGTGCTGGAGAAGCACAATCGGCATAATATCCGGGCAAAAGCCATTCTGTTCGAACTGGCCCTTGTAGAACACCGGTATGACGATGCCGAGCAGGTGTTGCATGACCGGTTTTCGAACTATGATTCGACGGACCCGATGCGGTATTTTTACGAGGCCCGTTTGAATATGATGCGGGGGGCTTACAACGAGGCGCTGCAATGCGTCGACCGCATGGAGGCGGCGGCTGAGCAAGGCTGCGTGTTTACGCTGCTGTACCATGATTTGACGGAAAGCGACTGGATGCCCATAACATCCGTGCGTCGCCTGTATGAACATCTGAATGCGTTGAGGCAGGAGGGGTTCACCTTCATCTCCCCGGCCGATATCCCGTCTGTTATCGGTTTAAAGCCCGGCGTGAATCGTCAGGATCCTGAGCCGGAAGACCCTTCTGTGCCGTGGACCGCCTTGCTGGTCGACAACATTCGTTATGGCATTACCGGTGAGCGCAAGTTCAAGTTCGGAAAGAAAAAGAAAGAATATGCGCGTCCCATGAAGGTGGTTGCCGTGACGTTCGATGATGCGTTGCGGTCTGCCTTCACCTTGGGTGCTCCCGTGGCTGAAGAGGTCGGCGTGCCGTTCGGCATGTTTGCGATTACCAAGACGCCGAAGGATTACCAGCCCTCCGTGGCGGGTTGGAATGAGATGGCGGAGTATGTGGCGAACGGCACGTGGGTGATCGGGAGCCATCTTTACGGAGCGCATGATGAGTGCGCCGTGGACAAAGAGCTTAAGGATCTCCGTTGGAATTTGCCGAACCGGATCTGGTTGCCGGAGAAGGATCGTCTCGAATCGATGAACGAATGGGATAAGCGGATGCGCAACGAGTTCCGGCTGAGTCGCAAAATCATGCGTGAGAAGCTCGGGGAGCAAGACAGCAAAGTGGCGATGGTCGCTTATCCGTATGGGGATATCGGGCAGGAGACCGCCTGTAACCTGTCGCTGTTGCGCAATCCGTCGCAAAGCATCGTCTCGGAGGCCGGCCGCAATTATCAGGTTGGCTTTTTGCAGGGGCAGAGCGGGTATACGACGTCAGGAGACGACCTGCTGATGACCCGAAGGTATGAGCCGAACTGGTTCGATGAAGGCGCTGACGTGGTCAATCAAGCGTACGAGTACCATCCGTTGTTCATGGCTCGTCGCACGCGCGTCGAAATCGCGTTTCTCATGAACATGCCGCATTTGGCCGAGGAAATGCTGAATCTCTTGAAGCGCGACGGGTATCCGGAAGACCTGTGCCGCAAAATCACAATCGAAGTGCGTGCGCAGTTCCGGAACCGTCCTAATCGCGACGTGCGGCCGCTGGTTGCTTCCTCCTCTGTCGCGGTTGATAGTACGGCGGGCGGTGGACAGAATGCTCCGACCCACAACATGCAGACTTTGCAGGCCGACAAGTCGGTGCCGTCTCCCGTCGATCCTACGGCGCGTGAGGCGGTACAGGGCGAGAAATCGGATGTGACGGACTTTGAGCGGGTGGGGACCTATCAGGAGGGGACGGTCGATCCCTGGGTGTATATCTCGCACCCGTTTATCGGTGGCGAGATATCGCACAGCAAAGCCAACGATCAGTTTGAAATCCTGCGTTACGGTGGCAGAGCCGGGTTAAACCTGAATAAGAATCTGCAGCTCTCGGGCGAATATTTTGAGTCCCATATTGATCAGGAGATTCGTCCTCGCTGGAATTCGGTCTGGTACGATTCCACGGATTTGACGACGTACCGCTTTAAAGCCTTGAAGCGCGAGGGGCGCGGTCGGTTGTCCTACCGCACGGGAAGCGGGGCCGTGCTCTCGGGATCATTGGGCGTGGCGGAGCTGGATCTTGAGCCGACCGGTGATGATCCCGAAGACGTCTTCGAAGATGACGTCGGAAGCGGAATGTTCTCCTCCTCTGACGAGGATATGTCGATCATCGGTGACTTGTCCGCAAACTGGTCGCCGCGCGACAATCTGAACATGTATGTGTTTTATGCGAGGGATCTCGTGACCTCGGCCGTCAAACAGATTGATTCCGATTCGGTAGGGGTCGTTGGCCGGTGGAAGCCGTCGGACACCTGGAATATGACCCTGCGCAGCCAATATTGGAGTTATGAGGATGACAACTCCTTGTTCTATATC
>JAEAMG010001339.1_pt1 | contig 19493 bp, 17 predicted proteins | sample 8958741 | NCBI WGS metagenome assembly JAEAMG01 (sample SAMN16933256, study PRJNA681125) | bioreactor sludge metagenome | isolation source: anaerobic bioreactor treating anionic surfactant - SDBS | place: India: Bengaluru | collected 2019-02-28 | reverse complement strand
TTCGAATCCTACTCCCTCCGCCAATCTGACATCCGGCCCAGGAAGACCTATTTGACAGTCTATTCCTGTTTCTGCTAATAATAATCAACTTTAACTCTATGCTGGAAAGCTTATGAAAATTGTAATTATTGGTGCGGGAGATGTGGGATTTAACCTTGCAAAGCGCCTTGCGCAGGAAGGACACAATCTGACGCTTATCGAAGGAGATCCTGAAAAATGCGAGCGAGCAGGAGAAATCCTTGATGTCTCGGTTATTCATGGAAGCGGAACAGACCAGGAGGTGCTGAAGACGGCAAACCTCAGCTCGGCCGATATGCTGATTGCGGCATCAGGCGTGGATGAGGTAAACATTCTGGCATGTCTTTTTGCTTCAAAACTTGGAGTCAAGAGAAAGATCGCCAGAGTTCGGACATCAGCGTATTACAGCCCTGACTCCATCCTAAAAGCAAATGATCTTGGAATTGATTTGTTTATTCACCCCGAAGAGGAAGTCTCGGAAGAGATTGTAAGGCTGCTAATGAGGTCCACTGCCTCAGAAATCATAGAATTTGAAGGTGGCAAGATTCTCATGCTGGGAATGAAAGTGGATCCAGGATTCCCCTATCTTAATAAGCAATTAAAGGATATGGGAACTGCAGAGCAACGAAGACATTTCCGAATTCTTGCTGTTTTGAAAGGTGACAAGACAATCATCCCGACCGGAGATGATTACATCAATAAAAACGATCAGGTATTTGTGGTGACGGAACGAGATTACTTGCCGGAACTGCTAAAGTTGGCCGGAAAGGCAGATGAGAAACTTGAAAAGATTATGATTCTTGGTGGAGGCAAAATTGGCAGGCAAGTTGCCCAATCCCTTGAAAAGAAGCACATAGATGTAATCATCGTCGAATCAGACAAGGCGAAATCACTAAAGATTGCAGGACAACTTGAAAAATCGATGGTGATGCACGCAGATGGAACCGACATAGATAATCTTGTACGCGAAGGCGTTCTCGGGATGGATGCTCTTGTGGCGGTCACCTCCGATGATGAAAATAACATGATAGCCTGCCTGCTTGCAAAACACCTTGGTATACGAAAAACAATTGCACTTGTCAATAAGGTAAGTTATCTTCCGTTGATGCCGGTTATTGGAATTGATTCTACGGTAAATACCAGGATATCCACGGTAAATGCCATACTAAGGCTGATTCGTAGGGGAGGTATCGTTTCTGTTGCCACTTTTCACGGAATCGATGCAGAAGCTATTGAAGTAGAGATCAAGGCAAATGACAGGCTGACAGGAAAGCCGCTGAAAAAGCTTAAATTGCCTGATGATGCATTGATTGCAGCAATAGTTCGAGGCAAAGAAGTATTCGTACCCTACGGTGACACCGTTATTAATCCTTATGACAAGATTATTGTTTTCGCCCTGCCACATGCTATAAAAGCTATTGAGAGCAAGCTTTTTTAACGGGGTACTCTCTCTTTGAAAAGATCAAATATACTATACGTTCTCTCCAGGCTCTGGATTATCGTGAGCGCATTCTTTATTCTCCCTTTGGGTTTTTCCATCTACTGCAAAGATGGAATACATTATCATTTTATCTTTAATATAATGGGCATTCTTTTCCTGAGCGGCCTGTTATGGCCTTTTGGTTCCAAACCCAGAGAATTGACAACAAAAGAGGGCTTTCTCCTTGTCAACCTTTGCTGGATCAGCCTTGCCCTTTTTGGGTGCATTCCCTTTCTTACCACGGGCTATACAAGAAGCTTAACGGATGCTTTTTTTGAATCTATGTCAGGGTTTACCACGACAGGGGCAACGATTCTCCGTGATATTGAATTGTTGCCAAAAAGCTTATTACTTTGGAGAAACATGACCCAGTGGCTTGGGGGCATGGGTGTTATTGCCCTGGCCGTGGCTATCTTCCCGTTTACAGGGATGGGTGGCGCTCATCTCTTTAAGGCAGAGGTACCTGGCCCTTCAAAAGATAAGATATCATCGCGAATCAGCGATACGGCAAAGTTGCTCTGGGGCGTGTACCTCATTTTTACTGGAGTTGAAATTGTTCTGCTTATGCTGGCAGGCGTGACTCTTTTCGACTCAATGTGTATAACTTTCGGTACAATGGCGACCGGAGGTTTTGCTCCGCTTAATTCGAGCATTGCCCATTTTTCTTCAGCGTATGTTCACTATATCATAATTTTTTTTATGACATTGGCCGGTATTAATTTTAACCTTCATTACTGGGCGCTGAGAGGAAAGCCAAGGCATTACTTCAGAAATCCAGAGTTGCGGTTGTTCATATGTATCATAGTTGGCTCAACGATCTTTATTACATTGATACGGTCTTTTACCGGAACAAAGCCCTCGGAAGAAATGATGAGGGACTCTCTCTTCCAGACAGTATCGCTCATTACCACTACAGGATTTGTAACAAAAGATTATGAATTATGGCCGGCAGCAACCCAGATTCTACTTTTTCTTCTTATGTTTGTAGGAGGATGTGCAAGTTCTACGGGTGGCGCCATAAAAAATGTTCGGATTTTGGTCCTATTTAAATATATTGGAGCTGAAGTAAAAAAACTTTTTTACCCTCATGGTGTCTTTCCCATAAAACTTGAAGGAAAACCTGTTACAGAAAACCTTGTGTCCAATATCATGGCGTTTGTATTACTTTACATTCTTTTCTTCATTTTTGGCACCATTACGGTTTCATGTTTTGGCATGGATATTGTCAGCGCTGCAGGGGCTGTGGCTGCAACCTTAGGTAATGTTGGCCCTGGACTTGGCACGGTAGGACCTATTGACAATTTTGCAGATGTTCCTGCAGCGGGAAAATGGATCTTATCATTTTTAATGCTTGCTGGCAGACTCGAAATCTTCACGGTTGTTGTTTTGTTCACCGGAAGATTTTGGAAATAAGGAGATTACGTGAAACAAAAAGACTATTACAAGATACTGGGTATTGAAAAGGATGCGACCCATCAGCAGATAAAGGAGGCTTACCGCAAGCTTGCTTTCGAATTTCATCCCGACAGAAACAAGGGAGATTTGAGCGCTGTCGAAAAGATGAAAGAACTGAATGAAGCATATGCCGTTCTCTCAGATCCGGGAAAGAGAAAGCGGTATGACAGCATAAATCAGCAATACGGGTACGATGCATATGACCATTTCAGGCAGGGCTACTCTGATCAGGATATATTCCGGGGTTCGGATATTAATCAGATATTTGAAGAGATGACACGGCAATTCGGGTTCAGGAGCTTCAACGATCTTTTCCGGGAATTTTACGGTCCGGGATATCAGACCTTTGAATTCAGACGTCCGGGGGTCTTCGGAAGAGGATATATCTTTACCAATTTTCCGTTTGGAAGACACGGCAGTCAAGGTGCACCTTCTTCTATCAGAACAGGTTTCGTAACAGGATTATTGGGCAAGCTTGCAGGTTACCTTGCAAAAAAGGCTTTTACGGGCTGGGATGCTGGTCAGCATGCAGCAGATCGTTATGATGTAATTACCCTTAGCCAGGAAGATGCCAGACGTGGCGGAAAAGTTTCCTATGTTGACAGGACAACATCGCGGCAGCTTATCGTTACCGTTCCTGTAGGGGTGAGGGAAGGGCAGACAATCCGGCTTAAAGGTGCTGCTAATGTAAATGGAGACAGATCACAGGGTGGTGACCTCTACCTTCGTGTCCAGTTCCGTAAAGGTTTCTTTCAGTTGGCGAAAGAGCTTTACAATAAAATTCTATCAAAGTGAAATCTTTTCTGGCCTTCACGACTATTCCCGCATTCCTCTGTCTTGTTTTTGCGGGCTGCTGGGTAATAACGGCCCCGTATAAGTTGGTAAAGGGGACCGTAAAAGGAACCTATTACGTGGTGAAAGGCGCTTATGAGATAACTGCCGGTACTACAAAGGTTGTGTATCATATCGGAAAATTCACGTATAAAGTGGTCAAGGCGCCGATAGATTGGGCTTTTGTCAATGATGACATAGAAGCCATAGACGGGTTGTCACCCAAGGAAGCAATAAGACAGGGACGAGTTAAAAATTCACCATACGTAGTGAAAGGTAAAACTTACTATCCCATGAGCGTCGAGAAAGCCGGGATATATGAAGAGACAGGAATTGCATCATGGTATGGTTACGAGACGCTCAGAACAAAGGGGGGGCGAATGACTGCGAACGGTGAAGTTTTTGATCCCAGGCAATTGACGGCTGCACACAAGTATCTGCCTCTCCCGACTCATGTCAAGGTCACCAACATGGAAAATAACAAATGGGTAATCGTTCGGGTAAACGACAGAGGACCTTTCCCCAGCGATTATAACCCTTCGTCTGGTGAAAGGATTATCGACGTGAGCGAAGGTGCTGCAAAAAAACTTGGTTTTCACAAGAAGGGTGTGGCAAGGGTAAAGGTTGAGACAGTCGAGTTGAAAGAAGAAGGATGAGGCTTGTAGGGCTTGCGTCTACCTTCGCCGATGTTCCCGTCCTTCTTAGCAGTTCTACTGCGGAGGGTGGATCGGAAGGCAGGTCGCACCCTCCCGCCACGCTGCTTAACTTTTTAAACTGTTCAAACCGTTTAAACGGTTAAATAAAGCCTTCCCCACTCGCCCTCTGTGCCCGTTAAACTTAGAGCACCAGCAATATCCCAGTCCAACTCTTCGCATAAACTCTATCTTACAGTGGCTCCAGGATGCGGTCGAGGACCGTCCTTGATGCTACCAATGGGTCAATAAAGACGCTTTCCATATCGTCTTCAAGGTCCCTCTTATTTGAGAGAAAGGTAATTCTGTCCTGCATTCTGTCCCTGAGAAACTTGAGATAGCCAGGGTGCTTTTTTGGTGGGCTGTATTTCTTTTCATAATCAGGGCTAAAGAGTTCGTTGCCATTCCTGGGGATTTGCAAGCCATTAAAGGCCTTCCATTCTTTCCATTCTATATTTCCTCTGACCAGCTCTGTAACGATGGCAAGGGAGATTGTTTTCGGGATGTCAGTCAGGTGGCCAGGCATTCCAACGGCATGGGTATTCATTACATAACAATCACAGCCCGATTTGAAAAGTTTCAGGAATTGTCGGCAGTCTTCAACAAGAGGATGAACCCGGAAGGGATTTGCAAATGGTTCAATGACAAGTCTTTCGAAATCTCTCGGATCAGCATTCTCCACACCTTTTGCCCGCAACGTGCTCAGGGACGCCCCCATGGCTACAGCCATTGCAGAACGGGTTATTTTACAGATCGGAGGTAGGCTTGTATCTTTCTGAAGCCAAATTACCGTTGAAGGTTTTTCACAAAAATGAGCATGATTGAACATGTCCCTCGATTTCAAGCAGCGTCCGTTGTCATTCCTGATGTCCTTGCCAACAAGCCTCTGTGAACCATCAGCCATCCTTGTAACCGCCATGTTTTGCGCAGAGTAAAAATACTGAACTATGGGGTCACCAAATTCCATGGCGTCAGTTTTGTCAAAAAGAGAGGGCTCCAGTACTATGCTGAGATTATTGTCGAGATCGATAAGAAAGGCATCATCATGGATAACCGTTACTTTTTCCTCTGGTGTGAGGGTACCTTCATGATCGTGGCTGTTGGTGATGGAAGACTTGCCGGACCCGGAAAGACCGAAAACAGCCACCGGTGGTTTATCGCCAATTTTTTTGATTCCACCGTGACAGGCCACCATGTTGTGCCTCACGCCTACGGTCCAGGCTATTGTCAGTGTTCCTTTTTTCCGCTCACCAAAGTATCTGAGGCCGAGGATGGCAATGCAGTTCTGATCTTCATCGATGATGACAAGGCCATCTTTAAACTCAGGGTTTGACCATTCGGGATCTGCCAGAACAAGAATGTCCGGCTCACCCAATGGCCTTGATTCCTTATAAAGATCGGACCATGGAGGCATAAATGGAATGAAATTAATGCCCCAGTCAAGCATGTTTTTGGCATCCGTCTCGGGGCTCAGAAGGTGAGCTTTAACCATGAAATCCGGGTGTAAACCAATCATGCCCTCAAGCCACAGGCCTGGCCTTTTGTTCAACTGATAGGTAGCCTCAGAAAGCATGCTCTGATATTTATCTTTTTCCGGCTTTGTAAAATTTCTTACGAGCCTTCTGGCCCGTGCAGTCCGGCCGAAAATTCCCCCATCATTAGAAACGAGCACCTTTGCATCCTGCGGAAGACCAAATTGTTCCGGTTTATACATAGGTTCAGACGTTATCACTACCTCAGGCTGCTTTTTTGCCAGATCATACAGCTCGGCCATTGAGGTTTTTCTGACAGAGCTTGCAAAAAAAGCGCTTTCTATGATTGCCCTCCAGGGAGATTTTGGTATACCTTGGATTGAAGCCATGATAGCCTCCTGATTTAATGTAATTGACCCTTTATGTAATTTAAAAAAGAGCTAAACGATGCTTTGTTTGATCGCGGCAATACACCTTCCGTTGAATACAAAAAAAGATCACATATAAAGTATCGAAAAACCATAAGGATGTCAACTTGTTTTGTTGCTTAGGTTGACGCCAATACGTTAAACATAACAGGGACGGTCTTCCGGAAGGCCGCCTTAAAGATCACCGGATATATCTTGTTTTGTCCTTAACGTTTTTTCTTGGCATGGGTGTCGGACTAGCTCCGGGTTTCCCCAATAAAACCAAAGCCACAGGAGTCTTGTCGTTTCCGATCTCCAGTATGCTACGGATGTTTTTTTTATCAAACAAGGTGAACCAGAGCGTACTTAAGCCAAAAGAGTGGGCTGCCAGATGTATGTTCTGAATGGCTGCCGCACACGCTGCCTGGTATCCCACCATCCCTTCTTCCATAAACATATCGACTCCGGTCTTTTTCGGATCACCGACTACCGCTATGATGACCGGGGCTTGCTTCAGGAAATCTACCTGATAGGAGTCCAACCACTTCCAGCCGCTTTTTTCAAGGGCCCACTTTCGGCACCTGTCAGCCTCAGCAAAAATCCTTTCCTTCACATTGCCGGAGGTAATTACAATAAACTCCCATGGTTGAGTATTAAGCGGAGACGGCGCCCATATGCCCGCATCAAGTATGGATTCAATAACCGTGTCGTCAATGGCCTCCGGAAGATAATTCCTGCAGCTTCTCCTGTTCTTGATTGCATCAAGTAATTCCATGATCCCCCCTTTTTTTCTGCATATTCGAGGGACGAAAGCTTCGCCTAGACGTTCGTTCACCCCGTTTGACGGGCGCGGGGCTCCACTCGGACATAAGAGAAGTGCAGTTTTAATCGTCCCTTATTCTTCTAATGTATTTATGTTACGATGTTATCAATAAGAGTATTGGTTTGTCAATTCAATAAGAGTAGAAACCTTATACCGGGGTTGTATTGACCGTCTGTCAGGCTTATATTTATACCATGACAAGAGAAGAAAAAAAATTGGTTACAGCTCATGTGGATCAGGTTTTTCATGGTCAGACGATACGTCAGGATATTCCTGTATGTGATTGCGGTAAGTTTTATGATGAGAAAAACCTCACAGAGGCACCGGCAGTATTTTTCAGAGAAATAGATGTATTCGGAAAGACTTTTACTCTCATTGAGCCTTTGTGCCCTGTCTGTAAAAAAAGGATTCATGCGAGCTTTAACATACTGAACTGAAATTAGTTGGAATGCTTGTGGATCTACCTTTTTGCATTGACAAGCGAGAAGTGTAGCTGATTTTTTTCTACATCTGCCAGGACAACGATGATTTCTACCTTGTCGCCAACACGGTAGATCTTTCGCGTTCTGCGACCGACAAGTCGGAACCTCTCCTCTTCAAAATGATAATAGTCATCATAGAGGGTATTTACCAGAACAAGCCCTTCAACAAAGACATCAATGAGCTCCACAAAGAAGCCAAAAGATGTTATGTGTGAAATTATGCCTTCGTATCTCTTGCCTATTCTGTCTTTCATAAAAAGGACCCGCATCCTGTCTTCAATCTCCCGCTCTGCCTCCATAGCCAGCCTTTCTCTGCCGGAAAGATAGTTGGCCATCGTTTCAAGTTCTTTCTCTCCGTGTCTTTTTCCCTCTTCAGAGATAAGACTTTTCAGAGCCCTGTGACAAACAAGGTCTGGATATCGCCTGATAGGAGAGGTAAAGTGCAAATAGCAGTGTGATGCCAGGCCAAAATGTCCCTTGTTCTGAGATGAATAGCGCGCCTGTTTCATGGACCGCAAAAGCACTTTGTTCACAAGAAACTCGTAGTCTGTCCCTTCCACATTCCGCAGGACTGTTTGAAGGCCTCTTATGTTTTTGTGGTCTCGTTTGTACCCGATTGAAAGCGCCTGAAGGAGCCTTTCCAGATCCTTCAGCTTCTCTGTGTCCGGAGGCTCATGTATTCTGTACATTGTGTTGATCTTATTTTCCGTTAAAAAATTGGCTACAGCCTCGTTCGCTGCGATCATGAATTCCTCGATTATTCGATGTGAAAAGAGGCGTTCCGCCCGAAGGACAGTATGGATACCGCCTTCAATGTCAAGGATGACATCGGGCTCAGGGAGATCAAAATCAAGGCTGCCGCGCCTTTCACGTTTAGCGCTCAAAAGGGCAGCAAGCTCTCCCATGTATTCCAACGCCGGAATGATTCTTTGAATCTCTTTCCTTATTGTGCGGTCTTTTTTGATGAGGACGTTTTCCACTTCGTTGTAAGTAAGCCGAAAAGCACTTCTGATGATAGATTTATGGAACGAACTGCCGGTAAGATCTCCATTTACGTTGAATGTGAGCTTGACGGTCATGGTGAGCCTGTCTTCATTGGGGTTTAGACTGCAGATGTTGTTGGAAAGAATCACTGGGAGCATGGGAATTACGGCGCCGGGAAAGTAAACGCTTGTGCCTCTCTCATAGGCCTCCCGATCAAGTCCGGTACCTGGCAAGACGTAGTGGGAAACATCAGCAATCGAGACATAAAGCGTGAATCCTCGGTCAGTTTTTTCTATGCAGACTGCATCATCAAAATCTTTTGCAAGCTCGCCGTCAATAGTGACATGGATTTTTTCTCGGAGGTCCAGCCTGTCTGCGTGGCTCATCGATGTGTCAAGGGCTTGAGCTTCATTTTCCGTCCTTTTTTTGAAACGGAAGGGAAGGGCGCTTTTGTACTGAACAAACTGTATGATAGACCGGACATCGGTGAGGCCCTTAAAAACTTTTAGGACTGTACAGGCAGGGTCAATACCACCTTCCGGGAACCTTGTTATTCGGGCAGCCACGAGGTCATTGTCATTGAGGTCAAAAGATTTTGCAGTTCTGCTAACGACAAAATGGTGAGGAATACGTTCATCTTCGGGAATGATGTAGGTTGTGCCTCTGTCCCGCCGAATAAATCCGACGATGTTCTTTATTTTTCTTTGGGTGATCTTGATTATGGTTCCTTCTTTTCTCCCCCTGAAGCTGCGTTCGATACGGGCGATTACCTTGTCTCCGTGAAAGGCGTTCTTCATAAACCTTGCGGGAACGAATATGTCCTTTTCGTTCACGTTGTCAGGCACCACAAAGCCGTTTCCGCTTCTTGTGCACCACAGTGTCCCTGATGCCAGGTTCATTTCCTGGGGCAGGCCATACCTTTTGTTTTTTAACTGCAGGATTGATCCATCCCGAACGAGACTTCTTAGGATCTGTTTGAGGGTTTTACCTTGTTTCTTACTGAGAGATAGGATGGCAACCAGCTCGCTCTGGGCAATGGGTTTTTTCTCTTGTTTAAAAACCATGAGAATAGCATCTTTTGTCAGTTCCAGCTGATTTTTCTTGTTTCTCATAGTCTCCATACTATCATACCACACTTTTTTATCTACCATCGCTCTTTTCCCATGACCCATGCTCTTATGCTATTCTTTTCTCTGACCTTTCTCGCGATTATTCTGTTGACCGGGTGTGGGCTGGATGGTATTTTTTAACGTATCCTTTGGGTCTGGCTTCCATGGAATGAGCAATTACCACGGGTCTGGCTTCCATGGAATGAGCAATTACCACCCTTATTGAGAAAGGAAAGAAAAACATGATATACCGCGACCGATTACCCTGCGGGGGACTGAGCATTTCCGATGAGGGAAGGCTCGTTGCGCTTGCAGGTTGGATAGACGCATTGAGAGATCATGGAGATGTGCTTTTCATTCATCTTCGGGACCGAAGCGGTATTGTGCAGGTTGTCTTTATCCCGGCATCAGCACCTCAGGAGATATGTGCCAACGCCGGTACCCTCAGGAGCGAGTTCTGCGTCCTTATAAGCGGTCGGGTAGTCAAACGGATGCCTGGCACGGAGAATCCTAATATTTCTACCGGACATGTCGAGGTAGTGGCCAGTGATCTCACGATCCTCAGTAAATCCAGCCCATTACCATTCCCTATTTCTGAAAAATCCATGGTCGCGGGTACAAGCATGAAGCGGGAGGAACCGGTGGCAGAGGATCTGAGGCTTCAGTATAGATACCTGGATCTCCGCAAACCGTCCATGCAGGATCATTTGATTAAACGGCATCGGATAGTAAAAACCGTGAGGGATTATCTCGATGAGCAGGATTTCATTGAAATTGAGACGCCAATGTTAACGAAAAGTACTCCTGAAGGTGCCCGGGACTACCTCGTACCGAGCAGGCATTACCCGGGGAATTTCTATGCCCTTCCACAGTCGCCACAACTCTTTAAACAACTCCTTATGGTGGGAGGCATGGAACGTTATTTTCAGATTGTCCGGTGTTTCAGGGATGAAGATTTGCGTCCAAATCGGCAACCGGAATTCACCCAGCTTGATCTGGAGGCATCATTCATAGACGAAGAATTCATCTATAGTCTTTTCGAGGAGCTGTCGGCCCGTATGTTTGAAGTAGGGGGAATTACATTGCCACGTCCTTATCCGCGCATGACCTGGCTGGATGCAATGAATGCAACGGGTTCCGACCGACCCGATTTGCGGTTCGGTATGACATTTCGCGATTGCACTGACATTTTTGACAACACGAAATACGGTATCTTCAAGCAGATTCTGGACCGCGGGGGATGTATCAAGGGGATAAATGTAAAGGGCCAATCCGAAAGGTTGAGCAAAAATATCCTCCAGAACGAGTATGCAAAGGAGATTGTGCCCGGATTCGGAGCCAAGGGCATGACATGGATGCGGGTACTGGATAACGGGCTTGAGTCAAATATTGTGCAGTTCTTCAGCGAGAGGGAGCGGAACGAAATCCTCAAGATTTTTGAAGCGGAGAAAGGGGATGTGATTCTCATGATTGCTGATCCTTCCTGGCATCTCGTCTGCTCAGCTCTTGGTCAGCTCCGCCTGCATATAGCAGATCGTCTCGGCCTTATTCCGGGTGATGTGTTCTACCCTCTCTGGGTTACCGATTTTCCCCTATTCGAGGCCACAGAAAACGGCGTGACTTCGAGTCACCACCCTTTTACCATGCCTGACCGGATAGATTTTGATCCCGAAAACAGAGAGGAACTGCTGGGCCTTCATTCACGCGCCTATGATCTTGTGGTGAATGGAGAGGAACTCGGTGGAGGGAGCATCCGAATAAACGACAGTGATTTGCAGAACAAGATATTCAAAGCCCTGGGTCTTTCAGAGGCTGATGTGGAAGAAAAGTTTGGATTCTTCCTCCGAGCGTTAGAATATGGGGCTCCACCTCATGGTGGAATTGCCCTGGGTGTGGACCGTGTTGTTGCCATGATTCTTGGTACATCATCAATCAGGGAGGTAATTGCGTTTCCCAAGAATCGGAGCGCTTTTTGCCCTCTCACGCAAGCTCCTTCACCTGTAGCAAGCGCACAGCTCGCAGAGCTTGGCCTTCTCGATCTGGAAAAGGGGCAGCCGTTACCTGGTTCAGAGGGGCAACAGGATCTTATTGATTCGTTGTCCTGGGTGTCTCGTATCAAAATTAACGACGATGAAAGAGCCACGATACTTTCTTCCATAAAAGATGCAGAAAGTCTTGCAGTCCTTGTCAGCGATAAGAGAGGGGATGGAGAAACATTGTTTTCCTTGGTAGCGCCTGCGAATCGCTCACGGGAAGGCAAGGAAGCTTGTATCAGCCAGCTTGCTTCAGATGGTGATCTTTTCAAGAATGCTCCTTCAGTAAAGGGTGGCTATTACAAAGTCGCAAGTATCTTAGAATAAGGAACTGATTATGATGCGAGAACTTTATACACACAAGGAAACATCACCCGCTGCGGTCACTCAAGAAGGACCTCTTGCAGGGAAAAAAGTTATCCTTCAGCCCAATATGTCTGTCCGTGGCTGGCCAACGAACGCAGGTTCGCGAGCCCTCGAAGGGTATGTGGCCCTTGAGGATGCTACGGCTGTCGCCCGCCTCAGGCATGCAGGCGCGATTCTGTGCGGCAGCGCGAGGATGAGCGAGCTGTGTTTTGGTTTGAAAGGAGATACAATAGCAGAAGTTTTCTCCAGTGACGAAGCTCATATTGGTCTCATTACAGACACCATGGGTGAAGCCCGACTTGCTGCAGCCGCGTCAGGCATTTTTGGATTCAAGCCCAGCTTTGGTATCGTTTCACGTTTTGGCTTGATAGGGCTTGTGCCATCGATGGAATGTTGCGGCATAATTGCAAAAACTATAGAGGAGATCATCGACACGATTGGCGTAATAGCGGGTTCGGACGAAAGGGATTTCTCCATGGCTGACGAACCATTACCCGATTTTCGCAAGGCAAAAGAACTTGTGAATACTCCTGGTGTGGCCGGAATCATCAAAGAATGCTGCGAATCGCTTACCGGGAAAGAAGAAACCGCATTCAAAGCCGGCATTTCAAAACTGGAAGGAGCGGGTCTTCGGGTGCAGGAGCTGAGCTTTCAGGATTTTAATCTTTTCCGGGTAGTTCATAACGTGATCGGTTCTGTAGAGGCGTCCTCAAGTGCCGGAAAGTACGACGGAGTTCGTTACGGTCACCGATCGGTTTCGGGCAAGAATTGGAACGAGATGTACCTCAATTCCCGGGGGGAATCATTCGGTACGCTGATCAAGAGCTATCTTTTTCAGGGCGCCTATTTCCAGTTTGAAAATTACTCCTCTTTTGAGGATGCTTGCAGGATACGGGGTAGACTGGTCAGGGAAATGGCGAATCTGTTGAAAGAGGTTGATATGCTTGTCTTCCCAACGCGCAAACTCACATCAGATGCTTCAGGGGCTTCCACTATCAACGAGACCTATGACGCTTCTTCCCTCACCTTGCCGGCGAATGTGACAGGCCAACCTTCATTGCATATTCCTCGCATTGCCGAAGAATCGGGAACTGACGTGGGGCTCCAGGTTCTTGGTTCCCGAGGGAGTGATGCACGATTGTTGTCTTTCGGCATGAAAATATCATCACTGTGGAAAGGAGTGAAGAGTGAATGAAATATGAAGCAGTTATTGGTCTTGAAATACATGTGCAGCTGAATACCGCAACCAAGCTTTTCTGTGACTGCCCAAATCGACCGGGAGATGAACCGAATCGAAACACGTGTCCCGTCTGTCTCTGGTTCCCCGGGGCTCTGCCAAGAATAAGCAAAGAGGCCCTGGAGAGGGCTGCCCTCGCTTGTCTTGCCCTCAATTGCACTATCCAGCCAGAGAGCGCTTTCGATCAGAAAGTATATTATTATCCCGATCTTCCCAAGGGATACCAGCTTTCCCAGCACCACAGGCCCCTGGCAAGAAACGGTTGGGTCGACATCGTTGGTGAGGACGAAAAAATAAAAAGGCTTCGCATACATCACATACATATGGAGGAGGATGTTGCCAAACTCGTACATGAGACAGAGGGACGAACGCCGATCAGTCTGGTTGATTTTAACCGGGCGGGAACCCCGCTCATCGAGATTGTAAGCGAACCTGATTTGCGTACCCCCCATGATGCCATAGAGTACGTTAAAACCTTAAAAGCACAACTGCGTTATACGGGCTGCGCCGAGTGCAGCATGGAACAGGGCACGCTTCGGGTCGATGCAAATATTTCTCTGCGACCTGAGGGAAGCGATGTCCTCAACACAAAGGTAGAGGTAAAAAATATGAATTCCATCCGCAACGTTGCGGATGCCATCGCTTACGAAATTAAGCGCCAGACAGAATGCATCGAAAAAGGCGAGCCCGTAGTCCTGCATACAAGGCTCTGGGATCCGGACAAGCGCGTCACCTCGCCCATGAGGGGCAAGTTCTCAGGACCGTGCGTGCCTGATCCGTCTGTGCCCAGGATAGTGGTAACCGCCGAATGGCTGGACATGGTGAAAAAGAGGCTGCCCGAGATGCCTGTCCAAAAGGCAAACCGTTTTTCAAAGGAGTATGGACTCACCCCTGAAGAGGCAGCAGGCATGAGCCAGGAACGAGATGTGTCGGAATTCTTCGAAGATGTGGTCGGACAGAAGGTACCGGCGCGGAAAGTGGCGAACTGGATGACAACCTATCTCATCCCCGCCCTCCGGGACCGGAATCAGACTATTAGAGAGACGTACATTACGGAAAAACGCTTTGCTGCAATGATAGCAATGCTGGAGTCTGGAGTTATAAACGCCCATGCGGCAAAAGAGGTATTGCTTCAGCTCCTTTCGAGCGATGAGTCACCCGACGAGATTGTGGAGAAGGGGCATTTCCGGCAGGTTTCAGATACCACCGAGCTTGATGAGCTGATTGACAGAATTCTTGCAGACCATCCGTCGGATGTGGAGGATTACCGGAAAGGAAACGCGAAGGTCATGGGGTTTTTCATGGGGCTTGCAATGAAGGCATCCAAGGGGAAAGCCAATCCCAAGCTCCTGAAAGAGATTCTCACCAAACGGCTCGGCTGAGAAGACTATTGACGGCGACCTTCTTCGCACGTCAGCTTGCCAGCCATCCGGCTATCAAGCTATCCGGCTTTCACTTTTGTTTCGCGATCCGCGTTTCGAGTTTAAAGTTGCTCCTAAAATGTCGGTCTTGTCCAGTCAAGGGGTCTCGAAAAGAAATCGATCGCGCCAACAGCTGAAGGGGTGACGAAAAGTCATCTTCCTTACAGGATTGGACCTCAGGATAGAACCTATCGTTGATAATCGGGATTCCAAGGGCTGCGCAATGCACCCTCAACTGATGCTGTCTTCCTGTTACAGGGACTAACCGGTACAGGGTTATAGCACCCATATTCTCCATCACATCAATTGTGGTTTCGGAATTTGGCATGCCCTCAGCTTCCTTCATTCGAAAGAACGGCTCGCCCTTCACCAGACAACTGCGACGGTTTATCGGAAAATGCCCGCCGGGAAGGGTGGGCGCTAATGCTTCGTAGACCTTTCTCGCCTCATGTTTGGTGAAGAGGGATGCATAGTGCCTACGGGTTTCAGGATTAAGCGAAAACGTCACGAGTCCGGCTGTTTCCCTGTCGATTCTGTGGAGAGGTACAAGGCTGTCTAACTTGAGCTTCTTTTTTAAGCGCACGAGGAGGGTTTCACGAAGAAACCTGCCAGAGGGGATAACAGGCAAGAAATGGGGCTTGTCCGCTACAAGAATATGGTCGTCCTGGTAAAGGATGGCTTCCACAAAAGAAATGCGGGTTTCATGGTCCAGCTCACGGTAATAAAAAATAAGGGCTCCTTTGCGGCAGGGACTGTCGGGATGCAAAGGGACTCCATGTTCGTCTACTACCTCTCCCTTTTCCATTCGCGATACCCAGGTTTTTGGTTTTACTTTACGAAAACGCTGCTGGAGATATTCCAAAATGGTCTTCCATGGACCGGCAGGGACACGCAGGCAGCTCGGCCCAATACCATCGACTGTAGGAAGTGGGGCATTCATTATGGCCCGATTTTCACCTTTAACCTGGAGTTGTCTTCTCGTTTACCCAGATGAAGTCGGCAATACGGGACCGTTCCTTCATGGGCAAATCTATCACGGCTTCTGCACAAACTATTACAGCGATATCGAGCTGTGGATAATTTTTCTGGAGCTGATAGGGTATCCCAAGGTGATAGTCTGAATGAAAACGGCCGCAGCAAAAGAAGATACGATGATCGAGAAACGGTTCAAGAGATGCGGCCATAACAGCATCTTTAAAAACCTGAGCCTTGTACAGCCCATCAATACCAGCTGCCATCATTGCGCCCGAGTGGCCCATCCTTTTCATTGAAGTGGCAAATCGTTCGTAATATTCCTTTGAGTCAAGGTGGATGCCTGAGGGAAGGTATATGCTGTCTGCACCCAGGACGTCGGGAGAAATCGCATCAGCCCTTGCAACTGCCTTGGCTGCCCTTCGGGGTATGTTGGCAGCAATGACAGGAATTGATTTGGCCTTTGCCAGCTCGATAAGGGGCCGGTAGTCTTCCTTGTAGTTTGGCCAGGGACGGGTCTGCTCAAGGAATGGATCTTCAGTGATAGTTTCTTTTAAATAGGCATTGAGCGTACTCTGGACTTCACACTCAAACATTTCAAGGGCAAGCACAAGGCCAGAATCTCGCTCTGCAAGGCCCGAAAAGAGAACTATCTCACCATCGTGCGCAACTCGGGAATCGTGATCTTCTCCGAAGAAAATGACATCATAACCCATAAGAGCATCAAGCGTCTGCTCAAGGTCCAGCATCATTCCCTTGTTTGTGATTACGTAATATGAAATTTGTTCTTCCCTCTCCCTTCTTCCATCTCCCATCAGCGTTTTTTCTTAACCCCTGACCCCTTAATCCCTAATCCTGCTTTTTTTGTTGTCCCGACCTAAAACGCCTCACGGTGTAACCAATAAGAACCACGAAGCCTAACACAACTACTAAGCAAATACCTACCATGCCCAGGAGTATACCAAAGATAATGATAAATCCTAATAAGAGTTGCATTTTTATCGTACACTCTTTCTTGATCTACATGCTAAAGGATTACTTCTTTGCTCCTGAATTCTGCATATAATACTGTCACGTGAGTCCCAACGTTCAGTTTCTTCAGCAGCACCTGTTAATAGTAATGTCACAATTATTTGTATTAATCAATCACATCTGAGAAAATCCCCATTTGCAGTTACTGAAATCATTTCCTGCCGCCATCTGTGCCTGTACAAATATGATTCTTCTGCTATACTTGTTTAATGTAAAGAAAAATCATCCGAGGGGTAGAGAAATGATGGTACGCGTGCAATACCAGAATTGTCGTTATGATTATGTGGATACCCGCACCCTTAACAAGTTGCTTAAACGAAAAGGAATTATACAGTTCTTTCGTCCATCAGAGGAACGATGGGTTCGCATTGAGCGTGATCCTATAAGGGGGTTGAATGGGAGTTATTCGGGATTCGACCGAAGACACCCTCATATAATAACATAAAATTCTCATAGCCCCTGAGTTTCAGAGCCATGATTTCTAAGCAAGTAAATCATATGGCACCCTCGGGCGCCCTTTGAAGAATCACACCAGACCCATACTGAGAAGCGTTGAGATTTCTTTCTTATTTGCCTTCAGCACTCGGTATCTGTGTAATGTCCACGAGGATGAATCCAGCGTTTTTCCGTCCTCCAGGAGGATGACAGGCTGTCCATAATGACTCGCTGGATGATTAGCGGTAACGCTTGCTTTGATCCGATGCTGCAGTCTCTTCTTATCAAAGAGATCAATGTAAGAAAGAATCATGCTACACCTTTATTATAAGCATAGCATATAGGTCAAGATGGGACAGTCTAGCTATAAGCGCCCATTGCTACTTCTATAGATTATGGTCATAGTATGCTCGGCATATGTCAATCCGCCCTAATTGTGCACCACCTTCCCATAGTTGGATGATCTTGCAGTCCCGCCAGTATTTCTCCACATCATAATCCCGGACGTATCCGAAGGAGCCCATCAGCTCCATTGCCCTGTTTGTGACAGATACGGCAATGTCAGCAGCATACACTTTCGCGATGCTTGCCCGTGACAGTATGTATTTCGAGGTGGGTGCTCCAAATTTCTCAGGATGGTCATACATCCATGCCGCTGCCAGATAAGACCATCGGGCAGTCTCAATGCCAATAGCCATGTCCGCAAGCATACCTGCCGCGATAGAGTGCTCCCTGATCGGTTTGTTTGCCACAACCCTGTCACCGGTATATTTCAGGACGATGTCAAATGCTGCCTGTGCCTGGCCCACAGCCGACGCTGCAGTAACGAGGCGGCCGATCACGAGGTTGTTATGGAGCAGTTCCGCATCCACTCCCGGTCCTGCTGCCCGCCACTCCTTCGGTACGCGAACATTTTCGAGGAACATGGGGTGATTTTTATCGCCAGCCATTCCTGCCTTTTTCTCGTCTTTGCCAAAGGTCATTCCCCTAGTGCCGTTGGGTACATAGATAAGGGCAACACCCTCATCGCCAAGATTGGGATCTGTGGTACAAACAATGCAGTACAGATCTGCGACACCCTCATTGGAGGCCCACATTTTCTGACCGTTGATCACCCATTCATTGCCGTCGAGTTTTGCGATCGTTCGAATTTTCGAACCGTGAAGACTGAGGTTTTCGATATCGCAGCCGCCACCACCATGGGATCCACCGGGTTCTGTCATGGCAAAGCACCCCATCCTGAGTTCCTTTCCACAGAACTCTGGTGCGAAACGATCAAGCACCGCTTTATTGTTTGCTGCAAGGGCAGGAATCCAGGCCCAGCCAGTAACGCCTTGTGCGGTGCAAATGCCGCTGTCGCCACGACACAGTTCTTCGTGGAGCACGCATGCGGAAACGGCTGATTTCACGCCCATGCCACCGTATTCCGGAGGGAAGGCGGCTCTCTGGTTGCCGAGATCGACCAGACCCTGGAGGATTTTGCGGACGATCACATGGTCTTTGTCGTCATCGATCTGCTGGCGCACAGGCATAATCTCTTTCTCAACGAAGTTGCGGATCATGTCTCTCATCATAAAGTCTTCTTTTGTAAGGAAAACATCGAGATACTCGTCAGGCATGGTATACCCCCTCTTATTTTGGTTTTCTGTATACTATAAAGAATAGCTTCTCGAATTGATTTGTCAATTCATCTATAGGTTAAACAAATTTAGAGAATACCGTCTTCCATAATAATGCTATTTCCCATGCAGGATTGCCGAGAATGTGACAAAGGTCTTAGCGAATATTCTGGTTCGGCGATAAACTTAAATAATCCACAGATTGAGGTGATTCGATGAAATATTTTGTAACTGTTATATTTTGTGTATTTTGTGTTTTTTCAATGCACTCAATGACGTATGCTGAGCAGCAGATCGATCAGTGCTGCAAGACTGAGTGTATGGATAAGGGCGGCACAACCGAAAACTGCAATTCAGTGTGTTCGCTAACCGACAATGCCGGAAAAGTTATCAAAAACAGCGAGTGCATATCCTCTTGTTTGAATACACGATATCTTTGCTACCTTGCTTGCGGTAATATGGTGAGCGATTTAGAAAAGCTATCTTTTGCAATAAGTCATTAAGCCCCAGGAAGCTTTGGGAACGTTCTTGAGATGATGAAATATTGCACTGATATGCCTGATGCATATCGGTAATTATAAGCTGCTGATTATTTTGATTTTGTTCTCATTTCTGTAATTGGTAT
>JAEAMG010001347.1_pt1 | contig 19497 bp, 15 predicted proteins | sample 8958741 | NCBI WGS metagenome assembly JAEAMG01 (sample SAMN16933256, study PRJNA681125) | bioreactor sludge metagenome | isolation source: anaerobic bioreactor treating anionic surfactant - SDBS | place: India: Bengaluru | collected 2019-02-28 | reverse complement strand
ATAACCCCTGAGAGACAGTATCGTGAGTGTCTAATAAATTGGCAAGCAGTAGCAGGAGCATTAAAAGAATACCATTTTAAAAATGAGCAGAATGATATTAAGATTAAGAGACAGCACATCAGGCTTCGACAGATAGACGATAAAATATCTAAGATACAAGATTCATATGAGAGGGAACTTTTGGAACTTGATAAAGAAAGTATCTGCCTCAAGTTACAGGAATTAGAATCTACCAAAAAGCTCACTATGCCTCTTGTTAAAGACGCCTGGGAAAGACTTCATCTTCTGGAACAAACAATGAAAGTTCTTGAGGAAGGTGGATTAAGACCTTTCGAAGAGGCAGAGCTTGAGTATCAGAGAAGAAAAGCATTACAAGACCTGAGAGCAGAAAGAATTGCAAATCAGTTAGGAGTTTCAAAAGGCTCTATAGAGTGGGCTCATACCTACGGTGCTGATATATCAGAGTTTCTTAATCCGAACTCTTTGGAGGCTTGCATTAAGAACCCTGAGTTCTCTCTTGAAATGCCCCTCAATGACAGGCATCTTGCTCTTGTTCGTAACGAAGAGTTTATTGCCAAGAAGAACCTTCTTATAGCAGTACCAAAGAAAGATAACAATGATATACTTGGTACAAATATCGACCCAAGAGTATTTATATATCCACATGGCATGGCGTGGGAAAAGAAGTTTCTACCAGGCTATACTTATGATGAAGCTCGTAATCGTCTTGTAGAGTATGCTAAAGAGATAGGTGTAGAGTATATATTCTTTCTTGATGATGATATTCTTATGCCACAATTCGGATTATTAGAGTTATATAATTCAATGGTAACAAATGACCTCGATATTGTTGGCGGTTATTATTATCAGAAGCTTCCTAATCGCATGCCGACATGGGGACATAGCTTACCGGATAAGAGACATATAGTGCCTGAAGTAGAAGGGCAAAACGAACTTATAGAGTGTAACTGGGTAATCCCCACAGGTTGTATGCTCATACGCATGAGTGTATTCGATAGGATAGAGAAACCATATTTCAATATGATATATGATGGCAGCGATAAGATGACAGTAGGGGAAGATTGCTATTTCATAACCAAGTGTAATTCTGTAGGTATAAAAACATATATAAACCCTAAAGTAAAATGTGGGCACATAGATTATGCCAATAATAGAATACACTGGGGCAATCAGATAACGCCGTTTGTGTCTGGTGAACAGATAGTTTTAGACAAAGGAGAGGATAAATAATGGCATTACAGAAATCACTTGAATATCAGCGTACTGGTTTCATGTGTAACTACTGGAAGATAGGTGAGTGTAAACTAGAAAGTAATTCCACCAATGGTAGTGTAACATTGCTTGGGTATAAAGATAAAGATGCCAGAGATGCTGGTAAAGCGCCTGTAGAATCTAAGCAATATAGTTTTGGTGGGTACTATACGCTTACGGAGATGGACAAGTCTGACAACAATGTTCTGAAGATGAGTTATGCTGCAATTAAGGCATATGATCCTGATTATGCCGATGCCGTAGATGTATAGGAGGTGTTTATTATGATGCCGACTGATTTTCACTCTATAGATACGACTTTGCCTCGTATTTATGCAAAGATTGATAATACCGATAATAAGGTTGATGCTTTTGTCGAGCACTATGGTTTAAGTGAACCAGATGCTATAGAAGGTTATACATTAGTAAATGTCACTAATTATACCATTAAGCCATCGATAGGCAGTACATATGATGCTAATGTCAACACTTTCGTAGAACCAGAACCTGAAGCTGTAGAAATATCTATAGATGTTTTGAAGGGAGAATATAAAGCATCTGTAAGCCTCGATAAGTATAATAGAATACTGGATGAATATCCCTTACAGGAACAGTTATTCTTAATGAATCAATATGATTCCGATAAGGATACTATTGAGGATAAAAACATCATGCTTGCATATATCAATAATATAAGAGACTTATGTGACACATATATAAGTCAGATCGATAATTGTACGACAAAGGAAGATTTATATTCCTTGACATTTACATGGCAATAATATTGTATATTGTTAAGTAACCTGATACAATACATTGTAGTAATTATACTTAGTATTAATATTATGGTGGTGAATTATTAATGGCTACGGTCAATTCTGTAAGATTGAAACGTTCATCTACAGCAGGATTTGTACCTTCTCCAACTCAATTATTAGAAGGTGAGTTATTTATAAATCTTGCTGATAAACTTATATTCATGAGAGATAGTTCAGGGAATATTGTATGTGTTGGTAAAGTATTAGATAGTTTAAATCCGAATGAAATTTACATACCGTTATCTAGTTATGGTGCAGCCCCCAATTATGGTGCAAAGGGTACTATATTAGTGTCTAATGGTGCCGGAGCATTAGTGCCGTTGTCTCCGGGAGCTTCAGGGCAAACATTGGTATCTAGAAGCACTCAGCCATTGGGATTGGCGTGGGAGACTGTATCTGGTGGTACAAACAATGTTACAATAACTTCTATAGTTCCGTCATCGGGGAATGTGTCGTCAGCATTTACAATAACTGGTAGTGGTTTTGGAACTACGCAGGGAACTAACACACTAACATTAAATAGTGTTACTGTTCCTATAACATCATGGAATAGTACACAGATTGTCGGAATAGTACCGAATACAACTACTGGTCAATTAATATTAACAATAGATGGTATAAGTAATTCTATTGGTACTTATACGGTTACTACCACATCGACAAATCCATCTATTACAAGTACTAATATATCTTCCGGTGCTATTGGAACAACTGTTATAATAAATGGTACTAATTTTGGGGCAACACAAGGTAGTAGTACGGTAACGTTTAATGGTGTTGCGGCGGCAGCTACTAGTTGGAGTAATACGCAAATAACATGTACTGTTCCTAGTGGTGCTACTACTGGTAATATTATTGTAATTGTTAATGGTAATAGTAGCAATGGTGTTAACTTTACAGTTACAGTTGCTGCTCCTATTATATCGACGTTATCTGTTACTAGCGGGCCAGTATTGACTCCTGTCACAATAACTGGTAATAATTTTGGTAGTACTCAGGGGTCGAGCTCTGTGACATTTAATAGTGTTGCGGCATCAATAACTTCGTGGGGTAATAGTTCTATATCCTGTAATGTTCCTAGTAGTGCTACAACAGGTAATGTTATAGTTACAGTGAATGGTGTTCAAAGTAATGCTGTCACATTTACTGTAACTGTAATATCTGTGCCTACTATCAGTAGTATAACACCTAATACAGGTGCACCTGGTATTTCTGTTACAATAGGTGGTAGTAATTTTGGTAGTTCCGGAACAATGACATTTGGAGGTACGAGTGTAACGCCTACTTCCTGGTCGAGTACTTCTATAGTGTTTACGGTACCTACATCGTCTACTGCTGGGGCAAAAGCTATTATTGTTACTTCAGGCGGCCAGAGTTCTACTGGTACTAATAACTTTACTGTTGTTATACCTGTACCGTCGATAACATCAGTGAGTCCAAATACTAATGTTTCTCCTGGTTCTAGTATAACGATAACAGGTACTAATTTCGGTTCTACACAAGGCAGTAGTTCTGTAACTGTTGGCGGTATAGCAGTAGGGACTGCAACATCATGGAGTTCAACCAGTATCGTATGTGTAGTGCCAACCAGTGTTGCTGCAGGAGCACAAGATGTTATAGTTACAGTCAATAGTCAGGCTAGTAATTCTTCATCTATAACCATAGTAGCATATGCGCCTTTAATTACTGGTTATATCGCTGGTGGTACTATTTCTTGGGGGACAAATACAAATACTATTGATAAATATGTTGAACCAAGTACATGTTCTGCTATAACGGCGCGTATAAGTTCGTCTGCTGCAATAGCCGCAGGTGCTACAGTATTAAACCAGCCATATTTTGTATTCAGATATGCTCAGAGGATAGAGAAGTTTGTCAATGAATCGTCTAATTGTACTATATTGACAAGTATTTCTGACTATGCTTCGCGTGTTGCAGCTAGTAAACTTAATAATACTATGTATATCAATGGTGAGAATTATTCTTATCAGGATATGTGGAAACTTACCTGTCCTGCTGAAACATTATCTCAACATAATGTACGTGTTAATAACGCTCACGGTGGATGTAGTATGGCTGAGAATGGTACTGCTATGTACATCATAGGTGGCGAACAATCGCCATATGTTGATAAAGTGACTAATGATGGTGCCACTATTACTACAATTAGTTCGCAGTTAGATTATAATAATGGTAATGCAAGAGTTAATTCTGCAGGTGCTTATTATAATGGTGTTGTGTATATCTGTGGCGGTATAGGAGCTGTTGACGTAGGTACTCTGACTTGTGCTACTGATACAGTAGCCAGGGCAAGTAGTGCGATAATGGCAGGTATGTCACCTACAGGTGGATGTACTTATATGACAGGTTTAAGTATGACAGGTAGAGCAGCTTTCACTGGTGGTTTTGACCAGAATGCTTCTACATATTATAATAACATGTGGGGCATGACTAGTAGTGCTGCAATTACAGCATTAGGATGTACACTCAGTACATCTAGAGCATCTGCTGCTGGAGCAGGAAAGACTTCGTAATAATATAGGAGGCAATATGATAATAGATAATTTTGATACTATTCTTGGTAAGTTCAATTATTGTTCCATGACCAATAGTTTGTATCAGGACGCTACTGTTATAGAAGATGGTGTTACGCCGGAACGTATGTACCGTAATGCTTTATTAAACTGGCATTCTATAGCCGGTGCGTTAAGAGATACTTATTATGGTAATGAGAAGAATGTTATTGAGTTGCGTCGTAAAGAGATACAATTACAGGATATAAATAAGAAGTTATCCAAAGCACGAGGTAATAAGAGAGAGTTATTATTATTGGACAAGAAATCTATTGAACTTGATATTCACAATATAGAGACGAGTATGAAATTAAATGCACCATTAATTAAGGATGCAATTAATAGATTGAAGTTTTATCAAGAAGCAATGGATAAATTGGAGCCAACATTACGACCTTATGAACTTGCCGAGGAAGAGTATCATACTAATAAAGTACTTATAAATGCCCGTGCTGAACGTTTAGCCCGTGATTTAGGTATAGATAAGGGAACAGTATTATATGCTGCGAGTACTGGTGTTGATTTAAGTGAATTCTTGTCTCCTACTGACACTGAGCGTTTAGTATCTAATGGAAAGTTATGTTTGTCTGAACGTATTACGACTGATAGAAAGTGCTTACCCGGTTATGACAATAAGTTATTAATAGTAATACCTAAGTTAAACAATGATATTCATTATGATATCAGTGTTGATATTGAATTATTGAAGTCTTATATACCATGTGAATTGGTATTTATTAATGGTAATATTATTGACAATATTTATCATGCAGGTATCATTGCTGCTACTAATATGAAAGCTAGGTATATATTATACCTGCATGATAGTATTAATATTAGTGCTGAGCAAGTAATTGAATTGTATAATAGCGTTTCTAGTGGGCACCCTGTAGTTTGCGGTAATTATGGTGATATGTATAAAGATATGCAGGGAGTTAGTGATTATATAGGATGCATAAAATCCGTTCCATATCTCTGCATGTTAATAGATGTACTCGCTTTAGATAATGCTGATATATCATGTAATGTATTTACGTTACATGATTTTATAACAATGTGCAATGATAGGGGTAATGATATCGTAGTGCAAAAGAGTGTCAGATGTGATATTGATTATAGTCGTTGTAATATAGAGTGTTATGTAGAATAGAGTTATATATAGTATATTTATAATTCCAGTGAGGTGTGTATATGAACGTAAAGTTTAAGAGAAGTAATGTATATGGCAAAGTGCCAGCTCCTTCTGATATGTATACTGGTGAGATATTGTTGAATACAACAGATCGTAAAGGTTATATAAAGGGTTCTGATGGTGTAGTATATTGTGTATTGAAGGAGTTGGATGATGTTCCCAATATACCACTAATGCCTATGTCTTTATATGGACAAATGCTTAAAGGAACCATTGTCTATAGCAATGGTGATGGTACCTTCACATCTATACAGCCAGGTTACGATGGACAAATATTATTGATCACACCATTAGGTGATTTACAATGGGGTAATACGGCAAGTTCCACAGCACCCAATATTAATAGTATAAGTCCAAATTCCGGTCCTGTCGGTGTAGTAATCACTATAACAGGAACTAATTTTGGCTCTATACAGGGAAGTAGTTATGTCAGATTCCCTAACGACACTTATGCCACTATACAAACATGGTCTAATACAATTATAACATGTGTAGTGCCCAGTGCTACGGTTACTGGTAATATAGTAGTTGGTGTCAATAGTGTAGTGAGTAATGGTGTTAACTACACTGTCACAAGTATAGCAGCTCCTTATATCGGTAGTATATATCCAGTAACTGGCGTAGCAGGCACTAGTGTTACTATAACCGGTAATGGTTTTGGTAATGTTAGAGACACTACTATGTTACAATTTAATGGAGTTTTAGCAGCAGATACTTCCTGGTCTGATACACAAATAGTTTGCACTGTTCCATCAACCGCATCAACTGGTAATATAATAATTACAAGGAATGGATTACCAAGTAACGCAGCGTTTTTTATTGTTAGTTCTGCGCCATTATTAACTAGCGTGAATCCTTCTTCTGGCTACCAGGAAATGGAAGTAACTATTAGTGGTAATAATTTTGGTTCTGTGCGTGATACGAAATATATAACGTTCAATGGGATTAGTGTTACAACGTATAATTATTGGTCTAATACATCTATTAGATGTATAGTGCCAACGGGAGCAACAACTGGCAATATAATATTACATGATGCTGTATTGAGTAATAGTTTGCCTTTTACAGTGACATCTGCTAGTTTACCTACCATAGTAAGCATATCTCCTGTGCAAGGTGTGCAAGGTTCTGTATCAACTATAAGTGGTGTGAATTTTGGCAGCACACAAGGTGTTGTTACAATAAACAGTAACTGGTTGCCTACAATAAACAGTTGGAATAATACTCAAATAGAATTTAAGGTTCCTGCTTCAATAATCTCTGGTAATGGTAGTGTTATAATTACTACTTCTGACAGCGTTAATAGCAACATATATAATTATACAATTGGCAGTGTATTGCCTACTATCACTGGTACTAATCCAGATGGTAGTTGTGTAAAAGGATATCCTATCACAATATATGGTGTCAATTTTGGTGCTACTCAAGGTGCAAGTAGTGTTACCATTAATAATGCTGCTGTAACTAATGTTATTACTTGGAGTGCAACACAATTAGTTGTTACAGTACCTGATGATGCTAATAATGGCACTACGACTGTTACTGGTAATATAATAGTAAGTGTTGGTGGTGTTGCTAGTAATAGTTATCCTATTTCTATACAGAGTGGTGCAGTGCCGATTATTGACAATGTTACGCCTACTGGGAGCGCAGATACTGATGGTACAATTACGATACAAGGCCATAGTTTCACCGCGACTCCGACTGGAGCATATTTACGTCCAGTTGGTAGTACCAATATATATTTTCTAGAAAATCCCACATTATCTGATACTTTAGTGACTGGTACTGTTCCTAATTTACCTTCAGGTCAATACATGTTGTATGTAAGACGTTCTATGGTCGGTCCAATTGATAGTGAAGGTTATCCAATAACTATTGTTAATGTAGATGGCGCTCCTGTAATAAATTCTTTGGTACCTACATCCGGTGCTGTCGGAACTTTTGTTACCATAAATGGTAACAATTTTGGTACTTCTCCTGGTACTATCAGTTTAGGTGGCGTTAATGTCAGTTATAGCTCTGTGTGGAATAACAACACAACTTATTTTGCTATTCCTACTGGCACTGTAGAAGGAGCAAAGAATGTTATTATTACGGCTGCCAATAGCAAGAGTTCTTCTTCTGTAACATTAAATGTTACAGTGCCAGCGCCTGTTATAAGTGGGATAACACCGAATACAGGTGTTGCAGGTAATACTGTAACAATAAGTGGTATTAATTTTGGCACAAGTGGTAAAGTGTTACTAGATGGAGCTGAGGTATCTACTATTTTATATAATAATACCACTATAGGGTTCAATATTCCGGATATAGGTGCCGGTAGTAAGAGTGTTGTTGTTAAACGTGGAACAGCACAGAGTAATTCCGTAATCTTGCAGGTAACTGTGCCTGCTCCTGTTATAGATAATATATCTCCTACTAGTGGTGAAGTTAATGATGTTGTAACTATCAATGGTAATAATTTTGGTTCTTCTGGTACAGTTGTTTTTACAAGTAATAAGAATGGTAGTCCTACTTCTTGGGAAAATACACGTATAGTTTGTCCAGTGCCGACAGGAGCTACTTCTGGAGATATGTGGGTTGTCGTAAATAATCAGCAAAGTAATAGTAAGAACTTTACTGTAAATGTGATACCAAGTCCTGTAATATCCACTATAGTACCGAATGGTGGTTGGCCTGGAGATATAATAACTATAAATGGTAGCAATTTCGGTAGTAGTGGCACTGTCACTGTAGGTACGCCTTGGGATTCTACTGGAGCTTTACAATTTGCTGTAAGATCTTGGTCTCCTACTCAAATAAGAGTATATGTACCAAGTAATTTTAGTACGACAGGATATATGGTAGTGCATGCAAATAATAAAACAAGTCAGCATGATATGACATTTTCTAGACTTGCAGCTTCATCGATAATACCAAATTTGACTGGATATTCTGGCCCTGGTATGCCTATAAAGAGAGGCTTTACTACTTGTAATATATTTGGTACAGGAGTTGGAGTCCATGGTCAGGATGTCAATTTGCGTTTAGTAATTAATGGTAATATGGTACTTGATGCTTATAACAGTGATTATAGTTATCGTGTTAATTCTGATAGCGATACAACTGTGTTCTTTATATTCCCAGTAATTACACCAGTTGGTAATGCAACTTGCCAAGTATTTGCACGAGGTAATGCAAGTAATATAATTACTGTAGAGAATATAGGAGATGTTAATTGGTCAGGGTAGTTTATATTGTGGAGCCAATATGTTATAATTGACATAGGCGTATTAACTTGAAGGGACTATTAGAATGTTAAATTTGATTGCTCAGACTGCCATTACTAAACCCACAACAAGTGAGTTAATCAATATACTTATAGGTATATTGATTGAGATGTCTAAGTCAACTATTGGTGCTATATTTGTCCTGTTATTACTTGGTGCTGTAGTATTATATCCGACTGTATATGCTGAATGGCGGCGTTACAAATCTGACAAGAAGATAGCCTTGCAGGAAGAATATTATAAAGCTCAGATCACCAAGAAAGAGAAGGAATTGCGAGCTACCCAGGACCATATGCTTGATGAGTTAAAGGAGAAAGATGAGATTATTGCTGAGCTTTATAAAACGATGACTACACGTGATGACGCATGGAAGGTTAAATATGAGAACATAGTTGAGAAGTCATTAAGGAACACATCCAGGATAGCAGATAATCTTGATGAACTTAATTCTCTTAACAAGCTTAATAAGCAGTTCTTAGAGCACATGTGTTTTGCTACTAACAAACTCGAATTAGACGATATTGATAATAATACAAAGAAAGATGTATCTTCAAATAATAAGAAGAGGAGGGATGAAAATGCTCAAATCAATAATAAACCATGTTGAGAGTAATTCACTCATCTTGAAGGATATTAATACAATTATAGAAGAAGATGCTGATATAGTATCAAAGTTAGAACAAATTGATGCGAATGAACAGAGGATACTTAATGGCGCGATTAAACTACGTGAAGAGGTTGAGCGTTTATCAGCAGATATATTGCAATGTGAAGAGATGAGGGGTATTGGCGACAGTGAGAAACCGTTTATATGTCCAGCTAAGCAACGGTTAATGAGTATTTTAACAAACTAGAAAGGTGATTTTATATGGATTTTATGTCAATCTTAAACGACATTCAGAAGACAGTTAGTGTAGTAGAGAAATGTCGTGAGAACTTATCTAAAGTGTTACCTTCCGTTGAAAAGTATCATGATATTTTATTTGCAGTACTGGAACCTATTGCATCAATTTTACCTCCACAGTATGGAACAGCTATCAAGTTAGTCCATAAATATGGTGACACAGTACTTGGTTATTTGAAAGCTGTACAACTTACAGAAGAAGCAGACATTACAGAAGGTATCAAAGGTGAAGAGAAGCTTATAAAAGCTGTTTCTATAGTAACTGAATTACCTCCAGAAGAAATAAAACCTATTGTCCCAGTTGTGAAAGAAGAAAGCACAGTAGATACTGTTATTGAGAAAGTCCAGGAAGGTACAGTAGTAACTCAGAAGATTATATCTTCTATCAAAGGAGTGCAGAGCATCGTTGATAGTATCAACAATCTCTTATAATACATCGTCCTGGTAATAAAATAGTATCATACTAATTAGTATGATACTATTTTGTATATTTATAGACTATCTATACAAGCGTATTATAAATTAGGATGTGTTAATGATGTACATCAAGCTGGCATCATTATTAGTAGATAATGAACCGGGTAGAGAAATAGGTGTAAATCATATGATTTACCAAGTCCCCGAATATCATGTAACCAAAGCCACACTTATACGTATCGTGAATAGGAATATGTTTGATGCAGTAATAAATGTTGCACGTCTTCCGGCTGGACAAACAGTACCAACTCTAGATGACTATATACTCCATAACCATACTATTAGCCAATTTGATTGGGATGATATAGAACAAGTAGAATTACATCTCGATGAGACTTTATATGTTAGCAGTTCATCCATTAATATTGAGTTTATTGTATATGGGTTAGAGAAAGCTTTAATTGATGTTGCCGCATATATTGGTGAGTCTGGATATTCTGGTTATTCCGGCTATAGTGGATACTCTGGTTACTCAGGCCAACCTGGTGAGCAGGGACTCCCTGGAGCTCCAGGGATGTCAGGATATTCCGGTTACAGTGGTCAGGACGGATTGGCAACTGCCAGCGGTTATTCAGGATATAGCGGTATGCAGGGAGATATGGGTGAGAGTGGTTATTCTGGTTATTCAGGATACTCTGGTGCTGTTGGAGAATCAGGTTATTCAGGGTACTCAGGAGTATCAGGATACAGTGGTTACAGTGGAGAATCAGGATACAGTGGTTATTCTGGTTACTCTGGCTATTCAGGGGAGTCAGGATATAGTGGGTACTCAGGTATCTCCGGTTATTCAGGGTTCTCTGGAGAGTCTGGTTACAGTGGTTATTCAGGATATAGTGGTTACAGCGGCTATAGTGGTTATTCAGGCGATAGTGGTTATAGCGGGATGAGTGGTTACAGTGGCAAGGATGGTTTAAATTATTTGCCAGTTGTAACTATAGCTTACAGTGATCAACATCTAAATGATGATAATAAGTTAGTATATTTACTAACTACTACTCAGAAAGTTGTATTATGTAATGCCGCTGATGGGCCTGTAAATGTTGTTTTACCTGATGCCATAGGTATACCTGGCAAGGAATATGTAGTTAAGAAGATTGACAACTCATCTAATGCTGTTATAACTGATGCTGACTATGATGAACGTTATCAATTGATTGATAATTTACCGGCTATACAATTTTCTACACAGTATTTTGCATTACATGTTGTTAGTAACGGTGCTCATTGGAATGTGATTAGTAGATATTATGCGTAATGACTTGTATTACACAGGTCAATCTGTTATAAATAAGTGTAGTAGTTGTTATTGAAAGAGAGGATTGACATGTATAACGAAAGAACTTCCGTATTGGTTGACGGTATAACAAAAGCTATTAATACACGTCATTTGCTCTATCAGATACCGTGGGATTATAAACTTACAAGCCCTATCGTACGTATTACGAATCGTTCAGCTAATGCAGTCAAGGTTAAAGTGGATCATGTAAGTAACTTAGGAGTATCGCCTGTCCCGTCTAATTATTTACTTAATGATTATTCAGTGCAGGCTTATAGCTATTATGATCTGAAATGTATAACTTTGAGTGCCCTTACATGCATATATGTGCAATCTGATAGTTCAAATGTGGATTTTGATATGATTGGAAATCTCCAGCAATTGTATGGAGTTGATATATTTGGTAGCGGTTATAGTTATGCTCCTGGCTCTGGAGTTAGCTATTCCGGGGCTTCAGGATGGAGTGGTTTTTCAGGGTGGAGTGGTTATTCAGGATGGAGTGGTTATTCTGGATATTCTGGTACATTTGATTCATCATCTGCAGTAGATGGTGGATATTTCTAGTATTAAATTAACAGGAAGTGAGAGTAAATGTCTTTCAAGAAACTTGGCACTATTGATATAAATACAGAACCAGGTGGTTCAGGTGGGATGTCTGGTATTGGTCCATATTATGAAGCACAAAGCCATTATATAGCTTATACTGTGCCAATAGATTGTGATACAATTATATCGCAGATACATATAGTCAATCGTAATAGTGACAAAGATGTATCTGTCAGAGTAGCACATTTAAGTGCTGGAGAGACTTTCCCAACAGATGACGAATATTTGTTATATGACAAGTCTATAGATTCTAATGATAGTTATTCCATAACAAGAATAACCATGTCCGAGGGTGATAGCATAACTGTATATGCTGATTACCCGGGTGTTAATTTTGTTATACATGGAGATGAGCGTCAGTTCCTTGTTGGATATAGTGGTTATTCAGGATACAGCGGTTATTCAGGATATCCTGGTGGTACAAGTGGTTATAGTGGTTTCTCAGGATACTCAGGTTATTCCGGTCAGAATGGCGGAGATTCTGGTTTCTCTGGATACTCTGGTTATTCTGGTTATTCAGGAGCATCTGGTTTCCCTGGTGGAGATTCTGGTTGGTCTGGTTTTTCAGGATACTCTGGTTGGTCTGGCTACTCTGGATATTCAGGTTACTCTGGTTTCTCTGGTATCCCGGCACCTTATCAAGTGCCTATAAGCTTATATAGCCAAAAGGGAGTAATTGTTGTAGCATCTGCACCTAATGCACCAATATCTATGCAATACCCTGCGGCTACTGGTTATGTGTTAGTGTCAGATCCTTCAATGCTGTCTGGAATGATGTGGACAGATAGTATAGATTGTGGTGCTTATTAATTAATGAGATGAGGATGATATGATGTACAATTATCTCAATTATCTTATCAAGACAGTGATACCAAACCATCTCCAGGAGGATGTAAGGTTAAACCAGCCTGTAAAAGTGTATTTCACAGAGCCCATTGATGCATCTACTGTAAATGATGCAAATATATGGGTCATAAAGGATTCACTTGTGCAGAGAGTACCTGGTGTAGTTAGTTATGTTGCTAAAGGCGGAGAATTCTATATACAATTCACGCCTTCTGCTGGATGGGAAGCTAATTCAACTTATCGTGTCACTATGCGAGGTGAGAGCCAGGCAGTTACTAATATAAGTGATGTCAATGAAGGTATTAAGACAATGCTTGGCAAAGGGTTTGCCGGAGATTATTATTGGACTTTTACTACTGGAGATATTGCTTATTTGAATAAGGTAATATTATCTTATCCTTCTAATAAAATTGCACATATAGGTAATCCTCACTTTGAATGGAACCCGGTTGCAAACGCATCAACTTATGATATTACAATATCAAAGACTCCGTCATTTGAGAACAATATATATTATACCAATACTACAGACACTGGTATATTTATACCAATGCAGTTGGATGACCGTATAGAATATTGGTGGAGAGTAAGGGCAGTAGATGCTGATGGTAATACCGCACAGTGGAGTGATGTATGGTCTTTTTATAAAGGTGATCCAAATGATGGCTATATAACTCCTGAAGATATGCCTTATAATGCTTATCCATTGGTGGATTTCTATACTGACAATACAAAGTGTTCAATAGAGCGAACTTTGCCTATGAGTGATACTTATAACGTTAATGTTAACCTTAATTATATAGCTATTGATATTAATGGTTATATTGATCCTTATAAACTTAACAATGATAATATTAAGCTTGTTGGTATACCGATGAACGCCAATGTTCAGGATATGGATGGCCAATGCTGGTGGGAGGCCCCTGTTATTTCTACACCGGATGCTTTGAAGTTTCTACAGACTAATATGACTCCTGATATTATGCGTAATATAATACCGCATGGTAATGTCCCACTTAATATACAGTCGATGTATGATCCGGTACAGAAGAAGACTATAGTTGTAGGAACTATGGTCAATCCTGTGGATATAAACAATGATTATATATTCAAGCAACAGAAAGTTATGCATAATTATACAAGAGTTACACCGATAGGGAATATAGATGGTTATAACAGAGAGTTCTATATCCCAACTGTGCCATTGTTGAATTCATTGGCTATCTATGTAGACGGTAAGATTACTAATGCTTATACTTCTAATGGGCGTTATATATTATTTAATGAGGCTCCACAATCAGATAGTAAGATAACTGCGATATATATATCAGGGTATCTTGTTGTTGAGAAACTTAATGGTGTTCAAAACAACTTAAATAAGATATTTACCACGAGTATAGCTCCCACAGTAGGTACATTAGTTATCAACAAGAATGGCTTTGACTTGCTATATAATGTTGACTATACAGTGTCTGATAATGTAGTAACGTTTACTGATTCATTGCTTGTAGAAGATAAGGTATTCGTTAAGTATTACATTACTTCACCATATATAGTTAATGACATCCCTACTGGTAATGTGGACGGTGTTAATAGGATATTCTTATTACATAATACTCCGTATAAAGATACAGAGCAAATATCAGTTAACGGTCTGTTATTGGAGAGAGTTACTGATTATACCATCACTGGTAATGTAATTACATTTGTAAATCCCGTTGCTGTTAGTTCTACTATATTAGCAAAGTATTTCTTACATTCACCAATGATAGTAAACGAGATCCCATCTGGTGCCGCAAATGGTATAAATAGAGTGTTTACTACTAACAGTTTATCCAATGCCGCTACACTGGATGTTTTTGTAGATGGAGAATTAATATCTGATGATGATTATTATATAGAAGAGCGTAATATAATATTCCATGTTGCGCCGGCCAATAATACCAGAATACGTTGTAACTATTATGTTAAAGGTATGCCAGCTTATAGCCTTCCGGAAGGTGTTGGTCTTAATTTCTTATTGCCAAATAACAAATATTGTATGTTGTTAAACATCGATTCATTGAAATACTCTGGATGGTTTACATCACAGTATTGGCCTATATTCGCTACAGTAAATGATGTGAGGTATGAGCTTGGTGATGTGGCTGGTCACAGCGACCATGAGTTGTATTATCATATACGTGAGTCAAGTATAGAGGCAGCATTCATGGTTACATCGCCTATGAATTATAGTATAAAAACGACACAGAAAGATGCAACATTCACACAGATGCTTATATATGGGCCTATATTCCCGCAGCAAATGTTATTTGGGCCATTGTTTATACCAACTATACTATTTAATCCTACCACTCCGATGCAGGTTCCGTTTGACCCTAATCATCCGTCTTATCCTATATATATGTATACAAAGCTAAAGGCTGCATATGATGTGATTGCTGAAGATGTGTTACAGAATAGTCTTATGGGTGGAGGGGAGAAGACGCTTGGTGATTTCATAATCAAAAGAGGTAGCATAACTCCTGCGGCTGCGAAGTTGCTTATGGAAAAGCTAACTGAACGTTTACAGCCGTGGAAAGATATGTTACTAGGCCATAACAAGAAAGGTCAGATGGTACCGAGATGGGCTATACGTGGTATAAACAATTATAACCAGTATAACTCAGATTATCCGTTAAAGACCAGGATGCATTCTACCAGACGTATTTATGAGTATCCACAGTGGCCGATGGTGCAGTGGAACAAGTGGGGTAAAACATTATGAGTCTTCGTATGAATAGAGATATAGATGGAAGAAGTGCTTCATATTATCTTACTGATGGTATAGATTTGCGTACCAATATGGAATATATGTTGCATAATTATGGACATCATATATTATTACGTAAGAACTATCAGATACATTGTACATGTTATACTGAAGACATATATAAGGATGGCAGGACGAGTTGTCCTTATTGTATGGGTACTGGTAAGGTGAATCGTATAGAGAAACATCTTGCTAGAAAGGTCTTTACTGTAGGAGACAGATCTATGTTCGATAGTCTTGCAGATGCGCCACATAGTGTGACTATGGTTGATTTCTATAAAGTGTACTTCCATCATTATGTTATGCCTAACAGTCAAGATATAATATATGAAGTTTCTTGGGATGAAGATAATAATGTTGTTGCATTAATTGCCGAATATGTTATAATACGATCAGTACCTATGCGTGGAGATCGTGGTAGAATCGAGTATTGGATAGCGCACGTCCATACCAGGCCATTCGGTAAACAAATAAGAGGTGCTATGATAAGAAAACTGTCAACAGACAACATAGACCTTACGTATCCAGATGCGCGAGTACAGTATGATTTACTATGGCAAACTTAACTACTAGAATAGAATTCACTGAAACAGTTTCTCTTGATATCGGGAGAAGTGTTTTAATAGCTGGAGTGCATACTGACGAGAATGTACGTAATTTCTATGATATATATAAACCAGCACATCGTGTAGATTGTAGAGAATCTTATGAAGATTCCTGCATAGCGAAATCGTATTGGGAAATGGTTTCTCAGGGTGCTTCTGATATTTCCTGTGTGAGCCTTCCAGATATAGATGTTAACACGCTAACTATATTATTAGACACGCTTGATAGGTATTCGTTTGATATTCTTGTATTCCCCGAGTTATTCTCCAATAACTATAAACTAGTATCACTACTTTCTGACTATATAATTAACTACGCATTATGGGGTAAGGGTTTCATAGCTGTAATATCTCCTCCGTATCAGGGGTCTTTGAATGATCATGAGTATTACCATAAGTTATTGTCCGAGCCTCCTGCCATGGATAACCCGCAATATTTCATAATACCTGTTGGTAATTTGTTATATAACAAGCTTAGTAAGTTCGAATACATAACAAACTCCACAGCAACAGTAGGTGGATTATTAGCTGATTTGTATCCAAGTAAAAATCCTGCATATAAACGAACTACTGGAGTAGAATTAGTTAGTTATTATAATGATAGCTGGGTTAATGAGATGATTGCTGCAGGTTATGCACCTTTAACTAATACTATAACTAAAGGTGTTTGCATAAAGGAAGCTATTACTGCGGAAAGTCATGAATATTTCAATATAGCTCATACAAGAATAGCTAATGTAGTTAATAAAGCTTTAGTATTAACATTAAACAAATATATTGGTAATGCTTTAAACATAAGTAATATATATAGCACTATTGATGATGTACTGGAGTATTATAGGATAAACGGGTTATTTAGAGACAGTCAGTATACAATTACTCAGACTGCTCGCGGAGAGCTTACTGTCAATTTAACTATTATACCGTATGATACTGTTAAAGAAATCAATGTGCTATTGAGGGTTAAATTAACTATATGAAGAACATAAAGATAGATAATAATACTAAGGAAGTAAAGACATTGTGTGGCCGTGTGGAATTTGTCAAACAGATGTCTAAGTTGTTATATATGTATTGGCCTGAATGGAGAGGATTGTTTCATATGGCTTATCCTTCAGTAACGAGTTCCGAGACGCAGACTGATCAATATATAACAGTTAAGACTTTGTCAGAAGAACCGATGGCTGCTGATACGACATTCGCGAGAGGAGGTGCTCCATCAACCAAGACTCCTGCCAAGGGGCTGATATTGCCGAAGCTTCTTGACACAAAGGCTGATGAAAGCAAAGACGACTTAGTAGAGATATGGAATCAATCATATGACTGCATCATGGAGTTTGAGTTCTTTACCAAAACAACAATGGAAGCTCATGAGTTGGCAGAGAACTTTAAACAATTCATGCGGAACACGCGTCATATATATATACGTGAGAATCTTAAGAACCTTGTATTTATCAAATACTCTGAAGATAAAGACCAGGAACTTAAGTTCAATGAATCATATCGTCAGTCTTATATGAGGTACTTTTTACAGTATGAAGATTTCTGGTTAGTCAGAGTACCAAGACTGCAGGCCATAACTATCGCGACTGCACGTCCTGAGTTTCCGGCTATGATGGCTATGCCTCCTTCCGGTTTGCCTAACCAGGTTAAGAATACAATTACTACGTCATATAGTATTAAATCGCAAAAGATACCATAGAGATATGGTACAAGTATTTTATATTAAAAAGGTGAGGTATAAATGCCAGATTTAAGGAATTCCTACAGTAACTTACCTGGAGTAAGAACAGTAACAGAGTTTGACTTTAAGAAAGAAGTTGCTGCTAATACCAATTTAACTGAAGCAGTTCTTATAATAGGAACAGCAAGAGATGGCCCGTCTGAGCTTTACAGAGTTTCCAGTATAACTACTGGTCTGCAGTTATATGGAGATCTGTCAGATAGTAAAAGTCCATCTGAACGTAAACATCATTTAGTGAGAGGTATATTAGAAGCCAGTGAAGCTGGTTGCACTGATATATGGTGTCTCCGTATAGGCGGAACATGTGCAGAGCTTAGCCCAACATATAGTGGTTCTTACTTCTTACTTAAAGCTTTATATCCTGGAGAGAAATATGGTAATCTCTATGGCACTTCAGGTATAGGTGTTATGATTACAGAAGATTCTGTAATCATAAAATCCGTTGCAGGTAAAGTAGTTGCTTTCAAATATCAGGATGGAGTCTCTACTTATTCTGAACTTATAAATGTAATTAATGGTTCTAGTCTTGACCTTAGAGTAAGAGCTGAGATGAGAGGAAGTTTCGATCCTAATACGGTAATAGTGTCTGCTAAGCCAGCAGTTATAACAGCTTTAGTACCAGAAGTATATAATGTTTTACCAAGTCAGGTATTACATTTCAACAGTATAGATGGTGATAATCATGCCGGCACAGGATGGGATATAACATTCCCTGGAACACGTGGTAGTATAGTAAATAACACTGCTGTAACTAACAAATTCTGTATAATGCGTGGAGTAAATGATGTTATATCAATTGCATCAGACACAATGACTCCAGGAACATGGGAAAGTGTGTCTGTTTTGAATACAGGTATTAACATACAATTCTTCACAGGTGCAGAGCTTGCAACACAGTTACAAGCGAAACTTAATGCTGATACATTATTAACAAATAATGGAGCTAATACATTCACTGTTACATTCACACTCGGTGCAACACCATTCTCTATAGCAATAAGTGGTGGTGGAGATATAGCTCTGGATTATATGAATTGTACAATATCCGGAGTACTTGGCTTTAGTGCTAATCCAACACCTGATGTTGCTCTGGTATCCGA